>Ga0116216_10000411_pt1 | contig 35666 bp, 27 predicted proteins | sample Sb_taG_11_FD_89696 | JGI IMG/M metagenome (GOLD analysis project Ga0116216, IMG submission 89696) | Peat soil microbial communities from Weissenstadt, Germany - Sb_50d_3_AS metaG | ecosystem: Environmental > Terrestrial > Soil > Wetlands > Peat | place: Germany: Weissenstadt | collected 2010-09-21
CCGGAGAAGACGACGCGCACCCGGCCAGGCCGACAGCACCCATCAGTACCAGCAGGCCCCGAACCAGCGCTCGCCGCATCACGACAGGCCAGACGCGTCCTGCATCGATCGCACTGCCTAATGGCCCTCTCATGGAGTGAGGTATCGCCTCCACCGCGCCTGCCAATGAGGTTCTCTACATAATCCAAGGACGCCGCGCGAGCATCAGCATCGTGCTGGCCAAGATGCGCGTGCGTATGGGAATCCTGGGCGCGTACGGCGAAAAGGTCGAACAGCTCGGGCCTGGGCTCGCGCGTTCCGGATGATCCTCGCTCGCGGAGCCGCTCCAAGCAGCTTGGGCCACCAGCTAGCGCCGATGGAAGGCGCTGCTTAACGCCGAAAGGCGCTCCAGCTTCACATGTGGAGCCTGAAGCATCTAATTGACCCGAGTTGCGGCGCTTCCGGTGCTCCCTGCGGCCGAAAGCAGGCCGGCCGGCGGTTACCCGGATAGAGTGCCGATATATGACCGCGAAGGATCGCGGAGCGGGCGCCGCGGCCGCGCGCTCCAACGGGGGGCCGCTTCGCACGGCCGTGTTCAAGATCGTCAAGGACCTGGGGGTCATCGACCCCAAGGAGAGCGTGGTCGGCAGCGTGCTGGAAGCAGACCCCGTTACCGCGTAGCAGGATCCGCGCTCGGTGATGCCGGGCTCGACGCGAACACGACCATTAACCACGAGAGCCGCTCTCCGGAGCGGCTCTCGTGCAAACTGGACGCGGACGCAAAGAATTCGAACCGCCGCCGCGATCCCGGTCGAGGCGGTAGTCGTTAGTCGGATCGAGCCGCCGGCGTACGTGAGGATCGCCGAGAAGGCAAAACACCTGCGTGAGCTCGGGATGAGCGACAAGGCCATCGCGCGGGCGATTGGCGTGAGCGACAAGACGGTGGCCAAGGCCATCTCCCTCGCTGCCGATGCGCCCGCCTCATTGCCGGCCGGACGAGGGCCTCGACTCGCTTCGCGGAGAGAACGTTGTCGGCTCCGACCCCCGCGGGAGACCGCCAGGAAGCGAAAGCTCGCGAACGATCGGCGAAGGTTCTGATCCACGAATGAGGCACGGGGTCGGCGCGGGGGGCGGCGCCTGATCGGCCAAGGTCTGAGAGGATGGCGCTGCCGGGTGGTGTGTCAACCAGAGATCGAGGGGGAGGAGTGCGGAACAGGAGCGGCAGCGCACGGAGAGGGGGGTTCTGGGTCGGTCTGGCGGGAGCTTTACTGCTGTGTTTGGCGGCGGTGCCCGCGGACGCCGCGCGGCATGGGAGGCCGGCGCTGTCGATCTCTGTCCTCTCGGGCCGTGCTGATCTCGTCAGCGGTGGCTCGGTGCTGGTGGCGATCAACCTGCCTCGCTCTGACACGCGGCGGGTCAAGGTCACACTCGGACGCAGGAATGTGACGAGGGATTTCGCAATCCGCCGGGACGGCCACTTTGAAGGTCTGGTGGCCGGGCTTGCCCTTGGGCGAAACGTGTTGCAGGCGACGTTGCGCAGTCGCTGGGCAACGCGGATCACGTTGGTCAACCATCCAATCGGCGGACCCATCTTCTCGGGGCCTCAGCTCGAGCCATGGATCTGCGAGACGGGAGCGGTCGACAAGAAGTGCGATGAGGCGGCGGGCTTCAAGTACGTCTATATGTCGACGAATCCGGCCAAGCGGGGGTTCCAGTCTTACGACCCGTCCAACCCGCCGTCTGATGTCGCGCAGACGACGACGGACCAGGGAGTCACGGTGCCGTTCGTCGTGCGGATTGAGACCGGCTACATGGATCGCGACCAGTACCAGATCTCTGTTCTCTACCAGCCCGGCAAGCCGTGGAGCGCGGTCGCGCCCCAGCGTCAGTTCGATCACAAGCTGCTGATCCTGCACGGGGCTTCGTGCGGCGTCGACCATGAGACGGGCTCCGCTCCCGGGACAACGGGCGACGACGCGGGCGATTACGCGCTTGGTAAGGGGTTCATGACGATGTCGACCGCGCTCGATAACAGCGGTCACAACTGCAACCTCCCACTTCAGGCTGAGTCGCTGGTCATGGCCAAGGAGCACATCATCAAGTCCTACGGGACGATTCGCTACACGATCGGCACCGGCTGTTCGGGCGGCTCGCTTGCGCAGCAATGGATTGCGAACGCTTACCCGGGGATCTACCAGGGAATCCTGCCGACCTGCTCGTTTCCTGATGCATGGAGTACCGCGACGCAGTTCCTGGATTACCACCTCCTGCTCGCGTACTTCAAGAACATTTCGAAGTGGGGGCTTGGCGTCGCGTGGACTCCGACTCAGATGGGAGACGTCCTCGGGGGGCCGGACGGCGTCCAGAACGCCGAGGTCTCGGACGCGGCACAGTTCCACGTTGCCGTCCCAACCGACCCCTGCGCGGGCACGACAAACGTCGACCGCTACAACCCGATAACGAACCCCGGAGGCGTTCGCTGCACGATCCAGGACGCAGCCATCAACGTCTTCGGGCCGGAACCGAAGGCGCTCTGGTCCGCCAATGAAAAGAAGCTCGGCCACGGGTTCGTGCGTCCACCGATCGACAATGTCGGCGTGCAGTACGGGCTCGGCGCGCTGCAGAAAGGTGAGATCACCCCCGCCGATTTCGTCGACCTCAATGCCAAGATTGGCGGGCTCGACATCGACACCAATCCGATCGCGGCCCGCAGCAACGGCGCCTCGCCGTCGCTGGCGCGGGCGTACCGCAGCGGGATGATTAACGAGGCCAACAACCTCAACCAGACGGCGATCATCGACTGCCGCGGTCCCAACCCGGGGCTCTTCCACGACGCGTATCGCGCATTCGCCGTCCGCGCTCGCCTCGACCGCGAGCACGGCACCCACGCCAATCAGCTGATCTGGGAGGGCCCTGTCCCGCTTACTGCCGACAAGGACTGCGAGCTGAACAGCTTCATCGCGATGGATCGTTGGCTGACCGCGGTCGAGCGGGATTACAGCCGCGCGCCGCTGCCGCGGAAGATCATTCGCGATAAGCCCTCAGACCTCACGGACGAGTGCTGGGACGGAATCGGAAACAAGCTCTCGAACAGCCTGTGCCCTGCCGGCGTAGTGAACGTAGAGGGCACCCCGCGCACCGTGGCGGGCGACCCGATTACCACCGACGCGAACAAGTGCCAGCTCAAACCGCTGCGCCGCACCGATTATCCCGGCATCACGTTCACTGACGCTCAGTGGACCGAGCTCCAGAAGACGTTCCCCACAGGCGTGTGCGACTACTCAAAGCCGGGCGTCGACCAGCAACCGACGATCCCGTGGCTGACCTATCAGAATGCGAAGGGACATGTGATCTATGGCGGCAAAGCGATGGGGAAACCGCCAACGTCGCGTGAGTTTCGCGTTGCCAGCGCGCGGGGCGGGAGATAGAGCAGAACGCTTGTCGCGTGAGCGCCACGGCGGACGAGCGCTTGCTAGATCCACCGTCGTCGAGGCCACGATGCCTACGGCGACATAGCAGGCGCGCGGCCGCAGACGCGTGCCACGCGGACCAGCCACCCGCCTGGCGCGACGTCGAGCCCATGCGACCCACCCGTAGGCCCCGAGGACTCTGGACGTGATCAAGGACGCCGGCTGTGACGCGGTGAAGTTCGAGAGGCCTGCACCCGCCCGCGCCGCAGCGATCGTTGAAAGCGGCATCCCGGTGATGGGACACCTCGGTCTCACGCCGCAGACCGCGACCGCGCTCGGGGGCTTCAAGGCGCAGGCCCGGAACATGGAGAGCGCGCGCAAGCTCCTTACCGATGCGCTGCACCTTGAGGCGGCTGGATGCTTGCTTTGGTGCTCGAGGCCGTGCCCGAGGAGGTCGGACGCATAGTCACCGAACGCCTGACGATTCCGACGATCGGCATCGGAGCCGGGCGCGCCACTAACGAGCAGGTGATCGTCCTGAACGATCTGCTCGGGGTCGTTGAGCAATTTCAGCCCAGGTTCGTAAAGCGCTACGCACACATCGGGCGCGAGACGGCCCACGCTGTTGGCGGCTACTCTGGCGACGTAAGATCTCGCTCCTTTCCGGCGGCAGAGCACTGCTACACGATGTCGGCCGACGAACTCCGCGACGCCTTCCAGATCCTCAAGCACTACCCGACGAGCTCGTCGATCTCTTCCGCTTTAGCCGCTCCGTGGTTGGCTGCAAGGTCGTTGAGGGTGGCGCGGGTCAGTTCTGGTGGCCGCCGACGCGCGCGGCTGCTGTCTCCCGCGGGCGCTCCCCGTCTCCCGTGTCCGCGTAGAGGGGCCACTCTCCGGGCACGCCCTTCAGCACGTGTCGTCCGACGACTAGGGAGGCCGGACGAAACGCTGGCGGTGGCGCCGGCACGATTGTCCGCTTGAGGTCAAACAGCGACCGACGACGTTGCCGTTGAACGATGGTCGAATACGCACTCCGCAAGGTGGTAAGAAAACGTACTGGAAGTGCTTTAGCGGGTCGCAGTTTCTGCCGCTCCAGCTCGTATCGTCCTCGGTTGACGAGAGGTCATGGCCTTCCCAGCTTTCAGTCGCGTCGTACACATCGGTCGCGCCCGCCGTTCGCGGCCCGCGCGAGAGATCGCCGAGCCGGCAACGCAGCCCGAGCGCCAGCGACAGCAGCAGCACCCCGCGATGGCCGGGCTCAGCGTCTCGCCTGTGCATGGGCGCCACTGCATCTGCGAGCGATGCGAGCGGGCACAAGGTCATGACTGATGGTGCCGCTTTCCGCCGGCTTCAGTGGTGGCCACCTGGCGCGGCTCGCGAGCGGGACGCTGTTGAGCGCCGTCGCACCTTAGGCTTTCAGCGATGGCCCAATCTGACACTTTGCCGTCAACCGGAGCGCTTGAGGCAGTCCGGCGCCTAGGCGGCTCCTCGGCCGCGATCCACACTGTCACGCGCCTTGAAGGCGGCCAGCACGCCGACACGTGGAGGATCGACACCAAGCATCCCGCGTTTAGCGCAGTCGTCCGGCAATTCCCGGTTGCGGACTCTGCTGGCGGGCATGAGCAGCGCGTGCTGCGGACTCTCGATGGCCTTGGGGGCTTGGCCCCGGTGCTGCTCGGCGGCGACCTGAGCGCCCAATGGTCAGAGCACCCGACCTCTGTGATCAGCTCACTCGACGGCCATGCGGACATCACTCCGATTGATCCGGAGAGGTGGGCGCACGAACTCGGTTGCGCACTCGCCGTGGTGCACGCGCTGTCGAGCGAGCGGCTGGCGGGATTACCGAGCGTGTTCGATCACAGCGGAGGCTCTCAGGATGCCTTGAACGGTCCGCTGGCGGCAGAAGTTCGATCTCGCTGGGCGCAGGTCACGGCTGCGCCGGAGGTCCTTACCCACTCCGACTATTGGTCAGGAAGTGTCGTCTGGCGTGACGGAAGGCTCACGGGCATCGTCGACTGGTCTGGCGGGGCACGTGGTCCACGCGGCTTCGATCTGGGCTGGTGCCGGCTTGATCTCGTTCTCTTGTTCGACGAGCAAATTGCCGACGTCTTTCTCAGGGCCTATGAAGCCGCGATCGCCCGGCCCATCGGCGACATGGTTCTCTGGGATGGCTGGGCGGTCGCGCGCTCGCACGATGGAGTCGAGACCTGGGTTCCGAACTATGCGCCCCTTGGACGGACCGACCTCGACGAACACGAGCTTCGGCGACGCCACTCGCGATGGACGACACGTCTCCTGGAATTAACCCTTGAGCGTGATCGCTGAGCGCAGAATGCTCTTTCCACGAAGGGTGGGCCATCTGCGCGATTCGGACGCTGCTCGCCTAGCTGCTCGCGCCTCCAGCGCAGGTCCCGCCGCGACCGTCTGTGACTGTCGCGATGTCGATACCACGTGCGACTGGCTCACTGTCTGGGGGTCCCAAGCGCCAGGCCATCGCAGCGGTGTCTTCGCCAACATAGATGGGCCCGTCGGAGGCAAACGCGAAAGCTGCGGGGGCGTCTTGGAGGAGCCGCTGTACGCGGTCGTCGACGGCGGCGAGTCCGACGATCGTGCCGGCATGGTCCGTGAACGCGACGTCGTCGGTGTAGGCGCGCGCGATCGCCTCACGTCGGAGGACGGGATCGCGCTGGCCGAAGACCTCGTACAGGTTGGCGTGCATCAGCGCGGTGATCGTCGGGTCGGCCATGACCTGCTCCTTCAAGCGATAGTGGTCGGCGTTATGCGAGCTGCCCGTCGCGCGTGGCGGTCTCGATTGATCGCCGGAACGATCGCGACGAACAGCTTGACACGAGCCGGACCGCACCGACGGTGAGGCGACCCGCGGTCGTACTGGCACGCTGTGGACGGCAGAATCGCGCGTGCTTGACAGGCTCGCGCCCGTGACCCCCTGGGAATCTGGTAGACCAGGGAGCAGACCAGGGAGTCACGGGCGCAGCGTGGATGCGAGGCGATCACGCTTGGCGCCGTCGTCAAGCAAGGAGACCTGCATGTCTGCCACAGGCGAAAAGCCAGCGGGTGCCACAGCAGTCCGGCCGTTCCGCGTCGAGATCCCGCAGGCGGAGGTCGACGAGTTGCGTCGACGCATCGCCGCGACGCGCTGGCCGGAGAAGGAGACGGTCGATGACGGATCCCAGGGACCGCCGCTCGCGAAGCTCCAGGAACTCGTTCGCTACTGGCGCACCGACTATGACTGCCGGAGGTTCGAGGCGAGGCTGAATGCTTTGCCGCAGTTCGTAACGAGCCTCGACGGGCTCGACATCCACTTCATCCATGTTCGCTCGCCCCACCCCGACGCGTTGCCGTTGATCATGACGCACGGTTGGCCCGGCTCGATTGTCGAGCTGTTGAAGACCATCGGCCCGCTCACCGACCCGACCGCGCATGGCGGGCGCGCCGAAGACGCGTTCCATCTGGTGCTGCCGTCGATGCCCGGCTACGGCTTCTCGGAGAAGCCGACGTCGGCGGGCTGGAACCCTGACCACATCGCACGGGCCTGGGCAGAGCTGATGGACCGCTTGGGATACACGCGCTATGTCTCCCAAGGCGGTGATTGGGGGTCGGTCGTTACCGAAGCCATGGGGCGACACACGCCGCCAGGATTGCTCGGCATTCACGTCAACCTGCCGGCAACGGTCCCGGTTGACGTGGCCGTGGCGCTCGCCGCCGGCGGGCCCGAGCCGGACGGCCTGTCCGAAGAGGAACGCGCGACTTTCGACAAGCTCGCGACGGGCAGCAAGACAGGCGGCAGGGCGTACTTCGCGATGCTGACCGCGCGACCCCAGAACATGGGTTACGGCATGGCGGACTCCCCCGCCGGCCTCGCCGCGTGGATGCTCGTGCACGGAGGCTTCACCCAGTGGACGTACGAGGATGACGCCGACAGGACCCCGACAAAAGACGAGGTACTGGACGACATCACCCTCTACTGGCTCACAAACACCGGGACCTCCGCAGGACGCATCTACTGGGAGAACGGCGGAGCGAACCCGAACAGCGCGGCCGCACAGAGCACCGACGAAATCTCGCTCCCCGTGGCGATCACCGTGTTCCCCGGCGAGAGCTATCAAGCGCCGCGCAGCTGGGCCGAGCGCGCGTACCCCAACCTCACCTACTACAACAAGGTCGACAAGGGCGGCCACTTCGCAGCCTGGGAAGAGCCCGAACTGTTCGCGACCGAGCTTCGCGCCGCGTTCCGACCCCTCCGCTAGGCCCAGTCAAGCGATCGTGTTCTCAACAGTTGCAACACCAAGGAGGTTTCCGTGAGCACCACAGTTCCCCAGCCGCCCGGACTCAAGCGCGCCGATATCCAGGAGCACGACCTCAGCATTCCCGGACGCCAGGTCATCCAGAACCGGGTCGACATCAGCCCGGACGCGCCGCTCCTTCGGCACAAGCATCCGGGCGAAGAGGTCATCTACGTCCTAGAAGGATCGCTGGAGTACCAGATCGACGGGCGGCCGCCGATAAGAGTCAGCGCCGGCGAGGGCCTGATGGTCCCGCCCGAAACGGTCCACGCGGTGAAGAACATCGGCGCCGGCAACGCGGCGGAGCTCGCCACGTACATCGTCGAGAAAGGCAAGCCATTCCTCGTGGTAGTCGACTGAGCTGAGACGTTGCCCGGGCCTCCGCTGTGACCGGTTGCGAGCAACCGGGCCACCGCCTTCGCCCGCTCGTTCGGCCAATCCGGCGTTCCACCGTGTTCGGCCACATGCTTCTCCTTGGACATCGCACCCTTCGCTCTCACTCGGCAGAAGCAGCAAGGGCGCGACCTGAAGACCTGACCGCCGAGGAGGCGCGGGAGTACGGGATCGTCAACAAGGTCGTCGCCTAACGACGAGCTTGCCTCAAGCGCGCACGAGTTCGCCGCGCGGATGGCGAAGCGCGCACCGATCGCGGTGGCGGCGACTAAGCGCCTCGTTTGCACCAAGGAGTCGGACCGCACTAGCCGCGGCCGAGCGCTTCATCCGCGCTGTGTTCGCCACCAAAGACGTCGAGGAGGGAAGGCCGGCGTTCGAGGAGCCCGGGAGCCGCGGTTCGCGGGCAACTGAGGGTTGACCAGGCGCGCTGACGTGCCTCCAATGACGCGTTAACGCGATGGTTACGAGTTGGCCCCTGGGTGCCTTGTAGGGTCGTCATGCACTCGGATCTCAGGCAAGGAGAAGTCCAATGTCGACCGGAATCGCTCGCGCGTTAGCGCTGACCCTGGGCTTGGCCGCCTTGATCGCCGCGCCCGCGCAGGCGAACGGCCGGCACTGGCATGGGCGTCCCGTGCTGTTCCCGGGGAACCTGCTCGTCAGCGAGAGCACCTACGCCGCGCCCGACATCATCGAAGGCGTCACGGAGCTCCCCCCGGGCTGCACCGGTAGCGCCTGCGGGACCGCGGTCGCGGGCCCCGCGTTCCCCTTTGTCTTTAATAACGACAACGTCGACGCGTTCTTCGGCATCACATCGCCCATCTACCTCGACGAGCTGACGCCCTGGGGTCAGCACGTCGCGACGATTCCCGTACCGACCGACCACATGGTCACGAGCTACTCGTCGAAGTCCGAACTGGCGCTCAATCTCAGCCCAGACGGAAAGTACGTCTCGTTCATGGGCTACTACGCTCAGCCCGCCATGCTCGACGTCTCGAACGCGAACACGCCCGGCGTGATCGACCCGGGCAACGGCGACTACGGGCCTTACTACCGGGTGGCGGCGCAGCTCGACCGGTGGGGACATTTCAACTTCACCCTGACTAATGCCTACAGTGGCGACAACGGCCGGGCGGCGATCACCAACGACGAGCATGGCAACGACCTGCTCTACACCGCGGGGAACGCCGGCCAGAGCAAGAAGCCGGTCGACGGGGTCGTCCTCGGAGCGGGCGCGCAGTTCATGACCCCCTCATCCCTCCCCGAGGCCGACCAGACCCCCGGCCAGCCGACGCCGCTCGGGAGCTTCAACATCACCGAGCTCGGCTACCCCGCGGACAAGTCCAGCAAGGACAACAACTACCGCGGCATCACGATCCACGACAACGTCGTCTACTACACCAAGGGCAGCGGCGGCAACGGGGTCAACACCGTGTACTTCATCGACACCACGGGCAAAGCGTGCCCCAACGGCTCCGGGCTGCCCGAGCCCGTTGCGCAGCTGCCGACTTCGCCGCCCACGTTCCACGTCGTGAACAGCGGCACGTCGAACGCCGGTTCGGAACCCACCAACATGTGCGTCCTCAAGGGCTTCCCGACGACGCTCGCCGCCTCCATCACGTCCCCGATTAACTACCCGTTCGGGATGTGGTTCGCCAACGACCGCACGCTGTACGTCGCCGATGAGGGCGCCGGCGACAACACCTACGACAGCACTACCAATACCTACATCAACTCCACTGCGTCGGCGCAGCCGGAGGCCGGGCTCGAGAAGTGGGTGCTCTACGGCGGCTCTTGGCACCTCGCCTACACCCTCCAGAACGGCCTGGATCTCGGCGAGCCGTACACGGTGCCCGGCTATCCGACCGGCATCAACCCAGGGACCGGCGGCCCCTGGTCGCCCGCCACCGACGGCCTGCGCGCCCTGACCGGCAAGATGGGTCGTGACGGCCGCGCCACCATCTGGGCGGTCACCTCGACCGTCAGCGGCGGCGGCGACAACGGCGCTGATCCCGACAAGCTCGTGATGATCAGCGATCGGCTGAACGCCACCACGCCGGCCCGGTGGGAGAAGTTCCGGACCCTCCGCACGGCGAAGTTCGGCGAGGTCCTGCGCGGGGTGTCGTTCACGCCCGGAACGCATTCGAGCTGGGACCGGTAGGTCGTGCAGACACCGGGTGACCCTGAGGAGGGCGCCCGTCGCGGCGCCCTCCTCAGGCGATGAGCAGGTCGATCGTCCTCTTCCTGCGCAGCCCGCCTTTCCCGGCAGCGCGGGCGCCGCTCCGACCGGTTGTACCCGCCGCATCCTCCGGGAGAGAAGCTTCGCTGAGCCCCGCGTGGCGACGAGGGAGAAGCGATGAGCGTAGGTGTGTGCGAGCCCTGTACGACCGGGTCGCGAGCCTGCTTACACGTCAGCTCGACTCCGGGAACGGTTAGAGCGCCATCTCGCCGGCCACTTCGTAGAACTCGACCGATGAACGCCTGCCCGCGTTGCGAGGCGATCGCGCCGGTCCGGTGCGTCTGGCGCCGTGCCGGACGATCGGGATTGCTCGCGCGGTGGGCATGGGCGCCGGCGCTCGCGTGGCTGCCTTTGTCTGGGAGGGGCGGTCTGGCGACGGCCGGCGAGACCGCTGCTCGGTCACGGATGGAGCCATCCGTCAGCCGGGCGACGGGCCTGCTGGTCGTCCATCTCGAGAGTCGGCGCCGAGGTGGTCTGCCGCTCGTCGATTCGGATGCGGAAGCGTCGCCCCGTAGCGGGTACTCCGCGCAGTGATTGCTGGCTGTGGACGAGTTGCCTGGGCCTTTGCTAACGGGGCTCGCCCCTGGGTCAGCGAGATTTCCTGCCGCGCTTGAGCATGCGTTCGCGCAGCATGTTCAGATCCTGGTCGGAGAACTCGAACGCGGCCGGGCCGGTGCTCTCGATGAAGTCGATGAGCATGCGAACGAATCGCACAGGTTGCTCGAGCTGGGGGAAGTGGCCGGCGTCGTCGAAGATCTCCAGGCGGCTGCCCGGAATGCCCCGATGGGCGACGGTGGCGTGCTCGACCGGGATGAGTGGATCCCGGCGACCCCAGACGATCAGCGTCGGGATCATCTGTGCTAGATAGAGCCGGTCGGTAGCGTTCACCCGCTGCCCGCCGAGGTCGATCACCGCCCGCACCGTGTGCAGGAACGCACGACGCGCCTCGGCGTCGCTCAGGGAGGCATAGCCGCGGATCATCTCGGCCAGGTCGTGGCCGAGCTCCAACCCCAGGCGTCCGAGAGCGTGCCCGATCGCATCGCCCACCACGTGCAGGCGCGAGTGAGCGATAAGCGGCAGCACCAGCTCGGCGCCCGGCAGCGTCGCCGCCCGAAGCAGCGGATGCACCTCGGGGCCTAGCCCGCCGCTGTCGACGAGCACCAGCCGCTCGCAGAACACCGGGTATTCGTAGGAGAACTGCATGGCGATGCCGCCACCCAGCGAGTGGCCGACCACGGTCGCCCGCCGGTGGCCTAGCACGATGAGGAGGTCGCGGAGACTGACCGCGTAGGCCCCCAGCGAGTAGTCGCCGCGGGGCTTGGCGGACTGACCATGGCCCAGCAGGTCGGGAGCGAGGACCGTGTAGCGATCGGCCAGCAGCGGGATGATCTGGTTCCACTGACGGGAGTCGCCGGTGATCCCGTGAATGAGCAGGACGACCGGCCCCTCACCGGCCGTGCGATAGCTCACCCGGTGGCCGTGGAGGATCGCTTCCCCCACGTGAGGCTCAAGATCTCGCGCCGACGGGCGGGCGTTGCCACGGGTCGAGGACCTCGGCATCGCGCGCGCCTGGCCAGACGAAGCGGAGGCCCGGGACGGTCCAGAGCGCTCGGACAACGTCGAGCCCCGGGACGGGGTAGATCGGGATGCGGCCACGCGTGCGCCCGTCCAGCCGGGCCTCAGGCCGCCTCGACGCTTCCTGTCACGCCGGACCTGCCCGACCCCACCTCGCGCACGACGAACCGCGGTCGCCACGCTCGGTCCGGAAGGCGGCAATGAAGATCAGCAGCTTGAACCTACGGCTCACAGTGGCAGTATCAACCATACAGCGGGCCTCGACCTAGTTGCGCACCAGCGTCTCATCCAAGCGGTCATCTCATGGCCGATGACTCGCGCGCTCTCGCAGATCCTCACCACAAGGACTCTGGGGTCCCCGACGGTGAGAGCAGTCCCCTCCACGTAGTCGACTGTGCTGCCCGCGGGCCGTGCGGTCGACAGGACAGGACTGGAGTGTGCCCTGATCACTGACTCAGCCGTGGGCTCGAGGATTCAGCGGGCATCTTCGAAGCGCCGGTCTACGTCGCCCGCCTACTGCTGGTGATCACGGTCGACGCCGACAACTTCAGAGCTCCGGACGTGTTATGCCGGCGCTCGGGGCGACCGGGGTCGGGCGTCGAGCTGATCGATGGCCGGCTGGCCCACGATTCCAGATGGGCGTTCGCCCGGCGAGCGCCTCGAGCTCGGCAAACGACTCGACGATGCCATCGGCCAGCACGTCCAAGTCCGGAACCGTAGCGCGGTCGGCATTGATTCCGAACACCATCTCGCCGGCGTAGCTGACGGCGGCGATCCCAACCGCGTGGCGGGCGAGCAGCGGCACCAGCGGGAGCACTTCGCGCAGCCGCGCGCCGAACGCATACAGGCTCTTGGGCGAAGCCCGGACGTTAGTGATCGTGAGGTTGAACAGACGCACGTCGAACAATGACCGTGCGAGCACCGCGTGCAACGCTGGTGGAGCGAGGCTCGTTATGTCCATCAGCGTCTTGGCGCCCAGCGCCTGCTTCCCGTCCTTGCGATGCTCAGCCTCGCTGAGCATCTGCTGGTAACGCCGTAAAGGGTCGCTCTCGGCGACCGGGAGATGGACGAACAGCGACACGACGCGATTGCCGAGCGCGAGCTGCTCACTCGCCGAGCGGACATTGACGGGGATCTGTCCGCGCAGACCCTCCACGGGCAGCGCTTCGCCGCGGCTGAGCAGCAGCCGGCGCAGGCCGCCCGCTGACAGTGCCAGCACGACGTCGTTGATCGTGCCGCCGAGCTCACTCTTGATTGCCTGGAGCTCCTCCAGAGGAACACGGACCGCCGCGTATCGGCGTGTGCCACCGATCGGCTGGTTCAGGCTCGTCGCGGGCGCAACCAGCTCGTCCTTGACCAGCGTCTCAACGACCGCGCGCGTCCGCGCAAGCACAGTACGCGGGTGCGTCGCTGCCGATAGCCCGGCGCGAGCGCCCCGAAGCAGCAGCCCCGGCGTGCTCCATGCGTCCTCGACTTGCGGCGGCGCTGGCGGTGCTTGCGCGGGACGCCGCAGCGAGGGCTCGGCATCCAGCACCACGTAGCCAAGGTCGACCGAGCTGACGCCGTCGTTCAGGCAATGGTGACTCTTCGACGCGAGAGCCCACCGCCCACCCGCGAGCCCGTCGAGAAGCACCGTCTCCCACAGCGGCCGGCTGCGGTCAAGCCGATGGGAGTAGAAGTCCCCGATCCATTCGATCAGCTCATCTTCGCCGCCCGGAGCCGGCAGCGTGGCGTGGCGCAGGTGATCACGGACGTCGAAGTTGGGATCAGACTCCCACGTCGGCCAGGAAATGCCGCCCGTTCGTGCACTCGAGAGGCGCTGGCGAAAGCGCGGCAGCCACGCCAAGCGCTCCTCGAGCCGCTCACAGAGATCCGCGAGCGTCGGATTGCGACCACCAGGCACCGGGTCGAACACGGATACGGCGCCGATGTGCATATGGGCGCTCTCATCTGCCTGCTCGAACTCGAGAAACATCGCATCCAGTGGGCTCAAATGTTCAGGCATACGAGACTCCCTTTTCTTTCTCGCTGCGACCGACGCTAGAGCGCCGTGACCTGCTGCACATCCGGGGAAAGCCCGCCTACAGATCCGGGGAGATCCACGGCACTCGTACGATTTCCGAGCAATGGTCTCAACGCGAACCCACCGCTTCCCTTGAGGGCGGGAGTTCTCAGCTACAACGTAACCCCCGCGGCGTGATACCGCACGCTTAAAGATGCGTGCGAATCACGTCGTAGGCCGAAAAGCGCATTGGAATCATCCGTAGGGACTGCCTACACGGTGTAGGACAATCGCACACAAGACCACCATCGCGACAATTACCAAGATAGCGCTCATCATCATCACCTCCTGGCACTGAACGCTACTGTCGTGCTGATTACTCAAAACCTCATCAATTCGATTGGCAGATCGACAAGGTCGTTAATCGTTGTTTACTCGTTCGACCACGACAGCGCATCCGTGCCATGCCCCAGAAAGCGCGGGAGAACTACCGATCTTTTGTTGGTCCCTCATGGGGTGGCTGTCGATCGGGCATCGCTCGCGTCGCGCGGGTCGAGGAATCGCGTCCCGAAGGACGCTCGCGGGACACCGGCCAATCCGATCACTGGGGGTGGCTGCGAAACCGGCCGTACATTTGTACATTCCGGTTTTACGCCCAGCCTCCGATCCGGACCTCCCGCGGAGCACGCCGCCCGCTGACGCGTTGCACCTCACGCGGAGCACGCCGCCCGCTGATGGGTTGCGGATGACCGGGTCCGCGGACGCCGCGTGGCGCGTCGCGCCCAGGTTTGTCATCTTCGGACAAGGTCCGGGGTTTGTGCGACGCCCTCCGTAGCGGCCGGAAGCATCACCAACGACGCCCTGCTCCCGCTGTTCGAGCTCCACCTCGACGCCATCGTCTCGGCGCTCGATGAGGCCGACTTCGTCGAATTGACCAAAGACGCCCTGGCGCTCGGCCGGCGACCCCGACAGATGACGCCGCGCGGGATCGAAACCGACCGTCCGCCCGACAGAATGAGTCTGCCAACGTCCCCGTTCAGTTGCACCTTGGGGCCCTGAGCTTGCCAGAGCGGTGCAGCCGTTGTGGCCGACTCCTGCCCTATCTGCGGCCGAGTTGCGGCCGCGCCGCTCCGCAGCCGCCCGCAAATTGCGACATTCCGTCGTGCGAACGCTGCGAAGCTTCGCCTCGTTAAACACCTGCAGCGGCGCGAAATCAAGAGGATTTCGCACCCGCTGCAACCAGTGGAGACGGCGGGAATTGAACCCGCGTCCGCGGTCGCGTGAAGGGCGGCGTCTACGAGCGTAGCCGGCGCTCTGGTCTCGCCCTCGACTCGCCACGCCGGCGGGGTTGTCGAGGACCAGCTCCAAAAGATGTTCCCGGATCGGCTGGAGCGGGCCTCACCGGGTAAGCCTGCTATCTGATCCTGATTCTCCGCCACAGGCGAACGAAGAGAGGTACTCCGCAGCTAGCTGTTAGACAGTCGCCGGGAGCAGGAACTCGTGATTAGAGTCCGCACTTATTGTTTTCCCGGGTGTTTTACGAGGCCTCCCGGGACCTCGACTCGCAACCACCCCCACGAGCCGACCACGTCGAAGCCTGTCGTCCCCTGGGGGTTATGTTCACCCTCAAGTATAGGTGCCCGCCTGCCCGCGGCCGACACGCGTCCGTCTGAGGCGCTCCCCGATCCAGGCGACTAGCCAGAAAACCGAAAAACATCCTAAGACCGGCGGAAAAAACCACCTCCGCCTGCTTGAATCAGTGACGTATGGAACCGTCGATGACCTGGCCTAGGTCCTCCACCCCGCCGCCGCAGGCGCCGCCATCGCCGTTCGGCCCGGCCGAGCCACCGACACCGTTCGGCAGGCCGCTGGAAACGGGGCCTGCCGACGAGGAAGGGGATCAGTTCGACGGGGGCAAACAGCCCTCATGGCTGAAGCGAAAGCTCGGCCCGGTGTTCGCGGCGATCGCCGCCTTCATCGCGAAGTTCAAGACACTGCTGCTGCTGCTCCCGAAACTGAAGCTGCTGACCACCGCGGGGACGATGCTGGTCTCGGTCGCGGCCTATAGCTTTGTGTTCGGCTGGACGTTCGCTGCCGGGTTCGTGGTCTTGATCCTCGTCCACGAGATGGGGCATGTGATCGAGCTCCGGCGCCTGGGGATCAAGGCGAGCCCGCCGATGTTCATTCCATTCCTGGGCGCCGTGATCACCGCCAAGTCCCTTGGCCAGAACGCCCTCGCCGAAGCCCGCGTCGGCCTTGCCGGTCCGATCCTCGGGAGCATCGGCTCGGCGGCCTGCATCCTTATCTGGCACGCCACCGGCAACGATCTGTTCCGGGCGCTGGCGTTCACCGGCTTCTTCCTCAACCTGTTCAACCTGCTGCCGGTGGTCCCACTCGATGGCGGACGCGCGATGGCGGCGATGGCGCCGTGGATGTGGTTCGCCGGCTTCGCGGGCCTGGTCGCCCTTGCGATTATCTGGCCGAACCCGATCATCTTCATCATCGTCCTGTTCGGCGCGCTCGAGACCAACAGGCGGTGGAAGATCCGCCGGGCCGGTGGCGCCGAGCAGCAGGCCTACTACAACGTCAGGCCGCTCGATCGAGCGCTCGTCGCCGGCGTCTATCTCAGCCTGATCGCGCTGCTGGTCGTGGGGATGCACGCCACCGCCCTCACGCGCACGTTCGGCTAAGCCCAGACGCGAGCCGGCGTCCCGCGCCGATAGGCGCGGCCGAAAACGGGCGTCCCCGCGCCAACAGGCGCCCCCATGCGGAGCGCCCGGTGTGCGCCGGATTCGCGGCCCGATGCTGCTTAACGCGCCAACCTTGGCTACTAGATCGCCGAGCCCTGGCGTGTTGAGCACGCTCTTCGTGTACAGCGCGCCAGAGCTCGCCCCCGGCGCCGACATTGGCGCGTTAAGCAGGATCCGGGGCGCCAGCCGTACGACGAGCCCGGAACGCCGGCGCCCCGCAAGCCCCCCAAGCCCTCCGCAACCGCCCGGCAACCCCCAGACAGACCACCACAACGCCCCAGACAGACCACCACAACGCCCCAGATAGACCCCCACAACGCCCCAGACAGACCCCCACAACGCCCCAGACAGACCGCCCAGACAACCCACAAGCCCACCCACGCCACCGCCCTACCGCCTCGCCTCCCTCAGCTCCCTCTGCACCTCACGCGCCATCTCCCGATTGCGAATCGACTCCCGCTTGTCGTAGACGTCCTTGCCGCGCGCCAGCGCGATCTCGACCTTCGCCCGCGAGCCGCTGAAGTAGACCCTGGTCGGGACGAGCGTCAGCCCCCGCTCGCGGGTCTTGCCGACCAGCCGGTCGATCTCGGCACGGTGCAGCAGCAGCTTGCGCGGCCGCTCAGGGTCGTGGTTGTCGCGCGCCGCGGGACCGTAGGGCGCGATGTACATGTCATACAGCCAGACCTCACCGTCCCTCACAGCCGCATAGGAGTCCTTGAGCTGCACCTGGCCCTCGCGCAGCGACTTGACCTCGGTTCCGGTCAGGACGATCCCGCACTCGAACCGCTCGAGCAGGTTGTATCGGTACGACGCCTGGCGGTTCGAGGCGACGTCGCCGGCATTTGCTTTCCGCCGTGAAGTCTTGGCCACGCGCTCAATCTTCCCCTAAGACAGGCTCCCAGGCGGGCACGAGGTCCACCCTGCCCCGGGGCGCATCAATCAAATCAACCCGAACCCGCAACGGGTCTCCGAGCCGGATCGCGCTGCCGCTGCGGGTCCCCACCAGCATTGTTGCCTCCTCGTTCAGCTCCCACCAGTCGCCGCGCATCCGCCGCACCGGCACCAGCCCCTCGAACGCCAGATCGGGACCGAACGCGACGAACGCGCCGGCGCCGATCACGCCGACCACCTCGCCGTCGAACAGGCCGGCCTCCGGATCGTCGAACAGCATCCGCTCGAGGAAGAAGCAGCGGGCGATGTCATCCGCCCCGCGCTCGATCGACATCGAGTCCCGCTCCCGCGCTGAGCACCACGGGCCCGCCGCCTCCACCCATGACGGCTCGGGCGCCGGCGAAACGCCCGTGACCGCCGACAGCAGCGCCCGGTGACAGATCAGGTCGGGATACCGGCGGATCGGCGAGGTGAAGTGGCAGTAGCGCGGCGACTGCAGGCCGGCGTGGCCGAGGTTGCGATGGTCGTAGTAGGCCTGCTTCAGGGTCCTAAGCACGAGGCTCGTCAGCCCCCGCTGGCCGTGCCCGGTCCGCGCCACCCACTCGCCGACCAGTTGCGAGGCCTCGCCGACGAGGTCCGCCGCCCGCTGTGGCGTCATCGCACCGCGCGGAACCGGCGGCGTTGGCACGCCAAGCGAGGCGAGCTGCTCGATCAGCCGCTGGACCGCCGTCGCCTCGGGCCGTTCGTGGACCCGGTACAGCGTCGGCACGCGACGCGACTCGAGCAGCCCCGCGACCTGCTCGTTGGCCGCGATCATCAGATGCTCGATCAGACGGTGGGACTCGGTCTGCTCGACAGGGTCGATCGCCACGACGTTCCCGCCGTCGTCGAACTCGAACTCGGGCTCGGCCGAGTCCAGCACCAGCGCCGCCCTCCGCGCGCGCCTGGCCTCCAGCGCCGCGGCCGCGCCCCGGGCGGCTGCGAGGGGCTCGCCCCACGGCTCCGCCGCCCGCATCAAACCCCCGAACACCTGATCGACCTGGCCGTAGTCGAGCCGCTCGTCGGAGCGGATCACCGACCGGTAGAACGACGCCTGCTTGACCTCCTCCCCGACCACGGACATCTCCACCGTGACCGTCAGCCGATCCTGGCCCGGCACCAGCGAACAGGCGTCGTTCGACAGCGCCGCCAGCAGCATCGGCTCGACCGCTCCGGGCACGTAGACGCTGGTTCCGCGCCTGTAGGCCTCGCGATCGATCAGCGACCGTGGCGGCACGTACGCGGAGACATCGGCGATGTGGACCCACACCCGCCAGCCATCTCCCTCGACGGCAGCGGAGATCGCGTCGTCGTAGTCGCGCGCGGTGGCGGGGTCGATCGTGAACGTCGCCAGCGACCGCAGATCGCGGCGCCCGGGGGCACCGAACCCCGACGCCGCGTCATCAAAAACAGAGCCAAGATCCCGCGCCGCGTGCTCAACCGCCGGGTCGAACCCACGCCGCAGCCCCCGCTCGAGCATGAACGCCTCGATCACATCCCGCGCCACGTCCGGCCGCCCGAGCCGCCGCGCGATCACCGCCCTCCCCCGCGCCCGCCCATTGCGACCCGCCGCCTGCCGCACGACGACGAGATCGCCGACGTTCGCGTGCCGGTCGCGGCTGACCGCGAGCCTCGGCCCGGTCCCGAAGAATGGCTCCGCGACAAGGAACTTCCCGCGGCGCTCGATCACGGCCACCCTGGCGCCCCCGGCCTCGCCGGTTGCGCGCGCCGCTGGGGGGCTCACTTCACCTCGGCGGCTACCGTGCGCTCGGCGACCTGGAGCGCCTCATCCTGAGGCGTGCTGGGGTTGTCCAGCGCGTAGATGTTCGGGGCGATCCCCTTGCCCTCGCGCACGCCACCGCCACCGAGGTTCATGCCGTTGGGGGTGAAGTACTCGCCGACGGTGATGTCCAGCGCCCCACCGTTGGACAGCGGCTGGATCTCCTGGAAGACGCCCTTGCCGTACGTGTGGGTGCCGACCACCTTCGCGCGTCCACGGTCCTTGAGAGCGCCGGTCACGATCTCGGCGGCCGACGCCGTGCCGCGGTCGACGAGCACCACCATCGGGATGCTTGTCGGGATCGCGCCGCCCTTGGCCGTGTACACCTCGGTCGGTTGGCTCCGCCCTCTGGTCGTGACGATCGTGCCGTCGGGGATGAAGATGCTGGCGACGTTCACGGCCTCGTCGAGCAGCCCGCCACCGTTGTCGCGCAGGTCGAGGATGATCGCCTTCGCCCCCTGGTGGAGGACCTTCTCGACCTGAGCCTTGACCGCGGCGCCCGATCCGTCGGTGAAGCTGGTCAGCCGCACGTCGCCGATCTTGACCCCGTGGTAGGTGACGATGCCGCCGCTGGTGACGAGCACGTTGGCGCGCTGGATCACCAGCGCCTCTCGTTTCTTGCCGCGGAGCACGGTCAGATGGACCTGCGTCCCTGCCTCGCCGGTGATCAGGTTCGTGTCGCTCGTGGCGCTCCGGCCGACGAGCGATGTCGAGCCAACGGCGACGATCAGATCCCTGGCTCGCAATCCGGCGCGGGCGGCGGGCGTCCCGGGGAACACGTCGATCACCTGCAGGCCGCGCGCCGTGGCCTGGACGTCGATGCCCACGCCGGCCACGTGTGGATTGGACGTCTGCTCGAACTGGTGGTAGTCGCCCGGGTCCAGGTAGTGCGAGTACGGGTCGTTGAGGCTCGCGACGGCGGCGGCCAGCCCCGTGTTGAGGAGCTGGTTGGTGTTTACCGGGCGGTAGTAGTCGTGGGAGATGATGCTCATGGCCTCGTTCACGAGCTTCTCCTGGCTGTTGCCCGTCAGCGTGTTGCGCAGGGACGTGGGCATCCAGCCGGGGTGACCGCCGAGCCAGATCCCGCCGATCAGCACGAGCAGGCCAACCGCCACGAACGTGGCGATCCGAGGGGATCGAGGGGGTCTACGACGCATCCCGATGAGAGTAGCCGGGTCTCAGCCCGGAGCCTATGCTGCTTCGGAGATCCTTAAACGGCGGCGGATCCGCCGGTGGACGCCCGGTGGCGCTCAGACGCGCAGGAACCGTCGGAGCGACAGCCCAGACCCGAGCGCCGAAACCAGGACGGCGGCACCGAGCAGCAAGGCCACCAGCCCGCCGAACGCGATCGTCCGCGGCGCCGCGATCAGCGTCCAGTGGCTGGCCAGCGGATCGAGCAGCGCGACCTTGGTGATCGCGAGCACGGCGATCGCGAGCAACGCGCCCGCGGCGCCCACGACCACGCCCTCGATCACGAACGGCCAGCGGATGAACCAATCCGTGGCTCCGACCAACTTCATTACCTCTACTTCCCTGCGGCGGGCGTACAGCGACAGGCGGATCGTGTTCGCGATCAGCAGGACCGAGGCGAGCGTCAGCAACACGGTCAGCACTGCCGCGGTGATCGTCACGAGGTTCGTGACCTCGAGGATCTGCTTCGTGTCGTTCTTCTTGTTCGAGATGTTCTGGATCATCGGGTCGATCATCCGCGTGCCACCCCCGGCCGCCGGCGGCGTGAGCGCGCTGCGGACGAGCAGCACGTTCCCGGGGTTGTCCGGGATCACGTGGAACGTGTCCGGCAGCGGGTTGGAGGCGAGCAGCGCGTACGCCCCCGGATCCGACTTCGCCTGCTGCGCGTAGGCCTGGGCCTTGGGGACGAACTGCACCGCCTTGACGTGCGGGACCGCGAGCAGCTCCCTCTGGACGCGCGCGTCATCCGCCGCGGTGGCGTTCGTCTTCATGTAGACGTCGACCTCGACGCGGCCGCGGACGCTGTTGGCGGCGCCGTTCGTAGCCTGGACGATGGGGATGAACACCCCGAGCACGAGCATCGTCACCAGCACGGTCGCCAGCGCCGCGAAGCTCGGCGCCGCGTTGTGCCGCATCGCGCGCATCGCCTCGCGCATGAAAAACCCGATCTTCACGTCTTAGACCCCCGGAGGGCGCTCGCCGGGAGCCCGCATCCGCCGGGCGAACTCGCGGGTCGACTCGTCGCGGGCGTACAGGCCCGTGGCCTCGTCGCGAACGATCCGCCCGCGCGAGAGCTCGAGCACGCGCCGGCGCATCTTGTCGACCATCGCCGCGTCGTGGGTGGCGACCAGCACGGTCGTCCCGGTGCGGTTGATCCGGTACAGCAGCCGCATGATGTCGATGCTGGTCTCCGGGTCGAGGTTCCCCGTGGGCTCGTCGGCCAGCAGCAGCGGCGGGTGGTTGACGAACGCGCGCGCGATCGAGACGCGCTGCTGCTCGCCGCCCGACAGCTGATCGGGGTAGTTGTGGAGCTTCGTTGAGAGCCCGGTCAGGCGCAGGATGTCCGGCACCTTCGCGCGGATCTCCTTGCGCCCGCCGCCCGTGACCTGGAGCGCGTAGGCGACGTTCTCGTACACCGTCCGGCTCGGGAGCAGCTTGAAGTCCTGGAAGACGACGCCGATGTTGCGGCGGTAGTACGGGATGCTCTTGCGCTTGATCTCGTCGAGCTCGTGGCCGGCGACCCGGATCGTTCCCTCGGTCGGCTCGAGCTCCTTGATCAGCAGCCGCATCACGGTCGACTTGCCGGAACCGGTCGAGCCGACGAGGAACACGAAGTCGCCGCGATCGACCGAGAAGGTGGCCGCCTCGAGCCCAACGTCGCCGCCGGTGTAGCGCTTGCTGACGCCGCGGAACTCGATAATCGGCGGCCCCGCCCGAGTCGGCGATGGCCGCGCGGGCGCCGCTTCCGGGGCCCTTTTACGGGTGCGCTGCTGTGAAGATGAGGTGGTAGCCATAGGGTCGGGGCAGCGTAGCGGGCTGTCCGGCACGATGCCCCGCGCCGTTACCCCCTGCAACGTCGTTTGCAACCTTTCCCTAAAGCTCCAATTATTAGGGGCGGCTTGCGCCGCCCCCCGGTTGCGAGACGCCTCGGCCGTACAGGCGCCGCCGCCGGGGTCGGATCGCTACCGTTGTGGCGGGCATGTCAGAGGTGACGGTCACCGAGCTCGAGAACGGCCTGCCGCTGTACCGGATTCCGATCCAGGGCACGCGGGCAGTCACGCTGCTGGTGGCGTTTGACGCCGGCGCCCGCACCGAGCGCCCCGACGAGAACGGGATGGCCCATTTCCTCGAGCACCTCGTCTTCAAGGGCGGGGAGAAGTACCCCAACTACCGCGACGTCAACGAGGCCGCGGAGCGGATCGGCGCAATCCTGAACGCGTACACGAGCCACGACCTGGTCGCGTTCCATATCACCGCCCGCGCGCAGCGCGGACTCGAGGCCGCCGACCTGCTGACGGACTTCGTCGCCCGGCCGCGGATCGACGCCGAGGAGCTCGACCGTGAGCGCGGCGTGGTTGTCCAGGAGATCGCCCGGGCCAACGATCAGCCCTCGGTGCTCGCCGAGCACCTGATCGACGAGGCGGCATTCGGCGATCACCCCCTCGGCCGGCCGGTCCTGGGAACCACTGAGCACATCCGCGAGACGTTCACGCGCCAGGGGATCGTCGCGTTCCGCGCCCGGCGATGGTTCCCCCCGCGCGGCGGGGCTTTCGCCGTCGGCAACCTCGACTCGATGGACGGCCAGCTCGAGGAGCTGTTCGGCCGCTTCGAAGCCTTGCCCGTACCCGACGCCTACGAGGCTGCGCCCGCATTCTCGCCGACCGTCCTGGTTCAGGAGCGCGATTCCAACCAATCGCACCTCCGGATGTCCTACAGGCCCAAGCTCGAGGTCACCGACCCGCGACAGCGAGCCGCGTTGGTGATCTACTCGACCCTGCTCGGGGGCTCGATGGGCTCGAGGCTGTTCGACGAGATCCGGGAGCAGCGCGGACTCGCCTACTCCGTTCACTCGACGCCCCACGCCTACTCGGACGTGCCCGTGCTCCAGCTCTCGGCGGGCCTGCAGTCGAGCAAGCTGATCGAGGCCTACACGCGGATGCGGGAGATCGTCACCGAGCTGCGCCAGGACGGCCCGACCGAGTCCGAGGTCGAACGGGCCAGGGCGTACGCGGCCGGAGCCCGAGCGATCGCGTTCGAGAACACCGGCGCGGTCGCGCGCCACGCCGCCCAGCAGACGATCGTCTATGGAGAGAACGTCGATCCCGACGCCACGATCACGCTGCTCGACGAGGTCTCCGTGAACGATGTGCGAGCGGTTGCCGCCGAGATTGCCGACGAGCTGTCGGTGGCGGTCGTCGGGCCCCATACCGTGGAGGAGCTGGAATCGGTCTGAGACGGGGCCTGCTCCTAGGAGCGCTCGGGGCGCTCGCGCTAACTGGATGCGGAGGCGGGGGCGGCCATTCGACCGCCAGCTCGACGGCCTCGGCACCCGCGCAGACGATCGCGAGCGTCGCTCCGAGTTCCCATAGACCGGCCCCGTCGCCGGCGCTTGTCCATCTGCAGGCGACGCTGAGGCGGATCTTCGGCCGGGCCGGCCGAAGCTCGGGCGGCATGGTTTACGACCTCTCCCACGGCACGCCGCTGTTCGCGCTCCGCGACGGCATCAAGCGCCCGCCGGCCTCGGTCGAGAAGCTGTACACGTCGGTTGCGGTGCTGCGCAAGCTGGGGCCGGGCGCGCGCCTGCACACGTCCGTGCTCGGCGTCGGCCACCTCGGCCCCGGCGGCGTGTGGCACGGCCGCCTGTACCTCAAGGGCGGCGGCGATCCGACGTTCGGCGACGGCACGTTCAACCGGATCTGGGAGCAGGGCTACGGGCCGACCGCTGCCCAGCTCGCGGGCCAGCTGCGGGCGCGCGGGATCCACCGGGTCACGGGCCCGCTGATCGGCGACGCCTCGCTGTTCTCCAGGCGGCCGGGCGGGCCCGCCACCGCCTTCGCCCCGGACATCCCCGATTTCGGCGGCGAGCTGGGCGCGCTCACATTCGACCACGGCTCGACCTCCGGATCGCTCACGCCGGGGGCGTTCGCGGCGCGCCAGCTGGCCCGGACGCTGCGCTCTCAGCAGGTCCGCGTCAAGGCCGCCCCGCTGGTCGGGATCGCCCCGCGCCGCGTCCAGGCGCTCGCGTCGGTGAGTTCACCGCCGATGTCGGTGCTGCTGAAGCTGATGGACGTCCCCTCCGACGACCTGTTCGCGGAGATCCTGACGATGCAGCTGGGCCGGCGGTTCGGCGGCAACGGCACGATCGCCGCCGGCGCCCGCGTGATCAGCGGCGTGGCCCACTCCTACGACGTCCACCCGAGGATCGTCGACGGGTCCGGCCTCTCCCGTGACGACGGCTCTTCGCCCGACGAGGTCGTCGCTCTGCTGCGCGCCGTCTGGCATACGCCGATCGGGCGCATGCTCACGGCGGCGCTGCCGGTCGTCGGGGTCAGCGGCACGGTCGAGACGATTGCCGACAGGACGCCGGCGCAGGGGCGCTGCTTCGCCAAGACGGGGACGCTCAACGGCGTCACGAACCTCGCCGGCTACTGCGCGGCGCGCGGCAATCAGAGCCTCGCGTTCGCGCTGTTCATCGACGGGCCGCCCAACTGGTCGGCGCTGACGCTGCTCGGCCGGATGGTGGCGGCGATCGCGTCGTATTAGAAGTCGGCTAAACACCGTTGCGCGATCGACCCCGTAAGCGGGAGAATCGCCGCAGTGGAGCTGGGGACGGCTGTCAACCGCCGCGAGCTGCGTCGATACCTGGACAGGGTCGATGATCGGTGGCAGATCGAGATCGCGCTTCTCGGCGGCGCCCGCATCGCGGACGAGCGCGGCGCGCCGCCGCAGCGTGAGCGCGGGCCTGAGTTCGTCGTGATCCTGGTCTCCTCGGCCTACCAGGGAATGCCGTGGCTGGAGCGGGTCTACCAGGCCGGGTCGCTGTGGGACGCGCTCGAGATGGGCGCCCCCGCTGACCTCCACTGCTACACCCCGGCCGAGTTCGAGCGCAAGCGCACGACGCTGCCCGCGGTCCGCGATGCCGTCGCCCAGGGCCTCGACCTGCTGGCCGAAGCCGCAGCCTAGGAGATCGCCACCATCCGCTCGATCGGCAGCCGCGCCCGGTCGGCGATCTCCGCCGGGACCTTGACCGCGTGGACGCCGTCGCGAAGCGCGTCGCGGAGCTTCGGCAGCGTGATCATCTTCATGAACCGGCAGTGAGCCGCCTCGTTGGCGGCAATGAACTCGACGTCGGGCGCGGCCTGGCGCAGCGGATGGAGCATCCCGGTCTCGGTCGCGACGATCACGGTCCGGGCGGGTGGGCCGTTAATCCCGCGCGCGTAGCCGAGCATCCCGCCGGTCGAGAGCATGTGCACGCCCTCGCCATCAACGTCGCCGGCGGCCACGTACTCCATCACGCTGGTCGAGCAGCCGCATTCGGGGTGGATCAGGAAGTCCGCCCCGGGGTGGGCGGCCCGGACGGCGATGATGTCCGTGGGCCTGATCCCGGCGTGGACGTGGCATTCACCGTCCCACACGTGCATCGAGCGGCCCAGCGTCTTCTCGACATACGCCCCGAGGAACATGTCCGGCCCGAACAGGATCTCGGTGTCCTCGCCGTGCTCGCGATAGATGTGGGCGACGACGCCCGTTGCGTTGGCCGAGGTGCAGCAGTAGTCGGTCTCCGCCTTGACCTCGGCCGTGGTGTTGACGTACATCACGACCACCGCGCCCGGATGCTGTGCCTTCCAGTCGCGAAGCTGCTCGGCGGTGATCGAGTCCGCGAGCGAGCATCCGGCGTCGGGGTCGGGAATCAGCACGAGCTTGTCGGGGCACAGCACCGACGCGGTCTCGGCCATGAAGTGGACGCCGCAGAACACGATCGTCTCCGCGTCAGCGGCGGCGGCCCGCTGCGACAGTCCCAGCGAATCGCCGACGTAGTCCGCGACGTCCTGGATCTCGGGCAGCTGGTAGTTGTGCGCGAGGATCACCGCACCGCGCTCCTGTGCCAGCGCCCGGACCTCGTCCTGGAGCGCGGGGATGTTCTCGAGCAGGAGCGGTGCGTCTGTCGCACCGAGCATCGGCAGGTTCATGGCAGCGGCTGGAGGATGAGACTGAGGTCTAGGGCGGGGGCACTGTGGGTGAGGGCCCCTACTGACACAAATTGTACGCCGGTGCCCGCGATTTCCCGGAGGGTCTCGAGCGTCACGCCGCCGCTCGCCTCGAGTTCGGCCCGTCCGTCGACGTGCGCCACCGCGCCCCGCAGCTGCTCGGCGGTCATGTTGTCGAGCAGCAGGCGCCTGGCCCCGGCGTCGAGGGCCTCGTCCACCTCCGCGAGCGTGCGGCACTCGACCTCGAGCGGGAGCTCGGGGGCGCGGGCCCGAGCCCGGCGCACGGCCTCGCCGACCCCGCCGGCAATCGCCGCGTGGTTCTCCTTGATCAGGATCGCGTCGTACAGGCCGGCCCGGTGGTTGGTGCCCCCGCCGGCGGCCACGGCCGCCTTCTCCAGTGCACGCAGTCCAGGGGTCGTCTTGCGCGTGTCGAGGATCCGGGCCCCAGTCCCCTCGATCGCCTTGACGCAGCGGGCCGTCATCGTCGCCACCCCCGACAGGCGCTGGAGGAAGTTCAGCGCGGTCCGCTCGGCGGTCAGGACCGCGCGCGCGGAGCCCTCGAGGCGCAGCACCGGCCCGCGTTCGCGCCACACGCCTTCCTCGACCAGCCGCTCGAACTCGATCGCGGCGTCCAGCGAGCGGAACGTCTCCTCGGCGAGCTCGAGCCCGAACACCACGCCAGGCGCCTTCTGCGTGATCGTCGCCCGGGCTCGCGTCTGCTCCGGAACGGTCGCCAGAGTGGTCACGTCGCCATCGCCTACATCCTCCGCGAGCGCGCGGGCGACGACGTCTGAGATCACGGTGGCCGTCATCGGCTGGCGAGGATAGCCATAGCGCCGGGCCCCGGAGCGATTGCAAGCAACGAGCAGATCTGTATAGGGTTGGTGGGGCTACACACCGGATGGCTGGTCTGGCCATCCATGAGAAGGGGGAAGGTGATGGGACGCAGGCGCACAGTACAAGCCGCCATTGCCGTGGCGGCCGTCTCGGTCTTTGCCGTATCCGTTGTCACGGCGGGGGCCAGCGGCAGGCCCGCGGTAAAGGCCGCCGGCAAGGCGACGGCCGCGGCTCACAAGGCCGCCGTCATCAAGACCAGCGGACGTGAGCTGTTCAAGCCGAACCCGGGCAATCCGCCCAACAAGGAGGACGTGGTCACGCTGGGGTGGAGCCCCGGCACAATCACGGTGCACTCGGGCCAGAAGCTGACGCTGGTCGATCGCGACAACTTCGGCGATCCGCACGTGTTCGTGATCTCGCCGAAGAAGGACTTGCCCACCAGCGACTCGGCGCCGTTCAAGAATCCGGTCGTGCGGGTGGTGGCGCCCGAGGTCCTGAAGGACCCGAGCAACCCGGACAAGGGCTTCAAGGCGCTCAGCGCGAACCGCGGCAAGCCCGGACTCAACACGATCGGCGACGCGCTCGTGCTGACCCACAAGGGAGCCAAGATCTCGGCGATCGTGTCGGCCAAGCCCGGTACCACCCTGTACTACTTCTGCGCGGTCCACTTCTGGATGCAGGGCAAGATCATCGTCAAGTAGCGATGACCGCTGGTGCGCGCCTCGGCCACCAGGCCGGGGCGCGTGTCACGGCTCGTCGATCAGCACCCGGACGGTGGCGAACGTGGGATCGGCGGCACCGTGCAGCCGCGCGCCGGCGGCGGTCAGCTCGCGCAGGTAGACGATCACCTCGCTGGTGATCCGCTCACCCGGGAGCAGGGCCGGGACGCCCGGCGGGTATCCGGCGATGGCCTCGCACGAGATCCGGCCGAGCGCGTCGTCGACCAACACTGCCTTGCTCTCGCCCAGGAACGCGTCGCGAGGCGGGATCGCGGTCTGATGCGCCAGCGACGTTGGCGGGCGGACGATCGGCGCGATCACGCCTGGTCGGGCGATCCGCCTCACCGTCTCGGCGAAGTCGCGGGCCAGGCGCCCGAGTGGTCCCACGGGCTGAGCCAGACCGAGGACCAGCACTAGCGATGCGTGCGTGGCCAGCTCGGCGTAGATGTCGTAGGACGCGCGCAGCGCCGCGGCCACCTCGTAGCCGGTGCAGCCGGTGCCCCTGATGTCGATCACGATGCGCAGCGGATCCCAGCCGGCGATCCCGGGCCGCCCGACGAATCCCTCTCCCACGACAACGCAGCCGGGAACCGCATCGATCGCCGCTCGCGCGCGCGCGGCGGCGGCGATCGTCTCCTCCAGGAGCGCCTCGCCATGGACGGCCAGCTGCCTCCGCGCCGCGTCCAGTGACGCCATCAGCAGCGCACTCGGGCTCGTCGAGCGCACGAGGCGCACGGCCCGGGCGACGGCGCCGGCGTCGATCAGGTCGCTGGCGGCCACGAGCAGCATCGCCGATTGCGTCAGGCTGCCGACGATCTTGTGCGTCGAGGCGATCATCGCGTCCGCGCCGAGCCGGAGCGGCGACTCCGGGAGCGACGGGTGAAAGCCGAAATGCGCTCCCCACGCGTTGTCGACGATCAGGGCGACGCCGGCCCTGTGGGCGACCTCCGCGCAGCCCCCGACGTCGGCCGCCATCCCGTAATAGGTCGGGGAGACGATGAACGCGCTCCGGGCCTCGGGTGTGTCCGCCAAGGCCCGCTCGAGCGCCTGCGGGGTGACGCCGTGGGCCATGCCCAGCTCGGTGTCGTACTCGGGCGCGACGAAGCTCGCCAGCCCCCCGCTGAGCACCAGCCCGTCGATCAGGCTCGCGTGGGAGTTGCGCTGCAGCACCACTCGCTGCCTCGGCGACGCGAGCGCCAGGCACAGCGCGTGGTTGCCCTGCGAGGCGCCGTTCGTCAAGAACCACGTCCGCTCCGCCCCATACGCCTCGGCCGCCAGCTGCTCGGCGCGCTCGTACGGGGTCGGCGACGGCCCGACGTCGATCCCCTCGATGTCCTGAGGGACATCGAGCAGCAGCGCACGCTCACCGAGTGCCGTCCGCAGACCGGGATCCGCCCCCTCCCCGCCCTTGTGCCCCGGCACGTGGAAGCGCGTCGAGCCGCGGAACCCGTAGGCGGTGACGGCCTCCAGGTAGGGCGCCGTCGGCTGCGCCGAGGGCGCCACCGCCCCGGCGCTGGGATCGCGTGACGCGGTCACGAGGCGGTCACCGCGCCCCCACGCCACGCACGACCGCGGCCGACGCGCCCGCGGCGCCACCCACTACCGCGTTCACCGCGCGGCCGCCCGGTGCAGGTAGGCCCGGACGAAACCGTCGAGATCCCCGTCCAGGACCCGGTTGGCGTCGCCCATCTCAAAGTCGGTGCGGTGGTCTTTGACCATCGTGTACGGATGGAGCACGTAGGAGCGGATCTGCGAGCCGAAGTTGACGTCCTGCGCCTCGCCCTTCTCGCGGGCGATCTCCTCCCGCCGGCGCCGCTCCTCGAGCTCGAGCAGCTTTGAGCGCAGCATCGTCATCGCCTCGGCCTTGTTCGAGGACTGCGAGCGCTCGTTCTGGCACTGGACGACGATCCCGGTCGGCTTGTGCGTGATCCGCACCGCGGAGTCGGTCTTGTTGACGTGCTGGCCGCCGGCGCCGCTGGCGCGGTAGGTGTCGATCTGGAGGTCGTCGTCGTCGATCTCGACTTCCTCGATGTCGTCCACCACCGGCGAGACCTCGACGCCGGCGAAGCTCGTCTGGCGCCGGTGGGCCGCGTCGAACGGGGACAGCCGCACGAGCCGGTGGACGCCCTTCTCGCTCGCGTACAGGCCATAGGCGTGCTCGCCCTTGACCACGAACGTGGCCGACTTGATCCCGGCCTCCTCCCCCGGCGAGAGCTCGAGCAGCTCAACGCCGAAGCCTCGCTTCTCGGCCCAGCGCATCTCCATCCGCAGCACCATTTCGGCCCAATCCTGGGCATCGGTCCCGCCGGCGCCGGCGTTGACGGTCACGAACGCGTCGCCGGCGTCGTAGCGACCGGCGAACAGCCGCTCCTCCTCGAGCGCGTCGAGCCGCGCCTGGACGGCCTGCATCTGCTCATCGAACTCGCCCGCCAGCTCGGGATCCTCCTCGGCGAGCTCGGCCAGCGGCTCAAGGTCGTCGACGTCGCGTTCGAGCTCGCGGAACATCGCCAACTTACGCGATGTGCGCGCATGCTCGGCGCTGATCTTGGCGGCCTGGTCCTGGTCCTCCCAGAAGCCCGGCTCCCCCATCTCCCGCTCGAGCGCGGTGACGCGCTCGCCTAGCGCAGCTGGGTCAAAGATAGTCCGCAAGCAGCTGGAGCTGCGCGCGGATTGCCGCGAGGCGCTGTGAAAGCGGCTCTGAGGAAGCGGTTGCCATCGCCTTCTACGTTATCAGCGGTCCCGGTCGCCGCCGGGCCCCCGGCGGTGGCGGTCAGTCCGCGCCCGGTGGCGCTCGGCACGGCCGCGCCCACCGCGCTGGCCGCGCGAGTCCAGGTGACGCTCGACGCGGTCGAGCTCCGGCGCCGGGCCGTACAGATCCCAACCGTTGCGGACCAGCGGGATGAGCGCGAACAGCGCCACCCAGATCGGCCAGAACGCCCCGCTGGCGCCGGCCGCAACCCAGATGCCGGTGCAGATCAGGAACGGCACGAGCGCCTCTCCGGTGTGCTGGATCAGCCGGCGCTGGAGCTGAGCGCGGCGCTCGGCGAGCTCGGCTCGCTGGGACGCTGGCAACACCGGGAGATCTTTGCGCAGGGCGCGCAACTCCTCCTCGGTTCGGGCGTGATAGATCGCATCCAGCCGCTCGCTGAGCTCGTCGTCGTCCAGCCGGCCGGCGGCATAGTGCTCGCGCACCTCGGCCGCCGCCCGCTCCCGCTGCTCGTCCGAGACCCGCAGCTCAGAACCGTCGCTCATCCAGCGGAATCTAACGCACGAACGAATGCGTCTCAGAGCATGCTGGAGGCGCTTGAATGCCCCCCACGCCCCCTCGCGTGCTGGGCAGATCGCTTACGTCAACGTTCCGAAACGCGCCGGGGGCGTGGTGGGCGTCAAGCGCCGTGGCATTTCTTGAACTTTTTGCCCGACCCGCACCAGCAGGGGTCGTTGCGACCGAGCTGCTGGCTCTCGTCGACCCGGCGCTGCTCGATCATCGGAGGCGGCTCCTCCTCGTAGCCGGCCTCGGCAGCTGCGGCTCCGGCGGCGGCGGCCATCGCCATCGCGCCCTGCGGGGCACCCCCTCCTGAATAGGTCACGCTGCTGCCGCGGGTCGACGAGCTCGCACCGGGGCTCGGCCGGCTACGTTGCGGCGCCGACGCACCGTTCTCGCCCTCGATCGTCACCTCGACATGGAAGATCAGCCGGGCGAAGTCGGCCCAGATGCTGTTCATCAGGTCGCGGAACAGCTCGAACGCCTCGTTCTTGTAGGCGACGAGCGGCTCGATCTGGGCGAACCCGCGAAGATGGATGCCCTCGCGCAGGTAGTCCATGTCGTACAGGTGCTCGCGCCAGCGCTGGTCGATGATCTGGAGCAGGAGGAATCGCTCCAGACCGCGCATCAGCTCCTCGCCCAGTTGCTGCTCGCGAAGCTCGTACTGGGTTAGGGCCTCCTCCTGGAGCCGCTCGGTCAGCACCTCGCGGTCCATGCGGCGCGGATCGATGCTCAGCATCTCCGCACTCGGGAGGAAGATCTCCTCGACGCGGCGCATCAGCCCCTCGGTGTCCCAGTCCTCGATGAAGTCGCCGGCCGTGTACTCCTCGACGAGCCGCTCGATCAGGCCGGCCACCTCCTCGCGCGCCGCATCGCTCATGTCGCGGCCCTCGAGGATCTCGTCGCGGTAGGTGTAGACCACCTCGCGCTGCTGGTTGAGCACGTCGTCGTACTCGAGCGTGTGCTTGCGCATCAGGAAGTGCTGCTCCTCGACCTTCCGCTGCGCCTTCTCGATCTGCTTGGAGAGCATCCCGGCCTCGATCGGCTCCTCGTTTCCCTCCTCGTCGGTCGTGCCCAGCCGGTCGAGGATCTTGTAGATCCGCTCGCCGGCGAACAGGCGCACGAGGTCGTCCTGGGCCGAGAGGAAGAACCGCGACTCGCCGGGGTCGCCCTGACGGCCGGAGCGGCCCCGAAGCTGGTTGTCGATCCGCCGCGACTCGTGGCGCTCGGTGCCGAGGATGAACAGGCCGCCGGCCTCGAGCACGGTCCCCCGCGCCGTCTCGATCCGCCGCTCAACCTCGGGGAGGGCGCGCGCGTAATGCTCGTCGTAGTCGGGCTCCCCGGGCTTCAGTCCGAGCTTCGCCAGCTCCAGCGTCGTCAGGTGCTCGGGGTTGCCCCCGAGCTTGATGTCGACGCCGCGGCCGGCCATGTTGGTGGCGATCGTGACTGCGCCGGGCGCGCCCGCCTCGGCGATCGTCTCGCCCTCGCGCTCAGCGTGCTCGGGCTTGGCGTTGAGCACGCTGTGGGCGATGCCCTTGCGCTTCAGCCGCTCGGACAGCAGCTCCGAGACCTCGACCGAGATCGTTCCCACGAGGACCGGCTGCTGGTTCTTGTTGCGGGCCTCGATCTCCCTGGTCACCGCCGACCACTTCCCATCCTTGGTCTTGTAGACCTGGTCGTTGCGGTCGTCGCGGACCATCGGCCGGTTGGTCGGGACCTGGACGACCGGAAGCTCGTAGATCTTCATGAACTCGGTGGCTTCGGTCAGGGCCGTACCCGTCATCCCCGCGAGCTTGTCGTACATCCGGAAGTAGTTCTGCAGCGTGATCGTCGCGAGCGTCTGATTCTCCTCCTGGACGCGCACGCGCTCCTTTGCCTCGACCGCCTGGTGCAGGCCCTCGGACCACCGGCGTCCCTCGAGGATCCGGCCCGTGAACTCGTCGATGATCTTGACCTCGCCGTCGATCACGGCGTAGTCGACGTCGCGTTTGTACAGCGACTCCGCCTTCAGGGCCTGAATCAGATGGTTGACGAGGTGACCGTTCTCGGCCCGATACAGGTGGTCGATCTTCAGGAACCGCTCGGCCTTGGCCACGCCCTTCTCGGTGACCGACACGGTCTTGTGCTTCTCCTCGAACTCGTAGTCGAAGTCGGCGATGAAGTCCTTTTTCATCCGGGGGTCCATCCCCTCGGGCGTCTTCCCGGGCTGCAGCTGCGGCGCGAGCCGAGCGAACTGCGCGTACAGATCGGCCGCCTGCTCGGGTGCGCCGGAGATGATCAGCGGGGTCCGCGCCTCGTCGATCAGGATGTTGTCGACCTCGTCGACGATCGCGAACGTGTGGTACGGGGACTTGCCCTCCTCGGGCTTGGGCCGGCCGCCGTGCTGGAACTTCCCCTCGATCGTCTCCGCCATGTTGTCGCGCAGGTAGTCGAATCCGAACTCGGAGTTCGTGCCGTACGTCACGTCGGCCGCATAGGCGGCGAGCTTCTCCTCGGCCGGCTGCATGTTCTGCAGGACCCCGACGCTCACGCCGAGCATGTCGTAGATCGGCTTCATCCACATCGCGTCGCGGCGAGCGAGGTAGTCGTTGACGGTCACGAGGTGGACGCCGCGACCGGCGAGCGAGTTCAGGACGACGGGAAGCGTCGCGGTCAGCGTCTTGCCCTCCCCAGTCTTCATCTCGGCGATCGCCCCGTCGTGGAGCACCATCCCGCCGATCAGCTGCACGTCGAAGTGGCGCATGCCCATCGAGCGCCTGCCGGCCTCGCGCACGAGCGCGAAGCACTCGTACAGCAGATCGTCGAGGGTCTCGCCGTTACGCGCGCGCTCTCGCAGCTCATCGGCCGCCTCGCGCAGTTCGCCGTCGGTGGAATGCTCGAGCTCGGCCTCGAACGCGTTTATCCGCCCGACGCGCTGTTCATAGGTCTTGAACTTCTTGGCCTCGCCCATGCGAAGCGCGCGGTCCAGGAAGGACATTGAGCTAGCGTAGCAGTGGTTCTAAGCGGGTCACTACTCCGTTTTCGGACGCAAACAGCGAGTCCTGAAGGGGGCCTTCAGGCAGCGGGCGAGACGTCGCCCGGCACCGTCGGCCCGCTCGGCACTGAAGGCTCTTCGGCGGGCACTCCGGCATCGCTGGCCGCCCTCGATTCCCGGCGCTTGCGTCGTTTGTCGCGGTGGCGCTTGACCTGGACGCTCAGTTCGTCCGCGCACAGGTTGATCGAGTGCAGCAGGTCCGGCGAGGCGTCCCGCGCCCTCAGCGTCACACCCTTGAGGTGCAGCGTGGCTTCGGCGACCTGGGAGTCCGCGATTGCCGGGTTGCGCTCCTCGAAGACCTCGATTTCGAGCTCAGCCAGCTCCGACACCTGCCTCGAGACCTTGCGGAAGCGCTTGGTCACGTGCTCCCTGAGGTCGTCGGAAACGGGCAGATTTCGGCCCTTGACTTCGATCCGCATCGGCCGACCTCCTAGCTCGGATGGATGCAATGCCTGACGCGCAGCCTAGTCCTCAGCAAGGCGTTTGTCGATTGGGGAGAATCCCCACATCGTGGCCCCGAGAATTGCCTGGTCATTCGAGCCCGGAGTGCTGCTCGGCGTGCTCGTCGCAGCGGCCGTCTACTTCAGGTGGTGGCGCACGGCCCGGACCCCTGGGGAGCGACATCCGCCGGGATTCGGGCGCATGGCGCTATTCGCCTGCGGGCTGCTGGCGATCATCGCGGCCCTGGTTTCGCCGATCGACGTGCTCGGCGAGCAGCTGATGGTGATGCACATGGTCCAGCACATCCTGCTGCTCGACATCGCACCGATCCTCCTGATCCTCGGCCTCACGAAGGTGCTGTTGCGACCCGCCACCCGCCGCCTGCAGACGGTCGAGCGCCGGGCCGGGTTCCTCGCCCACCCGGCTTTCGCGGTGCTGGCGTACGCGGGCTTCATGTGGCTGTGGCACATCCCGGCGATGTACGACCTCGCGCTGCGTCACTCCAACATCCACGCGCTGGAGCACACCTGCTTCTTCGCGGCGGGATTCCTCTACTGGTGGCACCTCGTCTCCCCGATCCGCAGCCGGATGCGGCTCGGCGGGATGGGCCCGGTCGGCTACATGGTCAGCACCAAGCTGCTGGTGGGGTTCCTGGGGATCGTGCTGGCGTTCGCCCCGACGGCGATCTACCCCTTCTACGCCCACCACCCCCACTACTGGGGTCTGAGCCCGCGCGAGGATCAGAACATGGCGGGGCTGGTGATGGCGCTCGAGCAGTCGATCGTGATGGGGATCGCGCTGGTCGTGCTGTTCGTGCAGATGCTGACCGAGTC
>Ga0116216_10000413_pt1 | contig 35503 bp, 45 predicted proteins | sample Sb_taG_11_FD_89696 | JGI IMG/M metagenome (GOLD analysis project Ga0116216, IMG submission 89696) | Peat soil microbial communities from Weissenstadt, Germany - Sb_50d_3_AS metaG | ecosystem: Environmental > Terrestrial > Soil > Wetlands > Peat | place: Germany: Weissenstadt | collected 2010-09-21
ACGACGGTCGCGGCAACCCACTCCCGACGCCTCATCAGGCAACATCCAGACCAACAACAACCGACGCGAGGTGGGGCCACTTCAAGCGTCTACCCCGGGGCCACTGCAAGTGGCGACAACGACGCGGGCCACAATCGCGCTCTACAGCAGCTTCACGCGAGCCGCACAACCGACGCGCGCACTGACAAACATAGACTGGGACGATCCAGGATCCGCGAGGGCAAAGGGCCACCTCCTGGGCGTTGATTGGACCGTCCAGCTCATGCCGTCCCGGCGCTCCGCGAATACCCCTAACCAGGCCGGCACAACCAGTATCGGGTAGGGTCGGCGGGAGGCGCCGACGCCGCGGGCTGTGATGGCCCGACTGGCGCTGGTTTCCTCCCGCCGACCTTACCCCCCGGAATGCCTAACGGACGCGGCGAACGCGATGCGACCGGGCCTCACGCGGTGCCCGTACCGTCCGACGTCCAACTTCGCGATGGGTCGCACATGCTGATCCGCCCGGTCAGTCTTGAGGACAAGGCCTTGCTGACGAGACTGTTCTCGGAGCTGAGCTTGGAGACGCGCTACCGTCGCTTCTTCACGGCGGTGCGCGAGATGGATGAGGCGCGGTTCGCCTTCCTGACAGAGCTTGACCACCACGACCGTGAAGCCCTTGTGGCGATCGAGTCGGTCAGCGGCGCCGGTGCAGGGGTCGCGCGCTACGTGCGTATCGGTGATGATGTTGCTGAGCCGGCAGTCGTGGTGGCGGACCGCTGGCAGCGGCTGGGTTTGGGAAGCGTGCTTCTCGAGCGCCTGACCTCGCGAGCGCTTGAAGTGGGAATCGCGCGGTTCCGAGGCCTGGTCCTGGCCGAGAATCAGGATGCAATCAGGCTCTTCTTGCACCTCGGGGACCCGATTTCGCGAGCGCAGGGCCGAGAGCTTGAGATCGAGATCGTGCTCTCGGAGCCTGACGGCTTGGCGGTCCGGCTCCGAGAGTTCCTTCGGGCTGTCGGCACCGGCTGAAGACTGACCGCCTACCTCCTTCCAGCTGCCCGAACTGGCGGGCGCCCGAGGGGCCCCCCCGGAGAGCGCGGCACACTTGCTCGATTCCTGTAACGAAGGCGAGGCCTGGGACGACGGTCTGAACTGGCCCCCCGCCATTGACAAACACAGGACGCGTTCCGCTGCCATCAGCTGAGAATCCCGCCGACAAACATCTGAGAATCCACTTGTGCCGTCGCCCCTCTCGCGTCCGGATCCACGACGCGCGACGCCGCAGGTGCCCAACCTGATCATCCGCAATGCCTTCCCCCGCGTGATCGCTTTCGTCCTCGATTCGGCGACCGGCGCGCGACCGCTCCGGCGACATTCCAATTGCTGGATCGGCTCCGGCGGGGACAGGCACCTCGACCGTGGCGACGGTGCCTCGGACCGACTCTGCATATGCAACTGGCTGTTTGTGCGCGTAAGCGCGAGGCCTTGCTTACGGCGAGAAACGCGTCTCGGACCCACAGCGCGACGCCTGCTTCTCGACTGCGCGTGCTCGACCGATCGGGCGATTGCGGCGTCCGGCACCGGCGCCGCATCGCCGGATCCGGACGCCTCCCACGTCGCCGTACCACGCGCTCTCGTCGAGCTGACCCAACGACGAAAGGGTTCGTCCTTCTAGGCGGCGTCAGATCGCCACGTCGGCTGGTACTGGGCCAGGTCGTCCATCGTCTCGGCGAGGCCAAGCACGCTCTCGAGATAGTTCTGGGTGATGGCGAGCGACGAGTGCCCTAGCTGGTGCTTGATCCGGGGGAGCTTCACACCGCCCCGGTAAAGCTCGGCCGCAAGCGTGTGGCGAAACCCGTGCAGGTGGTATCGCCCTTCGAGGCCGGCGCGCTGGGCGTACCTCTTGAGCGAATCGCGGACCTGGGCGTCGCCGAGCTTCTTGCCGGGTGTGGGCTGTGAGTGAGTACAGAACAGCGGAGCGGTCCGGGCTATCCCGAGCCCGGCACGCTTTGCGAGCCACGGTCGAAGCTGGTCCCACGCGTAAGTGTCAGAGTCAGCTGACCCGAACATGTAGACATCGCGCCCCCGCTCGTTCTTACGATTGCGACGGATGCGGATGAAGCCAGTGGACTCATGAAGATCCAATTCGCGCAGATTGAGCGCTTCGCTGATTCGCACACCGGTACGCCAGGGCGTCGCGAACAGCGCACGGTCCCGGATTCCGGTCGGCGTCTTCAGCGGGATCGCGTCGAAGAGCGCCAGGATCTCCTCCGGCTCGTAGACCTCCCCAGGGAGCTTCATGCCGTAGTTGGCAGGCCGCTGGCCCTTGCGATAGCCGGGCTGAGTGACCGGAGAGCTCGAGCGCGAAGGAGCAGGCCGCGGCTGGTCAAGAGTGAGTTGGGTTTGCATGGCGCTGCGCTACTCCGAGTTCGCTGACGGGATGAGAATGAAAGCGTCAGGATCGGACAGAACCGAAGCAGGCCGTCCGACGGTGACGAAGCCGGGATCGGCGCTTCTACTCCGTCGTCATTGGAGTCGCATCTGGAGTGCCTTGCGAATAGGCGAAAGGGATGGTCCACGAGATGCGCGGTTCCCGCGCAAAGCGAGCCATCAGCTCGCGCTGGCGAGATGCGTGCCTGACCATCGGAGGGGCCGAGAATCGGAACTCGTCGGCCCGCTCGTGGTGGGGTCTTGGCGGCCGCGGTCCGTTATTGCGTCGCGCGGCTGACGAGCTCGACCTTGCCGTCCCGCGGGGCCGGCATCTTCAGCCATTGCTCGTCGGAGTCCTCCACGAACGATAGGAGGTCCGGGCGGCCGAGCAGCCCGTGATCGATTCGCGTGACGGTGAGCTCCAGGCCGGTGCCTGTGCGCAACCGGTCGCCGATCCGCACGTCAGTTGCCTTGACCGTTGTCGTCACCGCAGCGCCCGCTCGATTTGTTCGACGATCCGCTCGTCCTCCGGTGCGACCGTGGGCCGGAAGCGGGCCAGCACCTCGCCGGACGGCGCGACCAGGAACTTCTCGAAGTTCCACTCGATCTCGCCGGCCTTTCCCGCCGCGTCGGGAACAGCGGTGAGGCGCTGATAAAGGGGGTGGCGCCGACGACCGTTGACTTCTAGCTTGGTGGTCATCGGAAACGTTGTCTCGTAGGTCGTCCGGCAGAAGTCTTCGATCTCGTCCGGGGTTCCGGGTTCCTGACCGGCGAACTGATTGCAGGGCACGCCCAATACCGTGAAGCCCCGATCGCCGTAGGTGCGTTGGAGCCGCTCGAGTCCCTCGTATTGCGGTGTCAGGCCGCACTTCGAGGCCACGTTGACAACGAGCACTGCCTTGCCGGCGAGCTGCTCGCTGTCAAGCGGCTGGCCGTTCAGGCCTGGGAGGTGGTCCCAATCTACGACTTCGGATGTAGGCGTTGCTTCATGCATCGTGAGCGCGCTCTCCGGGTTGGGTTCCACCAGACGCCGATCGTAGCCAGCCCTCAGGCTCGGAATGCCGTCCGTGCCAGCTCCCAGTGAAGGAGGAGGCAGGGCTCAGGCGTCCGCGATGCGGCTGAGCAGGACGAGCGCCTCGTGCACCAGCGCCCGCTCGCTGGCGTCGAGCTCGCGCTCGAGAGCCTCGGTGAGCCAGGTCTCGCGGCGGGCGCGCGTTGTCTGCAGGAGATCGAGGCCCGCGGCGGTCAGCTCGACGAACGCGCGGCGCCCGTCAGCTGGGTCTGGGCGCCGCGAGACGAGCCCGGCGGTCTCCAGGTCGTGGACGGTCTGGGCCATCGACTGCGGGCGTATGCGCTCGCAGGCGGCTAAGTCGCTGATGCTCGCTGGGCCGTCGCGGTCGAGGCGGCCAAGGACGGCCAGGCGGCCGACCGACGGGCCGGGCTCGGCGCGCAGCCGGCGCACGAGGCGCCCGAGCGTCTCGCGCAGCTCGTGAGCCAAGAGCGGGCTCGTGGGCTGCCGGACCGGCATGGGCAGAGTCTAGAGGATCTTCGACAGGCAAACTGTTCAGGTAGCCTGTGTATTGTCCTTGGGACGAATGCGCGCGTGAATCCGGATCGCTACAAGTGGATTGCCCTGCTCAACGCCACCCTGGCGGTGCTGCTGGCCACTCTGGATGGGTCGATCACGATCATCGCGATGCCCGACATCTTCCGCGGCATCCATCTCGACCCGCTTATCCCCGCGAACTCGTTCTATCTGCTGTGGATGATCCTTGGGTATCTCGTAGTGACCAGCGTCCTCATCGTCAGCCTCGGGCGACTGGGCGACATGGTCGGGCGGGTCAAGATCTACCGGCTTGGCTTCGTGATCTACACGGTCGCGTCGCTGTTGCTCGCCGTCGACTGGATGCAGGGCCGCGACGGCGCGATCTACCTGATTGGGCTGCGGCTCGTGCAGGGCGTCGGCGGCGCCTGCCTGCTCGCGAACGCGGCGGCGATCATCACCGACGCGTTCCCCGCCAACCAGCGCGGGATGGCCCTGGGCATCAACAACATCGTCGGCGTCAGCGGCTTCTTCATCGGCCTGGTGCTCGGCGGCGTGCTCGCCCCGATCAACTGGCGGCTGGTATTCCTGATCTCGGTGCCGGTCGGGATCTTCGGAACCGTTTGGGCCTACCGCAGCCTGCGTGAGCTGAACTCGCCGAAGGCGGCGCCGATCGACTGGTGGGGCAACGCGACGTTCGCGCTCGGCCTGATCCTGATCATGACGGCGGTCACCTACGGCATCCGTCCGGCCGGCGGCCACGCGGTCGGCTGGGGCAGTCTGCGCGTGCTCAGTCTGCTCGGCGCCGGAGCAATCTCCCTGATCGCGTTTGTGATGGTCGAGCGCCGCTCGCACGATCCGATGTTTCGTCTGCCGCTGTTTCGGATCCGCGCGTTTACGTTCGGCACGCTGTCGACCTTCCTGTCGTCGCTCGCGCGCGGCGGCCTGATGTTCATGCTGATCATCTGGCTACAGGGCATCTGGCTGCCCCAGCACGGCTACGACTTCACGCAGACCCCACTGTGGGCCGGCATCTACATGCTGCCGCTGACCGTCGGCCTGCTGTGCGCCGGGCCGGTCTCCGGCTACCTGTCCGACCGCTTCGGCGCGCGGCCGTTCGCCACGGCGGGAATGCTACTGACGGCGGTTGGGTTCGGTCTGCTGCTGTTGCTACCGACGAACTTCTCCTACGCCCCGTTCGGGCTGATCCTGCTGCTGATCGGGCTCTCGATGGGGCTGTTCGCCTCGCCCAACCGCGCCGCGGTGATGAACAGCCTGCCGCGCGGCGACCGCGGGGCGGGAGGTGCGATGAACCAGACCTTCCAAAACTCCGCCCAGGTGCTGTCGATCGGCGTCTTCTTCACGCTGCTGATCATCGGGCTGGCATCCACGTTGCCCCAGACGATGAGCTCCGGCCTGCAGGCCCACGGCGTCTCGGCCGCCGCCGCCCACCGCGCCTCGACGCTCCCTCCGGTGTCGATCCTGTTCGCCGCGTTCCTGGGCTACAACCCGATCCAGCACCTGCTCGGGTCCCAAGTGCTCGCCGGGCTCTCGGCCCACAACCAGTCGATCCTGACCGGCCACTCGTTCTTCCCCAACCTAATCTCCGCACCGTTTCACGACGGACTGCACGCGGCGTTCCTGTTCGCGATCACCGCGTGCCTAATCGCCGCCGCGGCGTCGCTGATGCGCGGCGGTCACCCCGCCCACGACGACGACCCCGCGCCCGTCGGCGCGCCCATCCCCCGCCGCCTGCTGATGGCCGAGCCCGAGGAGCAGCACGCAGGTTGAGTGGTCCGCTCGCACCGACGTTCCATTGAGCGTTGGCAACCGCGACGGCGATCTCCTCCGAGCGCCTCCCCGCGCGGCGCCCAGGGCCTCCGCAAGCCACCAGCGTCGAGACCCTTTCCTCGCGCCGCAGGCATCTCGTCGCTGCGCGCCGCGCACCTGCTCCGCGCGCGGAAAGCGCGCCTCTGCGATCGCATTCGGCCACGAGCCGCCGCACGGCTCGCGACTGTCTTCGGCGACGTTCCGGCCGCCACGGCCCAGACCCCCAATGCCGAGTGCGACGTCGCGGCCGGACCCCGCCGAGCGGATTCTTGCTTAGGCGGCTGGGCGATTGATGCAGGTCGAGACGCAGCCCTGGAATCGGCGATCAGGGCGGTCAACGATCTCGTTCTCTGTCGCGGTCATCTCTGGCCCGACAGCCGCTTCGCGATGAGTTTTCGCGCGATCGAGCTCGGTGGCGCGAACGACACACGCGCGATCGACCTGCCGCCGCTTCTGGCTCGCCTATGTGCGCGACGCCCTTCGAGGACATTGCTCCCGTCGCGATCGAACTCGACCGTCGCCCCGCCGCACTTCCGCAAGCCGGGAGCACGTGTTCGCCGCCGGCGAGGCGGCCTTCTCGTCGGCGACGCAGGAAGGACACACGGCCAGCGCGGTCGCGGAGCCGCTACCGCCGTGCTGGATCGACCGGGAGCCCTTGTTGCACTATGCCCCGTCTGGTCCGCACTAGGTGGTCCCTACTCCTCCGTGGATTGCCGCCAGCCTCGGCCGCGCGCCCCGCTGTTGCTGGGGATCTTGGCTTAGTGCGGACTTGACGGGAGGATGCCCGTTCTCCGCACTAAGTCCGCGGCAGTTCTGGACCCCCCTGGAAGTGAAATGTCCCGTCGTTATGGGCTATTGCGGAGTGGATAGTGCGGAGTTGGGCTGCATTTGGGCCGGAGACTTGGGTAGGTCCGAAACCGCCGCTTGAACTGCCCGTCACCCCGCCGCGCTTGGACCCGCTACGCACTTGGCCAGCGGTGCAAATCAGGCTTGCATGTGCCGCCGGGCGTGTTAACGTGAGTGGCCTCGATTGATGGCTTGCTCTGGTAGAGCAACCCCCTCGCACTGACGAGGACTCCGAGACGCCGGACATAGCCAGGACACTTCCTCTGAGATCCGCCCAGGCGCTTGAGAAGACGAGGAACCGCATCGAGCGAGACTGGTGTTGTGCGCCGCGCGTTGCTCGCTGGGGGTCTCTCTGATCTGTCGCTGACGTTGTCTTAGCGATGTTGCCATGGCCTTGCGTGGGGTGCCCATCGGGTCTCGGTGCTCGGCTTCCGTCAACCATCTCGCTTGCTCATCGACCCCGCGCGCCGCGCGCGTCCCCGACATCGGGCCTCGGCCCTCAGGCACGAGCGTGCGCGAGCCTACGGCGCGCTCGGACGGGGAGCCTTCGCCGGTCCGCCCGAGCGAGCACCCACAGAACGAGAGGAGGTTCCATCGGCTGAGCGCGACTCGACGCCCGATGACGTCGGGTGAACGGAACGTCCCTACAAACACGTCGACCCCGAGGTGAAGACTCGGGGCCGGCGACAAAGCCTCGAAAGGAGGCTCAATGAACAGAAGGAACCGTAGCACTCGCTCGGGTGGCTTCCTGCCGCTCGAGCGACCTGGCCCACGGAGTGGGCGCGGCGGACGGATCGGCGCGTGCCGGACGCTCCGCGCGATCGCTGAGCTCGTGCGCTCGTGGCGCCGGCTGGGTCACGTGCCGACGCTGATGCAGGTGCGTGCGCTGGCGCACTTCGACGGACGCGAGCCGTGCTCGTACCTGCTCGACCCGGCGGTCAACTACGTGCCCGAGCTGCCGCTCGGCGGCGAGGACCCGCTGGGGCGTCACGCGCTGTGCTTCACCGGCCGCCGCCCAGACAGCGGGCGGCGGTTCGAGCTGGTGACGCTGCCCGACGGGTGCGCGTTCGACCTGCTCGGGATAGACGGCTAAGAAGCCCAGCTGATCGGTACAGACGGCCCGGAGCGCTCGACCTATCGGTGGGGCCTCCGGGCCGTTCTCGTTCTGCGGCCAGTGAAGAGGCAGCTGGAGCTGGCCAGCCACGTGCACGTCGCCGATGCCTGTCCGCTGCCGACGGTTCAGGCCGCGGCAGCTCGTCTACCGCGAGCTCGAGACCCAAGCTCGCCTCGCCCGCCCCCCGACCAACCTCAACACATCAACGGAGATTTCAGATGCATACGACGATTCACCGTGCGCGCGGGAGCGCGCACCTCTCCCGACACGAGTACCAGCAATTGGCCCGCGCCGAGGCGTTCTCACGATGCACGCCGGCGACTGTCCGAGCAACGGCGCCGGTGAGGCTCGAGCCGGGCGAGCTTGAGCTGATCGAGCGGCTGGTTCGCCACGACCGGACCGCCGTGTCGAGCGCGCTGCTTGCTGTCGCCGGCATCGGGCCCGGCGGGGCGATCCGTCGTGCGGTGCTCGCCCGCGTCAGCGAGGCGGCCTGCTTGGGGCAGGCCGCGGGCGCGATCAGCCCGGCACGGAGCCAGCAGATCGCCCGGCACGTGAACCGCGCGCTGGGCCGGCCCGATGTCCGCGTCGCCTCTTGATCAGGAGACATCGGTGACAAGCCGAGCCTCGCATCGTGAGGCCAAGGAGCTGTTGGAAGAGCACGCCAACCGGCTGCTGGCCGCAGTTGGCGCAAGCGTGCGCACCTCGCTGGTGAACGTGGAGGACACGTACGCGTTCGCATGCCTGCAGCTCCTGCGCTACCAGCCCGAGCACCAGGTCGCGTTCGCGTGGCTGTGCACGACGGCGATCCCCGGTCCCTGCGCTTCGGGCGGGCCGCGACTGGCTTCAGTCGTGTGGAGCGCGGCGGCCGCGTAGCGTGAGGTTCCGATGAATGCGATCGGCGATGAATTCCTGACGGTTGCGGTTGGCTTAGCGCTTGCCGGGGTCAAGCCGCGTCGCCGCCCCCGCCCAGCCGACGCTTAGGTGATTTCTTGGACGACTCTGCTCCGCTCGCGGCGTGCATGCTTCGCCCTCGCAATCGCCCGTCGCGCACGCAGCGCGTAGTCGCCTCGCTCGACCTCAACCTCGCCATCCGCTGCGACGACGACCCAGTCTCCAGGGCCAGCGGCTAAATCCACGCTGCGACTGCGGATGATGAACAGGTGATCACCGACCAGACGGTATGCGACCCCATGCCCAATGAAGAACTCAAGGATCTCCGGGTCGTTGTACTGATGGATCTGGAGCCGGTGGATGACTTTCATAGCTGGGCTCCTACGTCGCCAAACTCATCGTTTCCGCCACGCCAATTTTTCTCCGCGGCGCTGCCACCGACCAGCGTGAAGCCCCACGACTCTCCTGCGTAGTTACCCGTAGGACGGTGACCGGTAGGACGAGTGACGGAGACGCGTCCGAGAAGGCCTCGGGCGACCCGTGGCGTTCGACGCGTGCCCGACGAGTTTCTAACCGTGGCGAACCCGCCGAGCCGGGGAGCGCGACGCATCCGTCGCGCGGCGGGGGTCCGCACGGGCACTACTACCTGAGAGGAGAACCGATGAAGCGCACCCCGATGCGCCGGCGCGCGCCCCTGCGCGCAAAGACCAAGTTGCGAAGATCAAAGCCGCTTCAGCGCACAGCATCGATGGCGGCCACTGAGCGCCAGCGCGCGGCGGTCGTCGGCCGACGCTGCGTTGTCTGCGGAGTCGACAAGCGGATTGATCCCGTGCACCTGATCCCGCGGTCGATGGGAGGCTGCGGCGACCCGCTTTGCGTGGTACCCGCATGCAGGCGGTGTCACCGGGCCTACGACTCCGGCGAGCTCGACTTGCTGCGGTATCTGGAGCCGGCGTGGCGGGCGCAGCTCGCGCACGCCGTCGGGCACGTCGGGCTGATCGGGGCGCTGCGGCGGATCAGCGGCAATCAACACAGTGCCTTGGACTGATGTCGCGTCCGTCGTGTCACCTACGCTCAATGCATGGTGACTGTCGAGTTCTCGGGATCCACCTACGCCCTCACGGATGACGAGGGAGCGCTCCTGGCCGAGAACCTCCGGAACTACGCCAAGGGGACTTTCCCGGCCGACGTGAAGCTGGTCACGGATCTCAGCGGCAATCCACAATGGACCGACGGCGCGCTCGCGGCCGCCGAGTTCATCGAGGAGATCCTCGTCGAGAACTTGGACGGACCGTTGCCGCTCGAGGGCAAGGCGGCGGAAGCGACCTTCTGGACGCTGCGGATCATGCAGGGACTGCTGGGGTCAACGGATCCGACCGACATCGCGGCGCTCCGCGATGCGCTCGGCGAGCGATTCTCCGGGGACCGCCGGCGAGACGCCGCCTGAGCAAGGTGCGTGTGGGCCGAGGGCCCGTTCGGTGCGGCGGCGTTGATCAGGCGAGTTCCTTCTCGAAGTAGATGACCTCGGCACCGGCGAGCTGTCCGCGCCCGACCTCGCGGTAGCCGGCGCTCTCGAACAAACGCTGCGCCGCAGTCGAGACGACGGGCGTGTCGAGCCGAAGCCGGCGGTAGCCGAGCTGGCTGGCGCGGTGCTCAAGGTCGGCGAGGACGAGCCGGCCGAACCCGCGGCGCTGGAACCCCGGATGTACGCGCATTCGATTGATCTCCGCGACCGCGTCGGTGACGTGGCGTAGCGCCCCCATCGCGATCAGGCGCCCGTCGCTGATGCCGACGAGGAACTCGCCGCCGTCCTCCAGGTAGGCGGCGACGATCGAGTCAACGTCCTCGTCCCCGCGGCCGCGTGCTCCCGCCGCGCTCATCGCGGCGTCACCGAGTGCGAGGACGGCCCGGGCGTCGCCGAGCGCGAAGCGCCGCACCTCGAGCACGCCGCTCTCGCCGGATGACCCCGAGTCCCGCTCGCCGTCAGAAAGCAAGATGAGAGCCGCCGAGGCTACTCGCCGGCAGAGGAGGCGACGCGGTAGCCGCGCTCGGCCTTTTGCACCTCGCCGCTCTTGGCGAGCTTTGACAACGTCGTCGACACGGTCCCACGGGCGAGGCCGGTCTTGTCGGCCACCTGCCCAGCGGTCAGCGCCTCGCCACCGGCGAGCGCCGCGAGCACCGAGGCCTTGGTCGCGCCAGGGGCGGTCCGGCGAGGGGAGCGGGCGGCCGTCTGACGTGTTCGCCGGGACGGCGCGCCTTTCGTCGCCGACGGCTTCGGCTTGCGCTTCGCCGCCCGGGCGCGCGTGGGGGCGGGGGCCTTGGGCGGCAGTGGCGTTGACGAGCGCGGGTCGAGCGCGGCGAGCGCTTTGCGGAGCCGGTCGGCTTCGTTGGCGAGCTGGTCAAGGCGATGCTGGATCTGTTCGCGGAGGCGGTCGATCACGTTGGCTCCATTTGGTTGCGTTCAGGGGCGGGCGATCGTACACGTCACAGCTTGGCGCCCTTGGTTCCGCCGCCGGTTTTAGCAAGTGGCAGATACGGTGAACGCAGGCCCAAGAGAGCCCGCCGCTGGCGGACACGTCGCCGCTGACGAGAAACTGGACATCCACCCAGCCCACGGGGGTGGATCAGACGGCCGCCGGGATACGATTGACGCATGTGTAGCTATGAGGAGTGGGAGAGGCTCCGGCGCCACTTCGAGAACGCGGTCGACGAGGGTGAGTTGCGGGAGTTCGTTGCGGACGCGGTGACCGGCATCGAGGCGTTTGTGGAGGAGCTCAAGCGCCGCGCCTACGTTCCCGAGGACGCGGACTGGGTTTCGGGATGCGGCCGGAGATCCAGGACCGAGTGGGTCGCGTAGCCGGCGGCGTTGATCGTCCCCTCACCCGCCGGGTTGAGGCGGGCTCGAAGTCCGCTATCGCACGGAGCGGGTCGAGCTAGCTCCAGGGCAAGCACCAGGACGCGACCGCTCGAGAGCGCGATCCGCGCGACGGTGCGGGGCGCCACGGACGCTCCGGCGAGGGGCCTGAATGTCCGGTGTCGGGTCGCGGCGGGTACATTCCCTGCGTACCGGAGTCGGAATGGCGGCAGACCTTACGTGTCCTAGTTGCGGCGGGCCAGTCCTTGATATGGGGAAGTACACGAGGGGCCAGCATGATGCGCGATACGAACGCGCAACTTGCCCGCAGTGCCGGGCCGAACTCGTGCGCCATCCCGACCTAGAGGACAACACGTGGAAGGTCCATCGGTCCGCGCCGACACCGGACGAAGAGCTAGGCGGCAGCGGATAGGCACGGCGTTCGATCAGCTCCGGTTGGCCCGCTGTCGGATATCGATCAAGCGGACGCCGCGGCTTTTCGCGAACCCAGCCTGCGGTATTGGAAATGCAGCAAGACATCCCTATCCTCACGCACCACCAGAAGGCCCGCCCACGGATGGCCGCCGAGGTCGATGATTGTTCGAGAACGATTGGCCGTGGCAACCATTGGGGGGTTCACAGTTTGAGGCAGTACGTCATCGCAGCGACGATCGCGGTCGGTCTGGCGGCGCCGGTGGCGGCGCAGGCTGGCGTCGTCGCTTGCGCAAACACCAGGACACACCAAGGGGTATTGCTTCACAACGTGTCTGCCACGAACGTGTCGTGCCGCGCAGTTCACTCCATCTCGCGCGTGGCGATGCTTCCGCCGACGGCGTCCTCGCTGCTGCGGTGGGGCTCGCCGAACCGCGACGCCCCGCCGGGTTGGCGATTTGATTCGAAGAGGTCGGTTTTCTACACGACCGTTCGGAACTGGGTGATGGCCAACCTGTGCGGCTCGACGGAGCGTTTCATGTCGGGGTCGCGAGTGTTCCGGTTCACATGGGGCCACCGCTCGCGGTGGGTCTGGCACTTTCAGTGACAAACGACGAACGGCCATAAGCAGCGCCCGCGGCGGCGTTGGCGCTTTCGGAGCCCAGAACACAGGCGTTCGCGGATGCCGCCGGAGATCCCGGACCGAGTAGTTCGCCTAGCCGGAGCTCGTAGGTCTCGTCGCCGGCAGGCCGTGGACAGCTCAAGGCCTGTGGCTCGTTGGACTGGTTGAACTGCCTTCGGAGCGATCGCCTCGGGCTGAGATGCCAGTGCGCATGGCGAGCTGGAGCGTCGCCGGGATCGCGGGCTGGCTCGTTGGTCGTCAGGTGGGGGAGGGCTTGGAGGTCGAGGATGTCGTACAGCTCGAGCGCCAGTGGCGACCAGCTTTCGGCGGCGTCGTCGCTGAGCAGCAGCGTCCCGCCGCGTAGTCCGACGAGCAACTTGTTGGGCTGGTCTGCCAGCGCGGTCAGCGCGTAGGGCATTCGGCGAAGCTCGGGGGAGTCGCCCCAGGTGTCGACCGCGGTCCACCCGTCGTCGCGCGAGCGCCACAGGTGTGCTTGTCCGTCGCCGTCGCCGTGGGTGGCGAACGGTGAGCGGCTGACCGCGACGTACCAGAGGGCGGGGTCTGCGGGGTCGAGCGCCTGCCCATGCGTAGTGGCGGTCCAGCCCGTGCTGGAGCTTGGTCCAGCTCTCGCCGCGGTCCTCGGAGCGGGCGATGCCCTGACCGGCGGCCTCGTAGACGCGGTCGGGCGCGAGCGGATGCGTGAGCAGCTGGTGGGCGTCGCTGTGGGCCTGAGGGTTATGGTCGATCCAGGAGGCGCCGGCGTCTTGCGAGCGCATCACGCCGCCGAGCTCGATCCCGACCGCGAGCCAGTCGGGATCGGTCGGGTGAAGCGCGATCGTGCCCACGTGATGGATCCACGGCCGGGGCGGGAACGACCAGCGGGGTTCGCTGGGCAACTCGCGCAGGGCCGGCAGTCGTTGCCACCGGCGCCCGCCGTCCTCGGATCGGTACAGGTTGCTCGGCTCGGTCCCGGCGTACACCACCGACGTTCCCGACTCCTGGTGGGAAGGGGAGACGGCGACGGACAGCACGCGGCGGTGGTCGAGCCCGTCGTTGCCGTCTCGCCAGGTGAGCCCGCCGTCGTCGCTGGCGTACAGGTCGCTGTCGAGCGTGCCGACGTACAGGCGGTCAGGATCGCGGGGGTGGATCGCCAGGCACCGCGCCCCGACGCCGCGCAGCAGCGAGCTCGGGTCGCTCGCCCGCGCGCCGTCGAGCTCGAAGCGGACCACGTCATCGCCGGTCAGCGCGAACACTCGCGAGCGCTCACGCATCGGGCCCGCTCGCCGTCCTCGACGTCGCCAGGGCACGCCGAGAATCCCGCGCGCGTTCATATGAGAGGCGGAACAGCTCGATCACGCCGTCGACGCCGCGCTCGTCGCTGATCGGCGCCGTCACCCAGCCCGAGTCCGGGAGCACGTGATGCGCCCTCGCGCGGCCGGTCGCGATCAGCTCATCGCGCACCCGGCGCGGGAACGGGAGATCGGCGATCCGGTCACCGTGCAGATGCCCGAGCTCGCGGCGGCCGAGGCGAAACTCGACGCCGCCGAAGCGATGCGGCCCGACCTCGACGCCGGGCCACGACGCCACCGTGGCAGTTATCCGCCGCGCGGGCCCGAACTGCTCGTCACTCATGAATGCGCTCTCAAGTCGATCTGACGTTCGAGAGTAGGACAGAGCCGTCGCGGTTGCCACGGGTAATTAGTCCTACGACCCATGAGCTCGGAGCAGGCGCGTTTGGGACGCGACTTGCACGCCTGGTCGCGCAACGAGCGCGAACGTATCTTCGCGCGATGCGCAGTCGCGTGAGCGCGGCGATCGACACGCAGCTGGAGGACCTGCTCGTCGCGTGGGCGCGGCGCAGGTGGCCCGCACTGAGACTCATGACCACGCGCTGGATCCGGCCGGCCGCTAGGCCCGCAGCGATCCGGCTACGCCGCCTGCTCTCAGCCGCCGCGCTGATCTTGGTCGCGACGATCGGCTTGATCGTTGCGATGCTCGCGATCCTGACCTAGCTGACGCTTGCTCAGATAGAGCCGACGGAATCTTCCGAGCGCAAACCTCACGCACTCGCGGACGGTTCGGCTCCGCTGCGCCACTCGGGCAAGACGCTCGCCCTCGGAAGTGACGACTCCATCGATTCACCCGCTCGCTAGCCGGTGAAGCACAACCGTGTCCCGCCGGGGCACGGGACAGCCACCAACAAGAAACGGCCGCCCCGAGTGACTGGGACGGCCGCACAAACCAATGCCCGCGCCATGTCTTTGGCGAGAAACCGCGCGGGCACCGGACCCCAGGAGGGTACCTGATGCACACCCCGTCAACACGCATCCTGTCCGCGCTCGCGTATGACCGCGGGGAGGAGTACGACCCGGCGGACCCGGTCTGGCCGGATCTGGTGGAGACGCTCGCGCTGGTCGAGCATGCCGCCACGGTAATCGGCGATGACGGTCCGTACGAGCGGGCGCGCCAGCGCCGGCGTGAGCGCTACCGCGAGCGGGCGGCGATCCCGGACTGGTTCTCGGCCGAGGACCTGATCGCGGCGCCGTGGGAGCCGACGGCCTCGCGGTTCCTCTGAAGCACCGCTGCAGCGGGCTCGGGCGCGCCATCGACGTCGTGCGCCCGAGCCACGTCACATATTCACGACCACAAACCTCCAAGGAGGTCACATGTCAACGACCACTTCGACCATCTTGCTGGCCGAGGAGCACGACGCGACGCGCGCGTTCCTCGCCGAGAACCTGACCGCCGACGGGTACCGGGTGCTGATCGCGCCCGACCGCGCGAAGGCGGTCGCGCTGCTGACGACGGCGCACCCCGACCTGATCCTGGTCGACATCAACGGGGAGACGCTCGAGCTGCTCGACGCGGTTCGCTCCGGCGCAGGCATCGTGGGGCAGATCGACCCCGACACGCCGCTGATCGTGCTCAGCCGCGACGCGGATCGGCTGCAGCGGATCCGGGTGCTCGAGCGGGGCGGTGACGACGTCGTGCGCAAGCCGTTCGCCTACCCGGAGCTGCGCGCCCGGATCGCCGCGGTGCTCAGGCGCTGCGAGATTCGGCGGGGTACGCGGGTCCTGCGGGCGGGGCCGATCGCGATCGACATCCGCTCGCGCGAGGTGCGCGTGTTCGACCGTCCGGTCGAGCTCTCGGACAAGGAGTACCAGCTGCTGGTCACGCTCGCCGGCGAACCGACGCGTGTGTTCACCCGCCAGGAGCTCCTGCGATGCATCTGGGGGCTGCAGACGTTCGGGCGAACCAGGACGCTCGACAGCCACGCGTCGCGGCTGCGGCGCAAGCTGTGCGGCGACGGACGCGACAAGCTCGTCGTCAACGTGTGGGGCGTCGGCTACCGGCTGTGCGACCCCGCGATGGTGCGATGAGCGCCGCCGACGCGACGCCCCCGAGCGTCGTCGGTCTGTACCAGCAGCTCGCCACCGAGCGCGCCGGCCTGGCGCGGGCGGCGCTCGCGCGCGAGCGCACGGTGGAGGGGCTGTTCGCCCAGAGCGCGGTGGCGCTCGAGGATGCCGCCGGGGCGCTGCTGCACGCCGCGGCGACGTTCATCGCGCTCGAGGGGACGCTGCCCGGCCTGTTCGCCGAGCAGGCCGGCGCGCTGCTCGCAGTCGCGGCGCGGTTCGAGGAGGCCGCCGACCTCACGCGCGCGCGGCATTCGGACTGAAACCAGCGAAGGGAGGAAACACGATGAAAGACCCAGCGATTGGGAGCTACCGCGACGCGGTCGGAGACCGGCACGAGCTGGTCGTGCGCGAGACCGCCGACGGCCGCTGGCTGGTGCTCGATCTCAATGGGGAGGGCGCGCAGATGATCGACGAGCTCGCGGGCGACGAGGACGGGCGCCCGCAGGCGGAGGCGATCGCCCGCGACTACCTGACCACCGTCGGCGCTCCCGGGCCGGGGGCGGGACCGGCGGCAGGCGAGCCCATACCTGAGGAGGGAGGATCCGATGAGCGCAGCCACCGCAGCCCCCACCCGGCACCCCGCGCCAAACGAGCGCGAGGGGCTGCGCTGCCGCGTCCGGCTCGCTGACGGGCGCTTCTTCACCGGCCCGCTCGCCCCGGAGCGTCACCGTGCACTGCAGCTCGGGGTCCTGCACGGGCAGACCGGCGGGCTGGTAGAGATCGCCGCAGGCGCCCGCCGCTACGGCCGGCTGCAGATCACGACCCGCCGCCGCACCGATCACTTCCTGCCCGGCGGACAAGCCCGCGAGGCTGACTGGCTGCAGGCGCTGCTGGCGCTAGCGGCGCGGCACGCCGACGCCGGCCAGGAGGTGTTCCTCGCCCCGGCCGTTCGGTCGGCGGCGCGGGGCGACAAGCACGCGGTCATCGAGACCCGCTTCCTGTGGGTCGACGTCGACCGGCCCGACGGGCTGCCGGCACTGTGGACGTTCCTCGCGGAGCGGCCGTGCCACCTGCTCGTCGAGACCGGCGGAAGTGGGGGAGTCCACGCCTACTGGAAGCTCGAGCGGCCACTGCCGGCGACGATCGTGATCGAGTCGACCGGTGAGCTGGTCGAGCCGATCGAGCGCGCGCACCTGCGGCTGATCCACCACCTCGGCACCGACGCGCACAGGAAGCCGAACGTCGCCGACCCGGCGTGCGCGGAGCGGTCAAGAGTCATGCGCCTCGCCGGAAGCCTGAACGGCAAGACCGGCGCGCACGCGCGGATCCTCGAGGCCGACCTTGCGCTGCCCGCCTACCCGATCGGGCAGCTCGTCGGCGACCTACCCGACCCCGGCACCTACGCGCCGCCGCGCTCATCGACGCGGATGACGAACGCGGACCCGTACAAGCGGATCAGCCCGCGCGAGTACTTCGAGCGGCTCGCCGGGATCGTCGTCCCGCGCGACGGGCTCGTGTGCTGCCCGGCCGCCAGGCACAAGGACCACAACCCGTCGTGCTCGGTCGGAGCTGACGCGAGCCAGGGGTGGCGCTGCCACGCCGGCGGGTGCGGAGCACGCGGCGCGATCTACGACCTCGCGTCTGTGCTGCTCGGCGGGCCGTGGGGATCCGAGCTGCGCGGCGACGCGTTCCGGCGCGCCCGGGCGTACGTGATCTACGTGTTCGGCGAGCTGCTCGACCAACCACAAGAACCAGCGAAGGAGTGAGAACGATGAGCACACGCAACGGGCGCGTCACCCGCCTGAGGTCAAGGTCAGACGTTGGGGAAGAGCTAATGGGCGCCGCCGATGCGATCGCCGACATGGCGCAGCGAGTACAGCTGAACGGACCTGAGCCGACCTACGCGAGCGAGAAGCTCTCATACGCCGTGTTCAAGGCGGCCGAGGGGCTCGCGCTGTGCGACGTCGAGCTCGCGGAGGTGGCCGAGGAGGCCAGCCGCGGGCACGAGCACGGCACGTGGGTCAAGGAGGACGCGCGATGACGCTCAGCGGAGTGAAAGGCGGCGACATCGTGCTCTGCGACCGGATGGGCCGCGTGTTCTACGCGATCGTCGTCGAGCGCCACGAGCGCGAGCTCGAGGTCGACCCGATCGACCGGCGCGTCAGCTACCGGCGCGTCAAGGCGCGCGAGGTGCTCGGGATCTGGCGCAAGAGCCGCGCTCAGAACGGGCGCGTCGTCGAAGCGCTGAGGCCGGCGTCGTGACCGGCACAGCGAACAGCAACGGCTCCGGCGTCGCGCCGATCACCGAGCTCGTCGTCGTCCACGTCAGGGACGCGATCAACCCAACCCTCGCCGGCCGCGGAGACGCCAGCTACCAAAGCCCGCCGCAAGCACGCGAGGACGCTCTGAACCTGGTGCGGCTGCTGCTCGGCTGCAACGAAGCACTGAATGCCAGCGAGCCTCGCTGGACCTGCCCGATCGCCGGCGGACAGCGGACGGTAACGCTCACCCCCGCGCCCAGCGGCGCGGAGCCCGCTGCCGGCGGCTGAACCCAGACCTCAGGCCGCCCCACCGCGCTCCCACCTGTCGGCTGAGCGCGGGCACCACGAACTTCTCACTGAAGGAGGCATGTATGACCGACCCCTACCCGGGTGTGCGCGATCACGCGCCGCCCGGCCCCGAGCGCCTGCTCGCCGGACTGACCCCCGAGCAGGCGCAAGCCGTGACGTTCGGCTCCGGCCCATTGCTGTTGCTGGCCGGGCCGGGCGCCGGCAAGACCCGCACGCTGACCCACCGCGCCGCGTATCTGCTGGCCAGCGGGCGGGCGCAGCCGTGGGAGATCCTGGCGGTCACGTTCAGCGTCCGCGCGGCCGGCGAGCTCAGGCTCAGGCTCGCCGATCTGCTCGGCGAGACCGTCGCGCGGCGTGACCGCAGCCACGTTTCACTCGGTGTGCGCGCGGCTGCTGCGCGAGCACGCGGGCGTGTTCGGGCGCACCGAGCGCTACACGATCTACGACCAGGCGGACATGCGCCGGGTTATCGACTGGCTGCTCTCCGACGCCGAGCGCGGGGACATCCAGCGGGCTCTTGCCGACTACGGGCAGCCCGCGAGCGCCGAGGTGCTCGCCGAGATCTCGCGCGCCAAGAACGCGCTGCTGTCCCCGGACGCGTATGAGCGCTCCACGTCACATCCGGGCGCGCCGCTGATCGCCGCGGTGTGGCGCGAAAGCGAGACCCAGTTGCGGCGCTGCAATGCGTTTGAGTTCGACGATCTGCTCGCCTGTGCGGTCAGGCTGCTCTCGGAGCACCCGCACCGGCTCGCGTGGCTGCGGCAGCGGTGGCGGTGGATCCTGGCCGACGAGTTCCAGGACACGAGCCAAGCGCAGGCGACGCTGGTCGACCTGCTCGCCGGGCCCGATGGGAACCTGTGCGTGGTCGGAGACGACGACCAGCTGATCCACGGCTGGCGCCACGCCGACCCGCGGCACATCCTCTGCTTCGCGGAACGCCACCCACGGAGCGCACGGATCGTGCTCGGGCGGAACTTCCGCTCGCGGTCGGAGATCCTCGAGGCCGCGGTCCGATGCGTGAGCCACAACGAGCGGCGCGCCGGGAAGGCGCTGATCGCGATGCGCGGCTCCGGGGGCCAGGTTCGTGTCAGGGCATTCGCGAACGAGTACGCCGAGGCGAACTGGGTCGCCGCGCAGATCGCCGACGCGCTCACGGCCGGCACGCCACCCGTCGAGATCCTGGCCCTCGCGCGGACCGGGTACGCGACCGAGCCGCTGCAGCGCGCGCTCGCGCACGCCGGCATCCCGCACCGCGTGCTCGGCTCGCTCGGGCTCTACGAGCGCACCGAGGTGCGCGACGCGCTCGCGTACCTCACGCTGATCCAGAACCCGGTCGACGCGCAGGCGTTCCGTCGCGCGATCGGCTCGCCGCGGCGCGGGATCGGCGCCGCCACCGTCACCAAGGTCGTTGCGTGGGCGCGCGAGCATCACCGCGGTGACCTGATCGCTGCCAGCACACGTGCCGGCGAGCTCGACGGCGTCCGCTCGCAGGCCGCGCGCGTGCGGATGGTCGAGTTCGGCGCGGCGCTCGAGCAGGTCCGCGTCGAGCTCGCCGCCGGGCGGTCGATCGGCCACGTGGCGATCGCGACCGTGACCGTCCCGGGCGGGCTCGTTCGCCACTACCAGCACCAGCGCGATCACACGCCCGACCCCGACCGCCGCCGCGACGCCGAGCGAGTGCTCGAGGACCTCCGCTCGCTGTGCCGCGCCGCCCAGGCCCACGACGAGCACGACGAACACGCGACCCTCACCGGCTTCCTCGAGCACGCGGCCGGCCTTCACTCCCAAGAGCTCGACGCCGCCACGGACAGGCGGATCACCGTCTCGACGATCCATCGCGCCAAGGGCACCGAGGCCCAGGCCGTCGCGCGGCTCGGCTGCGAGGAGGAGCTGCTGCCCTCGTGGCGGTCGATCTCCTCGCCCGACCTTGAGCGGCTCGCCGAGGAGCGGCGCCTGTTCTACGTCGCCACCACCCGCGCCAAGGACCGGCTGCTGATCACGCACGTCGCCGAGCGCGGCCGGCGCCCGACCGGCGGCCCGTCCCGGTTCCTGACCGAAGCCGGCCTTCACCAGACGGCCACCTCGCTCGCGGCCTGACCACGACTCGTACGTCGGGCGGCCGACTGAACGCGCCGCGACGGCGACCGCGCGCACACGACCCGGGAGCCACACAACCAATCGCAAGGAGACTCATGTCCAACAACACCAACACCAACACGAACCCGCCCGCCCGCACCCACGCCGAGGCGGCCGCCCCTGTTCCGCCGCCCGTTCGCGCCCGGTGCGATCGGCTTTCGCGCCATGACCAAGGTGCCGTACAACGGCCAGCCCTACGCCGGGGCGCAGGTCGCCGCCTACATCGGCGCCCAGTCGGTGATCCAGCGGCTGAACGCGGTCGTGCCCGGCCGCTGGCGCCAGCAATTCCAGTCGGTGCCGGCCGAGTTCGTCCCCGCCGGCACGCGCCGCGTCTATCTCGCCTGCCGGCTGATCGTCACCCTCCCGGTGGAGGAGGGCGCCCCCGACGTCGAAGCCGTCTATGAGGACCTCGGCGAGATGGACTCCGGTTCGCTCGCCGGGGTCAAGGCGCTGTACTCCGACGCGCGCAAGCGCGCCGCGGTTGCCGCCGGGATCGGCGCCTACCTGTACACGTCGCTCGAGGCGGTCGTGCTGCCGATCGGCCCGCACGCCAGGCAGGTGCAGGCGATCCGCCGCCAGGGTAAGAGCGACCTGCTCGTCGTCTCACCGGAGACCGAGCAGTGGCTGCGCCGCGGCTACCAGACGCGGATGAGCACCGAGGCGGTTCGCCGCGACCTCGGCGAGATCCTCGCCCACGGCGAGCCGGAGAACGGGATCGGCCAGGGCGAGGTCGCTGACCAGGCCGCCCAGCCGACCGCCGAGGCGCCCGTCGCCGAGGCGGCCAGCCCGGCGACGAACGGGCACGGCGAGGTCGTCACCGTCGATTTCGGCGACCTCGGACCGGCGGCCGCATGATGAGCACCCCGCAACTCACATCGCCTGCGGGCGCCATAGGTTCGGTTGCGGTGCCGAGCGCGGCGCAGCTAGCGGCTCGGATCCAGATCCCGCGGCGGCTGCCACCACGCTACGACGGCCAGCCGCTCCATCACCTATCGCACTCGAGCTACAACCGCTTCGTCCTGTGCCCGGAGGACTGGCGCCGGCGCTACATGCTCGGGGAGGAGACCGCACCGACGGGGTCGATGTTCCTCGGCCGCCAGGTCGACGACGCGATCACGCTCTACTACCGGCACGCCCTCGACCACGGCGAGCACCTCTCCGTCGACCAGCTCAAGGACGCCTTCTGGGACGGCTGGAAAGCCGCCGCCGAGGCCGAACGCGAGCAACTCGGGATCGCCTGGGAGACTGACCTGCGCGAGGACAGCGCATTCAAGCTCGGCCTCGACGCGGTCGAGCTCACCTTCAGCGAGCTGATCCCGCACCTCGGCGAGCCGGTCGCAGTCCAGCGAAAGGTCGAATACACCCTCGCGCCCGGGCTCGAATGGAGTGTCGTGTGCTACCTCGACCTCGAGACCCGGCGGTCCAACGGCGATGCGCTCTTGCCGACCGTCGTCGACTACAAGGTCAAGACCACGCCGCTGACCCAGTACAAGGCCGACCACGACTTCCAACCGGCCGTGTATCTCGCCGGACGGTGGCTCGAGGGTGACCCGGCCGGAGAGTTCTCGTTCGCCCAGATCGGAAAGCCGGGCGCCCGGAGAAAGGAGATGAGCGCGTCGCTCGTGACCACGAGCAGGTCGATCGGTCAGCTGCGCGGCGCGCTCGCGCGGATCGCCCAGGTCGCTCGCCAGATCGTCGCTAGCTACGAGCGGTTCGGTCCCGACGAGCCGTGGGGGTTCGCCGATCCGGGCGGATGGAAGTGCAGCGAACGCTACTGCGAGGCGTGGGGAAGCTGCCCCGGCGGCGCGGGCGTGTGAGCGAGGCCAAGACAATGTCGACCCACTCGGCAAAAGTCGTCCGACATTGGTGCTACGGTATTCCCGTGCCATTCACAGCGAAGAAGATCAGCGGCAACGAGGTGCGCGTCCCGGATCCCGTCCCGGGCGAGGCGGCGGTGATCTCGCGCTACGGAAAGGAACGGGCGATCGTGCTCCACCCCGCCGACTTCAATCGACTTAACGAACTCGAGCAGCTCGTCGCCGCAGCGGCGGCGCTCGAGCCGATCGCGCTCAGCGAGGAAGCCATCCGCGCGCACGTCGAGGAGGGCACGCCCGGCGAGCCGATCACCGACCCGGCCGTGCTCGCCGAGCTGTTCGGCTAGTGCATCCGCCACTCGGCCACTGCTACTGGGCGGTGGCACCGTTCGCGCCGACGGCGCCATTTCGCATGTACCAGGAAGGCGCGGCGCCGAAAGACGTCGCGTCGGCAGAGTCGTTCACGGAAGCCGCCCGCAAGGGGATGAGCGAGTTCGTGCTGCTCACGTCGGTCAAGACCCGGCCCGTCCTGGTCATCACCGGCGTCCTGCCCGAACACGAGGAGGTGCTCGCGTTGCGCCTCCGGCGGCTAGAGAAGCTGGCCACCGACGCGGCACGCGGCCTCGTGCGCGACGGCAAGGACGAGGCGCTCTTCTACCTACAGCCCGAGCGCTTCCCGGGCTTGCCGGTCGAGAACGCCGCCATCGTCACCTCGCTGATGCGGCTCCCCCTCAGCGCGATCGACCGGCGGACGTCGTTGGGCTCGCTGAACGAAAACGAGGTACGCGTCCTGCACGAGCGCGTCGCCCGCGCGCACGAACTGAAGCTCGACGTGATGATCGTCGAGAAGGCGCGACGCCTGCTCGAGACCGCCCAGAGCGGGACCGCACAACCTGCTCGACGGCGACCCAGGACCTAGGTGCAAGAGCGAGCCGCCGTCGGTTCCCGCCCACGCGCGGGCGAGCGCGCGGGACCGGGCGCGTGCCGCCCAATACCTACAGACCACACCGTCTCCCGAAGGAGGACCACATGCGGGACATCGCAACCGCAACCCTTTCAGGCAATCTGACCCGCGACGTCGAGCTCAAGTCGCTGCCCTCGGGCACCGACGTCGCCCGACTCAGGGTCGCCACGACCACGCGCCGCCGCTCGGGCGAGGAGTGGGTCGAGAAGACCAACTACTTCACCGTCGAGTTGTACGGCGCCCAGGCTCGCAGCTGCGCGCAGTACCTGCGCAAGGGCTCGCGCGTCTTCGTCGACGCCGAGCTCGACTGGCGCGAGTGGACCGACCCGGACGACAGGAAGCGCGAGGCGGTCACGTTCAAGGCCCGCCAGGTGCTGTTCGAGGGCGGACGACCCGCGCCAAACCCAGCCGCCGACGGCAGCGACCAACAGAACGGTGCGGGCCCGGAGGCGGCGGCGCCCGCCGACGGCGAGCCGGTGGGCGTGTCGGCGTCGGAGGCAGACGGATCGGCGAGCGCCGACGATCTGCCGTTCTGATCCTGGCTACGACGTCTGTCTGGCCGGTCCTGACGGGCGGTAGGCGGTGGTTCAGGCGGCGAGGCGCCGACGCGCTTTCTGCACTGTCGGCAGGGCTGCCTTGGCACGCGCGAGGGGGCGTGCCCGGAGGTCGACGGCGGCGGGCTTGGCGGCGATAGTGATCTCCTCGCCGGTCGCGGGATTGCGGCCCTTGCGCGCCTTCTGCGCCGGCTTCACGCGTACGGTGAGCTGAACGAGGCCGCCGATCCGCACCTTCTGGGCGTTGCCTAGCTCGTCGAGCACGATCTGGTCGAGCGCTTCGAGCGCTCGCTTCGCGTCGGCCTTGCTCAGTTCGGCGCGCTCGGCGACGGCGGTCACGAGTTGGGCTTGGGTCAGTGGCAAAGGTCTCTCCATCTGTCGATTCGCAGGTTCCGGCGGCGTATTGAAGCGTGCCGGGTGGATGGATCGGTAACTAGGCCCGAGCACGTCGCGGACGTGACCCTCGCCGGCGCGGGATCGGGCGACGGAACGCTGAGCGCGGTTCGCCGACGCGACGGGCTGGCAGGGGGAGTCCTTTCACGGCGCAGCGTCGGACGTGAGGACATCGCGTCCGCGGCCGTTGCGCTTGATCGAACAATCTGAAACGGAGAGTTGAATGACGGACACCTCTCGCGGCCGGCCTGCCGGCCGCGATCAGTTATGCGGAAAGGGGAACCACGCGAGGTGGCGGTTGGTTCCCCCAGCCGGACCATCGCACGCTCGAGCGCGAGCGCCTTGAGACCCGCGCGCGTGTAACCGACGCGACCGGGCAGCTGCTGCGGTGCTTCCCGCGCTGGGGTCGGGCACTCGAGCAACTGACCTCGGCTCGCGCTCGAGCGGCTGGCGGGCAACGAGCCGGTCGACCCCAACGATCCCGATGTGTGGCGCAGCCGCGATGCGCACGCGCAGGCGGTGCTGCACAGGCATGGCAAAGGGAAGGTGAGCGCCACCCGCCTGACGTCGGCGGCGATCGCTGCGCTGATCGACGGGCAGGCGCTGGCTGACCGCGACGCCGGCCTTAATTGGAGCACGGTGACGGTTCCGGCGAGCGTGCTCGCCGAGCCGTTGCGCCGCGCTCATACGAGGCTGCCGATCACGCTCGAGGATCCGTCGGTGTGGGCGTATCACCTCGACCAGCGGGCGGGCGCTCGCTCGCCCGCCCGCTCGGGCTCGAGGACGATCGCGCGGACGATCTGTCGCGGTGGGTGCTGGCTCACGCCGACCAGTTCGACGCCGCGGACCTGCGCTGCTGGCGGATCGGCTCGGACACCTGGCTGTCGCTCGCCGGGGAGCAGCTCGGCAGCGTGGATAGGGTGGAGCGGCCGGTCGGCGTGTTCGTCGTGCCGGCGCTCGGGTCAAGCGACGGGTGGCAGCTGGTACCGGTGCTCGCGCTCGACACGATCCGGTTGATCGCGGAGCTCGGCGGACGGCTCGAGCGCGATCTGCGGTCTGCGGTGCTGCCGATCGGCAGCCGCGGGGCGCTGCTCGAGCGGATCAACGTGCGCACCTTGCATGCCGGGCCGCGGGAGTGCCTGGACTCCGCGGGGCAGCTCGCGCAGGAGCTCTCGCGCGAGCTGCGGATCGCGATCAGCCCGGGCGTGCCCCGCGACAAGCGCGACCGGTGGGGGCGGCTCGCCGTCCATCGACGCTCCTACAAGGGCGCCGACGGCACGAGCACGGCCGACCTCGAGCTCCGGGTCCTCACGTTCCCCGCACGCGGGTTCACCCAGCGGAGGCTCGGCTCGGCGCCGCGCGAGGAGCAGTACGCGCGCCCGAGCGCGGTGATGGATCTCGGCGAGGCCGTGCAGACCGCGGTCGACGCAGGGCTGCCGCTGCTGCTCTCGACCGAGGCCGCCGGGCAGCTCAAGGACACCGTCCGGGTCGGGCGGATGAAGGGCCGCCCGGGGATGCTCACGATCACCACCTCCGACGGCGTGTCGGCCACGACTAGGCGGCTGGTCGCTGAGCAGGCCATCGCCGAGCTTCGCGCGCTCAAACGGGCGCGGGCCAAGGTGACGCTCGCGGCCGGGGCTCGGCAGGTGGTGCGGATGACCCTCGCCCGGCCGCTGGCCGACGATCCGGTGCTGCTCGGCCGCCAGCGCGAGATGGCGGCGCTGAAGGTCGTCGGCTCCGGTGTCGACGCCTCCGCGGTCGGGACGGGAAAGACGATCAGCTCCGGCCGCGCGCTCGCGCACCGCGCCTCGACCCAGCTGCGGTTCCGCGGGCTCGTCGTCGCCGAGGGCAGGCTGCTCGAGCAGTGGCGCGAGGAGCTCGCCCACGGCGCGCCAGGTCGGGGGCTGCCGCTCGCCCAGGTCCGGTTCGGATCCGCCGCCGACTGCTGGCTTCTGACCGCGACCCCGCGAGGCAAGAGCGCCGAGCACCTCGACGTGCTCGTCGGGCTCGCGGTCGGCGACCGGGCGATGATCACCGAGCGGCTCAACACCCGCGAGGCCGGCGACCTGATGGACGAGATCCACGCCCACCGGCTGCGGGTCAACTACGGGCCGCACCTCGTGCGCGTCACCCGCCCCGACATGCAGGCGTGGATGCCAGAGGTCCGGCCCGCGCAACCGCTCGCACTCGACCCCGACCCCGCGCTGCGAGAGCTGCTCGACGCGATCCGCCGCGGCGGCCAAGAGGCCTACCGACGGCTGCTCGGAGTCCTTCGCGAGCCCAAATCGCTAGAGGCCGGCAGTGCGATGTACAAGCAGGCGCTGGCCGAGCTTGCCCGCGCCCAAGGCGTCGTGCTCGGGAACGTGGGCGTGTTCGTCGACGCGAGCGTCGACCCCGAGACGCTGACCCACTCGAAGGCAGCGCTCGCGACCGCGCTCGTCCGCCAGGGACTCGTGGCCGAAGCGATCCGTGGGGGAGGAGACGGGCCGCCGCTGCTGCGGGGCGTCACGGCCCAGACACTGGCAGGGGTGGCCGCAGAGGAGCAGGTGATCGTGTTCGGCGAGCGGGTGTGGTGCCTGCGCCAGCTCGCGCGCACGCTGCGCGAGCGCCACGGCGTCGAGGCGCGCGTCGCCGACGGCAGCATCACCGCGCAAGAGTTCGCGGCGCTCAAGCGGCGCTTCACCGCCGGCGAGTTCCCGGTGCTGTGCCTGTCGCGGATCGGGCACGAGGGGCACAACCTCCAGAACGCGTCGATGCTCTGCCACATCGACCTGCCGTGGCTCCCCACCGGCCTCGAGCAGCGGGTCGGCCGTGCCGCCAGGCCGGGCGCGGCCCGCGCGCACGTGCAGACCTACATCCCGTACATCCGCCGCGGCGGGATCGAGCACGTCGTCTCCGTGCTCGCCGCCCGCGGCGCCGAGCACCACCAGATCCTCGACAGCTTCGAGGGCGTCCACGCCGCCGAGTGCACCGTCGCGACCCAACTCGGCGAGATCACCGGCCAGGTCGCCGACAGCAAGGACGACGCCGGCTGCGCAGCGACCGCCGCCCGGCTGAGGGTCGCAGCCAGCGTGTTCGGCGACTGAACCACCACGACTACGATTGGAGGCTCATTATATGCTCGTATTTCGCTCAATTTCGTCTACACTGAGGCGTATGTCGCTTGCATACGCCGATGAGGCGATCCATCTGCGCGAGGCCGCGTCGCTCAGCGACCGGGACATCGCGCGCGCGACCGGCTCGGGCGTGAGCACCGTTTCGGCATGGCTACGGCGCGAGCGAGCGCCGCGCGGGCGTCGCGCCGAGCGGCTCGTCGAGCTCTCGGCGATCGCCGACCGGCTCGCTGTCGTGCTCGGCGCAGAGCGCGTGCCAGTCTGGCTGAACAAGCCGATCCCGGCGCTCGAGCATCGCAAGCCGCTCGATGTGATCGCCGCGGGTGGCTACGAGCAGGTTTCGCGCGTGGTCGCCGAGCTCGAGTCGCCGACTTTCGGCTAGCACGCGGAATCGCTCAAGAGCTCGCGGCGCTACAGTCGATGTTCATGAATGTGTTGCGCACACGCAACGGCGTGTGTATCTTCTACGCAACACTCCCCAGAGGAGCAGCTGATGACCACGACACTTGACACCAGCCTTCACGAGCGCCGTCGCGCTGAGCGGATGCGCGATCCCGAGTTCCGGGCAGCGTACGAGCAGGCGGCCGGCGAGATCGCCCAGACCGACTACATCATCCGTACGTTGGACGAGCTGCGGGCGGAGATGGGCATCTCCAAGGCGGAGCTCGCGCGGCGGATCGACCGCAACGCGTCGAGCGTTCGCAGGCTGTTCACCGCCCATCAGGCGCGGCCAGAGCTCCCGCTGATCACCGCCGTCGCCGAGGCGCTCGGCCTGCGGATCGCGATCGTTCCCGAGTCGGCGGAGGCGAAGAAGGCGGTTCGTGATCACCACGGCGGGCGCAAGGAGTTGACCGCGGCCTGACGGTCCGTGCGCCGGTCTAGGCTGGCGCAATGAGCAACGGCCGCGGAGAGCGAGCGAAGCGGCGGGCCGCGCCTGTACCGGTCCAGGCCGTTGACCGCACCCCTCCCTGGAGCGTCATCTACTGCCAGGCGAGCGGATGGGACCGTTCCCGCGCTCGAGTTCCTGGATGGCTGCCCAGGCAAGCTAGAGGGTGAGTTCACGGCCGTGCTCGACGCTGTCGCCGCGGCGCCCCCGCCGCAGTTCTCAGGCGGCGGCAAGTGGGAGGCGATGCACGGCGAGATGACCGGCTACCACGAGATCCGCCTGACCGGGCCCGGGCGGGAGCAGTTCCGGCTCTTCTGCCTGCTCGAGAACGCAAGCGACGAGGAGCTGCGAAGGCGGGGACTAACAAGGCCCGCGATCGCGGTGCTCGACGGCCGGCGCAAGCCGTGGCGGACCATCCTCAGCGCCGCCGACTACCGCGCGGTCAAGAAGCTCGGCGAAGACCACAAGCGCCAACACCCGCGGCGCATCGCCAGCTGACCCTACGCTCAGCTCAGCGACCAGCCCAATCGTGTGGCTGTTCGCGGCGCCGCGCGGGTTGCGCACCCAGCGCCCCAGGGCGCACAACGACCAGCACCAACTGACGCAAGCGCCTGCCCGATGGGCGGCCGCTCGCCACATCTGACCAACGTTCAAGCAAGGAGACGCGCATGAGCGCAATCACCGCTGCCCTGTCGCAGATCGACCGGGTGGCCGCCGAGGGAGACCTCGCCCCCGACCCAGCCGCGCCGCTCGAGTTCGAGACGGCGGGCGATCCGATCGTGCTGCCGGACGGCAAGCGGATCTACTCGCCGTGCCTGCACGGCCAGCCGATCGACGAGCTCGCCCTCGCGCTGCTCGACATGCATGAGCCGGCCGAGTCGACGTTCCTGCGGCTGGTCGGGCCGCCCGGCGCGGGGAAGAGCCAGATCGCCCGCGCGATCGCCTACCGGTTATGGACGGGCCGCGGCCGCGAGATCGCTGAACGGCACGGCGCCCCGTTCTACGGGTTCGTCGAACTGCAACCGGGCCCGTCGTCGGACGAGTTCTTCTTCCGCTACGACTACGTCCCCGTCGCCGGGAGCGGGGGACAGGTGCAACTCGTCGACTCGGCGTTTGTGCAGGCGATGCGCGAGGGGTGGGTGGTGATGATCGACGAGGTCAACACCGCCCGCGACGTCGCCCTGCTGTCGATCAACGCCACGCTCGACGGACGCCTGACCCTGCATCTCGCCGCGACCGGGGAGACCGTCGTCGCGAAGTCCGGGTTCGCGGTGCTGCTCGCCTACAACCCTGGGCTGGTTGGCGCGACCGACATCCCCGACGCGTGGCACTCACGGTTCCCGGCGACGCTCGAGGTCACGAGCAACTGGGCGGCGCTCGCGCAGCTCGGCGCCCCGCAGTCGTTGGTCGCCGAGGCGATGCGGCTCGATCGCCAGCGGATCGCGGGCGAGGACGGGCTGTGCTGGACCCCGCAGTTCCGCGATGTCGAATCGCTATGGCGGATGAGCGAGCGGGTCGGCGAGCGCGCCGCGCTCGCGTTCTTCGCCTCCAACCTGCATGAGCAGGTGCAGGCGGGGAAGATCCAGGATGCCGAGGCGGCCGCCGCGTGCCGGATGCTCGACCAGGCCGGCTACGGCCGGCTGCGGGTCTCGGCCAGCAGCGGGCTGCCGAGCCTGCACGGCTACCCGCGGGCGGTGACCTCATGACCCAGGTCAGCCGGATGCCGGCCCGGCCGGCGGTGTTCGTGCAGCAGCTGCACCGCGCGGCCGCGCAGCGCGGCGGGCTCGACCCCGTCTACCAGGACCTGTCCGACCACTGGACCCAGGTGCTTCAACGCCTCTACCCGGTATGGGCGCTGATCGGCCCCGGGCTGTCCGATCCCGGTCACATCGAGATCCACTCTCGCACCGTCTATCTGGATTCGGAGGCGCTGCTAGGGTCGCACGCCGCGATCGCCGCGGGCCAGCTCGAGCAACGGGCGATCTTGTGCTGCTTCGGGGTCGCGCTGCACGAGACACTCCACGCCAAGCACACCAAGCGCTGGGCGATCGAGCACGACACCGCGCTGTCGGACTCAGACGATCCGGCAGACCGCCAGCTCGCGGTCGACCGGCGGCTGCTCGAGGAGCCACGAATGGAGGCGCACGGCGTCCGCGAATTCCCGCCCGAGACCCTGCGCGGCCGGTTCGTCCGCCGCGCGCTGCAGGCGGCCGTCGCCGACGTGATCCTGCCCGCGTTCGCCGAGCAGGTGATGGCCGCGGCAGTCGCGGGCCAACAGCTGACGCGCGACCTCGCCGGCCGCGCGACCGTCTACCTGCAGGCCCGCACGCGCTACGGGATCGTCGAGCCCGCCACGCTCGACCCGCTCCGCGCGGTGTGGCGCGTGGTGCTCGGCGAGCACGACCTGAAGGCGCTCGACGACCTGTATGCGAAGGTCGTGTGGATCGCCGATGGCGAGCTCGATCGGCTCGACGAAGCCGCCCGCGCGTATCGCCAGATCGTCGGAGCGCCAGACCCGCCCCCGACCTCCGGCGGTGCCGGTGAGCCGCGAGGATCCGCTTCGGCCGGGAGTGATGGCGACGCCCGCCCGGATCACGGCGACCACGTCGGCGCGGGAGCAGCCGCGGGGTCGCTCGCCGACGCGCTCGAGCAGGCGATCGCGACCGCCCGCGCCGGGGAGCTGAAACAGCTCGACGAGGATGTCGACCTTGGGCAGGTGCTCGAGCACGCCGCCGCCAGCGGCGAACGTTCGAGCGAGCTTGGCCGCGGGCGCGGGACCGGGCTGCCAACCGGCCGGATCCCCGACCGTGGCATCGACCGACCGCCGTACCCAGACGAGGTGCAGCACGCACGCCGGTACGCCACCCGTCTGCGCCAGGCGATCACGCAGGGGACCCGCCAGATCGACAAGCGCACCCCGGGCGGGCGCTTCGACGGACGCGCCTACGCACGCGGCCGCGCCGAGCAGGCCGCGGGGCGACCGGTGACCGCGCATCCGTGGCGCGTCACCCGGCAGGTGGCGGCGCCGATCCAGGAGCCGCACATGGGGCTGATCATCGACACCTCCGGGTCGATGGCCGGCTACGAGTACGCGCTCGGGCCGATCGCCTGGATCCTTACCGACGGGCTGCGCCAGATCGGCGGGCGGTGCGCCACCGCCCTGTTCGGCAACAGCGCCGAACTGCTCGCCGACGGCACAAGGCCGCTCGCCCGTGTTCCCGGGATCCGCACCGGCGGTGGCACCGCGTTCGCCGGCGACGCGATCGAGCTCGTCTCAGACCAGCTCGAGATGGCCAACCCCCGCCGCCCCCGATTCGTCTATGTGCTCAGCGACGGCGGCTGGAGTGACACAAGAGCGGGGGTCGAGCGGATCCGCCGGCTCGCGGAGCTCGGCGTCCCGACGATCCACCTCAGCATCGGGATTGCGCCGCTGTCGGTCGAGTGCGACCGGATCACCGTGATCACCGACCCCGCCCAGGCGCTCGACCACATCGCCGCCGACACCGTCGCGGCGCTTGTCGCCCGGCATCGGCGCCCGCGCGGCCGCTGACCCAACCCTCTCCCGAAAGGAAGCAATCTGATGCAGAAACCGAACCCTGCTCTGCTGCCCTGCCCCGCTCTGTTCGACGTCACGACCGTCGCGAAGACTCCGCCCGACGGGCGGATCGAGCGGGTCGCACTCGAAGCGCTCGAGCTCGCCTCGAACGCGCGCCGCGAGATCTCCCGCGAAGGGATCGAGCGCCTCGCCGGCATGCTGATGCGCACTGGCCAGCTCGTGCCGTGCATCGGCCATCGACCCGACCTGGGCCACCCCAGGACCGTGATCTATGACGGACAGCGGCGCCTGCTCGCGGCGATCGCGAGCGCCAAGCTTGCCGGCGCCGAGGGCTACGAAGACCTGGTGCCGGTCCAGAGCCTGATCATCCTGCTCCTCAATCATGAGCCCGGCGCGGATGAGATCCGCCGCATCCAGGCGCAGGCCAACCAGCGCGAGAGCTTGTCCCTCGTCGACCAGCAGGAGCAGCTGCGGGACTGCTGGGAGGCCCGCGCGGGGCTCCCGGAGCCCGACCGGATCGCCGCGGTCTGCGCCGACCTCGGCATCTCGCCCAAGCGCAACCACAACCTCCGACGGCAGCTAACGCTGCCAGAGGAGATCCGCGTCCGCGTGGCCGAGCGGCCCGTCGGCAAGCAACTCTCGGCGACGATGGCCAACCGGCTCGCGGACATGGACGAGATCGCCCCGCAACTCACCGAGGCGGTCGCGAAGCGGATCACCAGCACCGACCTGCACGACAAGGCGCTGCAAGACCTCGGGGCGTTCGTGCACCGCACCGTCGTCGAAGACGAGCACACCTACGCCGTGAGGATCGACGACGGCTCGATGCTCGACGCCGCCGAGCAGATCGAGCACGCCCGCCATCACCTCGACACCGATGGCCAACGCCAGCTCGCCGCGATCCTGGGCTGCGAGCTCGAGCGGCTCGACGCCGAGCTCGACACGCTCGCCGCACGCGCCAAGAGCAGGGCGCTCAAGCTCCGCATCACCGGCGACGTGCGCGACCGCGCTCGCAACGGGCGGTACGCGTTCGTGCACGAGCGCGGACGCGACTTCGCCGCGGAATCTGGGTCGTCGACCCAGCCTTCATGCTCGACCTCGCGTGCGAGCAGCTCCGCGACGGCGACACGGCACCGGCTCGCGAGGAGGCCTACTTCGCCGGCGCCCGCCTCGACGACGACGAGCTCCGAGACGCAGCCGCCGAGGACGAGCAGCGCAGGGCACAGGCGCGGGCCCGGCACGCCGACGCGACGCGGAGCAACCTCGGGCTCGGCCACGACATCCGCGCCGGGCTGATCGACCCCACCGATGCGCAGCTCAACGCGCTACGTCAGATCGTCTGCCACATGCTTGTCCGCCATTACCGCGAGCTCATCGCTTACGGCGCCGGCTGGACCGACCCCGAGCGCCAGCAGCCCGTCGGCGACACCGGCCGCCACGAGCCGCGCCAGCTCGACGCGATCATCGACGCCGAGCTCGAACGACGAGTCGCGTCGAGACAACGATGTCGGTGAACATGAACGTCCTCACGGCGGTGTGCGGAGCCGTACCAACTCCCGACAGAAGCGCCGCAACACGACGAGCAGCGCGCTCGGCGCCCATGCGCTCGAGGCTGGCGTGCGCGGCCGCCAGCTCGAGCTCGGCGGCGTCTGCGTCGCCCAGGTTGTCCAAGGCGCGGGCCAAAACCTCGCGGGCGTCCGCCGCTTCGTAGGGGACGTCAATCTCGGACCACATGCGGACCCCTCGGCGAAGGTCTTTGACCGCGTCTTCGGCCCGGGACTCTGACAGCGCGACCCGTCCGCTGGCGACGGCGGCAGCCGCACGGACCGCCGCGGTGTTAAGCGACTCGGCGAACTGCTGCAACTCCCTGAGCGCGGAACGTGCTAGCTCAATGTCACTTGCGGCGATCGCAATCTCGACCGCCGCCGGTAGGACCAGCCAGCGGCTCTCGCGCATGAGCCCGCTCTCGTCCGCAAGCGCGTCCAAAATCGCCCGCCGGGCGGCACTCGGCTTCCCCTCGTCGAGGCGCAGCAGCGCCAGGCCGGGCTGAGGGTTAAAGCCCAGCTCGGCGGAGCGCCGGAAAGACTCGGCCGCTCCCGCCAAGTCCCCGCGGCGACGACGAATCTCGCCAAGCTCGTGCAGCCCCCAAGCGGCCCAGCGAGGCGCCGCCTCGACCAGCTCCTCGACGGCCTCGCTCGCGTCACGTTCGGCGCGGTCGAGTTCGCCGCGGAACCGCATGACCTCAGCCCGGTGAAACCGGCATAGGCCCGGGAAGCCGCTAAGCGACAGCCGCTCACACCAGCGCAGTGAAGCGACGCTCCACTCCCCGGCCCGACCCCAGTCCCCGCGATTCCGGCATGCGAAGATCGTCGAGCAGAAGATCTGCCCTGTCGTCCAAAGTTCGAGCCCTCCACCCAGCGCCTCCGCCATCGCCTCGTCGATTAGGGCGGTGCCCTCGCCCACGTCCCCGGCAACCAGGTGCGAGTGGCCCAGAACAAGGCGCCCCAGGGCCTCAACGTCACGATCCTGTAGCTCGCGGCCGAGGTCCACCATCTCCTGGCTGATCTGCAGCGCCGCCGAATCGTTACCCACTAAGAACATGCCTTGAGCCATGCACATCAGCACCAAGCCGCGCTCCCGGCATGCGGACGCGCCCTCCAATAGCCGACCCGCCCGAGCGAGCCAACCGGCGGCGAGGGCGTCCCCCTGCCGCGCATGGTGCTCAAGCGTCAGCTCACAGCGACTCGCGCGGCAGATCGACGGTCCCCAGCGATCTCGTAACCTGCCACCGAGCGTTCGAATGCGTCGAACATCTCGTTGAAGTGGCGCGACCAGCGGGCGGCCTCGCCGAGGCGCTCCAGATCTTCGGGAGCGAGCGACCTTTCGGCATCCGACGAGCACAGCTCATCGAACGCGAGACCCCATAATTGCCGTTGGAACGCCTCCCGTCCGCGCGCGAGCGCGCCGGTCCCGGTCTCGGTCATCCCCAGATTCTTCCAGCCCCCGTGGTGAACTGAACCAGCGTCTCCTGCCTCGATGTTCGCAAAGCTACCTATTGAGACGAGCTCGCGATCAGGTCTGAGCTGATCCATCCCGTTAGTGCGAGGCCCACTGAGAGAGTCAGGCCCGGCGTTCGCGCGAGGAAGACGGGTCGAGCACCTGCACGCGCGTGATCTGGTCCACCGGTAGCTGGTTGCGTGCGCCGTGCGGTTCGTCGGCCCTGCGCGTCTGCCCCGTGTTCAGCCCCCGCGACCATCGCTATTCCGACGCCACGCTCGCGACGACGACATCGGCGCCCACAGTTTGCGCCGTCGCCGAAATCTGGTCGTGGGCGCCCGCGTTACGAGCACCGGACGCGGCTTCTGCTTCGTCGCCCGGGCGGGTCTCGCGACGCGGCTTCCGCTTCGCGTGCTGGCCGCGCGTTTAGTGCTGCGAGTTCGGTCCGGCGCCGGTGTGTTGCGTGGCCGCACCAGCGTCAGACCAGGCAGTTATTTCTGGACGGCGGCTTGATTTAGCCGCGTGGTCGCATTGCGGGCGAGCGTGACCGCGTCAGCCGATCTGCGAAGCGGCCGCGACGCGGGTCGATCGGCGCCTGGGGCGCGCAGGTGCCGGCGGGCGCGTTG
>Ga0116216_10000415_pt1 | contig 35397 bp, 31 predicted proteins | sample Sb_taG_11_FD_89696 | JGI IMG/M metagenome (GOLD analysis project Ga0116216, IMG submission 89696) | Peat soil microbial communities from Weissenstadt, Germany - Sb_50d_3_AS metaG | ecosystem: Environmental > Terrestrial > Soil > Wetlands > Peat | place: Germany: Weissenstadt | collected 2010-09-21
CCCCTCGTGGGAGGCCAGATCCTGCGAGGAGATGCCCACGACTGTGGCGCTCAGCTGCGAGAACTCCTCCGCGCGATCCCGATACGAGCAGAACTGTTTCGTACAAACCATCGTGTTATCGCCCGGATAGAAAAGCAGCACCACCCGCTCACCGCGATGGTCTGAGAGCTTGAACGTGCCGTCCGTGCCGGACAGCTCGAAGTCTGGCGCCCGCTCGCCCACCAGTGGAGTCTTGGCCATGTCGTTGCATCCCTCCTGTCGTGAGTGAATCTCGCCTCGCAGCCAGCATAACGCCCGTCAGCACAGACCCGGTGCGATAGAACGTCCGTGCATGCGCGCTCACCTCCTCACGCGCTTGGCATTCGCCGCGGCCGCGTGCACACTGGTGGTTGCCTGCGGGAGCAGCGCCCCAGCCGACGTCTCCACCCCGACGGCCGGCGCCGGCGCGATCCCCTCCACGGCCTCCCCCGCGCAGAGCTCGGCACAGCGGCTGCTCGACTGGCCCGAGTTCGGCCTTGACCCACAACGCAGCAACGTAAGCGAAGAGGAGACGGGGATCACGAGCGCAAACATCGCGCAGCTGCGTCACGTGCAGGTGACGCTGCCGGGAACGGTCGACTCTTCACCGATCTACCTGCATGGCGTGTCGGTGGACGGCGCGATCCACAACACGACCGTCGTTACGACGACGTACGGCAAGACGCTGGCGATCGACGCGGACAGCGCAAAGATCCTGTGGACGTTCACCCCACCCGGCTATTCCGGCTGGGCGGGAACCGCGCAGATCACCGTCTCCAGCCCGCTGGCCGACCCGGATCGGCAGTTCGTCTACGCCACGTCACCAAACGGCCTGATCCACAAGCTGTCGCTCGCCGACGGCAGCGAGGATCGCGCCGGCGCCTGGCCGGTGAGCGTCACGCGCGACGCGACGCATGAGAAGCTCGGGGCGGCGCTCAACATCGATGGTCCTGACATCGTGACGAGCACGAGCGGTTACTTCGGCGACATCCCTCCCTACCAAGGACACGTGGTCCTAATCGATCGCGCCAGCGGACGGTTGCGGGCGGTGTTCAACACGCTCTGCGCGAACCGTCGCGGGCTGCTCGTGCCAAGCAGCTGTCAGGCCAGCGACTCGGCGATCCTCTCGCGCGGCGGGCCGGTGGTCGAGCCCGCCGAACCGGGAGACACTCGCTCCGCTCGCATCCCCGAACCGGGCAGCGGGCGCATCCTGATCGACACTGGCAACGGCCCGTGGAACGGAAGCACGAACTTCGGCGACAGCGTTATCGAGCTCGCGTTCCCCGGCCTGAGTCTGCGCCAGTCGTTCACGCCGATCGACCAGGAACATCTGAATACGAGCGACACCGACCTCGGCTCCTCCGCCCCGGCGCTGCTCGGCGGCAACCGAGTCGTGCTGGCGGGCAAGGACGGGATCATGCGTGTGCTCGAGCTCTCGCGCCTAAACGGCCGGTCGGTGTCCTCGCACAGGCTGCTCGGCGGTGAAGTTCAGCAGCTGCCGCTCCCTGGCGGTGGCGAGCTGTTCACCGCCCCGGCGGTATGGCACCGGGGCCGACACATAACCATGTTCGTGGGCGACGAAAACGCGACCGCCGCCTATGTGCTGCGCCGTGGACGGTTGTATCTAGCGTGGCAGAACGGCACGCCCGGCACGAGCCCGGTGATGGCAGGCGGGCTGCTCTACGTGTATGACCCCTCGGCGGGCGGGATCTACGTGTACCGGCCGGGGTCGCCACGGCCGGTCGCCAAGCTTGCAGGCGCATCAGGACACTGGAACAGCCCGATCGTCGTCGACGGCCACGTGATCGAGCCCGAGGGCAACGCCAATGACCACAAGCTCAGCGGCATACTCGAGATCTTCTCCGCGAGCTAGAGCCCATACTCCTCCAATAGCTTCAGCCATACCTCGCTGCGAGTGGGGAAACACGGGACGGCATGCCAGAGACGCTCCAGCGTGACCTCGCCGATGATCGCGATCGTCGCCGCGTGCAGGGACTCGGCCACCTCGACGCCGGTGAAGGTCGCACCGACGAGCACACGACGATCCTCCTCGACGAGGATCCGGGCAGTGCCGGGCGCATCATGGCCGACGAAGCTGCCGCCGGCGTTATCCTCGGTGGGAACGTCGACAGCGCGGACATTCAGGCTGGCCTCTTCGGCGCTCTGCAGCGTATGCCCGACTGCCGCGACTTGGGGTTCGGTGAAGATCACGCGCGGCGCCAACCGCCCGTCTGAGAGCAGTGGGACGGAACGCCCGAGGATGTGGTCGGCAGCGAGACGCGCCTGATACTTGCCCATGTGCGTGAGCAGCACGCGCCCGTTGGCGTCGCCGATCACGTACAGCCATTCCCGGCCCGACACCCGCATGGTGTCGTCGACCGCCACGGACTTACCAGGCTCCAACCCAAGCGACTCCAGTCCGAGCTCGTCGGTGTGAGGACGGCGCCCGACGGCGACGAGCAGCTCCTCGCCTGTAAACGATCGGCCGTCTTCCAATTCGAGCGTGACGGGCCCCGCGCCTTGCGCGCGCCGCACGGCGATCGCCTTGACGCCCAGGACGATCTCCACGCCGTGCTCTTCGAGCGCCTCGCGCACCTGCTGTGAAGCGAACGCCTCCTCACCGGCGATCAGTCGCGGAAGTGCCTCGACGACCGTCACGCGCGCGCCCAGCGAGGCATAGGCCTGCGCCATCTCCACGCCGACCACACCGCCACCGAGCACGAGTAACGAGGCGGGGATGGTCCTGGCCGTGGTGACCTCGCGATTAGTCCACGGATTGGCCTCCCGCAATCCCGGGATGGGCGGAATCGAAGCGCCCGTGCCGGGGGCTAGAACGACGGCGAGACGAGCGCGTAAGAGGACATCGCCGACGCGTACCGCGCGCTCGCCCTCGAGCTTCCCGTGGCCGCGCACGAGCGTGATTCCGCGATCTTCGATCCAGGGAAGCTGCGCGCTGTCGTTGAGATCGTGGATGACCTCATCGCGGCGGCGGAGCACGGCCTGCACGTCGAGCTCACCGCGGGCGTCCTCGGCGAATCGGATCCCACCCACCCGGCGGACCTCGGCGAGCGCTTGGGCGGGACGCAGGAGCGCCTTGGAGGGCATGCACGCATAAAACGAGCACTCGCCGCCGACGAGCTCCCGCTCGACAAGAGCCACGGAAAGGCCGTCGTCAGCCAGGCGCCCGGCGCACACCTCTCCAGCGGGTCCGGCACCGATGACGATCACATCGAAATCCGCCTCGCTCACGTACACCTCCTTCCCGTTGCCTCAGAACCTGTTTCAAGAAGATCGGCACGTCCGGATGCGGGTGGGTGGGATCTTTACACGGCGCTGGACCGATCGAAGATTCCCGTGGATCTTCGACCGTCGCCACGTGACGACTCGCGCATGCTGGGCGATCCTGGATGATCGGCAGCATGCACTTCGCCGGGTGGGTGGGCATCCGATCCGTCGGGTGGGTGGGCATTCAATCATCCATGAACACCCCGACCCGCACCGCCTATCTTGAAACAGGTTCTCAGTCGCTCATATTTGTTGTTCGTGCGGACCGCGCCGATCCGCCTCCGAGGAGCGATAGCCTCAGCGACATCATCATGGAGGAATCGCTCACGGGTCAGCTACTGCTCGCCTCACCGGCGCTGCACGACCCCAACTTCAGGCGTGCCGTGGTGCTGGTGAGCGTGCACAGCGAGGAAGGCGCGATGGGCGTCGTGCTCAACCGCCCCTCGACGGTGACGGTGGGCGAGGCGGTGCCTCAGTTGGAGCAGGCGGTCGACGAGGAGGAGCCGGTGTATGTCGGCGGGCCGGTAGGACCGGGCTCGATCGTATTCCTGGCCGAGTTCCTGGACCCGTCCCCAGCGGGCCTCCTGGTGCTTGGCCGGATCGGCTTCCCCGCGCCGGATGCCGACATCGACGAGCTGACCGAAGCGACGGCGCGCAGACGTGTGTTCGCCGGCTACGCAGGCTGGGGCGAAGGGCAACTCGACGCCGAGGTCAAGGAGGGCGATTGGATTCCGCAGACTGCGCTGCCGGAGGACGTGTTCACCGACATGCCGGATGAGCTGTGGAGCAGGGTGCTCACGCGCAAGGGCGGCAGCTACGCACTGATCGCGCGCATGCCTTCGGATCCGAGTGTGAACTAGAGGCGGCTACTCTTTCCTCAGGGCGCCTGTCATCTCGGCCGCCCATCTCCGCCCCAAGATCCTCCCCGGAGCCAACCCATGCTCAAGCTCGCCAGCTGGTCGACCACACACCGTAAGTACGTCCTGCTCGGCTGGATCGTGCTGCTGCTCGGGGTGAACTTGGTCGCACAGTCGGCCGGGACCAGTTACTCGAACAACTTCACGCTGCCCAACTCCGACGCGCAGCGCGCCGCCGACCTGCTGCAGCGGAGCTTCCCCGCGCAGGCCGGCGACCGCGACACAATCGTCTATGCGGTCAGCTCCGGCACGGTTCTCGATGGGGCTGTCCGCGCGCGGATGAGCGCGATGTTCGCCTCCGTGGCCAAGCTGCCGCATGTCGCGGCGGTGATCAGCCCGTACGCGGGCGCCTCCGCGGGCAAGGCGATATCGGCGAACAAGCGGATTGCGTTCGCAACGGTCGTGTTCGACGAAAAAGCGAACCTGCTGCCCAAAAGCGCCGCTGAACGCGTCGTCGAGGTCGCTCGCGCAGCGGGCCGGCCTGGCCTACAGGTAGAGCTCGGCGGGCAGGCGATCGAGGCCACCGAGCAGGCCGGCTTCGGGCTGTCCACGGCCGTCGGCCTGCTCGCGGCGATCGTCGTGCTGCTGCTGACGTTCGGCTCGCTGATCGCGATGGGCCTGCCGATCGTCACCGCGCTGTTCGGCCTCGGCACCGGGCTCGGCGCGATCGCGCTGTTCACGCACGTGGTCGACACGCCGAACTTCTCCTCCGAGCTCGCGGCGATGATCGGGCTCGGCGTTGGGATCGACTACTCGCTGTTCATCCTCACCCGCTTCCGCGAGGCCTACACCACTCCCGGAGCGACGTTCGGCGACGCGCGCGAGTCGGTCGTGCAGGCGATGGACACCGCCGGGCGCGCGGTCCTGTTCGCGGGCTGCACGGTCGTGATCGCACTGCTGGGCATGATGCTGCTCGGCGTCGACTTCCTCTATGGCGTGGCAATCTCCGCGTCGATCGGCGTGCTGCTGGTGATGCTCGGCTCGCTCACCCTGTTGCCAGCGCTGCTCGCCACCTTCGGCGCCCGTGTCGCGCGGCCGAGTCGGCGGGCGCGACGCCGAGCCGCCAAAGCGCAGGGGGACGGCGTTCAGGCCAACGCTCCGGTCGGGACGGTCGCTTCCGCCACTACCCCCGCCGGTGGCGGCGCGTGGCTGCGTTGGAGCAGGTTCGTGCAACGCCGCCCGTGGACGATCGCCGCCACCTCAGCGCTAGTGATGCTGGCGATCGCGGCTCCCGCGACCGCGCTGCGACTGGGCTCAAGCGATGCGTCGAACGACCCGGCGAGCCAGACTACCCACAGGGCGTATGAGTTGCTGGCGCAGGGTTTCGGCCAAGGCTTCAACGGCCCGCTGCTGGTCGTGGCGAAAATCCCGGACCCGAGCAAAGAAGCCGCCGAACAAGGGGTCCTGTTGGTGGCGAGCCCGCACAGCGGCAGGACACCTGTAGAAGAGCTTCGCGGCGCGATCGCCGCGACTCCCGGCGTGGCGTCGGTCGCCCCGGCAAAGCTCAATCTCACCGGAAACGTGACGACGATCACCGTCTATCCGCACTCCTCACCCCAGGCCTACGCGACAACCCAGCTGGTCGAACGTCTGCGCGAGAAGGTCGTCCCACCGCTGGCCAAGCGCACGGGGATGGCGGTCTACGTCGGCGGCGTCACCGCCGGCGCGGTCGATTTCGCCACGGTGCTCGGGCACAAGCTGCCGCTGTTCATCGGCGTCGTCGTGCTGCTCTCAGCACTGCTGCTGATGGTCGTCTTCCGCTCGCTCGTGATCCCGCTGCAAGCCGCGGTGATGAACCTGCTCAGCATCGGCGCCTCGCTCGGCGTGATCGTGGCGATCTTCCAGTGGGGCTGGTTGGGCAGCCTGTTCGGCGTCCAGCAGGGCCCGATCGAGTCGTTCATCCCCGTGATGCTGTTTGCGATCGTGTTCGGCCTGTCGATGGACTACGAGGTGTTCCTCATCTCGCGCATCCACGAGCGCTGGACGCACACGCGCGAGAGCTCGCGCGCGGTCGCCGAAGGCCTTGCGCTGACCGGCCGAGTGGTGACGGCGGCCGCGGCGATCATGGTCTGCGTGTTCCTTTCGTTCATGCTCGGCGAAGACCGCGTCATCAAGGAGTTCGGCCTCAGCCTCGCCAGCGCCGTGTTCCTCGACGCGCTCATCGTCCGCTGCCTGCTGTTGCCCGCGGTGCTACACCTCATCGGCGAGCCCACGTGGCGGATTCCCGGATGGCTCGACCGGCTGCTGCCGAGGCTGAACATCGAGGGGACCGCCCTGCCGGCGGGGACCGCCGGCGAGGATGGGCGCGCGGGCACGGGGACACTCCCGGGCGCAGGTCCGCGCGCGCGTCCGGGCATGGCAACCGAGGGAGCGGAGGGCTGAGGCCAGTCCGGCGGGGGGCAGTATTCGCCCTCCTGCTTTCTGCGACGTCCCTCGGCGCCTGCCCGGTAAACGCAGCGGCGGCCAGCGCGCCCGAGCGAAGCTCCGTATTGCTGGCCTTCTTACCGACAGGTGAGTCACAACTCGCCAGCTTGAGAGGCCTGTCGGTTGGGATCATGTCCGCGAGCCAGGGCAGCTACACGGCAGAGCAGCTGCTGCTCGACATCACACAGGGAGCGCGGATCGCCTCCTCCGCCTACTCCCAGGCGCGCCCGCCGACGCTGTCACTGAAGGCCGCGGGCGCAGGCGCCGTAGTCGAGGGTTGGCAGGCGGCGCGCAGGCGTGCCGAAGACGCGCCGCAGCTATTGCGGCCGGGGCTGCTTGGCGCGCAGATCCGGGGGGGCGCCGCCTATGCCGGCATCGCCGGGACCGGGAACATCGACGGCGTCGCGGCCGCCGACCGCGAAGGGCGCATCGCCGCCGTATCGCTGGGCACAGCGCCGACGTTGCTGGCGCGTATCGCCGCGCTCAAGGAAAGCAAGCGCGTTGTCGTCGCCGATCTGCCGGGCGGCACGGAAGGCTACGCGGACCTGCACGCGCTGAGCGAAGGCCGCCCGGAGGGAGAGCTGCTGATCGTCGTCCAACGCGCCCCCGAGGCGCCCAGGCACGAACTGCTGTGGACAGCCGTCGGAGGTCTGGCGGGTGGCGGTGGCAAGACACTCACCTCGCAGACAACAAACGAGCGTGGACTGATCGCCGCGGTCGACCTCGCCCCCACGATCCTCCACCACCTGGGCCTGACGCCGATCCCCGCAGACATGCGCGGCGATCCGATCCGCACAGACGGCCCGCTCCAGTCCGCAAGCCTGCGCGCGCTGTTCGCCAGGCTGCATGTGATCGGCGGCCGGCGGCTGAAGGCGCTCGCGTTCCTATTGAGCGCGTGGGCGCTGCTGCTGCTGCTGTCGGCTTCCTGGCCGTCCACACGCGCATGGGCGATGCGCGCGGGCGCACTCGGCGTCCTGTGGGCGCCCGTCGCGATGCTGATCCCCGCGGCGCTCGAGCCCAGCGCGGCCGTCGAGTACGCGACGATCGCGCTCGCCTGCCTCGCACTCGGCGCGCTCACCGACCTGCTGCTGCCGTGGCCGCGCGCCCCACTCGCGCCGGCGCTCGCCGGCGTGGTCGTGCTGACGGCCGACGCGCTCGCCGGCACGCAGCTGCTGGTGCGCTCTCTGCTCGGCCCGAATCCGATCCTCGGCGCGCGCTTCTACGGCATCGGCAACGAGCTCAAGTCGGGTCTCGCGGTGCTTGTCTTCGCGGGGGTGGCCGCGGCGCTATACCCGGCCGTGCGCTGGCGACGGGCAGCCGCGACGATGGCCGTGAGCGGGATCGTGCTCGCGGTGATCGAGGGCTCGGCACGCATTGGCGCCGGTGTGGGCGGCGTGATCCTCGTGAGCGCCGGCACCGCCGTCGCCACCGTGCTGCTGCTGCCGGGACAGGTGACGCGCCGGCGCGCGCTGATCGTGCTGGTCAGCCCAGTCGCAGGGCTCATGGCGCTCGCCGCGCTCGACCTCGCCACCGCCCACGGCAGCGGGCACTTCACAGGCAGTGTGCTGGACGCCCGCTCGGCCGGCGACATCCGCGACATCATCGTGCGCCGCTACAGCGCCGCCTACGACGAGCTGAAGAACCATCTCATGCCAGTCGCCACCGCACTTGCGCTCATCGCCTCAGCGGTCGCCGTGTGGCGGCGGGAGCGAATCTGCGCACCAGTCGACTCTGATCCGGCCTGGCTAGCCGCGCTCGCCGGCGGCCTCACCGCGGGCGTGATCGGCGCCCTCAGTGAGGACTCGGGACCGGTTCTGCTCGTCGTCGCGGTCTTCGCCCTCGGCTGCGTTCTCACCTACCTGTGGGGGCGGCCGCCGCGAACCAATTCCCGTGGCAGTGAATCCCTCATCAAATGAACCCACCGACGACTACCGCGACGTCAGATCGCTGAAGAGCGCCAGGCGGCCGGGGACCTCGGTGTCCTCGTCGACGAGATAGGCCGCGCACACGCGGTGGTAGCCATCCGCGATCTCCAGCCGGCCGCGGCCGTCGTGGATCAACAGAATTGGCGAGATGGGCGTGCCGGCGGCCATGTGTTCAAGCTTCTCGGCCACCTCGTTGCTCTGCTTGCGTTTGAGCAGGGGCAGGCCCGCGGCGCGCAGGATGTCCTTGGCTCGCCAGGCGCCCGCGGGCGCCTGGCGCAGAAGCGCCACGATCTCGCGCAGCTGATCGGGCGCCAGCAGCAACGACAGGTAGCTATCCGCGGCCGCATAGTCCTTCTCCTGCGGCTCACTGAGCCATTTTGGATTCTTCGCCATTGCCCGGCAACGATACGCAATTCGGTGGGAGGGTCCGGTGGACTCAGAACCTGCTTCAGAAAGATCGGCACGCCCGGATGCGGGTGGGTGGGATCTTGACACGCGGCGCTAGACCACCGATAGGAGATCAAATGGGATCTCCTATCGGCCAGCAGATCCATGGGATCTTCGATCGTCGTCACGGGACGACCGATCAAAGATCGTCCAGCACATGCTGGGCGATCCTGGATGATCGGCAGCATGCGCTTCGCCGGGTGGGTGGGCATTCAATCATCCATGAACACCCCGACCACACCGCCTATTCTGAAACAGGTTCTCAACCCCTCGCCGGCGGGGGTGGTTCGGGAGGTGGTTCGCCCAGCGCCCCCTGGGCAGCGGTCATGGAATGCTTGTCTCCGCCGGGCCCACGCAGGATGTATGCGACCCCGACCGCAGCCAGGGCGCCCGCGATCGGTCCGACCACATAGACCCACGCATGGGTGAAGTCACCGAGCACAAGCTCCGGCGCCAAGGAGCGGGCGGGGTTCATCGACGCTCCCGTGATCGGGCTCGACCACAGGCCCGCAAGCACAATGTAGCCGCCCACCGCGACGGCCGACAGCGGGCCGACGTTCTGGGAACGCGACGCCGTACCGAGGATCGTGCTCACGAGACCGACGGTGAGCACCAGCTCCATCAACACGGCCTGAGCGTTGTCGATGCCAGCTCCGGGAACGGTTGCCCCCAGCATGCCCACCTTGCCGAACATAGCGTCGAGGAACAGCACCGCCAGCGTCGCTCCCACGAGCTGCACGACGATGTATCCGGGCACGCGCCGCCACGGGAAATCACCGCGCGCGGCGAACGCGATACTCACCGCGGGGTTCAGGTGCGCGCCCGAGATCGCTCCCATGAACAGGATGATCGCCATGACCATGAGACCCGGGGCGCTGACCGCCGCCCCGCGGCCAATCGCCCCGTGGCTGACGGCGTTCACCACCCCAGCACCCGCGCCCGCGAGCACCAGCAGAAAGGTCCCGAACAGCTCGGAGAACAACCGGCGCCATTCACGTGTCGGGTCGTCGAAGCGTCGTTCCCACGGCGTCTGGATTCCGCCCAACTCATGCAGCAACGACCAGGCCGCCACACTGCGATGAAAGGCGGGCTCACCCTCCTTGGCTCGGACAAGTCCCTCCTCAGTCATCTCCACACTCCCGGCACGCCCCGTGCAGCACAATCTCGTGCTCTGAGACCTTCAGCGGCACCCTTTCGCTGAGCTTGCTTATCGCCCGCTCCAACGCCGGGTCTGAGAATGGCGTGACCAGGCCGCACTCGTCGCAGACCAGGTGGTGATGGTGGTACTCCTCCTGGCCGTCGCACGCGCGCTCGTACCGGGCCATCGCCTGGCCGGTCTCGAGGCGCTTGACCAGCCGCAGCCGCTCCAACTCGTCGAGGATCCTGTACACGCTCGCGCGGCTCACCCCGCGGCGGCCGTAGCGCTCACCACGCAGCGCATCCTCGATCTCAACCGCAGTCAGCGCACATGCCTCGCCGTCGAGCAGCTCGAGCACCGCCCGGCGCGCTCCGCCACGCTTGCGACCGGCCGCCGCCAGCGTCGCCTCAGCGCGGTCCACCCATGTCCCGGTGTGTGAAGCGGGCATGTCTCGATGGTAGACGCCACCCTTCAGGACGCCCCGCCTCTCATCATCACGGTCCGTCTCCCCATGAACGCAGCCAGGATGTATACACCCACCGCGAGCACCACGATCGTGGTGCTCGGCGGCAGCGACGGCACCGCGTATGCGAGCGCCAATCCGCCCCACATCGCCACAACCGCGAACAGCCCGGCGAGCGCAATCCCCGCGAACGGACCCCTGGCGAGCCGGTGCGCGGCGGCCGCCGGGGCGGCCAGCAGCCCGAGCAACAACAGCGCCCCCACCGCCTGGGTAGCCTCGGCGGCAACCACCCCCAACAGCGCCACGAACCCCACCCCCAGCAGACGCGTCGGCACGCCCCGGGCGGCGGCGACCTCGGGAGACACCGAAGCGAACAGCAGCGGACGGGCGATCGCCAAGGTCAACAACGTCGCGCCCAGCGCCACCGCCGCGGCGAGACGCGCTTCGCCCGCCGCCAAGCCGAAGATCGACCCGAACAGGGTGTGCGCGGCCTGGATCCCGGCGCCCCCACCAGAGCTCGTGCTGAACAGGGTAAGAAAGAACACGCCCACCCCGAGGATGAACGTGAACACGGTTCCGATCGCCGCGTCGTCGGCCGGCGCGGCGGCGGCCATCTTTGCTCCGCGTCCCGCGCCGGCGCCCCCGGTCCGGCCCAGCGCCCCGATCCCCGCGCCCACCGCGACCGTCGCCGCGAACAGCCCCACACGCTCGTCGACACCGGCCGCGGCGGCGGCCAACGCCCCGGGGAACGCCACGTGGCTGAGCGCGTCGCCGGCGAACACCTGGCCGCGCAGCACAACAAACCAACCGCTCACCCCGCACGCCAGCGCAATGAACGTACCGGCCAGCAACGCATTGCGCATGAATTCTTGGGAGAACATCAGGCGATCACCCCGCGGGGCGGCGGACTTTCGGGCGCTGGAGCCTTTAGGTCAGCCGACCTTCCGCCCAGCACACCCACGATCACCCGCGCAATCACATAGATAGCGAACGCGAACGCCGTGATGAAAAACCCGGCCGGGTACACCGAGAAGTACGACACCCCCAGTCCGGCCCACACCACCACCAGGCCGATCGCGACGGTCAGCCACAAGCTCAGCCCCGGACGCGCCGTGATCGCCTGGGCGGTCGCCGCGGGCGTCACCAACAGCGCGAACACCAGCAGCACGCCCGTGATCTGACTCGTCTCGGCGACCGCCAAGCCCAACAGCACCAAGAACGCCGTCGACAGCGACCTCACCGGCACGCCGCGGGCGCCCGCCACATCCGCGTCCACCGAGGCGAACAGCAGCGGACGAGCCAACCCGCCGAGCACCACGAGCGCTCCCGCCGTGACCGCAGCCAACACCAGCACCTGGCCGTCTGAGACTCCGAGGAACGTGCCGAACAGCAGGTTATCCAGCCCCCCCAGCACGCCGCCGTACAGGTTCACGAACAGAAACCCGAGCGCGAGCGCGAGCGCCTGCACCGCGCCGATCGTCGCCGACTGCTCGCTCCACGAACGACTTTTCCCACCCGAGAACCGGCCGATCGCGAGCGCCCCCGCGCCGCAGAAGACGAAATATCCCCACGTCGCCGGAACCCCGATCAGCGCCGCCCCACTCGCGCCCGGGAACGCCATCATCGACAGCGTGTGCCCGGCGAACGTCTCTCTGCGCAACACCATCATCCACCCCACCAGCCCCGCCATCACCGCCACGATGCTGCCCGCGAGCAACGCGTTGACCATGAAGTGATATTCGAGCACCTCGCCCACGTCGCGCCCCACGTTCCAGGTGAGGGTCGGGTCAGCTTGCATGGGCGTGGTGGTGATCGTGATGGTCGTGGCGGTCGTGATGGTGAGCGGGCGCCTCGGGCTGGCCGACCACGACCAGCCTGCCATCGGACGCCTTCAACACCTCGACCGGCAGCCCGTACAGCGCGCTCAACGTCTTCCCCGTGATCACCTCCTGCACCGTCCCCTCCACGGCCCGCCCACCGGCCAGGTACACGACCCTGTCGAGATACGCCAGCAGCGGGTTGACATCGTGGGCGACCAGCAGCACTCCCACACCCGCGTCGCGACAGATCTCTCCCACCAAAGCCGCCACCGCCGCCTGGTTGGGCAAATCGAGGCTGTCCAACGGCTCGTCCAGCAGCAGCAGATCGGGCCTCTGCACGAGCGCCTGAGCGATCAACAGCCGCTGCTGCTCGCCCCCCGAGCACTCGCCGATCGGCCGGCCCGCGTACTCGCTCGCGTCGACCAGCTCGATCACCTCATCCACCCGCGCACGTGCCTTGGACCCGCGAGCGCCGGGGCCACGGCGGGCGGACAAGAACGGCAGCGGCAGCCCCCAGCGGTCGCCGTCCAACCCCAGCCGCACCACGTCTAAGCCGCGCAGCCTCGTCCCCTGGTCGAACGAGCGCCTTTGCGGCAGATACCCGATCGTCCGGTTCGCCTCACCCGGGGGCCTACCCAGCACGCTGAGCCTGCCCGCCGTCAACGGGAGCGCTCCCAACACCGCCTTCAACAGCGTCGACTTGCCCGATCCATTCGCTCCCAGCAGCGCCACGAAATCTCCGCGGGCCATGCTCACGCTGACGTCTTCCCACACCGTTCTCCCCCCCACACGCACCGCCGCGCGATCCAGCTCGATCGCCGGTCCCTCAGCGCCCGAGCGTTCCGTAGCGCTCATCTGCCTCTGATCGACCGCGCGTCGCCAGTGCATCACGCACAGCAACATATCATAAGACTAAGTCTTATTCTTGGGTATGGCGCCGCGCGTTGAGATGGATCTTGACCGCACGGGTGCGGGTATGATCGCCACGCATGTCGCCTCACGAGCAGCGCGCCGACCAGCACTCCGGCGGTTCCCCGCCCGAGCTCACGCGCGAGCAGATCGAGCGCCTCGAGAAACGCTACGGCAACCGCTACCTGCTCGAGCCGACCCCCGACAACAAGCTGCCGAAGATCGGCATGACCGCCGAGGAAGCCGCCGGGTTGATCGAAAAGGAGATGGTGCTCGACGGCATCCCGATGCGCAACCTCGCGACGTTCGTCACCACCTGGATGGAGCCGGAGGCCGATCGCATCATCGCGGAAAACCTGCACACGAACTTCATCGACCACGCCGAGTATCCGCAGACCGCGGAGATCGATCAGCGCTGCATCCGCATGCTCGCCGATCTCTTCCACGCTCCCGGCGCCACGACCGGCGCGCGCACGCAGGGGTCCTCCGAGGCGATCATGCTTGGCGCGCTGTCGCTGAAGTGGAAGTGGCGCGAGCGCCGCGAGGCGGCCAAAAAGTCGACCGACCGTCCCAACCTCGTGTTCGGCGGGGACGTGCACGTCGTCTGGGAGAAGTTCTGCCGCTACTTCGACGTCGAACCGCGGATCGTCCCACTGGCGCCCGAGAAGTACACGATCGGCCCCGAGGACGTCCAGCCGCACATCGACGAGAACACGATCGGCGTCGCTGCTGTCCTTGGGACGACCTTCACGGGACATTCCGACGACATTCGCGGGATCAACGACCTGCTGATGAGGCTCAAGCACGACCAAGGCCTGGACGTGCCCATGCACGTCGACGCCGCCAGCGGTGGCTTCGTGTGGCCGTTCCTGTATCCCGACTGCAAGTGGGACTTCCGCCTGGAGCAGGTCCGCTCGATCAACGTCTCCGGTCACAAGTTCGGCCTCGTCTACCCCGGCATCGGCTGGCTCGTGTTCCGCGAGGAGTCAGACCTCGCGGAGGATCTCGTGTTCTACGAGAACTACCTCGGCAAGCGCGACGCGACCTTCACGCTGAACTTCTCCACCGGTTCCTCGATGGTGCTCGCCCAGTACTACAACTGCGCACGCCTCGGCCACTCGGGATACCGCTACATCATGGAGACGATGAAGTACAACGCCCGCACGCTCGCGCGCGAGATCGCCGCAATCGGCGAGTTCGAGATCATCGGCGCGGCGGAGGAGGAGCAGCTCCCGCTCGTCGCGTTCAAATTGTCGGGCGAGCACGACTACGACGAGTTCGACGTCGCCGCCCAGCTCGCCGCCGAGCGCGGCTGGATGCTGCCCGCCTATACGCTCCCGCCCAACGCCGAGCACGTCAAGATCATGCGCGCGCTCGTCAAGCAGACGCTCAGCTACTCGATGACCGTCACGCTTGGCAACGACATCGCCGAAGCCTGCGCGACACTCGCGAAGAAGGGCGGCCTGCATCCTGCGGACCGCAAGCGCGTGAAGACAAACACAGGGTTCTGAGCAGCCGCTGGCCACGGCCCGGGCGTGTCCGGGCGCTCGCCCTACGCCGCCCTACGTCGAGTCGCCCGACGGCGGCGCCGGCGGCGGGGCGGGTGGGCCCTTATCCCCTTCATTCAGCTTGCGCCGGCGGTCGACCAAGAGCACCGCGGCGACCACGAGGATCACGACCACCACGATCCCGCCGGCGATGTATCGCAGCGTGTGATGCACGGGCTTAGCGGCCGCTTTCCGTTTGACCGTCGCGACCACGTAGCGCGCGCCGCCCGCGCGCGCCAGCGCGATCAGCCGCGCCTCTTCAGAAACGTTGTAGATGACCGTAAAGTGCCGGCCGTCGTTCATCGAGACATGGATGTGTCCCGGCGCCGGCGTCGGGTGGAAGGTCAGCGCGTGCACTTCGCGATGTCCGAGCTGTGCCTGCAGCAGCGGCAGGCCCTCGGGCTGGAAGTGGATCACGGTCGCACCGCTCGCGGTGGCAGCCGTGGCGGCTGTGGCCAAGGTCAGGAATGTGCCCAGCAGCAAGACGCGGAGCACTCTTGTCGGTCTGCTCATCCGCGGCAGACTATCGCTGCGAGCCGACATCGGCAGCGTTCAGCACACGACAGGCGGTCGGGCACGTATTTCAGGGTCTGCTTCCAGCGGGCCTCGGGCGCTACACGCGCCCCGTGTCACGTCGATAGGCGCGCGCGGCAAGCCGGGCGAGGATGATCGTCCACACCGCCATCACGATCCAACCCTTCAGCGGCCACGCGTGTCCACCCACCGCCACGACGTGGCTGGCCTGAACCAGCCAGTAGGAGGGTATGAACTGCGCGAGGTTGGGCAGGAAACCGTGACTGCCGAGCGGAAAGAATGCCCCGCCGAGTAGCGCCAGCAGCGAGATGCCGCCGCCCATCGCCGGACCGATCGAGTCGGGCGTGAGCATGTGCCCGAGCAGGATCCCGAGCGCGGCGAACGGGATCAGGCCGACGAGGATCAGGCCGGTCATCTTCAACCACTCGCTCGCGGCCAGACTGACCCCGAGCGAGGTCCCGGCGATGTACAGCGCGGCAAGGCTCAGCAGCGCCATCATGTACGCGGTCAGCACCTTCGCGCGGAAGTAGCTCCGCACCGACAGCGGGCTGATCCGCAGCTGCCGGTTCCAGCCGACCGCGCGCTCGGCGGCGATCCGTCCGCCGCAGGACAGCATCGCACTCATCGTCCCGAATGACGCGTATCCGATCATGTAGTACAGCGGCAGCGAGATGCCCGTTTTGTTGTAGTCGTGAACGTTGCGGTTCGGTCCCGCGACGAGGAAGAACAGGATTAACGGGAACCCCAGCGACAGGATGAAGAAGCGCCGGTTGCGCAGCGTCCGCAGCAGCTCATAGCGGGTGTAGATGAGCCCGCTCACCGCTCAGCGCCCCTGGTCGATCTCGCGGTCGCGGAGGCTCCAGGGCTCAGGGCCTGCTCGTCGTCGCCGGTCAGCTCCAGGAAGGCCTGCTCGAGGCCTGCGGCGACGATCTCGATGTCGCGCGCGTCTGGATAGGCGGCGAGCAGCGCCCTGATCGCCGCGTCGGAGTCAGTGCAGCTCAACGTAGCGGTTTCGCCGCGGCGTTCGACGCCGCTGACGCCCGGCAGATCCGTGAGCGCGTCCTGATCGGAGCCCGGCAGCGTCGCGCGGATCGTACGCGTGCCCACCATCGCCTTGATCTCGTTTGTCGGCCCGTCGGCGACGATCTTCCCGTGCGCCATCAGCACGGCGCGGTCGGCGTAGGCGTCGGCCTCCTCCAGATAATGGGTCGCGAACAGGACCGTCTTACCGCGAGCGGCGAACTCGCGCATCGTCGTCCAGAACGCGCGGCGCCCCTCCACATCCATGGCGCTCGTCGGCTCATCGAGCACCAGCAGCTCGGGGTTGCTGACGAGCGCGACCGCGGAGCGCACGCGCTGAGTCTGTCCGCCGGACAGCTTCTGGGTGCGCTGGTCAGCGAATCCGCTTGCGCCGGTCAGCTCCAGCACCTCCCCGACGTCGAGCGGCGTAGGATACAGCGAGGCCATCATCGTGACCAGCTCGCGCACCGACAGGTCTCTGATCAGCGCTCCCGTCTGCAACATGGCGCCGACGGCGCCCTTGGCGACGGCCTGCGCGGGAGGACGACCGAAGACCGACACCGTGCCCGCATCGGGCGGGAGCAGGCCGAGCAGCATGTCGATCGTCGTGGACTTGCCCGCGCCGTTCGGCCCCAACAGCGCGACCGTCTCACCTGCCGTGATCCGCACGTCGATGCCGCGCACCGCCCTGATCGGCTCGCCGTGTGGGCCGGGAAAGGACTTGACAAGACCGCTGAGCTCGATCTGCGCCGATAGTCCGCCCGCAGGCGCCGCGCGCGTACCTGTGCCTGCCTCGAGCGTGTCAGAACCGGCGGTTATTTGCGCGCCTGCCTTGCGGTCTTCATCCGCTCCGTCTTACCCAAAACCACCTTCCGCATGCGCACGTTCTCCGGCGTGACCTCCACGCACTCATCCTCGCGTACGAACTCCAAGGCCTCGTCGAGCGTCAGTTTGCGGTGCGCGTCCAACCGCACCAGAACATCGGAGGTCGAGGAGCGCATGTTCGTCAGGTGCTTCTCCTTCACCGGGTTCACGTCCAGATCCTCCGAGCGCGCGTTCTCGCCGATGATCATCCCCTCGTAGACCTCCTCCCCCGGGCCGACGAACAGCGAGCCCCGCTCCTGCAACGTGAACAGCGAGAAGGTCACCGTCGCGCCGCGGCGGTCGGCCACGAGCACGCCGCTCTGACGCGTCAAGAGCTCGCCCGCCCACGGCTCCCAGCGGTCGAACACATGGTGCATGATCCCCGTCCCCCGCGTCTCCGTCAGGAACTCCGTCCTGAAGCCGATCAACCCCCGCGCGGGCACCAGATACTCGAGCCGCACCCACCCCGTCCCGTGGTTGATCATGTGCTCCATCCGCCCCTTCCTGGCGGCCAGCAGCTGCGTGACCGTGCCGACGTGCTCCTCGGGCACGTCGACCGACAGGCGCTCGACGGGCTCGTGGCGCTTGCCGTCCACCTGGTGCTCGACCACGTGCGGCTGGCCAACCGTCATCTCGAACCCCTCGCGACGCATGATCTCGACCAACACAGCCAACTGCAACTCACCGCGTCCCTGCACCTCGAATGATGGGGCCCCACCCACCCAGGCGGTCTCGTTGACGCGCAGCGAGACGTTGCCGACCAGCTCCTGCTGCAAGCGCGCCTCGATCTGCCTGGCCGTCAGCTTGCTCCCGTCTTTCCCAGCCAGCGGCGACGTGTTCGCGCCGATCGTGATCGACATCGCCGGTTCGTCCACCGTGATCACCGGCAGCGGCCGCGGATCGTCCGGGTCGGCCAGCGTCTCTCCGATCGTCACCTCGGCGATTCCCGCCACGGCGATGATCTCGCCCGGCCCCGCCTCCTCAGCGTCGACGCGATCGAGCGCGTCGGTCACGTACAGCTCGGCGACCTGCGCTTTCTGGATGCTTCCGTCGGCGCGGCACCACGCGATCTGCTGGCCCTTTTTGATGTTCCCGTGCCGCACGCGGCAGAGCGCGAGACGGCCGACATAAGGAGAGGCGTCGAGGTTTGTCACCAGCGCCTGCAGCGGGTGCTCGGGGTCATATAGCGGCGCAGGGATCCGCTCGAGCAGCAAATCCAGCAGCGGCGCGAGATCGCGCTCTTCGATTGGATGCCCGGCGTCGTACTCCAACGACGCAACGCCGGCCTTCGCATTGCAGTACACGATCGGGAAGTCGATCTGCTGCTCGTCGGCGTCGAGGTCGAGGAAAAGCTCGTACACCTCGTCGACCACCTCCGCCACGCGCGCGTCGGGCCGATCGACCTTATTGACAACGAGGATCACCGGCAGCTTCGCCTCGAGCGCCTTGCGTAGCACGAACCGCGTCTGCGGCAGCGGCCCCTCTGACGCGTCCACGAGCAGCAGAACCCCATCGACCATCGTCAACCCGCGCTCCACCTCCCCGCCGAAGTCCGCGTGCCCGGGCGTGTCGATGATGTTCAGCTTGACGTCCTTGTAGCGCAGCGACGTGTTCTTCGCGAGGATCGTGATCCCCTTCTCGCGCTCGAGATCCATCGAGTCCAGCACCCTGGTGGCCACGTCCTGGCCGACCCGGAACGCACCGGACTGCCACAGCATCGCGTCGACCAGCGTCGTCTTGCCATGGTCGACGTGGGCGACGATCGCGACGTTCCTGATGTCATCTCTGGGTATGAGCACGGCCCGACAGGGTATCCATGCGCCCGCGCCATCCGGATACCACCCGGCAACCGCTGCGTGGCTCGCGATCAGGATCGAGGCGGAACCGGGACCAGGATCGGGGCGATCGGGTCGGGATCGGGGCGATCAGCTTCGCGTACGCACCGCGCGGGGCCCCATGCGCAGAGCAAAGCGCATCAGCGCGGACGGATAGCGCTCAGCGGCGGCGATCGTCTCCTCCAGCGCGGCGGCGAAGCGCCTGATCTCCTCCGCTTCAATCACGAGCGGGGGAAGGGCCTTGATGACGTTCATCCGGTGGCCCGCGACCTGGCAGAAGATGTGGTGATCGTGGAAGAGGGGAACAGTTATCAGCTGGGAGAACAGTCCCGGCTGGCGATGCTCAACCGTGTTCCAGATCCTGCGGGCCGCGGTGCCCGAGGGCGGCCCGAACTCGATCGCCCACATCAGCCCCAGCCCACGCACGTCCGTGACGACCTCGTAACGCTCGACAAGCGGAGTGGTCAGCTCCAGCAGCAGCGCGCCCAGGCGCTCGGCGCGAGCGATCAGGTCCTCCTCGTCCAGCACGCGCAGCGTCGCCAGCGCCGCGGCGGCCGCCAGGTCATTGCCGCCAAACGTCGACCCGTGACGCACGGCGCGCTCCATACCGTCGAACACCTTGTCGAACGCCGCGCGCGACACCAGCACCGCGCCGATCGGCACCAAGCCCCCGGACAGCGCCTTCGCCAGACAGACCATGTCCGGTTCGAGCCCCCAGTGCTCCAGCGCGAGGAACCGTCCCGTACGCCCAATCCCGGTCTGCACCTCATCGCAGACGAACAACGCCCCCGCGGCGCGGCACAGCGCCTGGGCTCCCTGCAAGTAGCCCGCGGGCGGCAGGTTGACGCCCTTGCCCTGCACGGGCTCCACCACGAACGCGGCGACACCGCCATGCGTGAGCTCGTGCTCCAGCGCGTCGAGATCGCCCCACGGAACGGGATTGCAGCCCGGCAGCAGCGGGCCGAACCCGGCACGGAACTCCTCGTTCCCGTTGAGCGACAGCGACCCGAGCGTCAGCCCGTGAAAAGCGTGCTCGGCGTAGAGGATGCGCGGGCGGCCGGTGGCGGATCGGGCGAGCTTGATCGCCGCCTCGACCGCCTCGGTCCCCGTGTTCGCCGGCACCATCGCCGCCACGCTCCCCGGCGCGCGGGCCAGCAGCTGCTCGGCCAGCACCCCGCTCAACAGCGTCACCCCGAGCTGCGGCAGGTTGCCCGTGCGCGCCTGCATCGTCTCCGTGACCGCGGCGATCGCCTCCGGGTGGTTGCGGCCGATCGCGAACACTCCATACCCCCCGAACAGGTCGAGATACCGCTCACCGCCGGAGTCGATCAGGTGCGCGCCCTCGCCGCCCGTCCAGGCCTTGTCGAACCCGAGCGTCCGCAAGATTCGCCCCATCTGCGGGTTCAGATAGCGGTCGTTGAGCTCGAGCTCCTCGCCGATCCGGGCGCCAAGAATCTCACGTACCGTGGGCAAAGGGTCGATAGGCATGTAGCAAGCGTACGCAGCGCGCCGAAAAGTCCCAGCGAACGGGCGAACGAGCGAACGAGCGAACGAACGGGGCTAATGCGGGCTAATGCGGGCTCATAATCCGTCGGATTCCAGCAGGCGAACACCTGATCGACAATCGTCTGCGCGGCGCGCGGTCGCCTCAAGCACGCGCGCGCGGTGACCGAGACATATGTATGACCGAGGGGTCCTGGCTATGTCCCACGGAGCTCGACCGCAACCGCGTCGTCGACGCCAGCGAGCGCGTGCGCATCATCCGCCGGGTCGGCTCCGGCGCAGTCGGAGCCGCGCTGGTCATCTCGGCTCCATGGATCGGCTGGTGGACACTCGGCCTGTTCGCGCTCTCCGCGCTCAACTTTCTCAACGTGGAGCGCCGGATTCATTCAAGCGCCCATCCCGAGCGCGTCAGCGCCTTCGCGATCTTGGTCACCTTGGTGCTGCTCGGCGGCGGGGTTACCCTGAGCGGTGGCCCGCGCAGTCCGATGCTCCCTTGGTTGGTGCTGCCCGCAGGAATGGTCGCCGCGCGCTTTCGCCCCCAGGTCGTGGTCGCCGGACTCGTGCTCACAGTCTGCCTGATTCTCGCCACCACCCTGGGCGTGCACCCGGACTGGACGATCAACGATCCGGTCCCCGTGATCGCCACGCTCGCGCTGCTCGCCGTGGTCGTCTCGATCGTATGGGCGCTCGAGGCGGCGGAGCTGCACCACCGCGACGAGGCAATCCTCGACCCGTTGACGGGGCTGCTCAACCGTCACGCACTCGCCCCCCGCTTCGCCGAGCTCTCCCACCAGGCGCGACTAACCGACCAGCCCGTTTGCCTCGTGCTGTGCGATGTCGACAACTTCAAGGCGATCAACGACGAGCACGGTCACGACCGCGGCGACGCCGCCCTGCGCGATGTCGCCTACGAGCTGCGTAAGCGACTGCGCTCCTTCGAGCTCGTCTACCGCCTCGGCGGCGAGGAGTTCCTGATCGTGCTCCCAGGAATCGAGCTGAGAGATGGCCGCCACACGGCCGAGCGACTGCGCACAGCGATCGAGGACGCGCGGCCCACGGGCATTCCGGTCACGATCTCACTCGGCGTGAGCGCGGCTCGCGGAGCACAGGTCGGCTACGACTCCCTGTTCAAGGCGGCAGACGAGGCCCTGTATGAGGCTAAGCGCGCCGGGCGCAACCGCGTGGTCGCGGCGCCGGAGGCCGAGGTCAGCACGGCTGCCGGTGTCGAGGTGATGGATCTCGCCGCAGAGCTTGCCGGGGCGCTTGCCACCTAGGAGCTACACCTAGGCAGCGTCAGGAAGTAGGCAGCGTCAGGAGCGGAAGGTGACGGTGACGGACGCCGCCGAGTTGGATTCGCCCTTCTGCTTGGGCACGAGCCCCACTCGTACTCGGACCTTCAGCTTGCGGCGCCTGTGCAGCGTCCTCTGTCCGTTACGCGAGAGTGGAACCTTCAGCGTGACCGTCACAGCCTTCCGCAGGCGCCTGTAGACCGTTCGCAAGTCCTTCCCTTTCACACTGATGCGTCCCGCGGCGAGGGACTGGATCTCAAGGACGAGGGTGTGACCGACGATCTTGTGACGAACGATCCTGAGCTTGTGGCCAAAGCTCCCGAACGGGCAGCCAGCCACAGATATCTGCGTGCTCTGCTCGATCCGCGCCCCGCTCTGAGCCGTGATCGTCGTCGGCATCTGGAGCGGTCTGAGGCAGAGGCTCCCATTCGCGGTCAGCGCCGAGTGAGGGCCGACGGGCAGGTTCAGCACGAAGCTCGTGACGGGCACATCCGGGATCGCCGCGAACGTCGAGCTCGTGATCCCATTGGTGATTTTCGTGTTCCCCGTCAGGATCACTTTCACGCCGTCGCCTTCGAGCACGATGTCGAGATCGGGAAACGCCTGCCCCCCGTGCGAGACGAGGTAGGCCGATCCGCTCAGCGAGCCCGGCAGCACCGGGGTCACCGCGGTGGCCGTCCCGACTTCTGAGCCCAACGGGCGGCAGCTGACCGGGTTCGCCGCGAACGTCGCTTCCGGACACGCTTTCTGCAGCGTCGTCAAGCGTGACGGCAGCTGCTTCGGCAGTTCCACGAATACCGACTTCATGTTTGCCTCGTGCGCCGGCTGGGTGAGGGTCACCTGCAGGCTCGCGCCGTTCAGTTTGGAGGTCTTTGCGCTGGTCGAGGTCTCGAGCGACGGTTTGAACGCGAGCGCGCCGCAGTTGCCGACCTGGAATGGGCTCGACAGGCCCTGGGTCGCGCCGAACGTCGAAGTCAATGTCGATTCCGTCGCCAGCGGCCCGCAGTTGGTCGGGTTGAAGATGAAGTTGGGTCGGTTGACTTCGACTTTCAGGGTCTTCAGCCGCACCGGCACGCCGCCCACGATCGTCGGCAGCGCACCTGGCGTACCCGGCGACGGAGTGGACACGGTCACGCGCGCGGTGTGCGGGTCGACGTTGATCGTCGCCCGGGTCGTGACTGTGCCGAAGTTGAACGGTCCCGCTTCGACGCGTACCGGGATCGAGAGCCCGTAGGGGGCGTTGTCGTAGGGACCCGTGAGGAAGACCTGACCCGAAAATTCATACGGTTCAGAGCCCGCCCCGGCAGTCACCTCGGCGGTGCCGATCTGGCTGGTCGCGGCGCATTCTCCTTTCGAGGCCTGCGGTTCGCCGCACAGCGGCACCGAGGGAATCGCGCCGAGCAGACCGGCCGGGATGGTGGTGAGCACCCGTGAGAGGTATTGCTGGCCGTCTGTCCTGTTCAGATTGAAGGCGTATGAGCTGTAGGCGCCGGCGGTCGCGTTCGCGCTCTGAGTGCTCTGGGTGAGCGAGAACGGGATTGGGTTGGGACAACCCGTGGTGGGGAAGGCGAATGACGGCGTGAACTGTTTGAGGATTTCTTCTCCGGAGTAGGCGACGAAGTCGGCTTCCGTCTTCGCGCCGCCACAGTTCAGCGGATTCGCAAGCGGCGCTCGTGCACCCGTGTTCAATTCGAGGATCACGCTGCTGAACGGGAGCTGCGGCAGGTTGAACGGGTGTTCCGCGGTGTTTTCGAAGTTGGCCGTCAGCCTGCCGGTGCTCGCGTCGGGCTGAATTGTTCCTTCGACCTTGACGCCGACGTCGTAGCTACTTTCGGCGACGACATAGACGGTGTAAGGAGGACCGGCTATCGGCAGGCCTTTCGGAGCTCCCAGGTAGAGACTGCCGGTGAGCGAGGAGGGCGGGAGGTCTGTTTCGATCTTGACTTTGCCGATATTCGAGCCGGCCGGGCATTCCGCCGGCGTCTTTGATTCGAAGTGAACCTTGGCCGGCAGGCACGCTTCCAGGCCGTATGCCGCCGATGGGTTCAGCGTCAGCCCTTCCGGGAAGATCGCGTGCGCTTCAGCGATGTCGGCGGTATTGATTTCACCCGAGCTTTCCTTCTGTGGGACTTTGACTTCGGTGATCGCGCCGTCGGGCTGGTCGTACTGGGAGGTCGGCGGTGAGGTCTGCGGCTTCACTTCGATAGTCGGTTCGAAGGGCACGTTTTTTCCGCATCCGTCGATCCCGACAGGCGGCACTGTGGGGGTGCTGGCGACTTCACCGTTGTCGGATTCGACTTCGACGTAAGAGGTCGACAGCGAGGGCGCGCCACACACACTCGGCAGTGTCAGGAAGTTGCCCTTGCCGGCGTGCCCGTTGAAGAACAGCTTCGACTTCAACGTTTTGAGCAGTGATTTGAGCCCCCCGAGAACTTCCACTTCTGGTGGGATGTTGTTGATTTCGAAGTACTCGTGGAAGTCACCAGAGGGGATCCCCCTGGCTTCCAGGGCTGGTTCTTTCGCCCAGCTGACGTGGCCTTCCAGGATCAGGTGCACCGCTGAGACGATCGGCGAGGCTCCTTCGACGGCGATGCCGAACAACAGCGGCAATCCCGGTTCCTGGTCGAGGTTGTAGACCTTGCCGGTCAGCGGCGGCGCGAGCACTGGCGCCCCAGGGATAACTTCGACGACCGCTTCCAGTTCGACGAAACCCGCTTCGCTTGAGACTGGGCAGAGTTTGGGGTTCGCTTCGAACTGTTTCCGCGTACAGGTTTCGAGCGTCTGTGGGTCCGCGGCGAGGCCGGACGGGACATCGACGCGGAGGCGCTTCAGCGGTTTCCCTCGAGGGACCCTGCCACTACCAGAGCCTTCGTGGGCAAGTTCAACGCCCGTCAGACCCCACGGCGGATGTCCCGCGGCCTGCGTGTAGAACACGCTATGAGGGCTGGTGTATTCGCAGCTTTTGACTTCTGCTTCATTGCCGTTACAGGTTCCGGCTTCGAATTTGGCCACGCCGAACCCGGCGGCCTGCGCGGCTGGCGCCGCGACAGCAAGGATCGCACCGACGAGCAGCGCGAGCGGCCAGGTCCACACAGAGCCGATCGTCTTGCCCGCGGAACTCGTCATCGGCCACCTCCCTCGTGGCCCATCCGTCCCATCTACTTGGATCACACAACTTCTTTACCCGGGCCGCGCTCTTTATACGCGTCCGACGCGTCCCCAACACGCGTCTCCCCGGATGTATTTTGACCCAAAATCAGCTGCCACTGCCAAGCACGCAACAGCGATCATGCTGCGATAATGAGGCCAGCCGGACATCTCACCGGTGGGTCTGGGGAGCCATGAAGGATGCCGCGCACACGCGATGTCTAGATCACAGGGGAAGCCGATCGGGGTCGATGCGCAGCTGGTGAGCGACCCCGCCGTGGGCCTGCTGGTCAAGGCCGGAGCGGTGCTGTCGAGCTCCCTGGATCTGACGACGACGATGGGCCAGGTCGCCGAGCTCACCGTGCCGAGACTGGCGGATCTCTGCGTGATCGACCTGCGCGATGACGACGGCTCGATCAGGGATGTGGCGGTCGCCGCAGCACGGGACGGAATCGCCCATGGGTTGGAGGAGCTGCGCTCGAGACACCCGCTCGATCCGGGTGGCGAACATCCGGTCGCACGGGTCATCCGCAGCGGGGAGCCAGAACTGCTGCCAGAGATGACGAGCATGTTGTTGAGCTCCTTCGCGCAGGGCTCTGAGCACGCGCGGTTCATGATCGACAATGGCTACCGCTCGGCCGTGGTCGCGCCGTTGCTAGCGCGTGGTCGCACGCTCGGCGCGCTGTCGGTGCTGCGATTCGACGACGGGCAACCCTACGGCGAGGAGGACCTGGACCTCGTCTGCGAGCTGGCGCGACGGGCAGCGCTCGCGATCGACAACGCTCGCCTGTTCTCCGACCTCCACGGTGCCGAGCAGCGCTTGGAGGCGATCCTCGTCAATCTAGCCGAGGCGATCACCGTGGTCGACGAGCACGGGCAGACCGTCTTCGCCAACCAGGCCGCCGCCGATCTCCTTGGCGCCGACACTCCCGAGGAGCTGACGAGCGCGCGGCCGGGGACGATCATGCCGCGCTTCCTCGTCTCAGACGAGCAGGGAGAAGAGCTCGATCTGGAGCGCATGCCCGGACGGCGGCTGTTCGCCGGCGAGCAGCAGCCCGAGCCACTGCTCGTGAGGAACGTAGTCCGCGCCACCGGAGAGGAGCGCTGGCTGATCGTGCGTGCCTCAGCAATCGCCGACCACGAGACCGGACGCATCCTCTACGCGGTCAATGTCTTCGAGAACATCACCGAGGTCAAGCGTGCGCAGCTGGCGGAGAGCTTCATGGCCGAGGCCAGCCGCGTGCTGGCCTCCTCGATGGACTATGCAGAGACCCTGCAACGTGTCGCGCGCCTGGCCGTCCCGCAGATCGCGGACTGGTGCGCGGTCGACGTGCTGAGCGAGAGCGGTGAGATCGAACGCGTGGCGGTCCATCACAGCGATCCGAGCATGCTGACGCTGGCGCAACGACTAGACCAGAGCTATCGTCCCGCGCTGGACGAGCCGCTGGGCGTGCCCGAGGTGATCCGCAGCGGAGAAGCGCGCATCTACACGGACATCGACGCCGCAGCGCTCGCCACCTATGCCCGCGACAGCGAGCACTTGGCGCTGCTGGAGGCGATCGGGGCGATCGACGTGATCATCGTCCCGCTGGCCGCCCCGGCGCGAACGATTGGGGCGATCACGCTGGTCTGCACCGGGTCCACGCGCAGGCTCTCACACGCCGATCTGGCGCTGGCCGAGAGGCTCGGGCGGCGCGCCGGCACCACCATCGAAAGCGCCCGCCTGTATACCGAGCGCACACGTATCGCCCATACCCTCCAGCGAGCACTCTTGCCGGAGTCCCTGCCCGAGATCCCCGGGGCCGAGATACAGGCGCTGTACTCCGCGGCCGGCGAGCTGAACGAGGTCGGCGGCGACTTCTACGACGTCTTCCCATACGACGCGGACCGCTGGATGCTCGTGATCGGCGACGTCTGCGGCAAGGGCCCGCGCGCGGCCAGCGTAACCGCGCTCGCGCGCCACACGCTACGCACCGCCGCCACGGGAGGCCAGTCACCCGCGGAGATGCTCGGCACGCTCCATCAGGCGCTGCGCCGCCAGCCTCCCGGGGCAGATCTCTGCACCGTCTGCCTGGTCATGCTGGCGCCCGCAGCCGATGATCACGCTCACGCGCGATTCACCGTAGCCCTCGCTGGACACCCGCCGCCGTTGCTCATCAGCGCCAGCGGAGCCGCCACGCCAATCGGCCACCCCGGCACGCTGCTCGGCGTGCTCGACCCGATCGAGATCAAAGAAAGCGCAGCTGAGCTGCACCGCGGCGAGACGCTCCTGCTCTACACCGACGGCGTGCCGGAGGCAGGCCGATCGATCGAGCAGCTCGGCGAGCACGGACTGCTGGAGCTGTGCCGACAGGCGCCCAGCCTGACCCTCACCGGCCTGCTGGAGCACATAGAGCAGGCCGTCCTTCAGCATGTCGAAGGCAGACTGCGCGACGACATCGCGCTGCTGGCCCTGCACCTATCCCCTGCCAAGCCTCACCAAGCGTAAAACTGCACGCTAACATCCCTGTTGTGGGGGCTCCTCAGGACCAGCTTCGGATCGACGTTCGCCAGGAGCTGGACAGGACTGTGCTCAGCCTCCACGGCGAACTCGACATGGCCAGCGCACCGCTCCTTCAGAGCAAGCTCGAGAGCGCCGAGATCGAGGCGGCGGCGATCGTCGTGCTCGACCTCCAAGAGCTCCAGTTCATCGACTCCACAGGCCTGCGGATCATCCTCGCTGCGCATGAGCGTCTCCAGGAGCACGGAGGAGAGCTGGCCATAACCCGCGGCTCGCAGCAGATCCAGCGCCTCCTGGCCATCACCGGCACAGAGGACCACCTGCGGGTCATCACCACTCCTGACGCAACCCTCGTCTAAGCGTCGTGAGTCATAACAGCCGGGTTGGTAGTCGGGGTTGGTCAGCAATAGTCGGGGCAGGGATGCCGAGACTGGGCAGATGCCCCGAGCGACACAATTCGACCACCGGTCAGGACGACGCGGATCCTGGAGGTCGCAGGCTACCGCCGGCGTTGGAGCGCCTAACAAAAAGATCGGCACGTCCGGATGCGGGGTGGGTGGGATCGATACACGGCGCTGGACCGGTCGAAGATCCCATGGATCTTCGACCGTCGCCACGTGACGGCTCACGCATGCTGGGCGATCCTGGATGATGTGGTCCGGCCTCCGGCCGGGGGGACCCACCTCCGCCAGCCATGTGACCGGCTCCGGCACCTATGACTTGGTCCGGCCTTCGGCCGGGGGGACCCACCTCCGCCGGCCATCTGGCCGGCTCCGGCACCATGATGTGGTCCGGCCTCCGGCCGGAGGGGGCCCACCTCCGCCGGCCATGTGGCCGGCTCCGGCACCATGATGTGGTCCGGCCTCCGGCCGGAGGGGGCCCACCTCCGCCGGCCATGTGGCCGGCTCCGGCACCCCTAGACGAGAGGAAGCGATGGACGACGCGCTGGTAGCTGTCCTGGATGAGTTGCATCGCTACGGCACCGAGCACGACGCCGGCAAGGCCGACCGGCTCGAGCGCCTGCGCAACCTAGAGCCCGATAGCGCTCAAGTGTTGGCCGTCCTCGTGCGGGCAGCCGGCGCACGACGGCTACTGGAGATCGGCACATCCAATGGCTACTCGACACTGTGGCTCGCCGACGCCATCCGCAGCATTGGCGGCCATCTCGTCAGTGTCGACCTCGACGCTGACCGCAGCGCTCTGGCCGCGCAGAACCTCGACCGCGCCGGCTTGCGCGAGCTGGTAGAGCTACGCGTCGAGGACGCCGGGGTAAGTCTGCGCAACACGCCCGACGAGAGCTTGGACATGATCTTCCTGGATGGCGAACGGACCGCCTACGCCGACTATTGGCCGGACCTGGTGCGCGTGCTGAGACGCGGAGGCCTGCTGGCCGTCGATAACGTGCTGTCCCATGCCGATGAGGTCAGCGCATTCCGCTCGCTGATCGCCTCTGACGAGCGCGCCAGCGAAGCGATTGTGCCGACCGGGGCCGGCTTGCTCTTGGCCGTCAGGAATCCAAGCCCTGAGTGAGCCTGCCGGCTAGCCGGTGAGGCTGCGGGCTAGCTGGTGAGGCTGGCGAGTAGGCGGGCCGCAGCGGACTGGAATCGCTCCAGGTCGCCGTAGGGTCGTGAGACGAGCATGGCTCCCTCCAGGCCGCTGAGGATGGCCTGGGCCGCGTCGCTTGGGGAGCCGTCGAACGTGAGGGTCTTATCTGAGTGGCCCCGTGCGAGCACACGTGTCAGCCAGGTCACGTTGTCGTCAAAGAAGCGGATTGTGGCTTTGCGCATCGGGGTTGGCAGGGTTTCGTATTCGGCCGCGAGGATCCCGCACAGGCACATGCGTTTTCCGCGCAGCACGTCGGCATACAGGCCCGCGTAGGCATTGAGCTTCCCGCGCGCATCAGCGACGCGGCGGTCGATCTCCTGCAGAGCGTCCGCGAAGCGCGCCGCGTAGCGCACGATCAGCGCCTCGCCCAGCTCGGCCTTGCCGGGGAAGTGGTAATGCAAGCTCGCCTTCGTCATGCTCAACTCGGCCGCGACGTTCGCGTAGCTGATGCCGTTGAAGCCGCGCCTCTGCACCAGTCGCTCGGAGACATCGAGGATCCGCTGCGCCGTGTCCGTCTGCTTTCGCAAGCGTGTCGCCGCCATCTATCTATCTATCTATACCGGGATTTGATAGGGCAATAGGAGTTCGAGCCGGACTTGACAGTCTACCTACTGGTAGGTAAGAATAGCGCGGGCAGGACGTCCCGCGAGCGAGGAGGCATCTCAATGCGGTCCACCGAGGACAGAGCCACCACGTACTCGACGAGACGGGATCTTCTTCAATTCCACCACTGAGAGGTGAGCTAGATGGGACGCATGATCGCTGACTGCCGTCGCTTCGAGAGCGACAACAACTGCTCGCTGACGATCATCGGCGAGGAGGACGAGGTCATCGCCACCGCGGCAGCGCACGCCGCCGCCGTGCACGGCCACGAAGACAACCCAGAGTTTCGCTCGCAACTGCGCGCGATGCTCGAGTCGGAGGACAGCTACGTGCCCGGCGCACGCGTGCCCGAGCCGTTTCCCAGCTGAGTCTCCGGGGAGTCGTCCAGGCGGCTCGGGCCGTCAAGCCGTCACGACCCCCGGGTGCAGAATGTCGGGGTCATGGCCGGGGATTACGGTGAAGCCGGCGTCACGCATTGCGCGCAAGCGTTCGGCGGAGCGTCCCTGCTGCTCGTGATCGTCGGCGAAGACCGGAAAGCGGTGGTCGTCCAAACCCGATGCGAAGTGTGCGACATCGATGCCGAGCACGAGGTCACCGACGCGGACGGACTGGTGCCCGGGGGTATGCCCCGGCGTGAGCATGAGCTCGATGCTGCCATCGCCGAGGAGATCATGGTCGCCGTCGATCAGGATCACCTCACGGCTGTCCTCGGCGTAGTCACGCGGCAAAAAGAAGTTGCGCTGCACCGCCGCATCGTCGTGGCCGGCCTCCCATTCGGCGCGCTGGATCACCACGGATACGGACGCCGGGATCAGCCGCAAGCCGCCGACGTGGTCCCAGTGCAAATGCGTCAACACGACCTTGGTCAGCGTGCCCACGTCGAGCTGATCGGCGACGCTCTGCTCCTGCTCGGGGGTGGACACCGCGAAGACATCCGGCCGGTCGTAGTACGCGGCCGGGTCGGCGATGGCGGCGGGGTTCAGCCCCGTGTCAATCAAGATCCGCTCGGTCTCTGTCTCGATCACGTAGGCGAGCACGGGATAGCGGATCGTTCGATCCATATCATCGCCCGCGCGGAAAATCCCGGCCGCCGCAGTGAACCAGCCGACGTTCAGCCTTTCTATCTTCACGAGTCCTCCTGATGTCTTGTTGGTCAGCGAGTACCGGCGTGAGCTCATCCTGTCGCAAACGACGCGTGGAGCCGCTGATCACCTACTCCCGCAAGACCGTCGAAGCCCCTGAGCGGCAACCGTCAACCAAGTCTCCCCGACGAGCGACAATCCGGCTTGCCCGGTTGCCCGCACTCACGAGCAGGCCATAGCTGCGTAGCAACACCCGACACCCAAGGAGAACGACGTGAAGATCACCAGGAACTCCATCGAGACCACCCCCGGACCTGGCGACTGGTTTACCGGCGCCGTCTACATCGACACCGTCGCCACACCCTCTGAGCCTTCTCGCGTGGGGGCCGCCAGCGTCCATTTCACCCCCGGCGCTCGCACCGCGTGGCACACCCACCCCAACGGCCAGACCATCTACGTCACCGAGGGCATCGGCCTCTGCCAACGCCACGGCGGACCGATCGAGATCATCAGCCCCGGCGACCGCGTGTTCTTCGAGCCCGGCGAGAACCACTGGCACGGCGCCGCACCCAACCGCTTCATGACCCACATCGCGATGCAACAAGCAGACGAACAGGGCAACGTGGTCACATGGGGTGAGCACGTCACCGACGATGAATACAACGCCACGGGCTCCTGAGCTCCAAACAAGCCAGGATCAGTCCGACGAGCAGGCCGCGCTCGTCGTCTGGGTTGGCGCTCCGCTCGATCAGACTTGGGCCGACCTTCTCGAGCTGGTCGCCTGACCTCGAGACTCCGCTCGGGCTGAGGTTGCGTCAACGGCCTCAGCCGGTGGTGCTTTCGAGTATGGATGGAGTTGCTCGCTCGGGCGGGCGAGGATGGCGAGTAGGTCGCCGACCTTCTGGTTGCGTGCATGCGCGTCTGGAAGTGGGAGGTCGGTGTGGATGAGGTAGGCATTGCGGCGACCCGTGCGCTTGCGTGTGATGTAGCCGGCATCGGCGAGCTCGGCGACGATGCGGTGGGCGGCTCGTTCGGTGATCCCGACGCGCTCACTGATGTCGCGCAGGCGGACCCCAGGCTCATCGGCTATGCAGACCAGGATCTGGGCGTGATTGGTTAGGAATGCCCAACGTGTCTCTCCGACCACCATAAAGATAGACTACCAACTCTAGATTCATATTTCATGTTATGGTGGTCGTGTACGTATAGCGACGTGCCTCAACTAATGAGCTACGCGCACCCATCGAAACGAGACTCTTCGTGTCAAGCTCAGTTCTGCCGCACCCGTCGGCTGCGCCTACCGGCAACGGCGCGACGCCTACCGACATGTCAGCCCCTCCCGCCGCTACGAGCCGGCATGAGCCACGCACCACCCTGTTCACCGGCGAGACGTTGAATGGCCTATTGCTCAACGCCTGGGGCTGGTCGGTCATCGGCAGCATCGCCACCCTTGCCGGATTCATCCTGATCCTGCTCGGAGCTGCGCTTTTCCTGCTCCCGCTCGCCAACTGGCAGTTCAACCTCAGAGGCCGCGGGCCGGTAGCCGCCAGCGCGTGAGCTCGCCGCCAGCCGTTGCCGAAGTCCTCGCCGGCCGCAGACCACGTCGCGTCCCGCCCGAGCGCGCACCGAATCGCACACGGCCGCTCGGGGATGGCGGTAAGGGCGGGCCGCACCTGCGCGTGGCGATGCTCGCCCCGCCATGGATCTCGGTTCCACCGCCGGGCTATGGCGGGGTGGAGTCGGTGGTGAGCGTTTTGACCGATGCACTCGTGCGGCGCGGCAACGAGGTGACCCTGTTCTGTGCCCCCGGGTCGACATCGAACGCGCGTGTGGTGACGCTGCTCGATGAGGCCCACCCTGATGAGATCGAGCGGTCGCTCTATGAGGTCGACCATGTGGCGCGGGCGTTTGCCGCGATCGATCAAGCGTGTGGCGCTTCGCGCTTCGACGTCGTGCACGATCACTGTGGGTTCACAGCCCTCGGCATGGCAGACCGTCTCGCCACTCCGATGGTGCACACGCTGCACGGGCAGTTCACGCCGGCCACTTCCGCGTTCTACACCCGACACGAGTCCAAGGCGACGCTGGTGGCCATCAGCCGCGCCCAGCGCGCCACGGCGCCCGAGGGGTTGGCCGGCGTGGCGGTGATCCCGAACCCAATCGACGTGCAGGGATGGCCGATGCAGGAGCACAAGCAGGACTACGTGCTCTGGATCGGCCGGATGACCGTGGAGAAGGGACCACACCGCGCCATCGCGGCCGCCCGCGTGGCAGGCGTGCCGCTTGTGCTCGCCGGCGTCATCCAACCCGGCCAGCAGGCTTTCTTCGACCGCGAGGTGGCACCCCACATCGACGGCGACCGTGTCCGCTTTCTCGGCGAGGTCGGCGGGTCACTAAAGCGCTCGGTGTTCGCCGGCGCCCGCGCACTGCTGATGCCGATCAGCTGGGAGGAGCCCTTCGGCATGGTGATGGTCGAGGCGCTGACATGCGGAACTCCAGTCATTGCGTTCCCCGCGGGGGCAGCGAGCGAGCTAGTGATCGACGGGCGGACTGGCTTTCTCGTCGAGGACGAGACGACGATGGCTGCGGCTGTCGGGCGTCTGGAGAGCATCTCCGCGCGTGACTGCCGGGCATGGGTCGCCGAGCACTGCGACGTCAACGTCGTGGCCAGTGCCTACGAGGCCGCCTACCGTGCCGCCACCCGCCCGCGAGAGGCGACGATGGCGCTTGTCTGAGCGCACTTTCAGCGTCCTCGACGGCAGCACCTTCGTGGTCAGCGACCGTCTCGGCGACATGCGCGATGACGAAGGCCGCGATCACGGGTTCTTCTGCCAGGACACTCGTTTCCTATCTCGCTGGGTACAGCTGGCCAGTGAGAAGCCGCTCGAGCTGCTCGGATTGGACCAGCAGGAGCCCTACCTGCCGGAGTTGGCGTCAACTACGCTGCGGGTGCTCGCCGCAGCCCAAGCGGATGATCGCGATGACTTTCACGAACGCAAGCCCGGAAAGATCCTGCACGAGTTGCGCTTCGGCGAGCTGACCGCCAAGGGCGAGCGCCCGCACTCGCCGTACTTCGGATCGGCCGACGCCACGCCGTTGTGCCTGATCCTCCTCGATGAGTACCACCGCTGGTCCGGCGACGACGAGCTGGTGCGAGCGCTCGAGCCGGACGCCCGCGCGGCGCTCGCATGGATCGAGGACAGCGGCGACGCCGGTGGCGACGGGTACGTCGAGTACTCGCGCCGAGACTCCGTAACCGGCCTCATCAACCAGTGCTGGAAGGACAGCTGGGACGCGATCCAGTTCGCCGACGGCACGCTCCCACGCGGCCCGATCGCCACTTGCGAGATCCAGGGCTACGTGTACGACGCGCGATGTCGCGCGGCTCGTCTGGCGCGCGAGGTGTGGGGCGACCGCGCATTCGCTGAACGCCTGGAGTTGCAGGCGCGCGACCTGCAGGCGTCCTTTCACGGCGACTTCTGGATGCCCGAGCGCGGATGCCACGCTGTGGCGCTCGACGGCGAGAAGCGTCAGGTCGACAGCCTGACCTCGAACATCGGCCACCTGCTGTGGTCGGGCCTGCTCGACGACCGTGAGGCAGCCACTACGGCCGACCGTCTGCTCGAGAGCGAGCTGTACTCCGACTGGTGCGTGAGGACGCTCGGCGCCGGCGAGGCCGGCTACAACCCCCTCGGCTACCACACCGGGAACCGTGTGGCCACACGAGAACTCGCTGATCGTCGCCGGCCTCGCGCGCTACGGCCACCGCGAGCAAGCAGTCACGATCGCCGCCGCAATGCTCTCCGCGGCGCCGCACTTCGAGCACCGCCTGCCCGAGGTCTTCGCCGGCTATCCGGCTGCGGTCACATCCGTCCCCGTCGCCTACTCAACCGCTTCCCGCCCCCAGGCATGGGCAGCGGGCACCCCACTACAACTGCTCACCACCTTGCTTGACCTGCACCCGGATCGCAGACCGCGATTGCGAGCTGCCGGACATCGGCCACATCGAGCTGCGATCGAGAGGGAGATAGAGATGACACAGACGGCAACAGATGAAACAGACACGACAGAAGCCGTGGTCAGACGCCTGGCCCGTCCGCATGCCTCCGGGGGGATGGTGATCGAGCGCTCTGTGATCCTCGCCGAGGGCGCAAAGTCGGCCGCGATCCTGAGCTGGATCTCCGAGCACGACGGCATCGCGGACTCCACCGCGCCGTCCACGCGCAGCCACGGGCTGCACGGCTCGCGCGCCGACGCCCCACTACAGGCCGCGCCAGCACGACGGTTCGTGCTGCCGGCACGCGCGTTCCTGACCACGCCAGGCAGTTGAGCGGAACCCATGTCCGGAGAGCCCCAAGCGATCGGCGAGCGGTGCCGCCATCATGGGTCCCGGCTGGTGCTTAGGAGTCGCTTCTAATTAACTGTCGGCACTACGGTGTAGTTCCACTCTGGGTGGAACTCGTCTCGCTCGATTTGCACGGTGGCGAACTGCTCGTCGGTGATTTTGATCTTGGTGGGGTAG
>Ga0116216_10000417_pt1 | contig 35291 bp, 28 predicted proteins | sample Sb_taG_11_FD_89696 | JGI IMG/M metagenome (GOLD analysis project Ga0116216, IMG submission 89696) | Peat soil microbial communities from Weissenstadt, Germany - Sb_50d_3_AS metaG | ecosystem: Environmental > Terrestrial > Soil > Wetlands > Peat | place: Germany: Weissenstadt | collected 2010-09-21
ACCACCAGCTCTGGCACCCGGGCTACCATGTATGACTGTTCGGGTCGCGCGGACGCGATTCTGGCCGCATCCAAGATTGAGGCGAAGTAGGGGCCACGAAGTTCCCTTGTATCTGAGAATGAGGAATCAGTCGTCGTGCGACGCACGCTGATAACAGGCCTGACCAGCTGCATGCTGCTGGCGCTCGCTGCGCCGGTGGCGTCAGCGGATGCGCGCAACAGCGCCAACTGGTCGGGCTACGCCGCGCACCGCTCCGGAGTGAAGTTCACAAGGGTTTCTGGGTCCTGGACGCAACCGAGCGCCACGTGCGCGCCGGGGCATCGGACCTACTCGGCGTTCTGGGTCGGGTTGGGCGGCTACAGCGTGACCTCGAACTCGCTGGAGCAGATCGGGACCGAGGTCGACTGCAGCGCCTCCGGCGCGATCCGTTCGACCGCCTGGTACGAGCTCGTCCCCGCGGGATCGAGGGCGATCCACATATCGGTGCAGCCGGGCGACGCGATCAGCGCCACCGTCGTCGTGGTCGGCCACAAGGTGACGGTTGAGCTACGCGACATCACTCGCCACCGTTCGTTCGTCAAGACGCTCCACGCCAAGACGATTGACGTCACGTCGGCCGAGTGGATCGCCGAGGCGCCGTCGGAGTGCGTCAGCGACACGGCGTGCGAGACGTTGCCGCTTGCCGACTTCGGCACCGCGACATTCAACTCCGCCGAGGCGAAGACGACGACGGGCCATATCGGATCGATTGCTGACGCGACTTGGGGTTACACCAAGCTTCGTCTGCTGCCCGGCGGCAGGCGGTTCGTGGTGGCCAGTAACGACGGCGTCCCCGTCGGCGAAGCCAAGCCCTCCGAGCTGTCGTCGGACGGGTCACAGTTCAGCGTCAGCTACTCCGAGATCTCGCTCCAGGGCAACCCCTTCCTGCGCGCCCGCCAGGCGTCGCTGCGCGACGGGTACCTGGTCCACTGAGTCTTGCTGCTCGGCACGGCTGCGTTTGACGTCAGCCGAGCCGGATCGATCCGTCGTCCCCGAGCGTCCAGTGCGGGTTGTGGGCCACCTCCCACGGGTGGCCGTCCGGATCCACGAACACTCCTGAGTAGCCGCCCCAGAACGTCTCGGCCCCGTCGCGAGGGATCTGTGCTCCGGCGGCGCGGGCCTCGTCGATCACGGCGTCGACCTCCGCCGGCGAGCGAGCGTTGTACGCGAGCGTGACCCCGCCCCACCCGCCCGGATCAGTGACGCCGCTGTCCTCGGCGAGCTTCGCCCGGTCCCACAGCGCGACGATCATGCAGCCGGTCTGGAAGAAGACAACGTCGTCAGCCGGCGCCGCGCCTGTCGCCCAGCCCAACCGTCCGTAGAACGTTCGGGCGCGGTCGAGGTCGGTGACCCCGAGCGTGACCAGGCTGAGCCGCTGCTCCATGACCTTCGATTGTCGCCGATCGTTCTCACGAAGCTCTTAGGCGACCCCTACGTCCCTCTACCGCGTGCGCTCCAACCTGTCCTTGGTGACCGATCCGACGCCGCACCTCTTCTGGATAACGAGCCGCGCCGCCGGCTTCGCCGCGCTCGTGCTGGCGAGCCTCGCCGTGTCGCTCGGACTGCTGATGAGCACGAAGCTGCTCAAGCGACGTGGCGCCGACCTGATCGTCACCCACGAGATCCTGTCGCTCGCCACGATCGTCGCGATCGTCGTCCACGGCGCTGCACTGCTCGGCGACCAGTACCTCCATCCGTCGCTGGCCGACATCACGCTCCCGCTTGTCAGCAGCTACAAGTCGTTCTGGACCTCGCTCGGGATTGTCAGCGGCTGGACGCTGATCCTGCTCGGCCTGTCCTACTACGCCCGGCGCCGGATCGGCGCGGCGCGCTGGCGCAAGCTCCACCGCTTCACCGCGCTGGCGTGGGCCGCGGGAATCGTCCACGCGCTCGGCGAGGGCACCGACGCGGGCCAGTTGTGGTTCCTCGCGATGGTGGCGATCGTGGCGGTCCCGGCGATGGCGCTGCTGGCGAGGCGGTGGCTGTGGCCGCCGGCGATACAAAGCGTCCCCCGAGTCCAACCCGCGAGGCAGAGCCCCGCCTGAGGATCCCCGAAAAGCGTGGATATACCACGCTTTTCGGGCACCGTCGTACGCCCCCAACCCTGGGAAACCCGCTACAAGCCCGGCGGATGGCGCTCGACGAACCCGGCGAATTCGCCGCCACCCTGGGCCCAGCGGGTGCCCGTCTCGGCCAGCGCGACGGTGTCGAAGCGCCAGCCCGCGACCTCCATCCAGGCGTGGCCGGCGCTGGCGTAGACGGTGATCCACCGCCCCGGCCCGGGATCTCCCCAGCTCTCGAAGCCGGTCGAGTCGAGCGGTGAGCTGAGCAATCCGGCGGCGGCGAGTGCGTAGCTGACCGACCCGGAGCAGTCATAGCCCGCCGCCTGGAAGGACGCATGGCCGCCACCCCAGATGTAGGGGAGCGTCGCGATCGCATTGCCCGCCGCGATCACCTGCGCGATGGCGGGCGGAGCTCCCGGCGGGGGCTGGACCATGCCACCGGAGTCGGTCGCGAGTCCACCCGGCGCGCTCGGCGTACCCACGGGGCCGGCGCCGGCGGACTCGGCGGCCGCGGCGCGGGCGGCGGCCGCCCGAGCGGCCGCGGCGGCCTCGGCGGCTGCCTTCGCCTCGAGTGCCGTCAGCCGTGCGTTGAGGCCGCTGAGCTGGGCCGATGCCCTGTCGCGCGCGCGCTCCTCGGAGATCTGCCGGCTGATCAAAGCCGCCTGCAAGCCCGCCACCTGGTTGCGCTGGGCGAGGACCTGCTCGGTCAGCGTGCGGTCGCGGGACTCGAGCCCTTCGAGCTGTTCAGCCTGCTTGGTCACGGCTGCCCGGGCGGCGCGCGTGGCGGCGACGATGTTGGCGTCCTGGTGGCCGATCCGCTGGAGGAAGCTCACCTGCTCGAGCAGATCGGTGAAGCCGTGGGCGTTGAGAACGACCGTGACCAGGTTCGGCTGGTTGCCCTCGTAGGCGGCGACTAGATTCGCGGCAAGCGCCTTGGAAGACAGCTGGAGGCGGGTCTCCAGCTCAGCCAGGTGAGTTCGGGCCTCAAGCAGCGCGGTCTGAACCTGCCGCAGCTGAGTCTCGCGAGTGGTCAGCTCCTGCTGGAGCGCCGTCAGCCGCACCTGGGCCGCCTGGACACCGCCGGCGGTCTGGCGGATCTGGGCTTCGTCGGTCGCGACCGTCTGGCGCAAGGACGCGGCCGCGGAGCGGCCGGCGTCGATCTGCGCCTGTAGATCGCCGGAGCTCCTGGCGGTCAGATTGCTGCCGAGAAGCGCCGCGGAGACCGCAGCAGCCCCGGCGAGCGCGTGGAGGAGCGTTCGGTTTTTGCTGACGGCAAGCATGCGGAAGCTAAGGTCGAGATCGCCTTGATTCGGGGCGCTGAAAGAAGGAAATCTCGATCTTCAGCCCACCTTGGGGGCGGGGCGGCAGCACCCTAACACGGCCCGTCGCATCACCACCCCGTCCTCCTGCGTCTGCAAGAAATCCTGCAAAACGACCAGATTCGCAGATTCGGCGAAGCCGTCGGGTCGATGGCCGGCGAGGGTAGCGAGGATCGCGACCCGGCGCGATGTGGCCGGTGGCGCCGGTGGTCTGCGCCTCGGACGGGGGCGACGCCCGGCGGGGATCGCACACCCGGGGCTACCATCGTGGCGCCGTGGCCGCACCCGAGGCGCACAAGCAAGCCGAGATCGACTCGCGCACTCCCGACTTCATCGCCGCCGAGTCAACCAAGCCGTTCGGATGGGAGACCTACCACTGGGTGAGATGGGCGACGATCGCCGAGGTCCTGAGGCGGCTCGAGATACCCCGAGGCGCCCGAGTCCTCGATGTCGGATCTGGCTCAGGCTGGACGTCGCTGTTCCTGGCCGAGTCGGGATACGACGTGACGGCGGTCGATCTCGTTCCCGCCAACGTCGAGCTGACCGCCCGGCGCGCCGCCCGCTGGGGCACCACCGTCACGGCGGAGGTGGGCGACATGGAGGAGCTCAATCTGGGCGGCCGGTTCGAGTTCGTGCTGATCCACGACGCGCTTCACCACTCGAGGCGGCACGACCTCGTGCTCGAGCGCGCCGGGGCGCACCTGGAGTCCGGCGGCTGGCTGCTGCTCGGCGAGACGTCCTGGCTACACCGCCTGTCGCCGGCGGCCCGTCGCCAATCGCGCGAGACCGGCTGGACCGAGCGCGGCTTCACCGTCCGGGGCCTTCGGAAGGCGTTGAGAGCGGCCGGGTTCGAGGACATTCGTCGCTTCCATCAGGGAACTCAGCCGTATGAGTCGATGGGTCTCGGCTTCGCCTGGCAGCTGGCGAGGCTGATCGCGGGGAATTTCGCGGTCGCGCCGCAGAGCGCGATCTGGCTGGCGGCGCGGCGGCCGTAGCGTCCTCACACCTCGAAGAACCTCCCTCGTGGACCCAGGTTCACGACTCGGGTGCCGGCGATGTCGGCCTCCTCGCCCCAGGCCTCGTGAATGTGGCCGCACACCGCCAACGCAGGCCGAGTTCGCTCGATCGTTCCGAGTATCGCCTCGCTCCCGAGGTGGCGCCCGTGGGCCACGTCGAGGTGGCCCTTCGGTGGCGAGTGGATCACGAGCACTGCGCGGGCGGGGCAATCCTCGAGCTTTTTAGCCGCCTCTTCCTCGGTCAGGTCGAAGCTCCAGGGAAACGGCGTCGGTGGCACCCCGGCGCCCAGTCCGAAGAAGTCGACTCCGTCGATCTTGATGCCCTCGCCGTGAAGCACGTGCGCCGCCGGCCATCCTCCGCAGGCCCGCCACAGCGCATCGTGACTCTCGTGGTTCCCGGGTACGAGCACGGTGGGCGTGGTGATCTCGCTGAGCGCGTCGATGACTCCGCCCAAACCGAGGTGGAATGAGGTGAAATCACCGGCGCCGATTACCACATCCGCATCGGCGGACTGCTCGACCAGGCGCCTGGCCTGATCCTCATCTCGGTGCAGGTCACTGAACGCGAAGAGCCTCAAGGCTTGCAATACTCGCAAGCGTGAGCAGTTGGCAGAGACTCCTGTTCGCGCTGACCGTCCTGTGTGCCGTGGCGCTGCTAGGGCCGGTGGCGGCACTGGCCAACGGACCGTCAGCCGGCGATCAGCAATACATCGATCCGCTCAGCGGCGGAACGCACCACCACAGCAAGAGCAACAGCGCCTCGAGCGGTTCCACGTCGACCTCGCCGACGCCTACGTCGACCGTGTCGACGCAGCCTTCGGCGCCGGTCACCCCCACGACCACGGCGACGACACCGGCGGCGACGAGCGCGAGCTCGACCCCGACGTCCACGACGTCGTCTCGCAGCCACGACCCCTCCGGCAAGACGCTGCCGTTCACGGGCTTCGATGCATGGCTGGCTGCCGGGTTGGGGCTGGGCCTGTTGGCCTCTGGCGTGTATCTGCGCCGGGTCAGCAGCCGGGCGTAGTGCCTCGCGCTCGGGGCCGTCGACCTCCCGCCCGCCGGCGGTGCGGATACGCCGCCGCCACCGCCACCGTCGCCATCAACGCCCGCGCCGCGATCCGCCTCGAGATCGGTGGCGTCGAGCGGCTGGCGCGGGAGATGGCGGTGAGGCTGCCGGCGCTCAGACCCGACCGCTACACGGTGATCAGGCCTGCGCCCGCGCTCGCCCACCGGGCCGGCCACGCGTGGGAACAGGCGGTGCTGCCGTTCCAGGCGGCGGGCTCGGCGCTGCTGTACTCGCCGGCGAACCTGGCGCCGGTGCTCTTCCCCGGCAACGTGGTCGTGATCCACGATGCGGCCGCGCTCAGGCATCCGGACGCCTACACCCCGGGGTATGTCGCCTACCAGCGGCGGCTGCTGCCGGCGATCGCGCGGCGGGCGCGGCTGGTGGTCACGGTTTCCGAGTTCTCCAAGCGCGAGCTGGTCGAGCTGCTCGCGGTTGACCCGACGAAGATCGCCGTGATCGCGGAGGGGGTCGATGAGCGGTTCTCGCCCGACGCCGACCCAGCCCGCGCCACCACCGCCCACGGGCTCACCAAGCCGTACGTCCTGGTCGTCGGGACCGCATCCGCCCGCAAGAACCTCGGCTCCCTCGACGAGGCTGCCAAATCACTCCAGGTACTCGGCATCGACCTCGTGATGGCCGGCTCGGACCGCGGCTACCTGCGCGGCGCGGACGCCGGCATCACGCGCCTGGGCTATGTCGCCGAGCAGGACCTGCCCGGCCTCTACGCAGGCGCAGTAGCGCTGGCGGTGCCGTCGCGGTACGAGGGGTTCGGGCTCCCCTGCCTCGAGGCGATGGCCAGCGGCGTGCCGGTCGTCGCCGCGGCCGCCGGCGCGCTGCCGGAGACGGTCGGCAACGCCGGCCTATTGGTGCAACCCGGCGACGAAGCCGGATTCGCCGGCGCGCTGCAACAGGCGGCGACGGACGAAGGGACGCGACAGGCGCTTATCGCCGCCGGTCTGGCCCGTGCGGGGCATTATTCGTGGTCCCGCACAGCCGCAGAAACCGACCGCGCCATCGGCGAGCTGCTCGCAACCGACTGACCGTGTGCCGCTCCGCCGACCCCCGCAACGTGTTCAGAGATCCAGTGCGCCTTCGCACCGCCATTTCGATCCTCACTCTCGCGCTCGTCCTGTGCGCGCCCGCTGCGGCCAGTCCGCGAACGCGATCGCACAAACACCGGAGCGCGCCGGTTCCCGCCCGGTTCGTCGGGGTCAACGCCAGCGGCCCGCTGCTCGGGCCAGGCGTGAACCTGAGCCAGCAGATGAGCCAGATGGTCGCCAGCGGCGTCGGGACGATGCGTGTGGTCTTCAACTGGAGCCAGGCACAGCCGTATGCGACGGAGAGCCAGGTCCCCGCCAGCCAGCGCAGCGAGTTCGTCGACGTCGGTGGCGTGCCGACCGACTTCCAGGCAATAGACCAGATCGTCGGGCTCGCGGCGCAGCTGCGGCTCGCCATCCTGCCCGTCGTGATCTACGCCCCCTCTTGGGATGCGGGACACAACCCCAGCGGCGGAGCGGCTCCGCCGGCGCGGACCGGGCCCTACGCGAGCTTCCTGACTGCGCTGATCGACCGCTACGGCCCGCGCGGCACGTTCTGGCAAACCGACAGACCGCGGGTGCCGGTGCGCATGTGGCAGATCTGGAACGAGCCGAACCTGAGCTTGTACTGGCCCCAGCCGTTCGCCCAGAGCTACGTCAAGCTGCTGCGAGCGGCGCATCGGGCGATCAAGCGCGCCGACCCACGCGCCACCGTCGTGCTCGGCGCGATCGCCAACGCCGCTTGGCGGTGGCTGGACAAGATCTACCGGATCCACGGCGCACGCCGTCTGTTCGACGTGGTCGCCGTCAACGCGTTCACCTCGACGCCGAGCCGGGTGCTCGAGTTCCTGCGGCTGGTCCGCCGGGCGATCAACCGGCTGGGCGACCGCAGAAAGCCGCTGTTCTACACCGAGATGAGCTGGCCGACGGCGGTGGGGCAGTCCTTCGAGACATTCGACTGGGACACGACGGAGGCGGGGCAGGCGCGCGACATCGCCGCAGTGGTGCCGATGCTGGCCAAGCATCGCAAGGCGCTGGGGCTCGGCGCCTACTACTACTACACCTGGATGGACGCCGGAACCCCCGGCGCCTTCAGCGACTTCGACTTCGCCGGCCTGACCACCGAGCAGCCGGGTGGCACGGTCGTGGACAAGCCCGGCCTCGCGGCGTTCAAGCGGGCCGCGCTCGAGATCGAGGGATGTCGCGCCAAGGGTCCGGTGGCGACGAGCTGCCTCAGGTAGTAGGGGGCTCTGCCTCGAGGGATCTGTTCAGGTGGCGCTGTGTATCGCCGGCGCACAGCTTGACCGTCGGCGCCGGCGCAGCCGCCTTGGCCAGCCCGGTCGTGAACGCCGTCACGTCAGGACTGCCGCCACCGGCGGGCGGCTCGATCCCGAACCAATCCTGCGCGTTCGCCGGATCGCGCTCGGGCGTCACCCAGGTGTAGAGGAGCGTCGCCGCGATCCCGCAGTCGGTGTGGCCGAGCGCGGCCAGCGTGGCGGAGATGTAGCCGGGGCGGGCGTGCGCGGGCGCCCAGTCAAGCGCTCCCGCCGGTTGCGTCGTCCAGCCGAACTCGGTCACGTACAGCGGAACGCCGGACATTCCCAGCGAGCCAAGCACTCGGCGCGCGGTGCGCACGGACGCCAGCACGACGAACGGGTTGGCCCCGTAGGGGTGGATCGCGACGCCGTCGATGTGGCCGACGAGGTCGGGGCGGGCCCGGAGCATCGCCGGCAGGAAGGCCCTGGGGTTGGTCAGGCCGCCGACGATCACGCGGGCGCCGGGGTCGCTCGCGGCGATCGCGTCGCGGGTCTGCAGATACAGGTTCGCGTAGTAGGCGGCGTCTGGATCCGGCACCCAGAACGTCGGGTTGTCGGGCTCGTTCCACACCTCATATGTGTCGACGGACGGCGCCTTCAGCCGGGGATGCACGTGCCAGAACGCACCACCGGCGCCGTATCGGGCGGCGAGCGCCCCGGCCCACGCGGCAAAGTCGCCGGCGGAGCGCGGCGCAGAGTGATCCTGGCCGGAGATCGACTGCGCCCACGGCGCCGAGTAGTCGAGGATCGGAAGCCATTGCAGCCCGTGTGCGGCGAGTGAGCCGGCGATCTGGTCGTCGAAGCTCCAGTCGTAGTGGTGGACGCCGCCGGTCGGAGGCGTGGGCTCGCCGGCCTCCCACAGGGCGTCGCTGCGCGCGAGCGTCACCCCCGTCCGCTGCAGCGCCGACAGCGAGGCGTTGATCTGAGCCGGCGTGTAGGTGCGGTCATTGAACAGCCGGTTTACGTTGATCCCGAGCGCCTCGTGCGCGGGCGCCGGCTTGCCGGGCGGGCCCGCCGGCGGTGGGGTTTGGGGGGCGATCGTCGTGGTGGCCGGCAACGTCGAGGCGGTCGACGGATGAGGTGGCTGATGAGCGCCGCCGCCCGCGATCAGCACGATCGCCACGACCACCGCCGCCACAGCCAGCACGGCCCCCGCAACGATCGGCCCAGGCGCCGCTCGCCGTCGAGGCTCGTCCGCCTCCGGCGCCATCAGCGTGAGACTCGCAACACGGCCCCGAGCTGGCGTCGCTCCCGCTCAGCGTCGCGGCCGAGCATCCGCTTGAGCGCGCCGCGCGTGGCGAACGTGAGCGCCTGGGTCGCATCGTCGAGCCGGGCTCGTCCGGGCCCGAGACGGCGCTGCACGACATCGTGCCGCGCCCGCGCCAGCAGCGCGAATGGCTCGCCGCCGAACGCCGGCTCAGTCGAATGGGCACGGTGGTGGAGGACCCGGGCCGAGGGCCAGAACCAGCTCTCGACTCCGTGGTCCGCGGCGCGCAGGCCGAGGTCGAGGTCCTCGGCGTAGAGGAAGATCCGCTCGTCGAACGGGCCGAGCTGACGGAGCGTGTCGGTCTTGGCCACGAGCGCCGCGCCAACGGCCCAGCCGACCCGACGCGGCCGCGAGGCCCGCCACGGCGCGAGCCACTCGCCCATTCGCCCCGGGGCGACCGCGGGCGGAACGAGCGCAAAGACCATCTCACTCGCCGACGTGGGGAGAGGGTGGACCGAGTCCTGGCGCGAGCCATCTGGGTAGATCACGAGCGGCGCCAGAAGCCGCTCGGCGCGGTCGCGTCGCGTCGCCTCCGCGGCGAGCGCAGCCAGCGAGCCGTCGACCAGTTCGACGTCCGGATTGACGAGCGCCGTCACGGGCTCAGAAACCTCGAGCAAGCCGCGATTGCACGCGCGGCCGAAGCCGACGTTCTCGCCCAGCGCGATCACCCGCACGAACTCGTTACCCCGGGCGGTCTCAACCGTCTCGTCGCTCGAGTCACAGTCGACGACGACGAGCGGCACGCCCGGCAGGAACCGGCCCATCGAGCCGAGCAGCCCGGGCAGAGAACCGGCCGAGTTGTGGGTGACGGTTAGCAGCGCCAACCCCGGGCCAGGAACCCGCCCGTCACGCGAGATCAGCAGCGGCGTCACAGCCGCCGCGTACCGCGCCCGGGCGTCATCGAAGCCGAACTCGCGCCGCGCCCGCGCGCGCCCGGTGGCGCCGAGCTCCGAGGCCCGCTGCGGATCGTCGAGCAGCTCGCCGAGCGCCGCGGCTGCGGCGCGGGCGTCGCCAGGTTCGTACAACAGCCCGCAGGTGCGATCGACGATCTCCGTCGGGCCGCTCGCCGCCGGCGCCACGACCGGCCGGCCGGCGGCAAGGGCTTCGAGCACCGCCATCCCGAACGGCTCGGACTCGGCGCAGTGCAACAGGCAGTACGCGCGCGCGAGCTCCGGCGCCGGGTCGGGAACCGCCCCGGGCAGCGACACGAATCCGAACGCCTCAGCGCGGTCGCGCAGCGACGCCATGAGCCCGTCGTCTTCGAGCGGTGCGCCGACCAGCCGCAACCGCAGCGAGGGGTGCTCGTGGTGCGCGATCGCGCACGCATCGAGCGCCACGTCTGGTCGCTTCCACGAGGCGATCGCGCCGAGCACCAACACCTCCGGCGGATCCGCGGAAGGCGCTGAGGCGTCGAAACGCTCGACGTCGATACCGGGACGGACGACGACCAGCCGCGAGCCGAGCGAGCCGGACCGATCGAGGTCGCGGGCAATCGCGTGAGACAGGGCGATGACCAGATCCGCGCGCCCCGCCGCCGCTCGGACCACGGTGCCGACGACCGGGCTCGGAAGCAGATCGTTGTGCTGGAAGATCACCGGGCACGGCAACCGCGGCCCGAGCAGGCACGCCATCGCCGAACGCATCCCCCAGGCGATGACCAGCTCCGGGTTGACGTTGTCGATCAGCCGCCGGAGCTCGATGGCGTGGCCGGCCAGCCTCAGGGCCGCTCCCGCCCGGTCGCCTCGCAGCCGCAGCGACCGCCGGGTCAGCGGGAACACGGACAGCTCGCGCGCGTGGGCCGCGTCGAAGAGCTCCCCGGTGGGACAGGCGACGCCGAGCGGGACCTCGAGGGAACCGGCGAAGTCCAACAGCAGCCGCTCGGCACCGCCGAACGCTCCCGAGTAGCTGGCGAACAGCACCATCGGGCGGCAGGCTAGCTATTACGAACGGTCACGATCGATGGGAAGAAGACAGGTGCAATGAAAAGGAACACAGGTCTTGCCAGATCCATAGACTGCTCGTGCCGTGCCGCGACCGCCCGACAGTGCGCAAGCTCCCGCCCGCGTGGCGCTCGTGCACGACTTTCTGCTCGACCTGCGCGGGGCAGAGCGGGTGTTCCTCGAGATGGTGCGGATGTGGCCCAAGGCGGACATCTACACCGCGGTTTACGACGAGGAGGGGACCGAGGGGCGGTTCGTCGGGCGGACCGTACGCAGCTCCTTCCTGCAACGTTTCAAACCGTCCGCGCGCAACTTCCGGATGTTGCTGCCGCTGTACCCGGCCGCGATCGAGTCCTTCGACCTCTCGAGCTACGACCTCGTCGTGTCCAGTTCCTCGGCGTGGGCCCATGCCGTCCTCTGCGATGAGGGCTCCGTTCACGTCAGCTACTGCCACAACCCGTTCCGCTACGCGTGGAACGACCGCGACAGGACACTCGCGCTCCGGCGCAATCCGTTCGCCCGGGCCTTCCTGCGTCGGTCGTTCCAGCGCTGGCGCCAGTGGGATTGGATCGCCGCGCAGCGGACCGACCGCTACATCGCCAACTCGCGCACCACCCAGGCAAGGATCCGGGCGTACTTCGGGCGGGAAGCGAGGGTCGTGTATCCACCGGTCGAGACCTCGCGGTTCAAGCCGGGGCGGGTGTGCGACCACTACGTGGTCGTCTCGGAGCTGATGGCGCATAAGCAGATCGACGAGGCGATCGCCGCCTTCAACCATCTGCGGCTGCCGCTGATCGTGATCGGTGACGGCCCCGCCGGGCGGTCACTGCGGCGGATGGCCGGCCCGACGATCACGTTCACGGGCAGGCTGCATGACGAGACCGTCGCCCAGATCATGCAGAACGCGCGCGCGCTGGTCGTGACCTCGATCGAGGAGTTCGGGATCGCCGCCGTCGAGAGCCAGGCGGCGGGTCGGCCCGTGATCGCCCGTCGGGGCGGCGGCGCCCTTGAGACCGTGATAGACGGGGTCACGGGCTGCTTCTGGTCGGGCGGCCCGGCCGAGCTCGCCACCACGGTGCTCCGCTTCGACGACGCGTCGATCGACGTGCAGGCGTGCACGGAGAACGCGGCCCGGTTCGACGCGGCCAGCTTCCGCCGCGGCGTCCTGGCCGAGGTCGACGCCGCCATGACGAACGGAACGCGGCCCGCGGTCGGCGGCCGGCAGCCGCTCGCGTCCACCCGTCTGGTGAGGCGCGCAGTGCGAGACGTCCACCACTAGGGCATGCGCACAGCTGTATTGAACGTGGCGCGCGTGGCGCTGCTTGCCGGGCCGACGGTGCTCGCGTTCTTCACTGGCGGCTACTTCGAGACCCAGCAGGCGGTGGCGGGCTTGGTCGCGTGGTTGCTGGTCGTGGTCGCACTGATCGCGTCCTCACGTCCGCTGCCGACGGGACGCGACGCGTGGCTGGCCATCGGCGGCCTCGGAGCGCTGGGCGCCTGGACGCTGCTGTCGATCACGTGGGCTCCGGTCGCGGGGAGCGCCTACCAGGCCGGCCAGATCGTGATGCTGTACACGGGTGCGCTGCTGGCGGCGGCCATGCTCCTGCGGGGGCACGGCGTGCAGCGGACGGTCGAGCCCGCCCTGGCCGCCGGCGTGCTGATCGTGATCGGCTATGGAATCTCCGCTCGGTTGCTACCCGGGGTGCTCCATTTCTCGCGCTCGATCACCGCCGAGGGTCGGCTCGAGCAACCGCTCACGTACTGGAACGCGATGGGTGAGCTCGCGGCGCTCGGGTTCGTGCTGTGCGCTCGCCTGTGCGGCGACAGCACGCGGCCCCGGGCTCTGCGCACCCTCGGCGCGGTGGCGACGGCTCCGCTCGGCCTGGGCGTGTATCTCAGCTTCTCGCGCGGGGCCTTGTTCGCGTGCGCCGCCGGACTGGTCGCGCTGTTCTTTGTCGCCCGGCGCCGGGAGCAGCTCCACGCGATCGGAGTCGCGATCGCCGCGGGGGCGCTGGCCTCTGTCGCCGCCGCCCCGTTCGGTGGCGTGACCTCGCTGTCGGGCACGCTAGCCACGCGCGAGCGACAGGGGGTGATCACGCTCGTCCTGCTGGCGGTGATCGTCGTGGCCGTCGGGCTCTTCCAGGCGTGGATGGTCCGCCGGGAGCGCCCCGCCGAGCTCCGTGTGCCTCGGCATGCCGGGCTGATCGCCACCGGGATCATCTGCGCGGGCCTCGCGCTCGCGATCGTCGTCGGCGCGCACGAGAAGTCAGGTACCCCGATCACCGCGGGCGCGGGCCGGTTCGGCACGCTCCAGAGCGACCGTTATGCCTATTGGGACGTGGCGCTCCGCGCGTTTGCGAGCGAGCCGCTGCGCGGCGTTGGTGCCGGTGGGTGGGCGGTGTGGTGGTTGCGCGACCGGACGATCAACGACTTCGCCCAGGACGCCCATTCGCTGCCGCTGCAGACATTGGCCGAGCTCGGTGTCGTCGGGCTTGCGCTCCTGGCCGTGTTCCTGGCCGGGATCGGGTTGAGCGCGCGCGGCGCGCTTCGCTCCGCACCGGCGCTGGCCGCCGGCCCGATCGCGGCGTTCGTCACCTACATCGCCCATTCTCCGCTCGACTGGGATTGGCAGATGCCGGCGTTGACGCTCGTCGCGATCGTGCTCGGCGGGGCTCTCTTGGCCCTGACCCAGCCGGGGTCCACCACGCGCTAGACAGAAGTTCGACGATCACTCGGCGGGCTTCGCCCCGCGCCGCGCCCACCAGGCCGAGGGACCGGCGAACGGCGAGCTCTGCAGCGCCTCGAGCTGCGCCTCGGCGGCTCGGAGGCGCTCCTGGAGCGCCGCCACCGCGTCGGAGAGCTGAAGCTCCCGGCCGGTCGGGATCGCCGTGACGGTTCGCTGCGACACCGCGCGCGGCGGGCTCGTCGCGGTGCTTGCCGGGTTCGCCGGTTCGTCGTCGTGATCCGGCTCGGCGCGATCGCGGCGCCAGCGCGCCCCGTTGAAGTCGATCTGCTCGATTGGCTCGGTGATGCCGTGCTCGCGACGGAAGTCATCCACCGCCCGCTGGCAGGCCGGAAGGAAGGCGTAGTCGTCGCTGATCAGGTACCCACCGACGGCGAGGCCGGGATACAGCGCCTCCAATGTCAGGCGGGTCGCCTTGTAGGTGTCGCCGTCGAGGCGGATGACCGACCATTGCCGACCGCGGAGGCCGGCCATCGTCTCCTCGAAGAAGCCCGGAACGAACTTCACCCCTTCCTCAAAGCCAAACCGCGCGAAGTTGGCCCTCACCTGGTCGAGCGAAGGCGCCAGGTAGTCGAGGCCGCTCATATCGGTCTCGAGCTCGCGGTCCTCACTGACCCCGTCCGACTCGGGGACAGGGAATCCCTGGAACGAATCGGCGACCCAGACGGTGCGCTCGTCCGCGCCGAGGGTGTCGAGCGTGGCGCGCATCAGGATCGAAGAGCCGCCCCGCCAGGATCCGGCTTCGATCAGATCTCCCTGCACTCCGTCGTTGACGACGGTCTCGACGCACGCCTGCAGATCGTCAAGGCGCTGAAGACCGGTCATCGTGAGCGCATTCAGCGGCCAGTCCCTGCCGTCGGCACGCCAGTGGTACTGGTCCGCGCCGCTCAGCTCGCGCGAGAACACGCGGCGATCGCCCGTCCAGCTGACTGTCAGCGTGCCGGCGCCGGTCAGGTCACAGAGGGCGAGCTTCAGCAGATCGAGGTAAGACGCGCGAAGCGCCGCGACATTGGGCCGAGGCCGTGAGGATCGGATCTCGCGAGTCGGGATCTCGGTTGAGGTCTCGGAAGACATGGTCACAGGGACCTCCACGATCCCGGAAGCCGATCTAGCCTACAGCCCGCCTCACCAGCGCGGTCACAGCTCGAGCAGCGAGAGCACGCGCGCGACCAACTCGTCGTCGAAGGAACGATTCCAGTCGCGGCTCCAGCGCACGTTGCTGCCGCGGATCCGCGCCTCGACGTCCTCGACGCCGCCGGCCGCGGCCGCCAGACCGGCGGCGAGCCCGTCGACGGTGGGCTCAACGGTGATCAGGTTGGGCGAGATCTCCGCCATCCGCTGAGGGGTCTTGTTCTCGAAGCTGTTCGTCACGGTCAGCATTCCCGCCGATGCCATCTCGATTGGCACGAGGCTGGGATGCGGCGTGTACATCAGCGCCAATCCGACGTCGTGGTCGCGCAGAACCCCGGCGTAGGCGTGCTGTCCGGAGCGGGCGCTCAGCCGGAGGTTGGTCCCGTCGCCCAGTGCGATCGGCCGCCCCTTCTCGAGCGAGCCGATGCCCTCGAGCGACCAATCGCCTTCGAAAGCGCCGCGCTCGACCGCCCTGCGGAGCCCGAGGACCCCGAGCTCGAACATGTTGCGAGCTGCGTGAGGCTCGGGTCGGGAATAGAACAGCAACTTGCGGGGTCGCCTGCCCGCGAGCTCGTCTGCCGTCGGTGGATCGACGGTCGTGATCGCGTTCTCGAAGACGACCGACATCGCATCGCCCTCCGCGACGCCGCGGGCGTAGACGCCGATTCGGTGCCGCCGGAAATAGTCGCGCAGCAATTCGGTCGAGAACAGGGCGACGTGGTCCAGCATGTAGGACCCGCTCGCCAGCGCGGCGTAGCTTCCCATTGGGAACGTGAACGGCTCGTACTCCTGGATCAGGTAGAGGAACCGGTCGGGCTCCGGCGACCGCAGCGACCGCAGCGAGCTGTGCGCGATATGGGCGGTCCACCAGGTCGTGGCGATGAACCGGTCGCCGCGACTGACCTCGAGCCCCTGGGACTCGCGGCCGAACGCGATTTCGATCCGCTCGAGAACACCCTCGAGGCCGTGATAGGACTCGAGCTGGCGACCCCAGGACCCGGGCAGCGGACCCACCGGGTCGACGGTCACGACCCGAACCCGGACGCCGCGCTCCGCCAACCGCCGGGCCAGGTTGAACTTGGCGATGTAGCCGCCGAAAAAGTGCTCGAGGTCGATCGTCGGGATCAGGATGTTGACGCGGGCCGGCGCGTCGTCTGAGACCGCGAAAGCGAGCGGAGCGATCTTCTCGGCAACCGCCCCGGGAGCGGTCCCCTGAAGGCCCGCGAGGTCTCCCCTGGGAACCAGCGCCACCGGGGGCGAGGCGCCCAGTCGCGCGCGGTGGGGAAGCCAACGGCGTGCGCTCATGCGCTGTAGCCACCGCCACCCGAAGGCATGGACCAGCATCCACTCCGCGCCCAGCGTCTCGGTCGGCCCAACGAGCTCACGTGCTCCTCTGAACCCTAGATTGGCCATCGAGACGAGCGAGGACTCGGTGTTCAGGAACCGCTCGAGGGAACGGAGCTTGGCCGGGCTCATGCGTGGGCCACAACGCATCTTGAGCACGGTCCCGACCGCGATCAGACGGCAGACGTCGACGAAGTAATGCCACCGCCACATTCTGAGCCGCTCACGGGGATCGCGCCGGAGCGAGGCGAGCCGGTCGCCCAACGCGGTCATCCTGTTCGCGGCGGCGTGGCCGAGCGTCGCGGTCTCGTGTTGGACATAGTCGTACAGCGGCTGTTCGGTGAAAGCGATCTCCCCGACCGCGAGCGCCGTCAGCGCGATCCAATGGTCGTGGTACTCGAGGAATTGGGCCGGCGGAAACGGGAGGACGTAGCCGAGCAGGTCGGCCCGGAACAGCGATGCCGCGCCGGTCACCGAGTTGGCCACGAGCAGCGACAGGAGGTCCGAGTAGTTGTTTCGGCGGTGGTTCCAGTAGGTGTCTGAGATCAGCTCTCCGCCGGTCGTGATGATCCGCGCATCGCTGTAGATGAGCTCGGCGCCACCGATTCCGTCGAGCAGCGTTTCGAGCTTCTCCGGGTGCCAGCGGTCGTCCTGATCGGCCATCGCGACGAAGTCGGCGCCGGCCGGGACCATCGACAGAGCCCGCTCGAAGTTGCGATAGAAACCGAGCCGGCGCGACGAGCGGGACAGGACGAAGCGCGGATCGTCGGCGACGTCGTTGCGGAGGGCGTCAAACCGCTCTGGTGAGGAGCAGTCGTCGCTGATCAGGCAGACCCAGTCCCGATGGGTCTGCGCGCGGATCGAATCGAGCTGGCGCGCGAGCAGGTCGGCCGGGGGATCGTAGGTGGCCATGCAGATCGCGACGCGAGTCCCCGCCGGCCCCTGCGGCGGGCGCACGCTCACCGGTGCGCGCGGTTCGACGATCGGGATCCGCGCGAGCTCGGCCACGGACGAGCCACCGCCCTCGAGCTCGGCCCGCAGGAGCAGCTCGCAGACACCGTCGGCCCGCCCGGGAGGCACCTGGGCGATCCCCCAGAACCCGCTGTCCAGGAACGACCCATGGTGCGCCCGCGCTACGTCGGGCCGCCGCGCGGCGCGGGCCGACAGCGGGGGCTGCTGATCGCCGTTGACGACGAATGCGAGCGAGCGAACGGGACCATGGGTCGAGGAGCACCAGCCCCCGACGAACAGCGCCGTGCCGCGGCCGACCGAGAGCTCGTCCGGCAGCGGGAAGTCGAGTTGGAAGTACAGACCGTCCCCCACGACCGGGCCAGCGTAGCGGTCCTCAGGAGGGACGCACTACACTGCGCAACTCCCGTGGAGGCCGTCTTTCTGGACATGGACCGGGTCGTGGCCTGGCTCGAGGAGAACCCGGCACGGTGGACACTCGGACCCCACTGCGAGATCGCGAGCGACCCCGGCCAGTGGGGCCACTCGCTCGTGAACAACGCCGAGCTCCTCCTCTCCTGCCTGGACGCGGCAGGGGCGCGGTCGGTGATCGAGGTCGGTGCGTACGCCGGCGACGTCACCCGGCTGCTGCTGGGCTGGGCCGGCGATACCGGGGCACGCGTCGTGGCGATCGATCCCTCTCCCCAGGACAGCCTCGCGCAGCTGGCTGAGGAGCGTTCCGACCTCGAGCTCGTCCGGGAAACCAGCCACGAGGCGCTCCACCATCTCCCGCGCGCCGACGCGGTGATCGTCGACGGCGACCACAACTACTACACGGTCAGCGAGGAGTTGCGGTTGATCGACGAACAGGCGACGGCGGCGGGCGCGCCGCTGCCCCTGCTGATGTTCCACGACGTGCGCTGGCCCCACGCGCGGCGCGATCACTACTTCGCCCCCGAGCTGATCCCGGCCGAGCACCGTCAGCCCACCGTCAACGGGGGCCTTTTCCCGGGCGATCCCGACATCCGGGACGACGGTCTGCCCTATACCTCCGTGGCGGTCCGGGAGGGTGGTCCCCGCAACGGCGTGCTGACCGCGGTCGAGGACTTCGTCGCGGCTCGCGACGGCCTACAGCTGGCGATCGTCCCGACGTTCTTCGGTCTGGGCATCGTCTGGCACGGCGATGTTCCGTACGCCGAGGCGCTCGCCCAGTTCCTGGGGCCGTTCGACCGCAACCCCGTGCTCGAGCGAATGGAGGCCAACCGTGTCATGCACCTCGCTTCGATGCACTCGCAGGCGGTGCAGAGCATGCTCCAGGGCCAGAAGATCGCCCGCGAGGAAGCGCTGCTGAGGCGCCTGCTCGAATCGAACGCGTTCGCGATCGCGGAGCGCATCTCCGCGATCCGGCAGCGGGGAACACCCGCCTTCTCCCGGGGGGAGATCAGGCGGCTGCTGGAGGGGTGAGCTCGGCACAGACGGCGCCCGTTCCGGCGACGCTGATATGCCACGGGATGTCGGTTCGATCGCGGGGCAGCGAGAGGACGAGCGTGGTGTGCGCGGGGACGGACCAGCGCAGCCAGCCATACGAAGTGGCGAAGCGGCGCAGCCTCACGGCCGCGGGACTCGCGCCGGCGCTCACCGTCAGCTTCCCGGCCCGGGTCTCAAGCGCTCGCGGCCCGGACCTCCGGCAGCCGGCGGCCGCGCGGCCGCCGACCTTCGCGGGGTTCACCCGCTCGGCCTCACCGAGCACCAGGTCGGCAGTCACGCGAACCGCCTCGGTCTGGGCGAGGATCTCCTGCGGGCTATAGGCCGGCGAGCCCCACGATCGGACGGCGGAGAAGTAGGGACCCGCGGTGATCACGAAGATGAAGTGGTCGCCGGTCAGCTTGACCACGAACGGGTTGTCCGGCGAGAAGTCGTCGGCGACGATCCCCTTCGCAATCTCGAGCGCACCCGTCTCGCTTCGGTCGTACCTGGTGATCATCGACCAGAAGGCCGTCCGGTTGTGAAGTATCTGGATGTTGACGCCGCACACCACGACCGTCAGGACCGCGAGTACGGAGCCAAGGCGCACGGTCGGGCGCCAGCCGCTCGCCACGGCACACAGCGCGATCAACACCAGCGCGGCTGCCGTGTACTGGTAGCGACTCTCGGCCGCGTCCCGCCCGGGGACGTAGTCCAGCCACTGCGCGACCCAGAGCACGACGGCGGTGGCGAGCGCAGCCCAGGTGATCGCCGGCGGACGCCCACCGCGGATCAGATAGACGATCAGGGCCACGACCGCGGCGAGCGCGAGGACCCGCCCATACCTCAGCGATACCTCGAACGGGTTGGCGGGCGTCCCCCCGAGACCGGTGATCGACGCCAGCGCGGCGCTCAACGCCCGGAAGACGTAATGCGCATCGGACGGGATGCTCTGCCAGTGCAGCCCGCTCACGCCGTAGAACGCGTACCAGAGCAGGTACAGGGCAACCGGCACGGCCACCGCCGTCAGGCGCCGCCACCGAACGGGGCGCTGGAGCAGGATCAGCAGGGATCCGAACACCACCATGCCGACACCGATGCTCGAGCACAGCAGCGACACCCCGAGCAGGATCCCCGCGCCCACGTCTGCATTCCGATCGCGCCGCTCGAGGCATAGCACCATCCCCAGGCCGGCGGCCACCGACCCCAGATAGCCGATCTGAAAGGCCCACAGCAGGTCGTTCCACGCCGGGCCGAGCACGGCGAAGATCGCCGTCGGAGCGAGCGCGACCCATGGTCCGACGTACCGGCGGGTGATCGCGTACAGCAGCACGCAAGTGATCCCGTGCAGGACCAGCAACAGGACGACGAATGGGATGTAGCTTCCAAGCCCGAAGACGGCCAGCAAGACCTTGTAGGACAGGATCGGCAGCGCCGACAGGTGCTCGTTGTGGGGCCGCAGGAATACGCCGGCGCTGAGCCCCCGTCGTTGCAGGATGAAGGACCAGTCGTCGCCCGTGAACGTCGAATGGCGCGCCTCCACACCGATCACCAGGCAGCCGGCAACCGCGATCGCGACGGCGATCGGCATGGCCCGGTCGCGCGCACGCGGTCTCGTCTGGTTCCGGAGCGGCCCCGGTGGGAGAGTCGGGCGTTGCAGCGAGGCGGGTCCGCTAATCGCCGGACGGCTCACCAGTACGAGTCCGACGCTCGCGCACGGACCGGTACGCCGTGCTCATCTCTCGCAGGGGAGCGGTGATCCGCCAGCTGACGCTGTCGGTCGCGGCATCGAACTGGCGCTCGTGCTCCCACGCAAGGGCCTGGATCTCGTACATCTTCGACGCGGACAGCAGCCGCGCCGTAGCCGCTTCCGCCTCGGCACGGCGGGCGCGCAGCTTCCAGTCGTGCTCCGCCACGATGCCGTTGGGCATCCGGCCGTCCCACTTCTCGGCCGTACGCATGTGGGCTTCGATCCAGGTATCCGGATCGTCGATCACCGCGAGCGGGTAGTAGTGGGCGATCCTCAGATCCTCGGTGACGACCTTGCGCTTGGCGGCGCGAGCCTGCAGGCAGAAGTCGTACTCGTAGCCGTAACGCGGACCGAGCGACTCGTCGAACCGAAGCTCGCGTACCGCCCACGGAGACAGGGCCATCACCACCCCGTCGACCACGTCCACCTCGCCCATATGGGGCCCGTCGCAGTTCTGTTCGGAGAGTGGAAGGGACGGGAACTCCTCCCCGCCGAGCTCGTTGTCGCGATAGACCGAGGACGCCCACGTGACCGTGCCCTCCCACCAGGCGATGCTGCGCACGCCGATCGCGCCCGCGCACCCAACGACCGCCACGTCGGGGTCGCTGAACGCTCGTCGCAGCTTCTCGCCGAAACGGGGGTCGAGGATCTCGGCCTGCTCGTTGATCAGCACGAGCGCCTCGAGATCGTCGCGGGCCGCGGCCTGCTCAAGGATCAGGTTGTAGATCCGGGCGACCGAGCCTGGCGAGGCCTGGGCGAACACGACGCCGTCGTGCTCGACCGCGAGCTGAATGCCGGGTTTCGCGTACCGCTGATAGAGCTCGGAGTCGGAGATCGCGCAGCCGAAAGCGATCATCTCGCGCCCTGGGAGCCGACGGTCATCGCCGGGCGATGATATCTGCGCTCTCGTATCATCAGCTCTCCATGAAGGTCGACCTGCCCTCGGGGTCGTCGGGCGCGGCAGGGTTCCGGCGATGATCGCATTCGGCTCTTCGGTTACTGCTCCAGACTCCTACGCGCGGTATGCCGAGCCCGGCTTTCGCCGTGCCCGCGAGGCGGACTCGACGGTGCTCGCGCAACCCTCCGTCGGCTCGATCTTTCACACATATAACTTGATCCTCGAGCAGGCCGCGGCCCACGAGGACCTGGAGGCCCTGGTCCTGGCCCACCAGGACGTCGAGATCGTCGACCCTGACTTCTGTGCCAAGGTCAGGCGCTCGTTCAGAGATCCGAACGTCGGCGTGCTCGGCTGCGTGGGCGCGATCGGCGTGCGCAGCATCGCCTGGTGGGAAGGGTCGGTCACCTGGGCGTCGTTCATCCATCGCTACCAGGAGCTTGGGGGAGGCGAGTTCCCCTCGCTCACCTGGGATCCCAAGGAGCTGCCGCCGTATGCTCGTCGTGGCCAGGTCGACACCGTCGACGGCCTGCTAATGGTGCTCTCGCCTTGGACCGTGCGCAACATCCGGTTCGACGAGACCCTGGGGCTACCGCTCCATGGCTACGACTTCGACCTGTGCCTCCAGGTTCGCGCCGGCGGTCAGAAGGTGGTGGCCGACGATCTACGGGTCGTCCACCATCACTCGCTGGACCTGGTCGACGATCCCGAGCCCTACGTGGAGGCGCACATGAAGCTGGCGGAGAAGTGGGATGGACGGATGCCGGGCGTCGGCGTCGCCCCGGGAGACTGGAAGCTCCGAGCCCGACGCGCCGAGGCCGAGGCGACGGTGATCCGCGCCCAGGCCCGCTCCTGGCAGCTCCGCATCGACACCCGCACCAGGCAGCACGAACGAGCGCTCAGCGACGTGGCCAGCAGCACGAGCCTGCGGATCACCGCACCGCTGCGCCAGCTGAAGGCGCGCTCGCGGTGATCGCTTTCGGCACCTCGATCACCGCGCCGGATGTCTATCGGCGGTGCGCCGCGCCGGGGATCCGGCTCGCCGCCGAGCCTGACTCGAAAGTCATCGCCCAGGACGCGGTCGGCTCGATCTTTCGCAGCTACAACCTGATTCTCGAGCAGGCGGCCGCGCTCGAGGAGCTCGATGCGCTCGTCCTCGTCCACCAGGACGCAGAGATCGTCGAGCCCGGTTTCGGGGTGAAGCTCAGGCAGGCGCTGAGCGATCCCGAGGTCGGCGTGGTCGGGTGCGTCGGCGCCGTCGGGGTCCGCAGCATCGCCTGGTGGGAGGGCTCGACCACCTGGGGCTCGTTCACGCATCGCTACCAGGAGCAGGGCGGAGGTGAGTTTCCGGCCTTCTCGTGGAACACCGACAAGCTGCCGCCGTACGCGCGGACCGGCGAGGTGGACATGGTCGATGGGTTCGTGCTCGGCCTCTCGCCCTGGACCGTCCACAACGTTCGCTTCGACGAGTCGCTCGGCCTCCAGCTGCACGGCTACGACTTCGACTTCTGCCTCCAGGTTCGGGCCGCCCAGAGGAAGGTCGTGACGATCGACGCGAAGGTCATCCATCACCACTCGCTGGAACTGGTCAGCGATCCGGAGACCTACGTCGAGTCCCACATGAAGATCGCCCATAAGTGGCACGGACGGATGCCGAATGTCGGCGTCGCCGGCGGGGACTGGAAAAGCCGGGCTCGGCGCGCCGAGGCCGAGGCGGCCGCGGCGCGGGCGCAGGCGATCGGCGCGCAGCTCGAGATCGATGCCCGCGACCGGCGTCAGGAGCGCGAGTTCGAGGAGCTGATCAACAGCACCAGCTGGCGGCTCACCGCCCCGCTGCGCCGCCTGAATTCGCTGCGCAGGACAGGACGGCCGCGACACTCCTAACTTGCTGTTCCGCGCCAAGCATGACGATCGATCGGCGCGTAAGGCGCTCGATGCCCGGCGCGCGCTCGAACGGCTGGCGCCCAGGGGATCGCGGGCGCGCGCATCGCTGAGCGTCGGGGCGACCACGGCGCGCGACGCCGTCACCTACGCCAGCCGCACGCGATGGCGCTGGCGGCGAGCCCGGACCCCCGGCGGCGCGGAGCCTGACTACGAGCCGTGGCTCGACCAGCACCGCCTGACGGCGCAGGAGCTGAAGAGCCAACGGGACCGGATCCGCGAGGCGGCGATCGACATCGCGGTCGACTGCCTGGTGCTGCCCGGCGATCACACCGGCTTGGCCAGAACGGTGACGTCCCTCAAAGGCCAGACGCTGCGCAACTGGTCGGCGCGGATCCTCGGGCCGCCGGTGCCGGCGTCGCTGCTCGACAGCCGGATAACGCACGCCGGCGGCGACGAGACGCAGGCGCTCGCCGAACTGGTCGCCGTCGGTAGGGACCGCGACTTCGTGCTCGTGCTCGAGGCCGGCGACGTGCTCGAGCCCGACCTTCTGTTTCACATTGCCGCGCGCGGCTGGGACGACCCATGTGCGGATCTCGTGCACTGGGACGACGACCTGATCGATGCCGTCGGCAACGTCGGCGATCCACGCTTCCGGCCGGACCTCTCGCCGGAGATGCTGCTTTCGGCCAACTACCTGGGGCGCGCGTTCGCGGTGCGCCGCCATCGGATCGCGGCGGCCGGGGGATTCCCGGCGATGTCTCGCGACGCTCGCTTCTGGGAGCTCCTTCTCCGGCTCGGCCTCGAGGAGCGCCACGTAGCGCGGGTACCACGCGTCCTGCAGCACGTCCGCCGCCGACCTGAGCCCGAGCCCGCGGAGTCGACCGCGCTCGTCGGCGCCCATCTCATGCGCGCCGGCAGGGACGGCACCGTCGCCTACGAGCGTGGCGCGGTGCGGGTCAGCTGGCGGCTGGAGGCCCCGCCGGCGGCGAGCGTTGTGGTCCCGACTCGCAGCAGGGAGACCCTCCTCACCCGCTGCCTGGAGGGCCTCGCGCGCACCGATTACCCGAGCCTCGAGGTCGTCGTCGTCGACGGCGGCGATCAGGACGAGGCCGCCGCGAGCTGGTACAGGCAGTGGCCCGCGGCGCTGCGGGTCCGCGCGGTTCCCTGGGAGGGCCCGTTCAACTATTCCGCGGCCAACAACCGCGGAGCCCGCGCATCGGGGGGCGCGGTGCTGGTGTTCCTCAATGACGACACCGAGCTCACCGACCCGCAGTGGCTCCACGAGCTCGTGGGCTGGGTCACCCAGCCCGAGATCGGGTTGGCGGGGCTGCAGCTGCTCGGGGGCGACGGCCTGATCCAGCACGGTGGGGTCGTCGTCGGGATGAACGGTTTCGCCGGCCACCTGTTCGCCGGCATGGTGCCGGGCACGGACAGCCTGCTCGGATCGACGAGCTGGTATCGCAACTGCCTGTCGGTGACCGCCGCGTGCGTGGCGATCGAACGAAGCCTGTTTGAGCGGATCGGGGGCTTCGACGAGCGCTTCGTCCTGTGCGGCAGCGATGTCGTGCTGGGGCTCGATGCCCGCTTCCATGGCCGCCGCACGGTGTGCTCGCCGTATGGCGGGGTTCGACACCTCGAGGGGGAGACCCGGGGTCGGGACGTCCCCCCTGAGGATTTCTTCACCAGCTACTGGCGGTACCAGCGCTGGCTCCGTGGCGGCGACCCGTACTTCTCGCCGAACCTCTCGCTGCAGAGCACCGAGCCTCGCCTGCGCGAGCCGGACGAACCGGAGCCGATGGCGGTCGTCGGCGGCGCGCTTAATCGGAGCTTCTCGGTCTTTCGCCAGGCCTCGGACGAGCAGGAGACGGGCTTCCTGGTCCAGGCATGCCGGGCCGACAGCGGACTAGCGGAGCGCGTGCGCAGCGCGAACCACGGCGGGCCGCTGCAGGTCCGCTCGGTCAACTGGTTCCTGCCGGACATCGACACCCCGTTCTACGGCGGGATCAACACGGCGTTGCGGATCGCCGACCTGCTGGCGCGCGAGCACGGCGTCGAGAACCAGTTCGTGCTGTTGGCCGCGGCCAACGAGCGCTACGTACGCTCCGCGTTGAGAGCCGCGTTCCCCGCGCTCGGCGACTCTCTGATCGCCTTCAGCAACGGTCGGGTCGGGCCCAACCTGGACACGATGCCGCCAGCGGACGTGTCAATCGGGACCCAGTGGCACACCGCCTACATGGCGGCCAGCTTCCCCCACACGGAGCGCCGCTTCTACCTCATACAGGACTTCGAGCCACTGTTCTACCCAGCCGGATCCAACTACGCGCTCGCCGAGGAGACCTACAGGCTCGGCCTGTACGGGATCTGCAACACCGACCACATGCTCGGGCTATATCGCGACCGCTACGGCGGCCAGGGGATGTCGTTCATGCCTGCGGTCGACGGATCGGTGTTTCATGCCGGCAGCCGTGGCGCCGGGCGTGACGGCGGGCCGGTGACGATCTTCACCTACGCCCGGCCAGGCCACTGGCGCAACTGCTGGGAGCTCGCGTCGCTCGCGCTGCGAACCATCAAGGCCCGGCTGGGCGAGCGGGTGCGGATCGTAACCGCGGGATCGTGGGCCCGGCCTGACGACCTGGGACGGGGGATCGAGCACCTTGGCCTACTCGACTACCGTGAAACCGGCGAGCTGTACCGAGCCTGTGACCTCGGGCTGGTGCTGACGGTCTCCGAACATCCCTCCTACCTTCCGCTCGAATTGCTCGCCTGCGGCACTCCCGTGGTCGCCTTCGACAACCCGGCCGGCGACTGGATCCTGCACCACGAGCAGAACTGCCTGCGCTGCCCGCGGACGGTCGACGGCCTGATCGAGTCGATCGAACGGATGGCGACCGACGCTTCTCTGCGCGAACGGCTGGCTCGCCAGGGGGTCGCCGACATCGCGGCCCACCACGGCGACTGGGACGCGGCGCTGGCCGGGATCTACGGCTATCTGTGTGATCCGGCGACCGGGCGGGTCAGGGGTGAAGCTGCCGGCTCGCCGCCGCGCTGAACGGGAGCTCCGACGCCTGATTGCCGACGACGGCGAACACTCGGATGCTCGCGTGGTTCGCCGGCGCATCCCCGGGGGCGATGCCGAACCCGACGAGGGGCGTCGGTGAGCCGTACGCCTTGGCGACGGGCACGTTCTTCTGCACGCTGGGCTGGACCGCGAACAGCCGGCCTCCGGAGAAAAACAGGAACCAGTCGACGGGCCGGCGCGTGCTCGTGTTCACCGCCCATCCGCCGATCACGAGGGGCTTGCTCGACGGCGTGACCACGGTCACGGCCCCGCGCGCGAGCCCCGGGGACACGGTCACGTCCTTGCCGAGCGACCACGAGATCGTCTCGCGTCCTCCAGATCGCTCGAGCCGACCGCTCACGGCCCCCTGATAGCGCTGGACGACCAGCGGATAGAAGCCGGGGAACGTCCGGCTGGCGCGGACGATGGCCAGCCCGTCGGGGCCGCCGAGCATTCCCATCCGCGCCTTGAGCGCGGGTGGGGGATTGGCGAGACCGAGGGCGCGAAGGACCGGCCACTGCCGCGGTGAAACCAGATAGACGGTCTTGCCGGCTTGCTCGGTGCGCCAGACGGCTGCGTCGCCCTGAGCCCAGGTGTAGAGCGGGTGCGGGCGCTCGAAGTAGATGCTGAGCGTCGACTGGTGGAGCCGCTCGTCGGCGGAGAGCACGAGCGGCATCTCCACCACCGGGTTCTCGCCGGCGACCCTGTCGAGGTACTGCGCGACCTCGCGGTACGGGGGCCGCTGGTTGTTGGCGTCCACGCTCTGGACAGCGATCACCAGCAGCAGGGCCGCCATCGCCCCGATCGCCGCCGTCGCCAACCAACGCGGCGCCGCTCTCGCCAGCGCTCCCAGCAACAGCGCCAGAACCACGATCAGCGCCGGTGAGGAGGCGCTGAGTTCCCGATCGGCACTCCACAGGTTCGTGCCGAGGAGCGCGTAGAGAAGCAGGCCGATCGGGGTGGCGGCTGCGAGGATGATCATCAGCCCGGGTTCGGAGCGCACCGACGGCACCGCACCCAGTGCTGCCGGACGATGGACGACCGCGGCGACGGCCAGGACGGCGAGTACCGCGAGCAGGAACAGTCCGATGGTCCCGGGCAGCTCGGCGAGGCCGATGAACGGGCGGCCGATCACCGTGCTGAGCGGGAAATTGAAGAACGAGCCGACCGTCAGCGAGCTGAGCGCATTGAAGACCGCGACCCCGGAGTTGTGGCGTTGGTGGAGGTACCCCGGCAGCCATGGCAGGTAGCCCACCACCACCGCGGCTTCGGCGATCAGCAGCGGTCGGCGCATCCGCGGCCGTGTCCAGAGGGCCCACGCTGCCTGAGCCACGAGCACGAACACGGCCGTGTAATGGGCCCACAGTGCGGCGCACGACGAGATCGCGTACACGACCCACCAGCCTCGCGATTTCCCGTCGGTGGCCCACAGGAGCGCCACCATCGAGACAGTGACCAGGAACGTCATCGTCTCGTAGGCCCTGGCCTCGGTCGAGTAGAAGATCGCGAACGGGCTCAGCACCAGGATCCCGGCTGCGAGCAGACCGATGCGGCTGCCACCGACCCGCCTGCCCAGGACAAAGATCAGCGGGATCATCGCCGTGCCGAGCACCAGCGACGGAACGCGGATCAAGATCGTCCGGTCTCCGCCGAACTGCACGAACGGCCAGGCGAGGAAATAGTGCAGTGGAGGGGTGATGGACGTCGTGTAAACCTGGTGCCACACCCCACGCAGCCCGTTCTCCGTGTCGATCGCATACGTGTAGCGCTCATCGCCAAACAGGCTCTGATTGACCCCGACCACGCGCAGGACAAAGCCGAGAACCGTGAGTGCGCCAACCGACAGGGCGATCGTCCGCGAGCTGAGGTGCGCCGATCGGCTACGCGCGTTTTCTGGACAAGCCCACCGGCGAGCACCTGTGACGCCGACGCCCTGGCGTTCGGCTGGGACCGCCGTCTCCGCCACGCCGCGATCGTATCGGAGGACGATTGGCGGTCGCGTCGGCGGCCGGCCCGTGTTCAGCGTCTAGCGCCCCTACGGCGACGAGGCTCGCCGAGACCTGGCCCGATATGCCCGCCTCGCGTCCGAGCACAACGCGCCCGGCGAACGTGACGACATTGCCCGGCACGTACCGTCCGAGCAGGGACCGGGCCCAGATCGACATCACCCGGCGGCGGTTGACTCGCTGTGCTCATCCGCGCGAGCGTGCGAGCACGCCCTGCCAGGGGAACAGCGAGACCCAGCCCAACGGCTCCGCCTCGGCTCGGATCAGCCGTCGGAAATCGCGAGCGCTCCACGTCCAGACATGGCCCGGGGTGGAGCCGAGCCGCGACACATACCGGCCGGCCGTGAGGTTTCCGATCCGGAAGAACGGCTCGTGTGGCACGGTGATGAACACGTGGGGCGCGCTCACCCGGGAGAGCTCGCGTAGCACGGCCAACGGCTCGGGCACGTGCTCGAGCACCTCCGTGCAGACGACGAGCTCGAAGCTCGCGTCGGCAAATGGAAGCGCGCTCAGGTCGCTCTCCTCGACATGTATGTTCGGATTGCGGTCGGCGAGCGCCGCGAGAGCGTCAGCGCGCCCGTCGACAGCCGTGATCTCGCTTGTCTCGAACGCGCTGGCGAGCCATTCCGTCACATACCCCTCGCCACAGCCGGCGTCGAGGATCGTCGCAGGGCGGAGCGGCTGCAGCTCCGCGAGCATCCGTGTCCGGAAGCGCGAGAGCAGGCGACGCTCCACGCCGCTGCGCTGCGTGTACTTGGCGGCGTTGTCAGTCTGCTGCCCGTAGCTGTCGGTGTGCACGGCGGAGACATGCGAAGATAGCGCCAATGACCGGACCAGCCTTCGCGGACCGGGCAGAGATGGCGACTGTCCCGTCGGTGGGCCTCTCGGTGGTCATCCCGGTCCTCGACGAACGGGAGTCGCTGTTGCCGTTGTTCGCCGAGATCGAGGCCGCGTGCGCTCGTCTGGACACCAGCTGCGAGGTGGTGTGGGTCGATGACGGTTCCACCGACGGTTCGGCGGACGTCCTCGAACAGCTGGCGCTCACCCACGAGAACGTTCGCCTGGTCCGGCTGCGTCGAAACTTCGGCAAGTCCGCGGCGCTGCGGGCCGGCTTAGTGCAGAGCCGCGGGGAGATCGTGGCCACGATGGACGCGGACGGACAGGACGATCCCGCGGAGTTGCCGACGCTCGTGGCGCGGCTAAAGGAGGGCTACGACGTGGTGTGTGGGTGGAAGCGCCAGCGTCAGGACCCGCCCCTGAAGCGGTGGAGCTCCCGCCTGTTCAACGCGATGTCGGCGCGGCTGACCGGCGTTCCACTCCACGACGTCAACTGCGGGCTGAAGGTCTACCGCGGCGACGCGGTCCGCGAACTGGATTTCTACGGCGAGCAGCACCGGCTGATCCCGGTGCTCGGCTTTCAACGAGGCTGGCGAGTCGCGGAGCTGCCCGTCCATCACCGCGCGCGCACTCACGGGCGCTCGAAGTTCGGCACCGAGCGCTACATGCGCGGCCTGCTCGACCTGTGCGGCGTGGCGCTGATCGGCCGCTACCAGTATCGGCCGCTACATCTGTTCGGCGGCGCGGGACTGGCATGCGGCCTGGTGGGCATCGTGGTGTGCCTTTACCTCACGGTCGAGCGGATCACGGGGCACGAGATCGGCGAGCGTCCGCTGCTCGATCTGGGCATCCTCCTGATCATCGCCGGTATCCAGTTCTTCACGATCGGGCTGCTCGCCGAGATGATCACCGCCACGCGGCAGGACATCCGCGCCGGCGCGGACACCCAGCTGGTCGAGCGGGTCGTGGAGCGCGTCGTCGAGCGCGGCGAGGCGAGCGCGGCGCCGGGGCGTGAGCAGGGCTAGACCCGCCGCCGGGTGCTCGCTACGCCCCGCTGCTCGGACGTCGCTCGCCGTCGTAACCCCAGTAGCCGGAGAAGTCCTTGCGGGTGTAGGCGACGCTCGACGGGTCTTGGGGGGCGTGCCATTCGGAGAGCGGCCCGAGGTAGTACTGCCCGACTCCAACCCCCGTCCCCGCCCCGAGCAGACCCGGTGGAGTCGTGTCGAAGTTCTCCCGCCAGTACCGCTCGGACCAGAACAGGGCGCAGTAATCGGTGAGGACGTACTCGTCGATGAACATGTAGCCGCGGTCGGTGAGATGCGGCCACAGGTTCCTGACGCACGCGTCGAGACTGGACTGATAGTCGACATCGATGAACGCGAGCACGATTGACTCGCCGTGAGAAGGCAGGGTGTCCTCGAACCAGCCCCTGCGGAAAATGACCCGGTCGATGGCTCCGAACCGGCGCACGTTCGAGCGCACCGTTTCCAAGTCGGCCCGCAGGAAGCCCGTCCACTCGGGGCGAGCGTACTTGTCGTTCCCCTTCGGGGCCGGCAGACCTTCGAACGAGTCGTAGGCGATGAGCTGCCGCCCGACGATGTCGCAGACCAGCGACAGGTTCGCCGTCGAGCCGCCGAGGAAGCACCCGCACTCGACGACTACCCCCTCGATGTCGTGCGGAACCTCGAGCAGCTTCACGGCCATTGCCAGGTGCGCCTTGTAGGACGTGGCGGTGTTGACGCCCCGAGTCGTGCGCAGCATCCGCGCAGCGAGCCGCAGCGTTCCCATCCAGGTGAGGCCGTACGCCGGGTCGATCCGCGGATCCAGGAACAGGTAGAGGACGGTGGTGGGGAGCGTGAGGAGCTCCCACAGGCGGGCGAGCCGCGGACCCAGCTTGCGGTGAGCGAAGTCGCGGCGCCACCGGCGGTACCGGCCATACCACGCCCGCAAGATTCGGTGCCTCAGCTCGCCAGGGGCGGATATTCCGCCGGAAACGCGGAGGGCCCGAAGAACCAGCACTCGACGGCGTACCGCGTCTCGGTCATCTCGGGCGACGCGCCGGTGGCGTGGAGGAACAGCTCGTCGAACAGGAGTGCGTCGCCCGGCTCGAACACCGGACGCACGATGCCGGCATCGCGGGCCGTCTCCTTGACCACCGCCTGTGAGACCGACCAGTCGAACACGGCTCCCTCGGTGCCCGTGGGCACGATGTGATCGAGCCTCGCCGGAACGAGGTCGAGCCCGGGGGCCACGTCGCCGCAGCGCGACAGCGAGAGCCAGAGGTTCAGGGCACGTACCTGGCCGAGGAACGCGCCGTCCTGGTGCCAGAAGCTGATGCTGTAGTCGGCGTCGGGATCGGCCTTCACTCGGCGCAGCGTTGATTTGTTGACCGAGATCGCCGGACGCTCGCCGAGGTAGCCGGTCACCAGCTCGAGGAATCCGGCCCGATCCAGGAGGCCGAACAGATCGGCAGTCACGCGCGGCGAATCGGCGATCCACATCCCGTTCGGGTCGCTCACCATGAACCGCTCCAGCCCGAGGTCGTAGCGCGATTCGGGCACGAACTCCTCGAAGTACCCATCGGCGGCCGGCTCGCTCGCCCGCGCCGCCTCGCGGGCCTCGAAAGCGCGGTTTATCCCATCGCGAAACTCGGTCGCCTGCTCTGGATCGATCAGACCTCGGACCAGTAGGCAGCCACGGTTGAGGATGGCGCCGCGCAGGACCTGCGGCGAGAGCTCCTCCCGCCGCACCTCCGGCACCGGGCGCGTCCCGAGGCGATCGCGGTCGGGCACCGGATGGCGGGCTCTAGGTCCCTCGCGTGAGACCATCGCGAGCCCCGCCCGGTGGCGGGCCGAGAGGACGCGCCGATCGACCTCGGGGTCGGCGTTGGCACTGCGAGCGGCGCTCAGCCGGTCGATCTCCCCCAGGAGCTCCTCGAGACTCTCGGTCGACGCCGGCTCGGCCACGGCTCCGCTCGCCGCCTTGCCACCGCGCTTTCGCGAGCGAAAGAGCATCGGATTTCGACGATATCACGCGACCCGAGGAGCCGGCCGCGGTGTGTTGCCGGTCGTCAGCGGCCCCTGCGGGCTCTGCGCCATGCGTTGATCGTGCGCAGCGGCGCCGTGAGTCGCCAGCTCGTGGTGTGGGTCACCTGCGCGACCCGACGAGCATGCGCGGCCGTGCGTGCGTCCGCTTGAAGCAGCATCGCGGCCGCCTCGAGGCGCGCCACCACGGCCTCGGCCTCGGCCCGCCGCGCGCGCTGCCGCCAATCGGCATCGCCTTCCGGCGAATCCCACCCCTGGCGATCCCATTTCTCCGCCGCGCGCATGTGCGCCGCGATCCAAGGCTCGCTGTCGCCGACCAGCGACAGCGAGTGGTGGTGGGCGACCTCGAGGTCGGCTGTGATCACCTTTCGGCCGGCGGCCCGGACCTGCTGGCAGAAATCGAAGTCGTAGCCGAAGTGAGGTCCGAGCGACTCGTCGAACCGTATGTTTCGCACCGCCCATGGTGACAATGCCATCAGCAGACCGTCGACCGTATCCACCTCGACCGTCGACCGATGCGAGGCCGGCGTCGCTCCGTTGGAGGCGAAGGCGCGAAGCTCTCCCCCTCCCAGCTCCTGGTAACGGTGCATGTAGGAGCCGACCGTCGTTGAGCGGTCCCACCACGCGATGCTGCGAGCGCCCATCGCACCGACGCAGCCGATCACGCCGACCTCCGGATCGCGGAGCAGCGCCTCCCGCACCTTCGAGCACAGGCACGGATCAAGGATCTCGGTGTCCTCATGGACCAGCACCAGCGCTTCGAGGTCGTCGCGACCCGCGGCCTGATCGAGGATCAGGTTGTAGCTCCGGAAGATCGACCCGGCGGCCTGGAGCGCAAACACGCTCGAGTCGGGCTCCTTGGCGAGCCGGAGCCCGGGCGCAGCCCATTGCTCGTACGCCTCAGGCGAGATTATGGAACAGCCGAACGCGATCACCGTTGACTAACTTCTGCGCCTGTGGCAAGACTCCGGACCGCCGGTGGGCGAGATGACGCCTGAAACCGTCAGCCGCTCTATGGATGCGGTCGCGGCCGGCCGCGACCGGCGATGGCCTGGCACTTCGATCACCCAGCCCAGGGTCCTCGCGTGGACTGTGCTGGCCGGACTGCTGGTGGGTACCGGCGCCTTCCTGTACTACATCGCTCGCGGTACCACGTTCTGGTTCGATGAGTGGGATTGGATCGCATATCGTCGCGGGACCGACGTCGGGACCTTCCTGAGGTCGTACAACGGCCACTTCTCGCTGATCCCGATCGCAATCTACCGGCTCCTTTTCGCGACCGTCGGGCTCGCGAACTACGGGCCATACCGCGCGATCGCGCTGATCGCGCATCTCGTCTGCGGCGCGCTCGTGTTCATTTACGCGAGGCGGCGGATCGGGAGTTATCTGGCGCTCTGCGCGGCGGCGCTGATCCTGCTATTGGGTGCAGGTTGGCAGGACATCATCTGGCCCTTCCAGATGGCGTGGCTGATCTCGCTGGCCGCCGGCATCGGCGCGCTGATCGTGCTCGACCGGGGAGATCGCGCAGGCGACGTCGCGGCGGCCTGCCTGCTCGCGCTATCCCTCGCCAGCTCCGGGGTCGGCGTGGTGTTTGCCCTCGGGCTGCTCGTGGACGTGGGGTGGGGACGTCGCCGGTGGCGCGACGCGTGGATCGTGGCTGCGCCGCTCGCGCTCTACGGACTGTGGTGGCTCACGTACCAGCACGGCACTCTGCTGTCCCCGGTTCGTCTCGTGCCACGATTCGTTGCGGACTCGGCCGCCGCTGCCGTCGGGGGCCTGCTCGGCGCGAGCGCGCCTCGCCCCACGAGCTTGGTGATCTCGAGCGGCGAGCTGCTGACGTGGGGTCGGCCGCTGGGCTTGATCGCCCTGGGCCTCATCGCCTGGCGTCTCATCCGCCTGTGGCCCCCATCGCCTCGGGTCGTGACGCTGCTGACGATCCTCGGCTCGTTCTGGGTCCTCACGGCGCTGACCCGGGCGTCGATTGTGGGCGGGTCCCAGGCGTGGGCAAGCCGGTATCTGTACGTTGGCGGACTGCTACTGGTGCTGTTGGCGGTCGAGCTCGCCCGCGGGATCGCGGTCCGCCGCTCGGTCGCGGTCCTGATCGGCGTCGCCGTCGCGGTGGCGGTGGCGTTGAACCTCGCCAACTTCCGCAATGCCGCTTACGACCTGCGCGTCACCGCTCAGATCACCCGTGCCGACCTCGGCGCGCTGGAGATCGGGCGCCCGCTCGCGGAGCCGGATTACGTCCTGCGCTGGCTGCCCGGCAGCCCATTTCTCGCGGTCCGCGCTGGCGCGTACTTCGCCGCCGCCAGGGCCTTCGGGACGCCCGCTTCGACACCGGCGCAGATCGCAGCCGATCCCGACAGCGCCCGTCTGATCGCGGATCGCGAGCTGATCCGCATTCACGCGATCGCGCCGGTCCCGGCATCGGGCGATCTCCGCCTCGGCGCGCCTCCGCACGTCGTCTTCGCCTCCGGAGCGGCGCAGGCCGGCGCCTCGTGCGTGGCCCTCGGGGGCGGGGCCACGTCGAAGAGCGAGGTCGACGTGAGGAGTGCGTCACCTAGGCTCGTGATCGCCGCGCAGGGAGGACTCGCGACCGTGGGCGCGCGTCGCTTCGCACGTGAGTTCGAGTACGTCGGGACCGTGCTCCCATCGATGCGTGACATGGTTCAGATCGCGCCCGACCGCTCGAGCCGTCCCTGGGACATCCTCGTCATAGCCACGTCGCGGGCGAGGGTATGCGGGCTGCGTTAGGCGCTCGTGCCGGATGCAAATCGAGGTGCCGTTGGTAGCCTGCAGGCGACTTGACTGACGTTGCTCGCCGAACCAATTAGCCCATGAGTGTGCCTGAGACGGACGCTGCCAATCTCTCTTCACTGTCGCGTGACCGTGGCGACAGGCGCCGGCGGGCACGTGTGATCGATGGGCCGGTGGTGATCGAGGTGCGGGATTTGGACAAGACGTTTCGTATCCCCAAGCACCGGATCGACACGCTGAAGGAGCGCGTGGTGCGCCCGCTGAGTCGGGGGGAGTATCGGGAGTTGCGGGCGTTGCGGGGGATTTCGTTCGATGTTCGGCGGGGTGAGTTTTTTGGGATTGTGGGTCGTAATGGGTCGGGTAA
>Ga0116216_10000418_pt1 | contig 35289 bp, 33 predicted proteins | sample Sb_taG_11_FD_89696 | JGI IMG/M metagenome (GOLD analysis project Ga0116216, IMG submission 89696) | Peat soil microbial communities from Weissenstadt, Germany - Sb_50d_3_AS metaG | ecosystem: Environmental > Terrestrial > Soil > Wetlands > Peat | place: Germany: Weissenstadt | collected 2010-09-21
AAGCTTGTCCTTGTGCGTCCCGTCACTACTGAAGAGCTCGACGCGCCGTTGTTCGACTGGTCGCTCTGCTGATCACTTCACTCGGTGCGCCGCCAGATCGCCGATCGGTGGATCGAGGCTAAGACTGGTGGTCGAGCCGCGGACCGCGGGGTCCGCCCGGCGACGGAGGTGGGCCATGCCCGACGTAGCGCCCGTGCCCGAGGGGCTGCACACCGTCACACCACGGCTGGTCGTCGAGGACGCCCGGGCGGCCATCGACTTCTACGGCCGGGCCTTCGGAGGCGTAGCCCTCGGCGAGCCGTTCACGATGCCCGACGGGAAGGTGGCGCACGCCGAGACCCGCCTGGGCGACTCGGTCGTCTACCTCGTCGAGCCAGTCGACGGCGGCGAGGGCGCGGCCCCGTCGTCGCTCGGTGGCCAAGTGACGGCGATCATGGCAGTGACCGTGCCCGACGTCGACGCGCTCTGGGCCCGGGCGCTGGCCGCGGGCTGCGGGCTGCGGGCTGCGAGGTGATCTACCCCCTCGACAACCAGTTCTACGGTGACCGTGGCGGGCGGGTCCGCGACCCCTTCGGGCACCAGTGGATGCTCTCGACCCACATCGAGGACGTGAGCCCGGCCGAGATGGACCGCCGGATGCAAGCCATGCTGGACGACCAGGCCTGAGCGGGACGGCCACCACCGCGGCGACCGTCCCGCCCCTTGCCGTCAGCCCCGGGTGAACCACTCCTTGTCCATGGGCTCGCCCGTCTCGAGGAGCGACTTCAGGTCCGAGAGAATCCAGGCCCAGCCGCCACCGCCGCCCTCGTCGCCCGCGATGTACAGGGCCAGCTTCGGCGCCCCGGTGAGGTCGTGGGTCACGGTCAGCTTGGTGACGCCGCCCTTGGGCCCGTCGATCTCCCACGTGACTCGGGTGAAACCTTCCGCCGCGGCGTCGGGCGCCATGACGAGCCGCCAGGTCTGGACGAGGCGCCGGGGCGGGTCCGCCTCGATGACCTCGCCGTCGACGGCCACGTCACCGGTGCCCATGGCCCGCATGCCGTCATTCGTCCAACTGACGTACTTGCCGCCGGGACGGAGGTCGTAGTCGCTTCTCGTGCAGTAGCCGTAGCGCTCCGTCCAGTCCGGGTCGGTGATGGCCGTCCAGACCTCCTCGGGGCTGGCCTTGATGTGGACCCGGAACACCTGGGTCGTGACGTCGGTCGCTGTCGTGTTCATGCGCTGCCCTCCAGTTGGTGCTTCAGGTCGACGAGCGCCGAGACCTGACGCTCGGTGTACTTGTCGATCCACCGGTCGTGGATCAACCGGATCGGGACGGGGTTCAAGAAGTGCAACTTCTCCCGGCCCGAACGCCTGGTGACGACGAGGTCGGCCTCCTCGAGGACCCGGAGGTGCTTCATCACCCCGAAGCGGGTCATCGCGAGCTCCGACTCGAGCTCGGTCAGCGTGCGCCCGTCGCGAACGAAGAGCTGGTCGAGCAGGAACCGCCGGGTGGGGTCGGCGAGCGCCTTGAACACCCGGTCGTCGTCAGCCACCTCCCTAGGATACGTGACTATTTAGTCACATGTCAAGCCCAAAGATTCTTCCCGGCGGCATGTCGAAGATCCGGGCCCAGCCTCGACAAGTGGACAGACGGTGCCGTGGGGCACCGCCGAGCGAAAGGATGGAGCGATGCGATTCATGCTGCTGCAGAACTACGGCGAGGTGGAGTCCGGGTGCGCCCCGATGACCGAGTGGACGCCCGAGGAGGTCGCCGCCCACATCGCCTTCCAGCAGGCGCTCAACGAGGAGCTCCTGCAGTCGGGTGAGCTCGTCGACGCCCAGGGCCTGGCCGGGCCGGACGTCGCCAAGTTCGTGGTGTCCGACGGGGTCGGCGCCCCGGTCGTGACCGACGGGCCGTTCCCCGAGTCGAAGGAGCTGCTGGCCGGCTACCGGCTGGTGGACGTGGACTCGCCGGAGCGGGCCATCGCCATCGCCGCCAAGGCCTCGGCCGCGCCGGGGCCGGCCGGCGAGCCGATCCGCCAGCCGATCGAGGTGCGCGAGGTCCTGGCCGCCCCGCCCGACCCCCAGGGGTGACCACGCCGGTGGTGACGACGGAGGGCCTCGAGGGCCGCCTGCGGGATCTCGCCCCGCTGGCCCTCGCGGCCGTCGTCCGTCGCCACGGCAACTTCGCCGACGCCGAGGACGCGGTGCAGGAGGCGCTCGTCGCCGCTGCGACGAGCTGGCCCGAGACCGGCGAGCCCGACAACCCGCTCGGCTGGCTGCTCGCGGTGGCCGGGCGGCGCCTCACCGACCAGCACCGCCGGGACGACGCCCGGCGCCGGCGCGAGCAGCTGGCCGCCTCGTGGTCCCTCGGCCGCCCCGACCAGCTGTCGGGGCGCGACGACACCTTGATCCTCGTGTTCATGTGCTGCCACCCGGACCTCACCCCGGGCGCGGCCATCCCGCTCACGCTGCGAGCGGTCGGGGGGCTCACGACGAGGGAGATCGCCGCCGCCTTCCTCGTGCCCGAGCCCACGATGGCCCAGCGGATCAGCCGGGCCAAGGCCCGGATCAAGCAGTCCGACGTGCCGTTCGCCCTCCCCTCGCCCGAGGAACGGCCGGCCCGCCTGCGCTCGGTGCTCCACGTCCTCTACCTCCTCTTCAACGAGGGCTACGCGAGCAACACCGGGCCCGAGCTCGCCCGCACCGACCTGTCGGGCGAGGCCATCCGCCTGACCCGGATGGTGCGGCACGCCCTCCCTCATGACCCCGAGGTGGCGGGGCTGCTCGCCCTCATGCTGCTCACCGAGGCCCGCCGACCGGCCCGGACGGGTCCGGACGGCGAACTCGTCCCCCTGGCCGAGCAGGACCGCCGGCTGTGGGACCGGGCCCTCATCACCGAGGGGCTCTCGATCGCCGCCGAGGCCCTGCGACGGGGCCAGGTGGGCGAGTACCAGGTGCAGGCGGCCATCGCCGCGCTCCACGACGAGGCGCCGGCCCACGCCGAGACGAACTGGTCGGAGATCCTCGCCCTCTACACGCTGCTCGAGCAGATGACCGGGAACCCGATGGTGGCGCTCAACCGGGCGGTGGCCGTGGCCATGGTGCACGGCCCCGGCGCCGGGCTCGAGCTGCTCGACGGCCTGGCCGGGGAGCTCTCCGACCACCATCGCCTCCACGCGGTGCGGGCCCACCTCCTCGAGGAGCTGGGTGACCACGACGCAGCGGCGACCGAGTTCCGGGCGGCGGCCGACCGGGCCACGAACCCCCGGGAGCGGGACTACCTCACGACCAAGGCGGCGGCGGCCGGCGGCCCTCGCCGCTGACCGGCCCGGGCGGCTCGGCGAACGGGTCGGGTCAAGGGCGGCGGGCACGACGACGCTGGGCCAGACTGGTGGCCGGAGGTGGCGAGGTGCCCTACAGCTCCGGTCGGATCGTCCACGACGCCGACGCCCACATCATGGAGACACCGACGTGGCTCCGTGACCACGCCGACCCGGAGGTCCGTGAGCGCCTCCCGCTCCTCACGTACTCGAGCGGCAACGAGCTGCGCCAGACCGGCGACCCCGAGGAGCAGCGCCGCGACCTCCTCGCCTCGTTCGACCGGTTGGCGGCCAAGCACGCCTCCCCCGAGTACCGGGCCGACGAGGCGGCCGAGATCATGGCGCGGAAGAACTTCGCCGCCACCGGCTCGTTCATCGCCGCCGACCGACCGCGGGCCCTCGACCTCCTCGGCTTCTCCAGCCAGCTCGTCTTCAACACGTTCCACAACCGGCGGCTCCACGACCTCGAGCACCGGGGCGACCTCGACCTCGCCTACGGCGCGGCCCGGGCCCACAACCGGGGCATGGTGGAGTTCTGCTCGGTCGACCGCCGCCTGCTCCCGAGCTGCTACGTCCCGCTCGCCGACTTCGACCGGGCCCTCGCCATGGCGCAGGAGGCGATCGAGATGGGGACGGCCGCCCTCCTCGTGGCCTCGGGCTGCCCGCCCGGCCACGCCCACAGCCACCTCGGCCTCGACCCGGTCTGGCGGCTGGCCGAGGAGGCCGACGTGTGCGTGGTCTTCCACGTGGGCGGGACAGGCGACCTCATCGACCCCAACTACTTCAAGAACGGCCTGCCGGTGCCGCCCGACTTCCACGGCGGGGAGGAGAACTTCCGCTCCGTCGACTACATGGGCATCCCGGGGCCGCCGGCCCAGACCCTCGCCACGATGATCTTCGACGGCGTGCTCGAGCGGTTCCCCCGCCTCCGGATCGGCGTGATCGAGCAGGGGGCGATCTGGGTCCCCTCCTGGCTGCGCCAGATGGAGGCGGCGGTCGAGGCCTTCGCCCGCCACGAGGAGCGCATCCGGGCCCTCCCGCTGCGGCCGACGGAGTACGTGCGCCGGCAGGTGCGCTTCACCCCGTACCCGACCGAGGACGTCGGCTGGATCGTCGAGACCAGCGGCCCCGAGCTCTGCATGTTCTCCTCCGACTACCCCCACGTGGAGGGCGGCCGCCGGCCACTGGAGCGCTTCGAGGAATCGCTCGCCGGTGTGAGCGAGGACGTGAAGCGCCGCTTCTACTGCGACAACTTCGTCGACCTGCTCGGCCCGGCAGCCGCGCACCTCCCGGCCTGAACGGCACCCGCCCCGAACCACCGGGCCGCTCCCGAGCGACCCACCTCTACAGTGGCGCCATGCGCTTCGCCTTCAAGACCGCTCCGCAGCACACGACCTGGGAGGACATGCTCGCCGTCTGGCGGGCGGCCGACGACATCGAGCTGTTCGAGTCGGGGTGGAACTTCGACCACTTCTACCCGATCTTCTCGGACTCGACCGGGCCGTGCCTCGAGGCCTGGGTCACGCTCACCGCTTTCGCCCAGGCCACGAAGCGGCTCCGCCTCGGCACGCTCGTGACCGGGATCCACTACCGGCACCCGGCAGTGCTGGCCAACATGGCGGCCTCGCTCGACATAGTCTCGGGCGGCCGGCTCGAGCTCGGCATCGGGGCGGGGTGGAACGAGGAGGAGTCGGGCGCCTACGGCATCGAGCTCGGCACGCCCAGGGAACGGAGCGACCGCTTCGAGGAGGCCTGCGAGGTGATCGTCGGGTTGCTCTCGCAGGAGACGACGACGTTCGCCGGTCGCTACTACCGGCTCACCGAGGCCCGCTGCAACCCGCACCCGCTCCAGCGCCCGCACCCGCCCATCTGCATCGGCGGCAGCGGCGAGAAGCGGACGCTCCGCACGGCGGCCCGCTTCGCCCAGCACTGGAACTTCGTCGGCGGGACACCCGAGCAGTTCAAGGAGAAGCGCGAGGTCCTCCACGAGCACTGCCGGGCCGTCGGCCGCGACCCTGCGGAGATCCTGCTCTCCAGCCACGTGCGGTACTCGGGCGACGCCAAGGCCACGGCGGCCGACGCCGCGGCGCTGGGGGAGGTCGGCGTCCAACTGGCCATCGTGCAGCTGCCGCCCCCGCACAGAGCAGCCGTGCTCGAGCCCATCGCCGAGGCCCTCACCGAGCTGGCCTGACCGACCCACCGTGCCCGAGCGCCCCCCCTTGGTCCGTCCGGGCACACCCGACGACCGGGACTGGGTGGTCGGCGTGCTGACCGAGCGGTGGGGAGCGACCGAGGTCGTGAGCCGGGGCCGTCGCCACGCGGCGGCGGACCTCCCCGCCGTCGTGGCCGAGACCGAGGGCCGGCGGTCGGGTCTGGCCACCTACCGGGTCGACGGCGAGGAGGCCGAGCTCGTCACGCTCGACGCACTGGCCGAGGGCCGGGGCATCGGCCGTGCCCTCCTGGCCGAGGTGGCCGAGCGGGCCCGGGCGGCCGGGTGCCGACGGCTCTGGCTGGTTACGACCAACGACAACGTCGACGCGCTCCGCTTCTACCAACGGCGAGGCCTGCGCCTCGTGGCCGTGCACCGCGGGGCGCTGGACGAGGCCCGCCCGCTCAAACCGTCGATCCCCGAGGTCGGCGAGTACGGGATCCCCGTTCACGACGAGCTCGAGCTCGAACTCGTCCTGGACGACCGGTAGCGCTCAGGGGACCTCACCGAGGGAGGTCCGGGGCAACGGCCCGTGGCGGTCGAGGAGCTCGAGGTAGGGCTCGACGTCGCCGGCCACCACGGCCGACCGGATCTCGTCCGCCGTGCGACGGGCGGCGAGGATCCGGGTGGCCTCCCACAGAGGCGCGGCCAGCGTGCAACCGGCGTCCCCGGGTCCGCTCGCCCACGAGGCCGTACCGTCCCTCACGGCGAGCGGCCCGAGGCCGGCCTGGGCGATGGCTCGGGCGTGCAGCCGGAGGAGCAGCTCGAGGAGGACGGGTGTCTCCTCGCCTTCCCGGCGCACCGGACCACCGAGCGCACCGCGGAGATCCTGCTCGTGGACGAGGAGGTCCACCGGCAGCTGCCAGTTCCCTGCCTCGATCAGGCCCTCGGTGGCCTCGCCGCAGGCCGCCCAGCGCGCCAGGACCACGTCCAGGGGGAGGTCGAGGGCCTCGCGTCGGATGTCGTCGATCCAGGGCTGCGCGTCGTCGCGGGCCGGGTAGTCGCCCGAGGTGAGGCGCTCGGCGATCCCGCTCAGGTGGGCCACGAGGTCGTGGGCCGTCCAGTCCGGACAAGCGGGGACGGCGGCCCGTTCGTCGCCGCCCCGCGCCACCTCGCCGATCCGCAGCCGGCCGTGGCGGTAGAGGGCGGCGAGGTCGCTCACCGGCCGCACGATAGCCATCCCGCCTCGGGCCACCCGGCGGGCCCGGTGGCGTGTGAGCCGGCGCGAGCAGGCCTTCCCTATTAACCGCTATTTCTGATGTACCCGGTTGGATTTAGGGCTTCGATTGCAATAGTGTTGCGATGTGCACCCACGACTGCAATCCGTCTTCGTCCGTCCGTTCCCGCCGCGTCGCCGAGTCCGGGCCGGCCTGCTTCTCGTCCCGGCCCTCGCGGTCGGCCTCGTCGTCACCGGGACCGGGCCGGCCGGCGCCCAGGGCGGCAGCGTGGCCCTCGTGGCCTACTCCACGCCCAAGCCGGCCTACAGCGTGCTCGCCACCGACTTCGCCAAGACCAAGGCCGGGCAGGGCGTGACGATCTCCCCCTCCTTCGGTCCCTCCGGCACCCAGGCCACCTCGGTCACCGACGGGCTCCCGGCCGACGTCGTCAACTTCTCGCTCGCCACCGACATGGCCAAGCTCGTGAAGGCGGGGATCGTGTCGAGCTCGTGGGACAAGGGCCCGACCAAGGGCATGGTCACCGACTCCATCGTCTCGTTCGTGGTGCGCAAGGGGAACCCGAAGCACATCACCACCTGGGCCGACCTCGTCAAGTCGGGCGTGCAGGTCATCACGCCCAACGTCTTCTCGTCGGGCAGCGCCAAGTGGAACCTGATGGCCGCCTACGGCGCCCAGCTCTCGCAGGGCAAGAGCAAGGCCCAGGCGCTCGCCTACCTCACGACGCTCCTCCACCACGCGGTGGCCCAGCCGGCGAGCGCCAGCGCCGCCCTCCAGACGTTCCTCGCCGGCCAGGGTGACGTCCTCCTCGACTACGAGGACGACGCCCTCTACGCCCAGCACCAGGGCGAGCCGATCACGATCGTCACCCCGCCCCAGACGATCCTCATCGAGAACCCGATCGCGGTGACCAAGACGGCCGGCCCGTCGGCCAAGGCCTTCGTGGCCTACCTCCTCTCGCCGGCCGGCCAGAAGGTCTGGGGCCAGCAGGGCTACCGCCCGGTGCTGCCGAGCGTGGCGGCCACCTTCCACTTCCCCCAGCCCAAGGTGCTCTTCAAGATCGACAAGTTCGGCGGCTGGACCCTCGTGAACAAGCAGTTCTTCGACCCCCAGACCGGCCTGGTGGCCCACATCGAGCAGTCCCTGGGCACCTCGACGGCCAGCAGCTGAGGTCGGGGTGGCCGACGTCGGCGCCCCGGCCCCCCCGGGATCGGGCCCGGCCACCCGCCTCCTCGACGGACGCCCCGGCGTCGACCTGAGCGCGGTCGGCCGCAGGGCGGCGCGCATCGGCGGGCCGGCCCTCGCCGTCACCTACCTCTCGCTCCTCGTCCTCCTCCCGCTCGCTGCGCTCCTGTCCAACGCCCTCAGTGGTGGTCCGGCGGCCTTCTGGCGGGCCGTCACCCAGCCCGAGGCCGTCGCCGCCCTCGAGCTGACGCTCGTGGCCTCGTTGATCGTGGCCCTCGTGAACTCGGTGGCCGGCCTGGCCATCGCCTGGGTGCTCGTCCGCGACCAGTTTCGCGGCAAGGCACTCGTGAGCGCCCTCATCGATCTGCCGTTCGCCCTCCCGACGGTCGTGGCCGGCCTCACCCTCCTGGCCCTCTACGGCCCCGACAGCCCGTTCGGGGTGAACCTGGCCGGCACCCGCCTCGGCATCGGCTGCGCTCTCGCCTTCGTGACCCTCCCGTTCTGCGTGCGCAGCGTCCAGCCGGTGCTGGCCGAGCTCGACCGGGAGACCGAAGAGGCGGCCGCCTCGCTCGGCGCCAAGAACACCCAGGTCGTCCGGCGCATCGTGCTGCCCAGCATCGCCCCGGCAGTGCTCGCCGGGGCCGGCCTGGCCTTCGCCCGGGCCGTCGGGGAGTTCGGCTCGGTCGTCCTCATCTCGGGCAACCTGCCGTTCAAGACCGAGGTGGCCTCCTCGTGGATCTTCAGCCTCTCCCAGAGTGGCGACCTCTCGGCGGCCAGCGCCGTGTCGGTCGTGCTCGTGCTGATCTCCCTGTCGGTGCTCCTCGCCATCGGCTGGATGCGCCGCCGCTTCGACGCCCCGGAGACGGTGTGACCGGGCGTTGGCGCTGGCCGCTGCGCATCGGGGCCCTCGGCTACCTGGCGGTGCTCGTCGCCCTCCCGGTCGGCACCGTCTTCTACCGGGCCTTCGACCACGGCCTCGCCGCCGCCTGGGACGCCATCACCACAACCGACGCGCTGCACGCCCTCTGGCTCACGGTCCTCGTCGCCTGCATCGCCGTGCCGCTCGACACGATCTTCGGCGTGGGGGTGTCCCTCATCCTCGCCCGTCACCGCTTCCCCGGCGCCTGGCTCCTCGACGCCTTCGTCGACATCCCCCTCGCCCTGTCGCCGGTCGTAATCGGCCTCTCGCTCATCCTCGTCTACGGCAAGACCGGCTGGTTCGGGAACTGGCTGGCCGCCCGGGGGATCACCGTCATCTTCTCGGTGCCCGGGATCGTCATGGCCTCGGCCGCCGTGGCCCTCCCCTACGTCGTGCGCGAGGTCCTCCCCGTCCTCCAGGAGCTCGGCACCGAGCAGGAGCAGGCCGCCCGGACCCTCGGGGCCGGCCCCTGGGCGGTCTTCCGGCGCATCACCCTCCCCAACATCCGCCGGGGCCTGGCCTACGGCATCACCCTCACCACGGCCCGGGTCCTGGGCGAGTTCGGGGCCGTGGCCATCGTCTCGGGGGCCATCGCCGGCAAGACCGAGACGCTCACCCTCTACATCTCCGATAGCATCGAGAATCTCGATCCGGCAGGTGCGTATACCGGTGCGGTGGTCCTGGCCCTCTTCGCCCTGGCCGTGCTCACCGTCCTCACGGTGACGGACCGCCGACGGGAGAGCTGGCACGGGAGGGCCGCCAAGTGAGCATCATCGTCGACGGGGTCTCGAAGCGCTTCGGCGACGCGGTGGCCCTCGACGACGTCAGCCTCGAGGTGCCGACGGGCTCGCTCACCGCCCTCCTCGGTCCGAGCGGCGGCGGGAAGTCCACGCTCCTGCGGATCATCGCCGGCCTCGACGAGCCCGACCGGGGCAGCATCCGCATCGAGGGCGAGGACCTGACGGGGACGCCGGCGAGGAAGCGCGGCGTGGGTTTCTGCTTCCAGCACTACGCGCCGTTCCGGCATCTCACCGTCCGACGCAACGTGGCGTTCGGCCTCGAGATCCGACGGCGACCGAAGGCCGAGGTGAAGGCGAGGGTGGACGAGCTCCTCGAGCTCGTGGGTCTCTCCCACCTCGGCGACCGCTACCCGTCGCAGCTCTCGGGCGGACAGCGCCAGCGCATGGCGCTCGCCCGGGCCCTCGCCATCGAGCCCAAGGTGCTCCTCCTCGACGAGCCGTTCGGGGCGCTCGACGCCCAGGTGCGCCAGCAGCTGCGCCAGTGGCTGCGCGAGCTCCACAGCACGCTGCACGTGACCACGGTGCTCGTGACCCACGACCAGGAGGAGGCCATGGAGGTGGCCGACCGCCTGGCCATCATCAACCACGGCCGGCTGGAGCAGCTCGGGACCCCGGCGCACATGTACGACCACCCAGCCAACGAGTTCGTGCTCACCTTCCTCGGTCCGGCGACCGAGCTCGACGGCGCCTGGGTGCGGCCCCACGACCTCGTCGTGCACCCGGCGGCCGACCGCCCCGACCACCCGAAGGCCCGTCAGGGCACGGTGGCCCGGGTGACCCATCTGGGCTTCGAGGTGCGCGTCGACGTCGACCTCGACCCCGAGGGCAGCTGCTGGGTCCAACTCAGCCGGGGGGCGGCGGGCGAGCTCGACCTCCAGCCGGGCGACCGGGTGTGGGTGGCCCGCACCGACGTCCCGGCCGACGACGAGCCACCCCCCTCCGTCGTCGAGGAGCACCACGAGCGCCACCTGGTCACGGTCCCGCCCCTCTCGTAGGGCCGGTCGACCGCGGCCTCCGCCCCGGCCGGCCAAGGTGGGGCTGTGCAACCGGGACCACCGGACCCGACGGCGGGGAACGAGCCGGCCCACGGTTTCGTCGAGGACGACGCCACCCGTCGCCTGCTCCGGTCGCGGCCACCCCCCGGGGCGCTCGCCTGGGCGGAGGGCAGCTCGGTGGCCGGGTGGTCGCCACCCGCGCCCTCCGGGGCGGGATGTCCTCGGCCGTCCACCGCCTCCTCGTGGCGTCGGCCGCCGGGCAGACGTCGGTCGTCCTCCGTCGCCACGTGCGGCCCGAGGTCCTGGCGGCCGAACCGGGCCTCCCGGACCGGGAGGCGGCGACGCTCCGCTACCTCGAGGGGGTCGACCTGCCGACGCCACGGCTGCTCGGGCTCGACCGGACCGGCGAGGAGGCCGGTGTCCCCGCCCTTCTCATGTCGCACCTGGGCGGCCGGGTCGACTGGTGGCCGGAGGACGAGGCCCGGTGGCTGCGGCGGCTGGCCGCGGTGCTCCCTGCCATCCATGCGGTCCGCGTGCCCGGGCCGGGTCTGCTCCCCGACTTCGCCCCCTACCGGCAGGCCCACGACGACCCGCCCCCGTGGGCCGAGCGCCCCGCCGTCTGGTAGCGGGCGCTCGAGATCGCCGGAGGGCCGACCCCCGATCTCCCCCGGGTCCTCGTCCACCGGGACTTCCATCCGGGCAACGTGCTGTGGCGGCGGGGCGCGGTCTCGGGCGTGGTCGACTGGCAGGTGACGAGCGTCGGTCCGGGCGATGTCGACGTCGGGCACTGCCGGGTCAATCTCCTCACCCGTTCGTCGGAGGCCGCCGCGCGTTTCACGGCCCACTGGGAGGAGCTGACCGGTTCGACCTATCACCCGTGGGCCGACGTGGTGACGGTCGTCGGCTTCTTGGACGACCTGCACGAGGTCCCGGGGTCGGACCGCAACCGGACCGAGGAGCTGCTCGCCCGGGCGGTGGCCGAGCTCGGCTGACGGCGCCGCCGAGGTCGTCCGACCCGGACGGAGGCGTCACGAAACTCCCGTTACGCTCGCCCTTCGCCAGGGCAACCCAGGAGACCGCAGATGAGCGCGACCGACGACTTCCTCGCCAACAACGCCGAGTACGCCGGGTCCTTCGACCAGGCCGACCTGCCGATCCCGCCAGCCAAGAAGGTGGCCGTGCTGGCCTGCATGGACGCCCGCCTCGACCCGGCGAAAGTGCTCGGGCTCCACGAGGGCGACGCCCACGTGATCCGCAACGCCGGGGGCGTGGCCACCGACGACGCGCTGCGGAGCCTGACCATCTCCCAGCGGCTCCTCGGCACCGAGGAGATCGTGCTCATCCACCACACCGGCTGCGGGATGGAGTCGTTCGAAGACGACGACCTCAAGGACCAGATCCAGACGGACACCGGCATCCGCCCGGGCTTCTCGTTCGAGGCCTTCTCGGATGCCGACGAGGACGTCAAGCACACGGCGGCCCGCATCCGGGCCTCTCCCTTCGTACCGCACAAGAACATCCGGGGCTTCGTCTACGACGTCGAGACGGGGAAGCTCCGCGAGGTGCCGCTCGGCTGAACCTCGTCCCGCCGGCCGGGCGTCGACGGCTGAGGCGGCGATCGCAATCCCGGGGGCGCCCTCGTCCGTACTCCCTATTGGCCCGGTCGATGGCACAGGGCCCGACGAGACGCCGCGCCACGCGGGCGGCCGTCTCCGGCATCACTCCCGCCGCGATGCCCGACCAAGGAGCCACCATGACCCCTCCCTCCCCCGTTCGCCGAGGCGCGACCGCCCTCGTCGCCTCGTTGGCCCTCTTCGCCGCCGGGGTGCTGTTCGCCCTCCCGGCCGCCGCCGCGCCGCCCTTCCTCTCGGGGTTCGCCCATACGAGCGTGATCGCCTCGACCGTGCCGGTGACGAAGAACGGCAAGCCGGGCGACCTCAACCCCTACGGCGTGGCCGTGGTGCCCTCCACCGTCGGCGCCCTCGTGAAGGGCGACGTCCTCGTCAGCAACTTCAACAACGGCGCCAACAAGCAGGGCACCGGCAACACCATCGTCGAGGTCGACCCTGCCGGCACCCAGACGGTGTTCGCCCGCATCAAGCAGCCGGGCGTCGGTCTCACGACGGCCCTCTCGGTGCTGCCCAACGGCTTCGTCGTCGTGGGCAACCTGCCGACCACCAACGGCAAGGCGGCCACCGCCACCGCCGGCAACCTCTTCGTCTTGAACAACCTGGGACAGGTGGTCGAGTCCCTCACCGCGGCGGACATCAACGGCCCGTGGGACATGACCGCCGTCTCGACCAAGGCCAACCAGGCCGATCTCTTCGTCACGAACGTGTTGAACGGGACGGTGGCCGCGGCGGGCAACGTCGTCAACCAGGGCACGGTGGTCCGGCTCAACCTCGACGTCAGCGGTCCGATGCCGAGCGTGCTCAGCAACACCATCATCGGCACGGGCTTCGCCGAGAAGACGGACCCGGCGGCCCTCGTCATCGGACCGACGGGGGTCGGCCTCGCCCCCGACGGGACGCTGTACGTGGCCGACACGATCAACAGCCAGATCCGGGCCATCCCGAAGGCGCAGACCCGCACGACGAGCGCCGGCCTCGGGAGCCTCGTCACGCCGACGCCGGGCAGCCTGAACGGCCCGCTCGGCCTGACCATCGCCCCGAACGGCGACGTCCTCACCGTGAACAGCAACGACGGGCTCATCGTCGAGACGCAGCCGGGAGGGACCGAGGTGGCCACCTTCCAGCTGGACTCGAGCGGCTCGCCTCCGGGGGCCGGCGCCCTGTTCGGCCTGGCCGTGGTCCCCGGCGGTGACGGCGTCTACTACGTCGACGACGCTACGAACACGCTGAACCTCCTCGGCCCGTAGGGCCACCGGGGCCGGGCGGTCCACCGGACCGGCCCGGCCCCGCGGTCGGGCGGCATGGGAGAATGCGCCCGTGGCCGACCAGCCGTTCGAGCTCGCCCGCTTCCCGGTCCACCTCGGGCTGGGGGCCACGGCCGAGCGGCTGGCCGAGTTCGACGGGACGCCCCAGTGGTACGAGCGCTACGCCGCGGCGCACACCGCCGACGGTGTCGAGGGCCGCCTCGTCTCGGTGCACTCCTACGACACGCCCTGGAACACCTGGGAGGTGCACCCGAACGGCGAGGAGCTCGTCTTCTGCATCGAAGGCACGATGACGCTCCACCAGGAGGTGGACGGGTCGGTCGTGACCGTCACCCTCGGGCCGGGCCAGGCGGCGATCAACCCGCCAGGCACCTGGCACACGGCCGACGTCGACGGCCCCTGCACGACGGTCTTCGTGACGCCGGGGACCGGGACGGTCAACCGCCCCCGCTGAGCCGACGGCCGCCCCGGCCGACCTGGGGCGGGCCGGAGTTCGGGCCCTGGGGGTAGCCCCAGGGCGAGACGCCCGCTAGCGGCATTCTCATCGCCCTGTCGTTTCCTTACCGTGGGATGAGCAGAGCAGTGCGGCCTCCCGCCCACCACCACAGGAGCTCAAGATGATCGTCGCCCGGTCACTCACCAAGCACTACGGCAACACCATGGCCGTCGACCACCTGAGCTTCGAGGTCAGGCCGGGAGTCGTCACCGGGTTCCTCGGCCCGAACGGCTCCGGGAAGTCGACGACGATCCGCATGATCATGGGCCTCGATGTCCCGAACGCCGGCACGGCGCTCGTGAACGGCCTCCCCTACGAGCAGCTCCGCTGGCCGCTCCGGGAAGTGGGCGCCCTCCTCGACGCCAAGGCCTTCCACCCGGGCCGGACCGCCTACGACCACCTCCTGTGGCTCGCCCAGACGAACGACATCGGGCGCCGACGCATCGAGGAGGTCCTCGACATCGTCGGCCTCACGTCGGTGGCGGGCAAGCGGGCCGGCAAGTTCTCGCTCGGCATGGGCCAGCGCCTCGGGATCGCCGGCGCGCTCCTCGGGGACCCGGGCGTCCTCATCTTCGACGAGCCGGTCAACGGCCTCGACCCGGAGGGCATCCGGTGGGTCCGCCACCTGCTCCGGGCCCTCGCATCCGAGGGACGCACGGTCTTCGTGTCCAGCCACCTCATCACCGAGATGTCGCTCACCGCGGAGCGGCTCGTGGTGATCGGCCGCGGCTCGCTCATCTCCGAGACGAGCGTGGCCGAGTTCACCGCCCAGAGCGCCGGTGAGGCGACGGTGCGGCTGGTAACCCCGACCCCCCGGATCTTCCTCTCGGCGCTGCGCGACGTCGGGGCCAAGGTCAAGGCCGAGAGCTACGGCACGCTCATGGTGAGCGGGATGAGCTCGGTCGAGATCGGCGACCTCGCCGCCCTCCGGTCGCTCACCGTCCACGAGCTCACCCCGGTGCGCGCCTCGCTCGAGGACGCCTTCATGGAGCTCACGAGCGACGCAGTGGAGTTCCGCCCGACCGAAGCCCACGATGTCGCCCTTTCGGCGGCGTCGGGGCCCGACCAGAAGGAAGCACGATGACCGTCACCGCCACCCTGCCCGAGCGCCGCACCCGCTACGGCCTGGCCCACGTCCTCCGGTCCGAATTCACCAAGCTGCGCACGCTGCGGTCCACGGGCTGGACCCTCCTCGTGGCCGTCGTCGGCACGATCGGCGTCACGGTCCTCGTCACGAACAGCGCGGCCCACCACAACCACGGGTGGTACCAGGGGTCGGGGTTCGACCCGACCAACCAGTCCCTCACCGGCCTGCTCCTCGCGCTTCTCGTGCTCGGCGTGTTCGGCGTCCTGGCGGCGACCGGCGAGTACGCCACGGGGACCATCCGCTCGTCGCTGGCAGCCACCCCCCGCCGTCCGCTCTTTCTCCTTGCCAAGGTGCTCGTGGTCGGCGCGGTGGCCCTCGTCGTGGGCGAGGTGGTCTCGTTCGCCGCGTTCGGCGTCGGCCAGGCCATCTTCGCCAGCGGCACCGCGCCGACAGCGTCCCTGGCCCAACCGGGCGTGCTCCGTGCGGTCATGCTCTCGGGCGCCTTCCTGGCCCTGATCGCCCTCTCCGGGCTGGCCCTCGGGGTGATCTTCCGGCACACCGCCGGGGCCCTGTCCGTCTTCCTCGGGCTCACGTTCCTCCTCCCCTTGATCATGAGCCGGATCTCCAACCACTCAATCCGCTTCACACCGATCCCGATCCTGAGCAACTCGGTGTCGGCCGTCGTGCCCCAGAGCAACGCGGTCACGGCGCCCGAGGGTTTCGCCCTGATGGCGCTCTACACCGTGGCCCTCCTCGGCCTTGCGACCGCCGTCCTCCTCCGGCGTGACGCATGATGCAGGGGGACGTCGACGTACAGGGAGCACAGGGAGCACCGGTGGAAGTCCAGGTGGGCGGTAAGAAGATGACCGTGCTCTCCGAGGCCCACGCCGACCAGCTACGCCGGATCGCCCGGACCATCGGGCGGGAGCCGTTCACGAAGCGCGCGTGGGCCGAGCTCCTCTACTTCCTGCTGAGCGCCCTGCTGACGGCCGTCAGCATCGCCTTCATCGGGGTGACGATGTTCCTCGGCATCGTCCTCGCCATCACCTTCCTCGGCATCATCATCATCGCCGCATCCCTCCGCGGCTCGAGGGGTCTCGGGGGCTTCCACCGGGCCCTCGCCCGCAGCTTCCTGGATGAGCACATCGAGGAGCCGGACTCCTTCGTCGCCCGGCCCGGGTTCTTCGGCTGGCTCCAGTCGGCGCTCCGTGACCGGACGGCCTGGCGGGCCATGGCCTACTGCGTGCTCAAGGTCCCGCTCACGATCTTCGGCGTGTGGTTCGCCCTCAGCATCTGGATCGACAGCCTCTCCTGCTTCCTCTACGCGCTCTTCGGATCGGGCGCCCCCCGACCGGGCGAGTTCGGGATCCTGGTCAACGTCTTCCAACCGGGGTTCCTCTCGGTGGGCTCAGCCGGGTTCTTCCACCACCTCTTCGTCCTCGTCACCGGCGTCGTCCTCCTCTTCGTCGCCCCGTGGGCGATGCGCCTCGTCATCTTCATCGACCGCTGGCTCATGCGGGGCCTCCTGTCGCCCGACGCCATGACCATGCGCGTCCGTTCCCTGGAGCAGGCCCGGGCCCAGACGGTGGACTCGTCGGCCGCCACCCTGCGGCGGATCGAGCGGGACCTCCACGACGGCACCCAGGCCCAGCTCGTCACGCTCGCCATGCGGCTCGGACAGGCCAAGGAGAAGCTGGCCCGCGGCGGCGACGTCGACCTGGACCAGGTGCGCCAGCTCGTGGACCAGGCGCACCAGGGGGCCAAGGAGGCGATCGTCGACCTCCGTGACCTGGCCCGCGGCATCCACCCGCCGGCCCTCGACGTCGGTCTCGAAGGTGCCCTCGCCACGCTCGCCGCCCGCAGCACGGTGCCGACGGAGGTGACCGTCACTGTCTACGACCGACCGACCCCGGCCATCGAAGCCATCGCCTACTTCTGCGTGGCCGAGCTGCTGGCCAACGTGGCCCAGCACGCCCACGCCTCGAAGGCCACGGTCACCTGTGTCGAGCACGGGCAGTGGCTGCGGGTGGTCGTGCGGGACGACGGCCAGGGTGGCGCCAGGCCCTCGCAGGTCGGCTCGGCCTCGAGCGGCCTCGCCGGGCTCACCGAGCGGGTGCGCGCCGTCGACGGACGCCTCGACATCATGAGCCCGACGGGCGGCCCCACGGTCGTCGCCGTCGACCTCCCGCTGCACGCCTGAGATGACCACCACCGACGCGATCCGTGTGGCCATTGCCGAGGACTCGGCGATCCTCCGCGACGGCCTCGTCCAGCTCCTCGTCGACCGGGGCTTCGAGATCACCGACGCCGTGAGCGACCCCGAGGGCCTCCGGGCGGCCGTCGACCGGGATCCTCCCGACGTTGCCGTGGTCGACATCCGGATGCCGCCGTCGTTTACCGACGAGGGCCTCCGGGCAGCCATGGACCTGCGCAAACAACGCCCGGAGCTCGGGATCCTGCTCTTCTCGCAGTACGTGGAGACCCGCTACGCGGCCGAGCTCCTGGCGGACGGGGCGGCCGGCATCGGCTACCTCCTGAAGGACCGGGTGGCCGACGTGAGCGACTTCGTCGAGGCCCTCGTCCGGGTGGCCTCCGGCGGCACCGCCCTCGACCCCGAGGTGGTCACCCAGCTCCTCGGCGCCTCTCGGCGGAGCGACTCGCTCTCGGGCCTGAGCCCGCGGGAGCGTGAGGTGCTCGCCCTCATGGCCGAGGGCCGCTCCAACGCGGCCATCGCTACCACGCTCGTCATCTCCGAGGGCGCGGTCGAGAAGCACGTGGCCAACATCTTCACCAAGCTCGACCTACCAGTGTCCCAGTCGGACCACCGCCGGGTGTTGGCCGTCCTGCGTTTCCTCGAGTCCTGACCGGGCGACCGTCAGCGGTCGTTCGGCCGCGCTCACTCGTACCCGGTCGGCGTGTCCTCAAGGATCACGGACTGCGACACACCGGTCCGTCCTCGTCGGTTCGGTCTGTCCTTCCATCTCGGCGTCGTCGCACTGATGGTGTCAGCCGGCCGGACGGACAAGGCCGGTGGTGCTCGGTCGAGAGCTCATCAGCGTAGGGAGAGCCGACTGCCCACCGGACTCCTGCCCGCTCGTTGAGCGATCGCGACGTGCTCCTTCTCGCGGTCCAGCCTCCATGCCCACGAAGAGGTCCATGGTACGGTTACGCAGGGAGAACAGTTCGGAAAGGAGGAGTCCAGATGGGCGAACCGATGCCGGAGACGGGGGTCGACGTAGGGGCGAGCGCCCTGATCGGCATGGACGTCATGATCGATCTGGCCGCTCCGCAATCGAACTACAAGAGGCTCATAGAACAAGGCGGACTCGTTTGTCCCATGGAGGGCGTGAGTCTCAGCTTCAATCGAGCGAATTCCGAGTTCGTGCTGCGGAACCACCAGCTGTTCTCCTCTCGGGTCGACCTGGACCTTGGCAATGTGCGGCCGCTCATTCCGCTCAACGTGGACCCCCCGAACCACTCCAAGTATCGGAAGCTGCTTGACCCGCTGTTCACTCCGAAGCGCATGGACGAACAGGAGGAGGACATCACGCGGCGAGTCAACGGTTTCATTGACACCTTCATCGATCGGGGCGAGTGCAATTTCACCGATGAGTATGCCGAGCTGTTTCCGTCCTCGGTCTTTCTCGGGCTTCTCGGCCTCCCGGAAGACGAACTCGAGATGTTCCTCCGGCTGCGCAACGGCATCATGCATCCCGAGAAGCTCGACCCTGACGCTCTGGTGGACCTCGAGGTCCGTAAGGCCCTGGCCAAGACGACAGGGCAGGAGATCTATCAGTATTTCGGCGAGCTCATCGACAAGCGCCGGGTCGAGCCGGCTGACGACATCATCACCCGTTTTCTCAACGCCGAGATCGACGGAGTGAAGCTGTCCTCCGAGGACATCCTCGACATCGCCTTCCTCTTCCTGATCGCGGGGCTCGACACGGTGAGTGACTCCCTCACCTGCTTCTTCGCCTATCTGGCGACACATCCTGATCATCGCCGCCAGATCGTCGAGAACCCCAGCCTGATTCCTTCCGCCGTCGAGGAGCTGCTCCGCTGGGAGAGCCCGGTCGCTGGTGGGGTTCCTCGTATGGCTACCCAAGACGTCGATCTACCCTCGGGAGACAAGATCTCGTCCGGGACGGCCGTGGTGGTGAACTATGGGGCGGCCAACGTCGACCCGAGTGGCATCGCTGATCCGCTCGAAGTTCGCTTCGATCGGGAAGTCAACCCTCATCTTGCGTTCGGTGCCGGGGTGCATCGATGCCTGGGCTCGCATCTCGCCCGGCGCGAGCTGCGGATCACGCTCCGCGAATGGCACCGGCGTATCCCGGATTACCGGATCAAACCCGGTCACGAAGAGCTGGAGTACCCCCCGGGCCTCCGCCACGTGAAGGACCTCACGCTCGCCTGGCCCTGACGGAAGCGCCCCGGTACGGGACGGCAAGCGGGCTGTTCCGGGTGGCCTTCGAACGGGGGCGCCGGCTGACCCCCGTCACCTGCGAAGCCGACGGGCCTCATTATGCAAGAGCACGGGAGTCCTGGGTCAGTAGGCGCGCACGTGAATGGTGTCGAGCTTCTGGCCCCGCGGCCGCGTGACGACGTAGACGTGGACGTCGGCAACCTGCTCGGCCGACTGCCCGCCGGCAGGGCCCCCCGTCACCCGGGCGAGATACCCGCGCTCCTCCCAGAGCGCCATGGAGGCCGCCGCCTTCTCCGGTTGCCAACTCCAGTCGGTCGAGCCCCCGCCCTCACCCGCCGCTACCCCCTGCACCAGGTTGGTGACTCGTATGTCATCGTCGGGCAGCTCGGCCATCAGCATCCGGCTGAACATCTCGAGTGCGGCCTTGGTGGCCACGTACATCGAGAGATGGGGAAATGGGTCAAGAGTGGACTCGCTCGACGTGTTGATGATGTCCCCACCGCCAGCGGCCCGCAGGAGGGGGATCGCAGCGCGGCACGTGTAGACCGGACCCAAGAAGTTGGTGCGGGTCTGGGTGAGGATGTCGTCGTTGCTGAGCTCTTCGACGGGGCACGGTCGGTAAATGGCGGCGTTGTTGACCAGGATGTCCAGCTTCCCCCAACGGCGGGCGATCTCCACGAACGTGGCGTCCACGCTGTCGGGTTCGCCGATGTCGGTCGGGAGCCCAACCGCACCCAGCGACCTGGCTAGGTCTTCGAGCCGCGCCGCACCCCTGGCCAGCATGACGACCGTCGCTCCCTCGTGGGCGAACCGGGTGGCCACGGCCCGCCCTGAACCGCTGGTCGCGCCGGTGACCACGGCGACCTTGCCGGAAAGTTGGCCCTCGGACTTGCCTGCTTCAGCCATGTGCACCCCTCAGTCGTCTGATGTCGGGCAACCCACCGTCGAGGACGCGAGTCCACCGTGCCGCGTGGTCATGTCGTCCCAACGAACTGACCGGAAGGTCAGCGACCGCCAGGCACGGCGACGGTGTCGGTGTCCCGCCCCGAGCGCAACAAGCCGCCCGGTGTCGCTCCGGTGAGCTTGCCGTCACTGACCACGGCCGTGCCGTTGACGTAGACGTCCTTCACCCCCGTCGACTCCGTGTAGAGCCGGCCGGCTCCTCCGGGGAGGTCGTGGCGCAGGCTCTCGGCGCCGTACCCGACGGTCTCGGGATCGAACACCACCATGTCGGCGTGCCATCCCTCCTGGAGCCGGCCCCGCTCCCGCAGCCCGTAGAAGCGAGCTGGGGCATCGCTGAGCAGTTGGACCGCCTCCTCGAGGGTCGGCGCGCCGTGAGTGCGGACCCCGGCCAGCAGCGAGGTGGAGTAGACGGCACCGCACATCATGTCCAGGTGGGCGCCGGCGTCACTCCCGCCGATGATGGCCCGGGGGTCGCGCCAGACCTCGACGCGGTAGTCCCAATCGGCGTCAGTGTCGGGCACCGACGGCGGGCGGAGCCCGGTCTGCAGCTCGTCGGCGATGACGACGTCGAGCAGGGCGTCGAACGGCTCCACGCCACGTTCGGCAGCCACGTCGGCGACCGTGCGGCCGGCATAGCCCTCGTTGGCCGGGGAGAACGTCTCGACGATGTTGAGGACCGGCCAGTTGGCCACGTAGCGCAGCGTTCCGGCCTCCTCCGAGGTGGCGCCGGCCGCCAGCCGGCGGCGGATCTCGGGGTCGGCCAGAGCTCGCATCCGTTCGGGGACCGGGAGCGCGATGACCTCGCGCCAGCCCGGCAGGCCATCGAGCGGGGCGCCGGTGAGAAAGGTCATGCGCATGGAGTTGCCGGGAGGCAGCGTCAGCGCCACCACCCGGGCCCCGCGATCGGCCGCCCGCGAGGAGGCGTGGAGCTGGCTCTCGCAGAAGTCCCGGTTGCCGGCCGAGACCGGAAGGATGTTCCAGTTGACCGGACGATTGGCACCGAGCGACATGGAGGTCAACAGGTCGACCTCCATGTCGGTGAACCCATTCAGGGATCCGGCCAGGATCAGCTCGAGGGTGGTGCCCGGATGGTCGTGGAGCGTGGTGGCCAGGGCCACCATCTCCTCCGGGCTAGCGGCTCTGGAGGGGACCGGCTGGCCTGATCCGTCGTTGTGCGGAGACGCTGTCGAGGTGGAGAACCCCATGGCCCCCGCGGTCAGTGCCTCGTCGAGCTGTTGCACCATCTCGGCGATCTGGACCGGCGACGCCTGCCCGCCGACCGCATCGTCGCCCATGACGGCCCGGCGAAGCGCCGAGTGGCCGCAGAGGAAGCCGGCGTTGACCCCGATCGGCCGGTCGAGCTGATCAAGCCACTCACCGTAGGAGTTCCAGTCCCATGAAAGACCTTGCTCGAGAGCGGCGAGGGGCATGCCCTCCACTTTGGCCATCATCCGCATGAGGTAGTCGCGGTGGGCGTCGCCGGCCGGGGCCAGACTGAAGCCGCAGTTCCCACCGAAGACGGTGGTGACCCCGTGGAGCGGGGAGGGGCTGGCGGTCGGGTCCCAGAAGAGCTGGGCGTCGTAGTGGGTGTGGATGTCGACGAACCCCGGCGCCACCACCAGCCCCGCGGCGTCGAGGGTCCGAGTGGCTGCCTCCTCTGTCCCCCCGATCGAAACGACCCGACCGCCTCTCACGCCCACATCGGCGACCCTTGACCTTCGGCCGGTGCCGTCGACCACGGTGCCGCCTCGCACGAGCAGGTCAAGCATGGATCGCGGCCTCCGTCCAGGTCGGCGGAGGGAGGGGGTGGGCGAAGAGCCCGGCCGCGTTCAGGTGGGTCATCTTGGCGACGTCGGCGGCGGGGAGCCCGTCGAAGCGGCGAGCCAGCAGTTCCTGGGTATCGGGCCAACTGGAGTCGGCATGGGGGTAATCGCTCTCCACCATGATGTGATCGACACCGATGCGGTCCATGACCCGGAGCGTGCTGGGATCGTCGATGGTGCAGAACCAGAAATTTCGCTGCACCGCTTCACTGGGGCTCAGATCGCCCTGCCAGACGCCTGCTCCACCTCGGCCCGAGTGGGCCATGACGTAATCGAGACGGTCCAGCAGCATAGGCACCCAGCCGATCCCCCCCTCGGAAAGGGCGATGTTGAGGTTGGGGAAGCGGAGAGGGATCCGTGCCCACAACCAGTCAGCCGTGGACGTGACCGCGCAGACGGGAAACAACGTCGTGCCCTGCTCCAGCGGCGCCTCTGGCGGTAAGTACACCGTTCCTCCCGATGACCCGGTGTGCAGGCAGACGACCGTGCCGGTCGATTCGCACGCGCTCAGCAGCGGGTCCCAGTAGTCGGTGTGCACCGATGGCAGGCCCAGGTTGGCGGGGTTCTCCGGGAAACTGAGCGCGCGGAAACCGCGCTCGGCGTTGCGTCGTACCTCCTCGGCGGCGACGCCCGGGTCCAGGAGCCAGGTGATCTGCAGCGGGATGATGCGCTCGGGATAGGTACCGGCCCACACCACGTGGTGCCAGTCGTTCCACGCCCTGACGCAGGCCAACCCCAGTGCCGGATCCTTGCTCCGGGAGAACACCGTCCCGGCGAAGCCGGCGATGAGTGACGGGAAGCACAACGACGCCCATATGCCGGCCGTGTCCATGTCGGCCACCCGGGCGTGAATGTCGAAGCAGCCCTTCCGCATCTCGTCGAACCGAGCCGGTTCCATCGTCCACTCGCTCATCGGGCGGCCCGAGACGGCGTTCAGACCGATGTTCGGGTACAGGTTGTCCTCGTAGGACCAGGCCTGGCGGCCATCGGCGAATTCGACCAGCTTGGGCGCCCGGTCAGCGAGGCCCGCCGGCACCCGCCCGTCGAAGAGGTCGGCCGGTTCGATCAGATGGTCGTCGACGGAGATGATCGTGAAATCTCGTCTCCTCGGAGCGGGATCGGGAAGGAGGCCCATGGCTGATCACCTTTGGTCAGGAGATCCGAAGGCTCTCCATCGAGCTACTCGCCGATCTCCTGCACTACCTGGCGCGCCAGCTTGTCACCACCGTCGTCCCCGGGCGACCACCGTGCCGTCGACGAGCGACCGCCATCCTGACAAGTCCGAACCGAGACAGGCCGATCGCCGAGGACCCGGCGAGCACCGTTCGCCGGCACGACATCGCAGATGAGGTGTGCTTCGAGGAGACTTCGTCCACCTCAGGATCCGGAGCCTGGGATGATCGTTCCGCAGAACGCTTTCCCGCTCTTCGGGAACGGCACGTACTTGTTGTTGACGAACTGTACGTAGGTGAAGCACTGCTGCGGCGGGTCCTGACCGAAGTGCACGAAGTTGATCGGACCGGCCGAGAGTCCGCTGTCGGTCCAGTTGGTCACCTTGCGCAGGTTGGTGATGAACGAGTGGCGGGTCGGGTTCTTCCCGGCCACCATGAGTCCCTCGACCATCAGATTGGCGACCGGCCAGCCGTCCGCTTGCCCGAGGTCGGGCAGACCCCCCGTGTACGAGGGGTCGTACTTCTTCAGCCCCTTCAGGAAGGCGATGCTCGCCGCATTGGAGTACGTGGCCGACGACAGCTCACCACCCAGGAAGTAGGCCCCGTTCGCCGCCGCCTCGTCCTGGGCGTTTTGGAAGATCTGCTGCGAGGGGCCGGCTTCGAAGACGATCTTGGTCTTGGTCAACCCGGCTTGATGGAGTGCGGTGGCCATGGCGAGGCTCGACGAGAGCACGTTGGCACTCACCGCGGTGTCGCAGCCGTCGGCTTTGAAGCTCAAGGCGAAGGCCGTGAAGTTCACGCCGCCGATGGGGACGATGGTCTTGTCGCAGGCCTGCAGGCCATCCCGCTTGATGGAGAGGTAGACGCCGTTCCCTTCCGTGATGGCCGCCGACGCGTTGGCCTCGACGTAGCTGATCTTTTTCGACCCGAGGGCCTTGTAGAAGCCACCATCGGAATAGACCGGCCCACCGGTCGGCGTGCCGTTGCCCAAGGTGCTGAACATGTTGGTGTTGGGCTGCTCGAACCACTCGGGGCCATCGAGGGGGATGCCGGTGACCGGTATGCCCGCTTGCTGGAGGTACGGAGCGGCGGGAGAGAAGGAGGAGCTGAGCTCGGCGATGGCGAAGACGCCTTGGTTCTCCACCAGGTCCTTGACGGCCGTCTCGGCCCCGGTAGGAGTCGACCCGGTGTCGGCGATGGCCCAGGTGATCTGACGGCCGTCGACCCCTCCGGCCGCGTTGATCTCCTTGAAGCGAGCCACCATGGCATCCGCAGTGGTGCCGAAGGTCGACGCGTTCGATCCCGTCAGATCGCTCACGATCCCGATCTTGATCGTGGTCTTGGTGATACCCGGAGCACTCGCCGTGAGACCCGATTCACCGGACGCCCCCGCCTGGGTCATCGAGATCACGCCGGTCAACATCGACGCGGCCAAGGCCGTGGCGCCGACGGCAATGCCCACCCGCACGAGCGACGTTCGCACCCTTCCCCCCTTTGCCTTCCGCCCCTCATGGGACCCATTGCCCTGAACCTGGGTCGAGCAATTTGGGCGCCCGACTAACATTACGAAACTGTAACTTAGGCTAACGACGATTGTCAACGAAATCACCGCGGCAAGGGCCCGCCCCTGGGTGCCGCCACTCCCGGTTGAGGGAGCGACGGGGTCCTGAGCTCGGACGACGCCGGCGGCCCGCGGGTGAGCGCGATGCTCGGACCACCTCGCCCCTCCACCCCTCGGCGCGCTGTTACCGTGCCCGAGCACCGCGGCGCCGATGCTTCTCCCGAGCAACGGTCCGGTCGTTGATGCTCCCGCCGCCGGCCTCCCGCCCCTCACCGATGAGGTCCAGCGGAGCTCCGCCCGCGTGGCCCGACGGCGGGTCGCCGCCTCGCGGCGGCCGTGCGCAAGCTTGGCCCAGGGTCACTCGGCCTCGATGCACCTCGTCGCCGTCTCGGCAGAAGAGCTGTTGGTCGGCCCACGCCGATAGGGTGCGTCATGTCGGTGACCGACGGTCAAGCCACTGCGTCGTCGGAGCCCCGTCGGCAAGGGTGGCGAGCGGGTTCGTACGGTTGGTTCTCGCACGCATGGCCGTCGGCACACATTTGAAATCACTATCGAGCCCGACTCCCAGGAGGCGAAGGATCTTGGCTGAGCACTTCGGGGACGTGACGGTGACCCTCGACGACAGTTTCGTCGCCACCGTCGAGATGCACCGACCGCCCGAGAACTACTTCGACCTGGACGTGATCACCGCGTTGGCCGACGCCTACGCGGCGCTCGATGCCGAGCCCGGGTGTCGGGCCATTCTCCTGTGCTCGGAGGGCAAGCACTTCTGCGCCGGTGCCGACCTCTCCGGTCGGCGCCCGTCGAACTCTCCGGTGCCCGGGGCATCGGAGGGGCCCGACCTCTTGTACCGCGAGGCGGCCCGGCTTTTCGCCGCCGAGACTCCCGTTGTCGCAGCCGTCCAGGGGGCAGCGGTCGGCGCTGGGCTCGGTCTCGCCTGTGCGGCCGACTTCCGGATCGCCTCTCCGGCCGCCCGATTCTCGGCGAACTTCGCCCGGTTCGGCTTCCACCAGGTGTTCGGTTTGTCGGTCACGCTCCCGGACATCGTCGGCCGCCAGCAGTCCACCAAGCTGCTGTATACGGGACGAAGGCTGTCGGGCGAGGCAGCCCTCGCCATCGGGCTCTGCGACGAGCTGGTCGACGCTGAGGACTTGCGCCGAGTGGCGCACACCCTGGCGGCCGAGATCGCGGCCTGCGCACCCCTGGCCCTGCGCTCGATCCGCAGGACCATGCGCGCCGGCCTGGTCGAGCGCTTCCAAGCGGCCACGGAGCACGAATCAGCCGAGATCGCATGGCTCCAGACGACGGCGGACTGGACCGAGGGCGTTCTCGCCTCCCGCGAAGAACGGCCACCCCGGTTCGCCGGTCGCTGAGCGCGCCTGTCTCGTGGCCGCCGAGCGCTGAGCCGATCGGCCTGAACGTGGTCCCGACCCCCGAGCTGTCCCATCAGGCGCTGCGTTACCCCTCGGCTGAACTCGCCCGTCACTACCGGGCCAACGGGTGGTGGACCGACGACACGTTGAGCGAGATGGCCTTCTCCGGGGTCGAGAAGGCATCAGCGACCAAGCTTCGCATCCGCTCCCGGGTCCATCCCTACGTCGGCACGATCGGAGCGGTCGGCGACATGGGCCGCCGGCTCGCCGGCCGGCTGCGTCGGTGGGGGATCGAGGAGGGCGATGTCGTCGCCTTTCAGATCCCGAACTGGGCCGAGGCGGTCGCCTGCGTCTATGGGCTGCTCTCCCTCGGTGTCGTGGTGGTGCCCATCGCCCACATCTACGGGACCAAGGAGGTCGGCCACATCCTGCGGGAGAGCCGGGCTCGGGCGCTCGTCACCGCTGACCGCTTCGGCCGCCAGGACTACCTGGCCAACCTCGCGGCCTGCCTCTCCGAACTGCCCGAGCTCGAGCGAGTGATTGTGGTGGCCGCCGAGGGCGGCGACGTGCCGATGCCGGGGAGGGCCTTCACCTCGTGGTCGGAGGCACTCGACGAGGGCGACCCGCTAGATCGGCCGGCCCGGGTCGATCCCGACAGCCCGGCGATCGTCGGCTACACCTCGGGCACGACGGCGGCGCCCAAGGGGGTCGTGCACACCCATCGGAGCTTCCTGGCCGACGTGCGCAGCTGGGCCGATTTTGCCGCGACGGACCGTGCACCAGCGTCGGCCGTGGTGCCGACGGGTCATCTCACCGGCGCGCCGGTGGGTCACATCACCGGTCTGACCTCGGTGCTGCGCCCGCTCTACGCGGGCACCCGGCTCGACCTCATCGACGCCTGGGACCCAGCGGTGGTCCTCGCGGCCATGGCCCAGGATGGCGTGGCCACCGGGGGAGGGGCGCCCTACTTCCTGACGAGCCTGCTCGACCATCCGGACTTCGACCCCCAGGTCCACCCGCCCTACCTCGTCCGTCTGATTATGGGGGCGGCACCGGTCCCCGTCGAGCTGGCCGAGCGGGCGAGCCGGCTCGGGATCAGGATCGTCCGGGCATACGGCTCCACCGAGCACCCCTCGACCACCGCTTCGCAGTTCTCCGACCCGGTGGAGAAGCGGACCCTCACCGATGGACGGGTCCTCCCAGGCTCGGAGATCCGACTTCTCGACGCCGACGGTGGTCCGGTGCCGGCGGGCCAGCCCGGCGAGATCCACTCCCGCGGTCCCGAGCTCTTCTTGGGCTACGTCGACACCACGCTCACCAGGTCGGCGATCGACGCCGACGGCTGGTACGACACCGGCGACATCGGGGTGCTCGACGAGGACGGCTACCTGACCATCACGGATCGCAAGAAGGACATCATCATCCGGGGCGGGGAGAACATCTCCGCCGCCGAGGTCGAGGGTCTACTGCTCGGCCTCCCCGGCGTGGCCGAGGTGGCAGTGGTCGCCACCCCCGATCCCCGCTTCGGTGAGCAGGCAACGGCGGTCGTCCGGCTCCTGCCCGAGGCACCGACCTTCGGGCTCGACTCGCTGAGCTCACACCTGCAGCAGAGCGGTCTGGCCCGCCAGAAGTGGCCCGAGAGGTTGGTCTTCGTCGACGAGTTCCCTCGTACGGCCTCGGGCAAGATCCAAAAGCACGTGTTGCGTTCGGCGCTCCGGAGCGGAGATGACCGCGTGGTCACCTTCGAAGCGGGCGGCTGAGTCGCGGGCGCCCGGGACAGTTCTTCGGACCTAGACTCCGTGCCAGAGTCCACCGAAACGTTGAGGAGGGTGGAGATGCAGCTCGAGGACATGATCCTGATCAGTGTGGACGACCATCTGGTCGAGCCGCCGTCGATGAGCGACTACTTCGTGGACCACTTCCCGGCCAAGTACCGGGACCGGGTGCCGAAGGTGATCCGACGGCCCAACGGGACCGACGCCTGGCTGGTGGAGGGGAACGAAGTCTCGAGCTTCGGGCTCAACGCGGTGGCCGGCCGGGTCCGCGAGGAGTGGGGGAACGACCCGGGCTGCTTCGAGGAGGTCCGCAAAGGGACCTGGGACGTCCACGAACGGATCCGGGACATGAACGTCAACGGGGTCCTGGGCTCGATGTGCTTCTCCTCCTGGCCGGGTCTCGGTGGCCAGTACTTCCTCCAGAGCGGGGACCGGGAGCTGGCCGGAATCATGATTCGGGCCTACAACGACTGGCACATCGAGGAGTGGGCTGGGGCCTACCCGGGCAGGTTCATCCCCCTCGCCCTGTCCGGCTTCATGCTCGGCCCGGAATGGATGGCCGAGGAGATCCGCCGGGTGGCGGCCAAGGGCTGCCACGCCATCTCCTTCCACTCCGACACCCACCGCTTCGGTCTGCCCGACCACCACGGGGACGAGTGGGATCCGGCCTGGCAGGCCTGCAAGGACACCGACTCGGTGATGGTGTTCCACTTCGGTAGTTCGCCGGACTTCATGCCCCGTTCTCCGTTCGACGTACTCATCCACACCATGCCCTTCAACACCGGTGTGTTCTCCTCGGAGCTGCTGTGGTCGAAGGTCTTCCGAAAGTTCCCTACGGTGAAGATCGCGCTCGCCGAGGGCGGTATCGGCTGGATGCCCTACTGGCTCGAGCGGGCCGACTACACCTACGAGCGCCACCACCTGTGGACCGGCCAGGACTGGGGCGACCAGCTCCCGAGCCAGGCATGGAAGGGTCGGGTGCTCGGGTGCTTCATCGACGACTACGCGGGTCTGCGCAACCGTGATCTCATCGGCGTCGAGAACATCGCCTGGGAGTGCGACTACCCGCACTCCGACTGCACGTGGCCCAACGCTCCCGAAGCGATCTGGAAGTCGTTGCAGGCCGTCCAGGTGCCCGACGAGGAGATCGACATGATCACCTGGAAGAACGCCTGCCGGTTCTACAACTTCGACCCGCTCGCGCACCGGACTCGGGAGCAGTGCACAGTGGGAGCGCTCCGAGCCGAGGCAGGTGACGTCGACACCACCCCCAAGAGCTACGGGACGAAGTGGCACACCGGCCCGCCGGCCGCCGCGCTGCCCAGCTGAGCCCCCGTACCCCGCCCGGGCGGCGGGGGCTCCAGCTCCAGGTGCACACCGAGACCGACGGATGACGGCTCCGACGAGCGAGAGCGATCGAGCCACGCATCCTCAGCTCTGAACGCTTTCGAACCAGATCAACCAGCGAGGGCCGCGGGAGGGTCCATGCAGGCCAAGCGCAGGACAGACGACGTTGAGAGCGATGCCCCCTGGATCGTGGACGGCTATGTCAACGCCAACCCGCCGCATCTGAGTCTCGATTGGAGCCTGACCGACGACCTGTACGGGCCGGCGAGGGTTCCGCCTCAGGACCTCGCCGAGCTCGTCGCCGACATGGACCGCCATCACATCGCCCGAGCCTTGCTGGCCCCGCCACCCGAATCAGCCAAAGGCGACCCGGTCGCCGGCTACCGCTGGACGCTCGACGCCGTGCAAAGCCACCCCGATCGCTTCGCGCTGAGTGTCCGAGTCGATGCCGATCAGGGCATACGCGCGGTGCGCCACCTCGAGAGGATGGTCCGCAATGACGGTGCCCGAGCCTTGCGGATCGTTCCCTACCGCGACGGGAAGCGGCCCAGCCACCGGTCGTACTTCCCTCTGTACGCCAAATGTATCGAGCTCGGCATTCCGGTCACTGTCACCGTTGGCCTGCCGGTGGTGCCCCGCGAAGGGATGGTGCAGAACCCCAAGTACCTCGACAAGGTCTGTGCGTTCTTCCCGGAGCTCACCATCGTCAGTGCGCACGGCGGCGCACCCTGGACCACGCTGCTCATTCAGCTGCTGCGGACATGGCCGAACCTCTATCACATGATCTCGGCCTACGCGCCGAGCCGGTACCCGCCGGAGCTGGTTGCCTTCGCCAATTCAAGACGGGGTCGAATAAAGATGATGTACGCCTCCGACTATCCGATGCTGACCTTCGAGCGGACGCGTCGGGAGCTGCCTGACTGCGGCATCAGTGAGGAATCCATGCCATGGTTCACCGAGGCGAACGCGGCGAGGGTCTTCTGGGGTGAGGGGAGCGCTGCCCAACCTGGAGGCTGAACTGCTGACGAAGTCTGTCCGCGGACGGTGGCCGCCCGACGTTCAGTACGGCTCGCCGGAAGGATCGAGATAGTCCTCGGCCAGGATCTTCTCCCGGCGGTAACGTTCGAAGTCCTCGTCCGAGACACCGAGAAGTTGCTGGTAGACGTACTCGTTGTCCTCGCCCAGCACCGGTGATCCCCTCCTCCACGCCTGGGGGACTCCTCGGTAGGGAAGGCCGGGATGGAGGTGCGTGCCGACGTCACTGGACGGCAGAGGGCGCTGCCATTGGCGGTCGCGGAAATGGGGATCGTTGGCGAACGACGCTTCATCGAGGAGAGGTCCGGCGGCCACACCCGCACCTTGGAGCGCGTGGAAACCTTCGATCGACGACCGGTCGGCGGTCCACGCGGCGATGATGGCGTCAAGTTCGTCATGGTGGCGCTGGCGACCCGCGAGGTCGGCGAACCGCGGGTCGCCAGCGAGATCGCCCCGACCAAGCACCGCGGCGAAGGCCCGCCACGCCTCGTCGTCACCGACGGAGATCGCTAGCCAGTCGTTCTCGCCCCGGCAGGGGTAGAGCCCCTGCGGCGCACGCCACGGATCCCGGTTGCCCCACCGCTGTGGTGCCACTCCCAGCTGGCAGTCCACGAGAATGTCGCCGAGGTGGTTCACGATGTTCTCGATCTGGGCGAACTCGATCAGCTGCCCCCGGTCGGTGCTTGTGCGATACCGGAGTGCGGCGATCGTGGCAAAGGCGGCGCCCGGACCTGAGGCTGCGTCCATATAGGTCGTCCCGGGTGTGGTCGTGAGGTCCGAACCCCGGTGCCCGCAGAGCCACAGCATGCTGCTGAGACCGTCGAACTGCGCACCGAAGCCCGTGTAGCCACACCAGTCCCCGGTGGTACCCGTAGGCGGCATCCGCACGATGATGAGACGAGGGTTGCGGGCCTGCAGTTCGCTCGTTTGGATCCCGATGTCGGCGAGACCACTGGCCTTGAAGTTCTCGATGAACACGTCTGAGCGCTCGACCAGCCGCATCAGGAGCTCATGACCCTCGGTCCGGCGGGTATCGATGGTGCAGGAGAGCTTGTTCCTGGCCAACGAGTTGTTCATCGCGTGACGATTCCACGGCCGGTCGGGCCGATCGGCCAGACCCGGACCGTAGAGCGAAGCCAGGAACCCCGGGTTTGAAAGGGTCGGCCTGGCTTGGTAGCCCTTCGTCGTAGGGGGTAGGACCCAGGGATTCTCCACCCGGATGACCTCGGCACCGAGATCGGCGAGGAGCATGGTGGCGTAGGGGCCGGACCACACGGTCGTCATGTCGACGATCCGGATCCCAGACAAAGGTGGCCGGGGAGAGCCGACGCTCGAGACCCCCACCAGTTCCGAGGAGAGCTCGCTCCCGGCGGCCTCCAGTTCGGCGCCGACCTCCGCGGTCTGCTCCCCGAGGCTCGGAGCCAGGCGCCGAATCGACCATCCTCCTTCGGCGAATCGGCAGGGAGGACCGGGTAGGTCGATCGAGCCAGCCCCGGGGTCGTCGGCGTGGACCCAGAAACCACGCTGGCGGAGGTGATCGGCGGCGAGCACCTCGAAGGGCGAGTTCACGCCGGCGAGCGGCCATCCCACGAGTTGCGCAGCCGCGGTGGCCTCGGCCCGGGTTCGGGCCAAGAGCCATGGGTACAACGCTGCGTCGATGGCCTCCTTCGTGTCGCCCCGCTCGAAGGCATCGGGTCGGGAGAAGGCCGCCCTCAAGTTGTCGTCATCGAGCACCTCAAGCATCTCGTCGAGCTGTTGAGGCGTCGACATCATCGCCATGTACCCGTCAGCACACGGGTGCACCCCACCGGGGATGAGCGACTCGCGCGCGGCGAAGAGCGTCGGACCCGGTGCACCGTGCCGGTATTGGTGGGCGAGCATCGTCGCCTGACGTGGTGGAAAGGTCGCCAACGCTTCGGTGGCCGAACAGTCGACGAACGAGCCCTCGCCAGTGGCCTCGGCCTCGAGCACGGCCGCGAGTCCACCGAGTGCGGCCATGTTGCCGACGAAGCAGAGTCCGAGATGTCCGGGCAGCCGGACCGGGCCCTCATCGGTATCTCCCAGAAGCAGGGAGTTACTCACCGCTTGGGCGATCAGGTCGTCCCAGAGATAGTCCGCGTAGGGGCCCGTGGCACCAAAGCCGCTGAGCCGCACGAGGGAGAGCCTCGGTGACCAGGCATGGAGGGAGTTCCACGTCAAGCCCCAGTTGTCGTGTCTGCCCCGACCCGTTGTCTCGATCAACAGGTGGGACCGCACCAGGAGCCTGGCGAGGGTTTCCCGACCGGCGACGGTCGAGGCATCGATGACCATGCTGCGTTTGTTGGTGTTCAGGTGAAGGAAGGCGCCGCCCCGGAAGAGGGCATCGGGCCCACGGACGGCGCTCTCTCGGTGCCGCAGCTCGTCACCGGACGGGGGCTCCACCTTCACCACGTCGGCGCCGAGGTCGGCGAACAGCTTCCCGCAGTAGCTCCCAGCGACCCCCTCGGCCAACTCCACCACGTTGATCCCACTCAGCAGCTGTCGCAATGCGCGCCAATCTCCCTCGACCGCGGTGTCCCGCGTGGAGTCTAGAGACAAGAGGATCGGTGTGGTCGCTGACCCCCGCCGACTGCCGCATGTCGAGCCCGAAGGTTGGTCCCATGGCGCGAGTCCATGCGGAGTTGCCCTACCCGAGCAGCGTCTCAGGAGCTAACCTCACGGCGCGCGCATACGACGCCGACGAGAACTGGATCAGTGCACCTGTTCGGTCTTCGGGTCGACGATGGGAGGGGCTACACCGCGACGAGAGGGTGCAGCCACCGCCAGGCGGCATACCAAGGATCGCACATGGCGATGTGTGCCGGTTGCGGCTTGAGAGCAGTGAGGAGCAGAGGAGATAGAGCCGTTGGTTGATCTTGCGGAGTCCGGTTCGTTGCTCTTCCCTCCGTATCCGCCAACGCTGCCGAACGTGCTGGCCGCAGCCGTCGCCAATTTTCCGAACCGGGAGTTCCTGGTCTGCGGAGAGAACCGCTTGACCTTCGCCCAGGCTGACGAGGCATCGGCCGGCCTCGCCACTGGCCTCATGGCGCTGGGCGTGGGCAAGGGGTCCCGGGTCGGCATCCTGATGCCCAACTCTCCCGACTGGGTCCTCTGTTGGTTGGCGGCAGCACGCATCGGCGCGTTGACCGTGCCAATCAGCACCTTCTACTCGACCGCCGAGCTGACCCGGGTCCTCGATCACGCCGATGTGGACACGCTGCTCATGGTCGACCGTTACGTCAAACGCGACTACGTCAAGCAAATGGAGACGGTTCCTGGGTTGATCGGGGCCGGTCGACCTGAGCTAGCGATCTCCCAGTTGCCGTACCTCCGTCACGTGGTCGTCTGGGGAAAGAGCGAGCGAACCTGGGCCAAGCATGGACCAGACCACCTTGTGCAGGCAGCAGCGTCGAATCGCCGTGTTGACCGCCAGGTGGTGTCGTCGGCTGAAACTCGGGTCACCCCGGCCGACGACCTCCTCATCATCTACACGTCGGGGAGCACGGCCGAGCCGAAGGCGGTCATCCACACCCACGCCAGCGTCATCAGGCTCTGCTACGCCCTTGAGGCATCCGGATGGGCAGATACCCGCCCTGACGATCGGATCTATGGCGCAGTGCCCTTCTTCTGGATCGGGGGACCCAACTCGACCATTCTGCCCAGCTTGTTCACCGGCGCATGCGTGGTGATGAGCGCCTCACCTGGCGTGGACGAGGTACTCGACACCTGTGCTCGGGAAGAAGTCACGACGATCAACGCCTGGGGGACACAGCTCCGGGCGATCACCGAGCGAGCAACGAGCCGTGGCGTCGTCCTTCCCAAGCTAAGGCTGATGTTCGATCAGCTTGACGAGAATGGCCAGCCCATTCCGTTTGAGTTGATCCCCAAGCCCTTTGGGATGACCGAGACCTTCGGACCACATGGACTCGAAGCCCGAGGGACCAAGTTGCCTCTTAGTAAGGCCGGCGCCTTCGGCCGCTCACTCTCGGGGATGGAGCGCAAAGTCGTCGATCCCGAGACAGGGCGGGTTTGCGCCCCAGGAGAGCCCGGCGAACTCTACGTGCGCGGCTTCTCACTCATGCGAGGTATGTACAAACGCTTGCCGGAGGACACCTTCGATCGCGACGGCTTCTATCCCACTGGGGACCGATGTCACGTGGATGCCGAGGGCTTTCTGTATTTCGAGGGTCGCTTCGGAGAGATGATCAAGACCAGCGGCGCCAACGTCTCCCCCAGAGAGGTTGAAGTCGTCCTCGAAGGGTTCGCGGAGATCCGCGAGGCCGTGGTCTTCGGGGTCCCAGACGTGGCACGGGGGGAGTCGATCGTGGCCGTCGTCATCCCAACACTTGGAGCGGGCGTCGATCGCGACCGCATTCTCGAACGTCTCGGCAACGAGCTCTCTGATTACAAGGTGCCCCGGTTTCTCTTCACAATGGACTACGAGACGATCCCCCGCACCGACTCTTCGAAGGTCAAGAAGAACCAGCTGAAGGAGTTGGTCCTCGAACAGTGGACCCAATTGACTGGGACGTCCCAGTAGATCACCGAACAGACGAGAGCACCTGAGCCGAAGGATCAGTCTTGAATGCCTCTCGCTAACCCGGCTCTAGCCCGGGTTCTTCATCAAGCTCCGTGAGCTGACCCTCGCGCGTCCGCGAAATTGCCCTCCCGAACTGGGAAACTGATGGTGTCGAATCAGCAGTCATCCCACCCAGGAGGGCACTTTCAA
>Ga0116216_10000422_pt1 | contig 34894 bp, 33 predicted proteins | sample Sb_taG_11_FD_89696 | JGI IMG/M metagenome (GOLD analysis project Ga0116216, IMG submission 89696) | Peat soil microbial communities from Weissenstadt, Germany - Sb_50d_3_AS metaG | ecosystem: Environmental > Terrestrial > Soil > Wetlands > Peat | place: Germany: Weissenstadt | collected 2010-09-21
CCCTTCCGTCGGGTCCCACGCGGGTCCTCGACTACAACTACCTCGAACAGATCACGAACGCCCTCGCGATGTACATCTACAACGGCCAGTCGAACGAGCTGATCGGGTTTGCCCCGTGGATCAACCCCGCGTCCATCAACGAGAACTCGGTCATCGGCGGTGGTGGGGACATCGTCTGGTTCCAGGTTCAGTACGCCGCGGCGACCTACAGCGCTACGATCACCGAGTCTGGCCTCACGGCGGGTACGGGATGGTCCGCGACAGTAGGACCCACGACGTTGAGCTCGCACACCGCCTCGATCGTCTTCCCGGGGCTCGCGAACGCGACGTACGACTACAGTGTGTCCTTCGAAGCCGGTTACAGCGTCGCCCCGTCCAACGGGACGATCACCATTGCCGGAGCGAACGTCCCCCAGGCCGTGGCCTACACCGCGTTCGTCACCTCGACCGCGACCGTGACGTTCCTCGAGACCGGGCTCGCCTCCAATACGAGCTGGACGCTCGTCGTTTCGGGCTACGGCGCGCAGACAACGAACGGGCCGAGCCTCGCCTTCGCTCTTCCGGAGAGCCACGTGTATGACTACCAAGCCCAGATCATTGAGGGGTATTTCGCTCCGAACGGGTCCAGCGTGTCCCTCGCGGCGCTCCCGCTCAGCGAAACGATCGCCTACACATCGATTATCGGCCCGGTCTATGCGCTGACGTTCAGCGAGGCGGGCCTGCCAGCAGGAACGAGCTGGGCCGTAACGATCGGGCCCGCGTCGTCGGGCTACACGGTCGCGGTCACGAGCGTGAACAATACGTTCTACGAGACGAACGGCACGTACCGGGCCACCTTCACTGCACCCGCGGGCTACACCGGTCCCGCCCACTCCATCCAAGTGGTCGTCAACGGCCAGGCGGTTACCGTGGCGGTAGTCGTCTTTTCGACTTCGTCGTCCGCACCGCCGCCCCCGGCCGCCTCCCCCTCGTCGACGTACCTCGGCACGCTGGCCTACGCCCTGATCGGGCTGCTTGCCCTGCTCGCGATCGTGTTCCTCGTCCTTGCCGTGCACTACGCCGGGCGGAGGCCGCCAGCCTCGCCGCCTCCGCAGGGCTGGAACGAGGCACCGTCTGACGAAGCCAAGGCTGACGACGCCAAAGCTGACGGGGAAACCTCCCCGCCTAGCCCTCCGTCGACTTAGGTCGGCCGGACTCCCTCGAGCCAACCCTTTCCCCCGGCCCGGGCCGCCGACGTGCGGCCCGGGCCCCTTGCAGACTATCCTCCTTCCGAAGGGGCGAACCGGATTTGGGTAGCTGGCCGGCCGGTTACAGGAGCGGCAGGTCGCCCGTGATAGGGTCGAGTTCGGAAGCGGGCGCGGGACCGAGACCGAGGCACGTCCGCGTCCCGGGCGCGACCTCGGTGAACCCCGCGTCCTCGACCCAGGTGGTCGGGATCCCCGCGGCGCGGGCCTTCCGCTGGATCGCCTCCATCTCCTCGAGCGTGGCGACCTCGAGAGCGACCTTCTTCTGACCTTCGGCGAGCCAGGCGTCGAGGTCGCTCGAGGAATGCGTCTCTGCCCTCCGGACGAGCAGGACGGCCGCATGCGCCGCCTGGACGGCCGCCTTGCCGGCGGTCAGCCGGAGCTCCCCACGGATGATCAGGACCATCTTCTGTGACGCCGGGCTCGCGCGTCCGCGACTAGAGGTCATACTCCGCCTCCCGTCGTTCCTGGAGCGCCCGGAGCTCGCTGCGCACCTCGTCGAGCCGCTCTTGCAGCTCGCCGGGCGCCTCGGAATCGGGTCGAGGGCCCGAGAGCTTCCGGACCAGATGCCGCTCCTCGGCGCCCAGCCGGTCGAGCTCGCGGGTAAGCTCCCACGGCCCTCCTGAGCCCGGCTCGCGGGCGGGCGGGGGCGGCAGGGTGCGCGCATACGCACCCTCGAGCAGTCCCACGGCCAGCGCGACCGCCGCGATCGCTCCGAGGCACGCTTCGAGCAGCGGATCGGACCAGTTCGCGAGGAATCCGCCCGGAGCGACGCGTAGGAGCAGGAAGCCGACCAGCACCGTCAGGACGACGCTCAGCGTGAACGCGAGCGTGATCGTTTCGAGCGCCCCCCGCAGTCCGCTCGGACCCCGAAAACGGAGGCGCGGGAAGACGGCCCGGGCGACCGTGAAGCCGGGGACGAAGAACAGCAGCGCCCCGCCGAGGAACGCTTCGGGTAACGAGAGCGGGTTCATCGAGGGAGGGCTCTCACTCCGCAGGCCCGCCGGGAGCACCAAGGCCCTTCTCGATCTGGCGTCGCAGCCGGCGGTTCGAGGCCAGCCCGTGGGCTGACTTGCGGGTCAACTCGAACTGCTTGAGGAGGGCCCGGACCTCCTGGGGCGGCTGCCCGCTTCCCCGGGCGATGCGGTGTATCCGCTCGGCCTTGATGATCGAGGCATCCGAGAGCTCGCCGGGGTTCAGCGAGTCGAGGATCGCCCGGAACCGTCGGAGCCGGCGCTGGGACTCCTCGAGCTGCTTGTCGTCCAGCTTTCCCCCTCCGAACATCGGGAACATCGACATGATCTTCGAGAACGGCCCCATCTGGCCGAGCGAATCGAGCTGGGAACGCATGTCTCGGAGCGTGAACCGCCCCGACATGAGATGCTTCGCGGCCTCCTCGGCCGCCTCCTTGTTGGAGAGCTCCTCGAACCGCTCCAGGAGCGTCTGGATGTCGCCCATGCCGAGCAGCCGCGAAACGAAACGGGTCGGTTCGAACCGCTCCAGTTCCTCGAGGTGCTCGCCCGTCCCCAGGAAGACGATCGGAGCGCCGCTGACCGCCACTGCGGAGAGGGCGCCGCCTCCCTTCGCCGACCCGTCGAGCTTCGTGAGGATGACGCCGTTCAGGCCCACCGCCTTGTGGAACGCCTCCGCGCTCCGGCCCGCGGCCTGCCCCATTGCCGCATCCAGGACTAGGAACACCTCGTCGGGCTGGAGGACCGCCTTGACCCGCTTGAGTTCCTCGATCAGCTCGGCGTCGATCCCGCTCCTTCCGGCCGTGTCGACGATAATGGCGAGGTGCGCAGGGAGCTTCTCGAGCGCGGCCCGGACGATCGCCTCCGCCTTGCGCTCCGAGCGGTCGGAGTAGAAGTCGGCTCCGATCTTCTTCGCGAGCTGCTCGAGCTGGTCGATCGCCGCCGGCCGATGAACGTCCGCAGCGACCAGGCCGACCCGGACTCCCTTCTTCTGGAGGTAGCGCCCGAGCTTGGCGGCGGTGGTGGTCTTTCCCTGCCCGTAGAGACCGGCGAGCAGGATTCTCTTCGGCTTCGCCTCGAACGGTCGGTCCTTGCCCAGGATCCCCCGAATCTCCTCGTAGATGATTCGGATGAGGAAATCGCGCAGGCTCGCGCCCGCCGGGGGCTTCTCCTCGGTCGCGCGGCGTCGAACCCGCTGGGTGAGATCGAGGGTCAGCTGGACGTTGACGTCCGCCTGGAGGAGAGCCCGCTGGATGTCCCGGACGACCTCCGAGAGCAGCGCCTCGTCGACCACGGACCCGCGGGCGATCTTCTGGAGTACACCCCGCAGGGACTTTCCAAGCGAATCGAGAACCATCGGGAACCCCTCTCGGGTGGCCAGAGGCCGCGATTCAAGACCGCCGCCCCTATATCTCGGGCGCGGGGCGTCGATCCGTGCCGCGGGTCGTCCCCGCGGGTCGTCGGGGACGATAAACGTCTTAAGAACCGGACGGGGTGAAATCCCGGACCTCATGTCGTCGGAGGCACCCGCGGTCGCCGCAGCGCCGACAGCACCGGCAGCGCCCAAGCCGGCCCCTCCCAAGCTGAACCCGGTGCGCGTCGCGATCCCGGAGGAACCGGTCGCCGAACGCACGACCGATTTCCGCGAGGTACTCCACGCTTACTCGAAAGAGGAGGCGATCCTGGAGGCGAAGCGATGCATCCAGTGCCGCCGCCCGTGGTGCGTCGAGGCGTGTCCGATCACCCAGGACTGCCGGGAGTACATCCGCCTCGTGGCGGCGGACGATTTCGACGGCGCGGCGCGCGTCACCCTGCGGGAGAACCCGCTCTCGACGTGCCTCTGCAAGGTCTGCTACCACTACTGCGAGGAGTCGTGCGTGATCACGAAGAAGGGCGTGCCGATCGCCATCCGACACCTGAAGCGCGCCGCGCTCGAGTTCGGGAAGAGCGACCTGGTCTACGTCGCATCGAAGCCCAAGGGCCAGCGGGTCGCGGTCGTGGGAGGGGGTCCGGCGGGACTGATGGCGGCCTGGGAGCTCGGCGTCCGCGGCTACTCGGTCACGGTGTTCGAGCAGGAGGCGCGGGTGGGCGGGCTGATGCAGACGATCCCCGCCTACCGGATGACGGACGCCGATGTGCAGACGGACCGGGCCCGGCTCAAGGACCTTGACGTCACGTTCGTCGACGGCACGAAGATCGGGAAGGACCAGCCGCTCGACCGGCTCCTCGCGGACGGATACCAGGCCGTCCTCCTCACGGTCGGGACGCCGGCGCACCGAACGCTCGGCGTCCCCGGTGAGGACCTCCCAGGAGTCCTGCCGGCACTGCGCTTCCTCAAGGAGACGAACGCTGGCCATCCCCCCAAGGTCGGCAAGGAGATCGTGGTCGTGGGCGGCGGCGACGTCGCGATGGATTCCGTCCGCACCGCCCTCCGGGAGTCGGGCGGCGGGCGTGTCACGCTGGTCTATCGGCGCGGGCGCGAAGAGATGCCCGCGGATCACGAGGAGGTCCTCGGTGCCGAGAAGGAGGGCATCCGATTCCTGTTCCAGCGGGCCCCGCTTGAGATCGTGGGCAACGGTCGCGTGGAAGGCCTTGTTGTCCAGTCGATGGAACTCGGTCCCCCGGACGCCGGCGGACGCCGGACGCCCGTACCCGTAGCCGGGTCCCAATCCACGATCGCGTGCGACACGGTGATCGTCGCCGTGGGCCAGAAGGCGGACCTCACCGGCTTCGGACCCGAGCTCGACCTCAAGGTGACCTCCCAGGGATGGCCCGAGGGCAAGCGGGCCGGCTTCGAGACAGCGATCCCGGGGATATTCGCCGCCGGGGGCCGTTCGGTCGTCTACGCGATGGGGGCTGCGACCGACGCGGCGAACGCGATCGATGCGTACCTTTCCGCCAAGAGAGGAGAGGCCGCCACGGCCAGGCCCGACCCCTTCGGCGGAAAAGGGACGTTCAAGCTGCCGCCGGGGTACACAGCCCCCATCCGATCGTAAGCCCACTACGGCGCGACGACTCGGCCGCGAAGGTATTTCTGCCCCACCGGCCCGGTACAGCACGTGGGGCGCCCGGCTAGGCCTACGCTCGTTCGGGCCGCGTTCGTGGTCGCGCTCGCAGCGCTCCTGCTCGGGCTGATGGGCTCCGTCGAGGGCAGCGCTCCGCAGGGCGGGTCGCCCATTCCGACCACGGCGGTCTCCACAAGCTCGTTGGCGGACTTCGCGGTCCGTTCCGGGTACGATCCCGCCCGGATTTCCCTCGTGGAATCACCCCACTCGCCACCGGGGCTGATCCCTGTCGACGTGGTGTTCGAGCCCCGTTCACTTCCTTCCGCCCCGCCCCCGGGACTGGTCCCCGCCGCCGGGTTCGCCGCGCGCTACGGGCCCACACCGTCCGAGTATCTTCGGGCGCAGCAGTACTTTACCGGGGAGGGACTCCGTGTCACGCACGAATGGCCGGACCGGATGACCCTCTCGCTGGAGGGCACGGCCGTGTCGCTCGACCGGGCGTTCGGGACGGCGCTCGTCTCGGGGACGTACGGCAACCGGAGCGTGATGATCCCGACGACCGCCCCGACCCTCCCCGAAGGGATCGAAGCGGACGTCGCCGGCGTGGTGGGCCTGTCGACCGGGTTCGAGACGTTCTCGATCGACCTGTCCCCGCCGGGGTCGCTGTCGAGCGGTGGCTCGCGCGCCGCCCTCGGGTCGGGCAACACGGTCGTCCCGTCGACGGCGCGTAGCATCTACGGGCTCTCCGCGCTCTACAACCTCACCGGCTCGCCGGTCTACGCGAACGCGACCAACGAGTCCATCGCCCTCGTCCTCTGGGGCCAGGGGTACTCGCCCAGCGACATCCAGAACTTCTTCGCGAACTACAACGGCGCGGGCTTCCCCGCTACTTCGATCGCGCCCTACCCGGTGGACGGGGCCGACGCACCGGCCAGCTCTGCTCTATCCTCCCCGGATCTCCAGGCCGTCGAGGAGATGACCCTCGACATCGAGTGGTCGGGAACGGCCGCGCCGGGGGCTACCTTGGACGCGGTCTACGCTCCCGACGGCCCGGGTCCCAGCTACTCTCCTTCCACAGCGGCCCTCACGGACGCGTTCGAGACGGCGCTCTCCCTCACCAACGTCAGCGTGATCTCGATGTCGTTCGGGGTGGTCGAATCGGGGGACGGGGCGCTGGCTGCGAGCTGGAACGGGCTTCTCGCGGTAGCGGCGAGCCGCGGCATCACTGTGGTCGCCGCGTCGGGCGACACGGGCGGTGATGCCGATGCCGGCTGCTCGGGAGGGGTCTCCGCGGAGTACCCCGCGTCATCTCCGGAGGTCCTGGCGGTCGGCGGAACGGACGTCAGCCTCGCCCGCAACGTGTTCGGGCAGATCACGGGATTCAGCGAGTCTGCATGGAACGACAGCGGCGGAGGGTTCTCCGATCATTTCGGGATCCCGAGCTGGCAACAGGTCGGTACGGCGGGTCCGTTCGTGAACGTCTCCGGCCATCGCGGACTGCCAGACGTCAGCGCGTCCGGCGCGGACAACTTCCTCTTCTTCGACGGCGGCGAGAGCCAGGCTGCGGGAACGAGCTTCGCGGCGCCGTTCTGGGCGGGTCTCGTGGCGGAGATGAACGCTCAGTACGGTCGGCCCCTCGGCTGGCTGCTTCCCCAGCTCTATCACGTGGGCGCAAGCCAGCCGAGCGGACAGATCGGGATCGGCCTCGCGGACGTGGTAGGGGGGCACAACTGTCTCGTCAATGCGACCGTCGGGTGGGACGCGGCGACCGGCTGGGGCTCGCCTCGCGCGGTCCCGCTCTACGAGGACCTCGTCGGCTCGTACGTGAACCTCAGCCTCTCCGTGACCCCGACCACGGTCGCACCCGGGGGCGCCGTCACCGTCGTGACGCAGCTCACGAATCGGACCACAGGGATCCCGATCGCCGACACCGTCGTCCGTATGGCCGCCGTGGCCGACACGACGACCGGGCCCTGCACCGGCACGTTCTCCGAGGCGGACCCCCGGACGAATTCGACCGGATGGGTCGAGGCGCAGCTGACGATCCCGTTCTGTTATCTCGGTGCCCACGCGAACGTCTCGGTGGTCGTGACGACCGATCGCCTGTACGGGACCAACCAGTCGATCGTGGCGGTGAACCTGCTCGGTCTCCTCCCGGCTCTCGAGGTCCTGGAACAGCCCCCGTGGACGTACATCGGCTACACGATCATCATGTCGGTGGCGGTCGTCGCCGGAGCCTGGCTGGGACGCGGTCGGTATCGGCCCCCGACACCCGCCCCCGGTGCACGGCCCACCGTCAAGCGCCCGGCGGCAACGCCGCCAGCCCCTCCGCCGCCCCCGCCGCCCAACGCCCCGACGCAGGCGCCCTCCCCGCCGGCCGGAGCGCCTTCGGCCTCATCCCCGCCTCCGCCGGCCTCGGGACCGGCCGCGCCGCAAAATCCCCAAAAGGCTTAATCCGGGGGCTCTCTCGCGCCGGTGTGCCCGGTGCATCGGGGGAAGTCCCCGACGGGGGGACCCCGGTCGCGCTCTCGGGGCCCGAGCGGTCGGTCCTCGCAGCGCTCCGCGAGTCCACGGACCTGCCGGTCGGCGAGGAAGCGCTCGCCCAGAAGGCCGGGATCGGGCTGGACACGGTCCGCGGGAGCCTCCAGCGACTGAGGTCGAAGCACCTCGTCGTGGTCGAGGAGGAGCACGAGACGACCGTGGCGATCACGCCCCGCGGGAAGGAGGTGCTCGCGGTCGGTCTCCCGGAACGTCGCCTCCTCGACGCGCTGCGAAGCCGCGGCCCGCTCACTCCCGAACAGGTCGCCACGCTGGGCCTGCGCGACGAGGAGCGGTCGGCCGCGATCGGCATCCTCCGACGGCGCGGGGTCCTCGCCGACGGCGTACCGATCAGGATCAAGGAAGGGGTCGCACCGCCCGCCGGCCCGCTCCCGGAGGAGCTCGTCCTCCGTCAGGTCGCGAACGAGGAGACCGAGCTCGACCCTCCCCTCGTGGAGGCGCTCGAGCGAAGGGCCCTCGTGCGGACCGACCACCGCTCGATCAAGCGATGGGCCCCGTCCGACGAGGGTCGGCGGATGACGCTCGTCGACGAGGGGGAGGCACCGATCGGAGCGCTGACCCATCAGCTGCTGCTCAGCGGACTCTGGAAGGACCGCGTCTTCCGGCCATACGACGCCCGCGCGCCCGTCCCGCTCGTCTCCGGGGCGCGTCCGAACCCGTACGTCGCGTGGCTCGAGGAGTTCGCCGAGGTCCTCGTCGGGTTGGGGTTCGAGGAGGCGGAGGGCCCTCTGCTCGAAACGGAGTTCTGGAATAACGACGTGCTGTTCATGCCCCAGGATCATCCGGCGCGGTCGATCCACGACGCGCTCGCCGTCGAAGGGATCGCCGGTCGCCTGCCGGCCGCCGAACTCCTGGCCCGGGTCGGGGCGGCTCACGAGGGGCGCCCCATGCCCGGGGAAGCGGTCCCGATAAGCCCGGGATGGGCGACCCCGTACGATCCGACGATCGCGGCCCGCCCGGTGCTCCGATCCCAGACGACCGCGGTATCGGCCCGGTTCCTGGCCCGTCACCCCGCCCCCCCGTTCCGGATGTTTTCGATCGACCGCAACTTCCGCCGGGAAGAGGTGGATGCGAAGCACCATCTCGAGTTCCAGCAGGCCGAAGGGATCGTGGGCGCGGAGGGGATGACGGTTCGTCACCTGGTCGGGCTATTCCGGTCGCTGGCGGAAGCGATCGGCATCCGCGAGCTCAAGATCCGGCCGAGCTACTTCCCGTTCACAGAACCCTCCATCGAAGGGTACGTTCGGCATCCGCGCCTCGGCTGGATGGAGGTGTTCCCGGGCGGGCTGTTCCGGCCGGAGGTCCTCCGGCCGCTCGGGGTCGACGTCCCCGTCCTCGCCTGGGGGGTGGGCGTGACCCGCCTCGCGATGGTCGCCCTGGGAAAGAACGACATCCGCGAGCTGTTCTCCGACGACCTCGAGCTGCTCGGCGGGAGGCGAGGCTAGGCGTGCCGCGATCGACGCTCTCCCTCCGCCGGGTCCTCGAGCTCCTGCCGCCCGGCGTGACCGACGCCACGCTCGAGGAGCTCCTCTTCGCGTCCAAGGCGGAGGTCGAGCGACGGGTCGGTGACGAGCTCGAGCTCTCCGTGACGCCGGATCGGCTCGACCTCCTCTCCGAGGGAGGCCTCGGGTTCTACCTCCAGGGTGCCCTCGGGTCGGCGTCCGGCCTCCCGAAGGCGCGACGCTCTGCGCCGACCGACGAACCGTGGACGATCCGTGTGGATGCGTCCGTCGAAAAACTGCGTCCCGCGATCGCCGGGATTCGGATCCGGGCGCCGGGCGGTCGCCCGCTCGACGAAGGGCTGCTGGCCGAGGCCGTCCGGTTCCAGGAGATCCTGCACGCCACGGTCGGCCGCGACCGTCGCGTGATGAGCCTCGGGATCTACCCCGCGGACCGGCTGAGGCCACCGATACGGTACTCCCTGGAGCCGGTCTCCCGCGTGAACTTCGTGCCGCTCTACGGCAGCGAGGAGGTCACGGGCGCCGATTTCCTCGCTACGGACCCGATGGCCCAGCGGTACGGGTCGCTGGGCTCCTCCGAGGGGCGATGCCTCACGCTCCGCGACGACGCGGGCAGCATCCTCAGCCTCCCGCCGGTGCTCAACAGCCGAGGGACTGGAGAGGCCCGGCCCGGCGACCGAGAGCTTCTCCTCGAATCGACGGGGACCCGACCGCGCACGGTCCGAGAAGGGCTCGGGCTCCTCCTGGTCGTGTTCGTCGCGCGCGGATGGGCCGTGGCCCCGGTCGCGATCGAGGCGGCGGACGGCTCGCGCGACGAGGGGGTCGAGGTCCTCGAGCCGCACGAGCAGGACCTGGCCGCCGAGCTGCTCGATCAGATCGCCGGTACTCCGCTCGGGTTCGACGAGGTGGCGCAGCCCCTCGCGCGGGCCCGCCTTGGGGTGCGACGGATCCGGGGCGGGTTCCGGGTCTCGTCTCCGCCCTGGCGGCCGGACCTTCTCGGACCGGTCGACCTCGCCGAGGAGGTCGTTCTGTCGCGCGGCGTCCGGTCCGAGGACGGCATCGTGCCCGCGAGCCCGACCCGGGGCCACCGCCGCGCGGAGACCGTCTTCCGACGGCGGATCGCCGCGCTTCTCCTTGGCCTGGGATTCACCCAGCCCCACACGCCGCTGCTCGTTTCGGAGACGTGCGTCGGTCGGCTGGCCGGCGGTGCCCCGATCCGCCTTCGCAATCCCGTATCCGCGGAATTCGCGTTCGTGCGGGACCGCCTGCTCCTCTCGCATATCGACGTGCTCGCGCACAACACGCGCCGGAGCTATCCGCAACGGTTCTCGGAGGTCGCCCCCGTGGTCGTGCGCTCCCCCGGGGCCGAAGCGGGAGCCGAGACGCGGTACCGCGCCGGCTTCATCGTGGCCAGCGAGCGTGCGGGGTTCGCGGACGTCGCCGCGCTCGTGGAATATCTGCTGGGGAGCCTCGACGTGGGGGCCGTCCGCGAGCCCGCGGAACTGCCCGGGACGATCCCCGGTCGCGCCGCGCAGGCCCGCGTCGCGGGAGAGGTCGTCGCCGAGATGGGAGAGATCCACCCCCGAATCCTCGCCGATATCGGCGTCCCCGTGCCAAGCGTTTGGGCCGAGCTTGACCTCAGCGCGCTGTGGCCCTTGGTCGCTCGCCGCGACACCGATTAATAGCGTCCGCCGGTCCGACGCCGATGGCGCGCTCTCGTCGTGCGTCGCCGATCGATCCCCGCCGCGCCCGCTGGGAGCGGGACGCGCGGAAGGCCATCGGAGAACGGGCGTCCGGGGGCCGGTTGCCGCTTCTCTCGGACCCGCCGGAGGCGTCGGACGAGGCGTTCCTTTCCCAGGTTGGCTTCCCGGGAGAGCCACCCTTCACTCGAGGGATCCAACCCACGATGTACCGGGGCCGGCTCTGGACGATCCGGCAGTACTCCGGGTTCGGCAGTGCCGGGGCCACGAACCGACGGTTCCGGTTCCTGCTCGAGGGGGGACAGACCGGACTTTCGGTCGCGTTCGACCTCCCGACCCAGAACGGGTACGACTCGGACCACGAACGCTCCCGGGGCGAGGTCGGGCGGTGCGGGGTCCCCATCTCCTCCCTCGCGGACATGCGGACCCTCTTCCAGGGGATCTCGCTGGATGACGCGACCGTGTCGATGACGATCAACGCGACGGCCCCGATCCTCGTTCCGCTGCTGGTCGCGGTCGCCGAGGAGGGCGGCGTACCCCGTGCCCGCCTCTCCGGAACGGTCCAGAACGATGTGCTGAAGGAGTACGTCGCGCGAGGGACGTACATCTACCCGCCCGCGGCGTCGTTGCGGCTCACGGTCGACCTGATCGAGTTCTCGACCCGGGAGATGCCGATGTGGAACTTCATCTCCGTCTCGGGCTACCACATGCGCGAAGCCGGTGCCACCGCACCCCAGGAGGTCGCCTTCACGCTCGCGAACGCGATCGCCTACGTCCGTGCGGTCCGCGACCGGGGCCTCGACCTCGAGAGCTTCCTGCCACGGCTTTCGTTCTTCTTCTCCTCGGACATCCGCTTTCTCGAGGAGATCGCGAAGTTTCGTGCCGCGCGCCGTCTGTGGGCCCGCATCGTGCGGGAGACGTTCGGCGTGAAGGGAACCCGCGCGCAGCAGCTCCGATTCCATACCCAGACCGCCGGGTCCAGCCTCACAGCGCAGCAGCCCGAGCTCAACGTCGTGCGAACCACGCTCGAGGCCCTGGCCGCGACGCTGGGCGGAACCCAGTCCCTCCACACGAACGCGCTCGACGAGGCGCTCGGTCTCCCGACGGAGCAGACCGCGCGCCTGGCCATCCGAACCCAACAGACCCTCGCGGAGGAGTCGGGGATCGGGTCGACGGTCGACCCCGTAGGGGGCGCCTACGCGATCGAGGAGGCCACCGACCGCATCGAGCAGGAGGCGGGCGAGTACCTCGCGCGCATCGAAACGATGGGCGGGGCTGTCGCGGCGATCGACCGCGGCTTCATCGCGGGGGAGATCGCCCGGGAGGCGTACCGCGTAGCGAAGGCTCGCGAGCGGCGGGAGGAGACGGTCGTCGGGGTGAACGAGTACCCCGAGGGAAACCCGGCGTTCTCGCTCTTTCCGGGGTCCCACAAGGGAGTCTCGGGTCAGCGGATCTCGCCCGAGGACGAGGCCCGCCAGGTACGACGGCTGGCCCGGTGGCGCCGCGAGCGCGACGCCGCGCTCTCGCTCGCCGCGCTCGAGCGGCTGCGCCGGACTACCGAGTCGGGCGGGAACGTGATTCCCGAGGTCCTGGCCGCGGTGGTCGCGGGGTGCACGCTCGGAGAGATCTCAGACGTCTGGCGAGTCGCGTTCGGCGAACAGCCCCCCTCGAAGGCGTTCTAGGAAGAGATCGACGGTGCAGCTCGATCACGTCGGGATCGCCGTCGCTAGCCTCTCCAAGGCGATCGAGCGGTGGCGGCCGCTCGCGGGAGACCCCGACTCGCCCCCGGAGCAGCTCCCGACGCAGGGAGTACGGGTCGCCTTCCTGCGCGTCGGGGAGACGCACATCGAGCTTCTGGAGCCGCTGACCCCCGAATCGCCCGTCGGCAAGTTCCTGGCGTCCCGGGGGGAGGGGATCCACCACCTGGCGTTCCATGTCCCGAGCGTGGACGCCCAGCTCGCCGAGCTGATCCACCGCGGGGATCGCGTGGTCGACCGAGCCTCCCGACCGGGGGCACGGGGGCGGCGGGTCGGGTTCGCCCACCCGAGCGCGTTCGGCGGTGTGCTGGTCGAGTTCGTGGAGAGCCCGTGAGCCGGGTCGTCTCCGCCGACCTCGGGGCAATCATCGACAGCCGAGGCCAGCCGACGGTCGAGGCGACGCTCGTCCTCGAGTCCGGCGCCCGGGGCCGTGCGGGCGCGCCGAGCGGGGCCAGCACGGGTATCCATGAGGTCCGAGCGTTTCCGGAGGGCGGGGCGGCCGCGGCGCTGCGGGCGTTCCCCGGTTCGGTCGCCCCTCGGCTCGTGGGGGTGGACGCGGCGGACCAGGCGGCGATCGACGGGGCGCTCCACGCGGTGGACACCACCCCGGATTTCTCCCGGATCGGCGGCAACACGGCGACCGCGGTCTCCATCGCCGCCGCGCTCGCGCACGCCGCCGAGAAGGGTGACCCGCTCTGGCGGGTCCTCGCCCGCCCTGGGGTCACCGGTACGGCGTTCCCCGCGGTCGTGGGCAACTGCATGAACGGGGGCCGACACGCCATCGGCGGGCCGGACATGCAGGAGTTCATTGCGTTCGCCGAGTCGCCCCGGCCGGACGAGTCGGTCCGGGCCGCGGTCCGGGTGCACGCTCTCGTCGGAGAGCAGCTCCACCGACGCTATCCTACGCTGGCGCTGGGCCGGGGGGACGAGGGGGGCTGGGTCGCTCCCGTAGGGAACATCGAAGCGATCGAGCTGTTGCGGGACGCGTGCGCCCGGGCTCGCGACGAGCTTCGGGTCGAGGTCCACCCCGGCGTTGACCTCGCGGCCAGCGAATTCTACCGGGGCGGGATGTACCGGTACAAGGACCGGAGCCTCGATTCCGAAGGGCAGGTCCAGTTCGTGGCGAAGCTCGTCGACGAGTACGATTTCCGGTTCGTGGAGGACCCGCTCGACCAGGAGGCGTTCGAGCCGTTCGCCCAGCTGACCCGGGCCATCGGGAACCGGGCCCTCGTCGTGGGTGACGACATCTTCTGCAGCCGCGTGTCGCGGCTGGAGCGGGGGATCGCCGACCGCTCGGTGAACGCGGTCCTGATCAAGGTGAACCAGGTCGGGACCCTTACGGATACGTTGGCCACGGTCGACCTTGCCCGCGCCCACGGCCTCGCCACGGTCACGTCGCACCGTTCGGGGGACCTCCCCGAAGGGTGGCTGGCCCACCTCGCAGTAGGGACCGGTGCGAGGGGTATGAAATGCGGCGTTCTCGGTGGAGAGCGCGTGGCAAAACTAAATGAGCTCCTGCGTCTCGGCCGCGCCACCGGATGATGGAGTAATGCCCGACGACGAACCGATGGCCGAAGAGCCCGTGAGCACCTCCGACGGCCAGGATATCCGCCCGGGCGAGCTCCTGATCCCCGAAGACACCTACCTGACCTCGGGCGTGCACATCGGGACGCAGCAGAAGTCGGCCTCGATGCGCCGGTTCGTCTACAAGATCCGGTTCGACGGGCTCCACGTGCTCGACGTTCGCGAGACCGACCGGCGGATCCGGATGGCCTCGAAGTTCCTCGCCCGTATCCCGGCGGAACGGATCCTCACCGTCTCCCAGCGCCAGTACGGCCAGAAGCCGGTCCGCGTCTTCGCGAAGACCGTGGGCGCGGTGTCGTTCGCCGAACGGTTCGTCCCCGGATGCCTCACGAACCCGAACCTGCCCGAGTACTTCGAGCCGAAGGTCCTGGTCGTGACGGACCCCGCCACGGACCAGCAGGCCCTGAGCGAGGCCGTCTCCATTGGCATCCCCGTGGTCGGGCTCTGCGATGTCAACAACGAGACCCGCGACGTGGACCTCGTGATCCCGGCGAACAACAAGGGACGGGTCGCGCTTGCGACCGTGTACTGGCTGCTCGCGCGGGAGGTCCTCCGCGCGAGGGCCGGGGGCGCCGAGGTCGAGTACCCCCTCACCATCGAGGATTTCCAGGCCGCCCTGTAGGCGGGTCGGGTCGGGCCGGTCCTCGCCGTCCGGCACCGTCTTATCGGGCGCGAGTCTCGGTTTGGTGTGAGCCGCACCGGCTCGGGCCTTCTCGAACTCCTTACCGAGCACGGGGTGCCCGAAAAGGGTGCCCGCCTCTACCTCGCGGCCTGCCGGGCCGGGCCGCAGACCGCGAGCGAGCTCGCCCGTCTGTCCGCGGTGAACCGTGTCGAGGCGTACCGCATCATCAAGCAGCTCGCGAGCGAGGGGCTCCTGACCGCCGCCGGGGCCCGCCCGCGGCGGTTCGCGGCGCTCCCCCCGGACGAGCTCGTCGACCGGTGGATCCACCGTGCGACGGACCGGCTCCGCCAGCTCCAGGAGGACCGCCCCAAGCTCCTCGCGGACTGGGAGGAGCAGCGGACGGAGCTCGACGACCGCGACCCGCGCAAGTTCGCGGTGTTCGACGGCCGGGAGGCGATCCGCGGCGTGCTGCTCAAACGGATCGGCACGGCCAAGGGCCAGATCCTCGTGAGCGCGAGCGGAGCGCTCCTTTCGACGCTGATCGAGGGCGGGGTCGACCGAGGGCTGCGGGAGGCCGTGGGCCGGGGCGTGAAGGTCCGGGTCGTGACCGAGGTCTACCCGTCGAACCTCCCCCAGGCGAAGCACTTCGCGGGATTCTCCGAGCTCCGCCACACGAGCGGCCCGGTCTCCAGCCGGGCGATCGTGATCGACCGGGTCGGGGCGCTCGTCTACGTGTCGGGGGAGGAGGGTCTGGGCTCGGGCGACGAGCAGGTCGCCCTATGGTCGAGCGCGCCCGCGTTCGTCCGGCGGGTCCGGGACCACCACCGTCGGCTATGGACGGCGGCGATCCGCGCCGAGACCCGGTTCGTGGAGCTCGAGAACCCTCCCGCGGCCGTCCTCCCGGTGGTCGGCGGTCGGGAGGCGGTCCCGTTCCAGCGTCTCAAGGAGATCGCGAAGCTCGGGATGCGCGCCTCGGGCGTGCGCGAGTTCGAGCTCCGCCTCCCCGAGCTGATAGAGACGATCGCGCGCCAGCTCGGGCGCGAGATCGCCGACGAGGTCGAGGGGGAGACGGTCGGGGAGGTCGCGCGCTCCCTCTCGCGTTACTACGCGACCCACACGATGGGCCACCTCGGGGTCGTGAAGGACCAGCCCCTGACGCTCCGGGTCACCGGCTGTTTCGCGTGCACGACCGACTCCCCGGAGATCGGCCGTGTGATGTGCCCCCAGCTGTTCCGCGCCGTCCTCGAGTCCCGCCTGGGGGGACGCTGGGAGGTTTCGAAGCCTGACCCCACGAAGCACGCGACCCGTGGTTGCATGTTCACCGCCACCGTTGCCTAGCGTGCCGCCCGCCCCTGGGGCAGGCACGTCAGAGGGCTAGGGTCCAAGCTGAGGAGATTCTCGTCCACGGCGGCCGATCCCTACCGCCGCTCCGCCCGAGTTTTACGACTGTGCTATACTGCCGCATGGTGTAGCATGTGTACACTACAAACGCTACAACGTTGGCATTAAGGTATAAATAGGCCGTCCGGTTACGGAAGCGCAGAAGCTATGAAGCCCACTGTCGCGGCCCCGGCGAGCGTCCGCTCCCGCAACTCCCCGATTCCGGTCCCGAAGGCGGTCATACCGGCCCCCTCCCGGAAGCCCACGACCTCGCCGGTTTCCGACCTCTGCCCGAACTGCGGGTCCTCCCACCTCATCCGGGACGAGATTCGGGGCGAGATTGTGTGTGCGGATTGCGGCCTGGTCGTGGACCAGAGCGCGCTCGTCAGCGACCGGGGTCAGCGCGGCTCGAAGGAGGACACCGGCCGTGAGGCCCGCGGCTGGGGCCCGGTCATCTCCCCGCTCATGCCCGACAAGGGGCTGTTCAGCGAGATCGGGGTCCCGACCCGGGATTTCCAGGGCAACTCGCTCTCCCGCAACACCTCCCTCAAGTTCTACCATCTGAGGAAGCTCAACCACCGCCTCCGCGCGGCTCGCACCCACCAGCGCAACCTCGTGGTCGCGCTCGGCGAACTGAACCGGCTCGCGGGCGTCCTCGGCCTTTCGCGCGAAGTGAAGGAGTCGGCGACCTACATCTACCGCCGTGCGCTCGAGCACAAGGCGACCCGTGGCAAGAAGATCGTGGCGCTCGTCGCCGCGAGCGTCTACGCCGCGTGCCGGCAGTGCCACGTCCCCCGGACGATGAAGGAGATCATCGCCCACTCGAAGGCGACGAAGATCGAGGTCGGACGGGCGTACACGCTCCTTGCCCGCGAGCTCAAGCTGGGCCTCAAGCCGGTCGAGCCGCGCGACTACCTCGTCCGGTTCACGCAGGACCTCAACCTCTCGAAGGAGGTACGCCAGAAGGTCCTCGAGCTGCTCGAGCAGGTGGAGCAGGTCTACTCCACCAGCGGGGTCCTCCCGAACGGGATCCTCGCGACCATCATCTACATCGCGTCGAACCTGATGGGAGAACCGCGGAGCCAGGACCGGATCGCGGCGGTCGCGAACGTACGCCCGTGACGATCCGCAACCACTACAAGGAGCTCCTCGACCTGCTGGGCCTTCCAAAGAACCTCGCTAACCCGCAGGCCCGGGGGACGCTCCCCTCGGAAACCGGTGAGAAGATCGCGGCGGACGCCGCCGCGGCCGGCCACTGAGGGGCTCGACGGCCCGGGCCCCGTCGCCCGGAAGAGAGATGAACCCCGGGCGGGCTCTTCGCGCGTGCCCGCCACGGGGGCGCTGAGCTACTCGTCGTACCGAACGTACCTCGAGTGCCCGCTGCGCTGGAAGTTCCTCTACGTCGAACACCGGCCGGAGGCCCCGCGGGGCTACTTCACGTTCGGACGGGTGATCCACTCGGTCCTGGAGGAGCTGGTCCGCCCGTTCGTCGTCCCGGCCCCCCGACGGCCCGGGTCGGGCGACGGCCAGAAGACGCTCGACGACTGGTCTCCGGGCTCCTCGGCGGCGGCCCCTCCGCGCGCGATCAGCCCCGAGGAGCTCGTCCAGGTCTACGACCGAACCTGGTCGGGCGAGGGGTACACGAGCGCGGAGGAGGAGGCTCGCTATCGAGCCCTCGGCCGCGACCTCCTGATGCGGTTCCACGCGCAGTTCCTCAAGCACCCCGTCGTCCCGGTCGCGGTCGAGGAGCATCTCGAGACGCGGTGGGACGGCATCCCGATCCACGGGTACATCGACCGGATCGACCGGACGCCGACCGGCGGCCTCGAGATCGTGGACTACAAGACGTCGCGCGAGCTCTCGGCCGAGGACGCACGCGACTCCGACCAGCTCTCGCTGTACCAGGTCCTGGTGGAGAACAACTACGCCGAGCCGGTCGAGCGAGTCACCCTGCTCCATCTCCGGTCGCTCGTCCCCCATCGCGCGCCCGCCCGGACGCGGACCACGCTCGACCCGCTGCACACCCGCCTCGGGATGGTCGCGGACGGGATCCGCGAGCAGGCGTTCGAGCCGACGCCCGGCCGCCACTGCACCCGTTGCGACTTCCGCGCGGTCTGCCCCGAGTTCCGGACGGTCCCGGCCCCGGAGGAGGCGCGACTCGCGGCCCTCGTCGACCGGTTCGAGGCACTTCGTGAGGACGAGCGGCGTCTCGAGGGCGAGCTCTCCCGAGCGGCCGAGAACCTTCACCGGGCCGCCGAGGAGCTCGGCCTGCACCGGGTCCCCGGCTCCCGCTCGGTCGCGATCCGGCGTCGCGAGGAGGCGTGGCAGTACTCCCTAGACTCGGTCCGTCCGCTCCTCGAGACCGCGGGCGTCTCGCAGCGGCTCGGGCGTGAGACTTCCGAGGAGGTCCGACGGCTCATCCGGGACACTGACGTTCCCGCGGAGCTCCGCCGTAAGGTGGCCGAGACGGGCTCCCGGCAGGTGCGGTGGTACTGGGAGCTCGAGAACGGAAGCGGAGACTCGCGGTGAACCGGGGCGAGGGTTGGCGGAAGGGGTCTCGGCTCACCCCCTCGGAACGGCGGCCCGGATTCGCGTAAAGGCTATGATGGGGGCCCGGTACTCCCCTCTATGGGGGTTCCCCTCGCCACCGAGGCGCGCCTCGCCTCGATACGGGACCGTGTTCCCACGGTCGCCACCCTATGCTCCCATTCCTCGCTGCAGATCTTCCATGGGGCGAAGGCCGAGGGGCTCCCCACGCTCGGAATCTCGGTCGGGAAGCCTCCGAGGTTTTACGATGCCTTCCCGCTCGCCCGTCCCGACCGATTCATCTCGGTTCCCCACGTAAAGGACCTCGGCGGCGCGGACGCCCGCCTCCGCGAGGCCGGGGCGATCGTCGTGCCTCACGGGTCGTTCGTCGAGTACCTAGGCCCCGAGGCGTTCTCTCGTCTGGACGTCCCGGTGTTCGGCAACCGCGCGGTCCTCGCCTGGGAGTCGGACCGCGAGAAGGAGCGAGAATGGCTGGACTCCGCCGGCGTATCGATGCCCACGCGCTACGACGACCCGTCCGAGGTCGACGGACCGGTGATCGTGAAGTACCACGGCGCGAAGGGCGGCAAGGGGTTCTTCCTCGCCAAGAACCGCGAGGCGCTCGCGGACTTCCGACCGACCGGGCCGTTCGTGATCCAGGAGTACGTGCTGGGCACCCGCTACTACATGCATTTCTTCTACTCGCCGCTCTCCGACCGCGGTTACCGGGTGGGCCACGGCTCGCTGGAGCTCCTCGGCATGGACCGCCGCGACGAGGCGAACATCGACGAGCTCTACAAGCTGGGGGCCCAGGAGGAGCTCCTGAAGGCCGGGATCCGCCCGACGTTCGTCGTGACGGGGAACGTGCCCGTCATCCTCCGGGAATCGCTCCTCGAGAAGGCGTTCGATGTCGCGGCGCGGATCGTCGAGCGGTCGATCGAGCTCTTCGGCGGGATGGTGGGACCGTTCTGCGTGGAGGGCATCATGACGGAGGAGCTCGAGTTCAAGGTCTTCGAGATCTCGACGCGCATCGTCGCCGGGACGAACCTCTTCATCTCGGGGAGCCCGTACTCCGACCTCGTCGAACCCGGCCTCTCGACGGGTCGCCGCATCGCCCAGGAGATCCTTCGCGCGAAGTCCGAGGGGCGCCTCGCGGAAGTGCTGAGCTGAGCTCCTCCGGCCGCCGCCGACACGCGACGCGTTAAGAACGGACCGCTCCTCCTCGGACGATTCGGATGCCATCGGCCATCGTCGCGAAAGGGCTGGGCAAGGTGTACCCCGGCTCGAGGGCCGCGATCCCCGCCCTTTCCAACCTCTCCCTCGAGATCCCCTCTGGCGGCGTTTACGGCCTCATCGGCCGCAACGGGGCCGGCAAGACGACCTTCATCCGAATCGCCGCGACGCAGCTCACGCCCACCTCCGGAGAGCTCCGCGTCCTGGGGTACGATGTCCAGGGAGAGGAACGCGCGATCCGCGCCCGGATCGCGTGCGTCCCCCAGGAGTCCCGGCCGCTCTACTTCCTGCGGGTCGAGGAGGTCATCTACCTCTATCTCAAGATGCGGGGCCTCGGCCCGGTCGACGCGCGGCGTCGGACGCGGGACGTCCTCGAGGAGCTCTCGCTCACCGAGTACCGGCGCCGCCTGGTGAGCCGTCTCTCGGGCGGGCTCCGACGCCGGACGATCTGCGCGATGGTGCTCGCGTCCGACGCGGACGTCCTCTTTCTTGACGAACCGACGACCGGGCTCGACCCGATCGCCCGCCGCGAGGTCTGGCAGGCGATCCGCCGAGCGAGCCGCGAGAACCGAACGATCCTCCTCACGACCCATTACCTCGACGAGGCCGAGGCCCTCTCCGGCCGGCTCGCGCTCGTAGAGCGGGGTCGCCTGATGCTCGAAGGAACCCCCGGCGACCTGCGGGCCCGGGTCCGCTACCCCTACCGCGTGACGATACAGGGCTCGATGCCGCGATCCGAGCTCGAGAGCTACGGGAAGGTCTCCGACATCGAGGGAGGGTACCTCGTCTTCGCCCGCGAGGCGGAGGCCCGCGAGCTCTCCCGGCGCGCTCTCGAGGCGGGGCTCCGTCTGACGATGGGACCGGTGAGCCTCGAGGACATCTTCCTCGAGGTGGTGGGTCGCTCGATCGAAGAGGAGACCACGCCGGCGGCGGAGAACGCCGAGAACGGCGGGGCGCTGGCATGAGCGAGCGCCACCGCCTCCGATCGCTGTTCACGATCGTCCTGCTCAACGGCCTAATCCCGATCCGGACGCAGCCGCTCTATCTCGTGAACCTGCTCGCGTCGCCGCTCTCGTTCCTGTTCTTCATCTACGTCATCTCGCACGGGGCGCTGCTGGCCTTCGGGATCACCGGCGGTCTCGTCCTCACGATGCTCACGGCCGGGACCGGACTCCAGTCGGACCTGACCCACTACCGTCACGACCTCAAGTTCCAGGACGTCGTGGTCGCCTCGCCGGTGGAGGCCCCCATCTACGTGATCGGGATGGCTCTCAGCGAGCTCGTCTACTCCCTCCCCGGCATCGCGGTGTTCGTCGTTCTCTTCGTTGTGAAGGGGTACGTCACCCTGGACAGCGTTGTGGTCGTGGGGGGCGTGCTGCTCCTGGTCTGGGGGTTCGCGACGGCCCTCGCGTTCACGCTGGCCACCTACTTCGAGGACGTGCGGGAGACGTTCATGTTCAGCCCGCTCATCTCCCTCGTCCTGACGGTGCTCCCCCCGGTCTACTACCCTCTCGCGTACCTTCCCCACTGGGCCCAGCTGATCGCGCAGATCTCCCCGACGACCTATGCGGCCGCCCTGGTCCAGTGCTCCGTGGGCATCGCCCCAAGCTCGTGCGGGTCGGGCCTCCTCGACTGGGTCGTGCTCGGCGCGGTGACCGCGACCTTGTTCGCCGTAGCGGCATTCAAGGCCCGCTGGAAGGACGCATAACACTCAGAAACGCGGGTCCGGGCGACCCGACGCGCGAGCACTTATGTACCGGCCTCATGGTGGACCCTCCTCCATGCTTTCGTTCGCAGACCAGCGCAGCTTCGAGGCATCGGACGAGCGGTTCTCGCGCTGTCTTTTCTGCGGAAAGGAGGTTGTCGTCCTCCCCGACGACCGGAGGCGGGGGTCGTGCTTTGACTGTCTGTCCCTTTCCGTTGCCCCCGCCTCGCCCTGCCCGAACTGCGGGGCGATCATACCGGGCGAGGAACGAGGGCTCGGCTGCCCAAACTGCCGCTGGTATCCGCTGCGCGACTGAGCCCGTGGCCCGCCCTTCCGCTAAGCTTATCGGCGGCGGGGTGCCCGCCGCGGACGGGCGTGCCGAGGTGGCTCAGTCCGGTACGGCGCGAGCCTGGAAAGCTCGTGGCGGAATACGCCTCGGGAGTTCAAACGTCGGGGCCGGCTGGCCCGGCCCGGCGGAAACTCTCCCCCTCGGCGCTGCCTCCCCCCGCGGGGACGTCCCCGCTCGGAGGAGAACCCGCCCGTGACGGTACCGTCGCGAGCGATGGCCGCCGCCCTGCTCCAGGTGGACGCGATCGGGTCGCGCCTCCAGGGGCGGGCGGCGCTCGAGGAGGCCTGTCGGTTCCTGAGGGAATCGTTCCGGCACTACCGTTGGGTGGGGATCTACCGCCGTGAGGGGGAGACGCTCGTTCTCGACGCGTGGAACGGACCCGCCGCGACGGAGCACACCCGCATCCCGGTCGGTCAGGGGATCTGCGGCCGGGCGGCGCGCGAGGGCAGGACCGTAATCGTCGACGACGTCCGCGCGGCGCCCGAGTACCTGGCCTGCTTCCTCGAGACCCGGTCCGAGATCGTCGTGCCTATCCGCGACGGGGACCGTGTCGTGGGCGAGATCGACATCGACGGCAACGAGGTCGGGGCGTTCGACCCGAGCGACCGGGAGTTCCTCGAGAACGTCGCTCGGCGGCTCACCGCCGCGCTCGCGAAGGCGGCGACCGAGCCGCCGCCCGGCTGAGCCCGCGGCGGATCGCGAAGAGCGCCTGCTCGAGGGAGCGGGCGGAGTCGAACCGGGTCAGTCGGGGCTTCGCTCCGACCCGACGGAGCCTCCGCGCTTCGGCCGCGATCGCGGCGAGGGCTCTCGTGAGCTCGTCCACGATCGGGAGGTCGGCCGATCGGCTGGTCCGGGATAGCGGGTTGAGGTCGATGGCGATCACGCGCTTGCCGAGGGCCCGAAGGGCTTGGGTCCGGTCCCCGTCCTCGAGAGGGACCAGGCAGACGTCCGCGACGAGGATCCCCTCCGCGTCGACCCACGCCCGGTCCGACGGGAGACCGGGGATCCGCGCGGTCGGCCGTACGCCGAGTACCCGACGCACCCCAGCTCTTCGGAGCGACCTCTCGACCCGGCGGGCGCGCGACGGCGTCCGGTGGAACAGGTTCACCTCGACGCCGAGCCCCGGCACCGCCCTCGCGAGGCGCGCGATCTCGGGGGCGGCGAGCGCGGCGACGTTGCCGTTCACGCTCACGACGGGCCGTTGGGCGGCGAGGAGCCATCGGGCGGCCGTGGCCTCTGCGCGGCGGGCGCTCGGGATCGTGCCTTCGCCGAGAAGGTAGTCGAACGCCTCGCCCCGGCCCTGAGCGATCAGCCCTTCGGGAACGACCAACCCCGAGCGATGGGCCTCGGCGAGTCGGGCGCGGACCAGGAGGCTGCGATAGCGGGGATGTCGCGGAGAGAGCCGCATCGGGCCGCTGCCCGGTCTAGCCCGAGCCGGGCGGCTCGGAGGCGGCGTGTCCCTCGGTCGCGCCCTCGCCGGCCCCTAGCCGGTTCTCGAGGGAGGCGATGCGGTCGTCGAGCGATTGCAGACCTTCCTCGAGCGCCTTCGTTAGGGCGAGCTTCAGGCTCTCCTCTAGGGCGACGAGGTCCCGGCCGAGGTCGATCATCCGCCGAGCGTTCTCGTTCAGGAGGAGCCGCGTCTGGGTGGCGACGCGGTACGTGTCGGAGAGGTCCTTGGTCAGCTGGTGCGAGGAACGAGCGAACGTCTCGACAGAGTCCCCGACCGGCTTCCATTTCGTGTCGAGGTTCTCGGTGAGCGAGGCCGTGAGCTTCTGGTTCAACCGGTCGAATGCTCCGTCGACCTCCTTCGAGACGCGCTCGGAAAGGGTCGCCTCGAGACCGTCCAGCCGGGTCTTCATCTCCTGCCCCAGGCCGTCCGACGAGCTCTCGACGTGTTGGACCCGGTCCTCAATCGACTGGAGCCGGGCCGTGAGGTTCGAGTAGGCGGACCCGACAAGCGTGGACAGCTGTCCCTGCCCGAACTCCTGGGCCCGCAGGAGAAGATGGAGGATCCAGTGCTCGCGGCCCTTCGTCTCCGCGAGGGGACCCCGGTCGATCCGGTCCCGGACCTCGCGGTCGTCGATCATCGCCTGGAGTTCCTTCAGAATCTCCACGCGGAGGGCGGGGGTGGGAGCAGAACCCGAGGGCGGTCGACCGGCCATCGAGCGGCGATGGGTCCCGGGTGGCTATATAAGTTGGCGAGCGCGCGCGGCGGTCGGCGGTGCGCCGCGTTGAGGATTCGGCCCGGGGCTGCTGCCGGAGCGGAGCCCTGCGCCGGGCCCGGTCGAGCCGGACGAACGTCTAGTTTTTAACTCGGGACGGCCCCCATTCTATCGGCAGAAATGCTCCCTGGTGCCGGGTACCGGGGTATTGCGTCCCACGATGGGACATAGGAGAGAAGAAATCATGGCTAGACCACCGAAGAGCAAAGCGAAACGACGAGTTGGACTGGCCGTATACCTCGAACCGGCGATCCTGCGCAAGCTGCGGGTCGCCGCGGAGCAGGACCGCAGGTCGACATCGACCCAGGCGGCCCTGTACATCGAGGAAGGCCTGGGGCTTCGCAAGCCCCGCGCTCGCTGAGCTCCCGCGTGCCGTCGGGCCCGCTAGGCGCGGGGTCCGGCGGCCCGGTGGACGTCGAAGTCCTCCCCCAGCAGCTCGTGGGCCACGATCTGGCGGCGGATCTCGGATGTCCCGGCACCGATCTCGAGCAGCTTCGCGTCCCGCGCCAGGCGCTCGAGCGGAAGGTCGCGCATGTAGCCGTAGCCGCCGTGGATCTGGATCGCCTCGAGGGCGGCGCGGGTGGACGCCTCCGACGCGAACGTGAGGGCCGCCGCGCTCTCCTTCCGCCGTCGTGGGTCGACCCGGACCTCCTCGAGCGCTTGCTCCATCAGCAGGCGGGAGGCCGTGAGCTCCGTGTACATGTTCGCGAGCTTCGCTTGGATCAGCTGGAAGGCGCCGATCTTGTGGCCGAACTGCTCGCGTTCCCGAGCGTAGGCGACGGAACGCTCCAGGCATTCGACCAGGATCCCGACGGGGATGGCGGCAAGGACCGCACGCTCGACGTTCAGCCCGCTCATCATGATACGGACCCCGTCGTTCTCTTCGCCAACGCGCTGGTCGACCGGCACACGGACATCCTGGAACGCGAGCTCGCCCGTCGGAGAGCCGCGCATGCCCATCTTGTCCAGGCTCTTCGCGACCGAGAACCCCGCGGTGTCGGTCCGGACGAGGAAGGCGCTGATCCCTCGGGCGGCTTTCTCGGGGTCGGTCTTCGCGTAGACGAAGGTGACGTTGGCGACCGGTCCGTTCGTGATGAACTGCTTCGTCCCCGAGAGAACGTAGTGGTCTCCCTTCCGCTCCGCGCGGGTCCGAATGGAGACGGCGTCGGAGCCGGCGTCCGGTTCGGTAAGAGCGAGCGCGCCGATCTCCTCGCCGCTCGCGATCTTGGGCAGGAACCGCGCACGCTGCGCGTCGCTCCCGTTCCGGGCTAGGTTGTCGGCGAACAGGTTCGAGTGCGCACCGACGCTGAGGGCCAGGGCCGGGCTCGCCCGGGCGATCTCCTCCAGGATGATCGCCTGCGCCCGGTAGGAAAGGCCCAGACCTCCGTACTCCGTCGGGATGGTCGGTGCGAGGAATCCGTGCTCGCCGAGGCGGCGGAAGACTTCCTTCGGGAACCGGTCCTCCCGGTCCATCTGCTGGGCGACCGGGGCGACCTCCTTGCGAACGAACTTGCGGGTCGCCTCGGCGAGGTCCCGCTCCTCGTCCGACAGCGCTGGCGGCACGGACGACGCGAACCCGCCGCGAGGATAACGGTTTTCGGCGGGTTCAATTCGCCCGACCGCCGATGGGAACACGGCGAAGGCCGATGTGCTTGTGCCAGGCCGGCCGCCGTCGGGGCCAGTCCGACCGGTAGTGGGCCCCGCGGCTCTCGGTACGGGTGAGCGCGGCCCGGGCGATCAGCGACGCGGTGAGTGCCGCGTTCGCCACCGGCCCGGGCAGCGTCTCCTGTCGCCCGGGTTCCGCCAGACCTCCGACACGCTCGAACGCCTCGAGCGCGGAGCGGAGCCCCTCGGCGGACCGGACGATCCCGACCTCGTCCCAGAGTCGGTTGCGGACCTCTTCGATCATCGAGGGCTCCTCGGGCCTTCCCGCGCCCTTCGGCGCGGGGAGCTCCACGAGCCGACCGGGCGTCTCGGGCCCGCCGGCCGCGGGATGGAGCATCTGTCGGGCGACCCTCTCGCCGAAGACCAGACCTTCCAGAAGGGAATTGCTCGCGAGCCGGTTCGCGCCATGCACGCCGGTCGCCGCCACCTCCCGGCGGCGTAGAGCCCTCGAAGGGAGGAGCGCCCTTCGAGGTCGGTCGTGACCCCCCCGATCATGTAGTGGGCGACCGGAGCGACAGGGATGCGGTCGCGGGATGGGTCGAGACCGTACGAGAGAAGGAACCGGCATACGGAGGGAAATCTGGCGTAGAGGCGGTCGCGCGGGATCTCGGTGGCGTCGAGGTAGACGTGCGGGTGCCCCGACCGCGAGACCTCGCGGTCGATGGCGCGGGCGACCACGTCGCGGGGCGCGAGCTCGGCATCCTTGTGCTGCGCCACCATGAATCGCTCCCCGGCGTCGTTGCGCAGGACCGCGCCTTCCCCGCGAAGCGCCTCGGAGATAAGGAACCTCGGCGCCCCCTCGCGGTAGAAGGCGGTCGGGTGGAACTGGATGAACTCCATGTCGCTGAGCAGCGCCCCGGCCCGGAACGCGATCGCGACCCCCTCGCCGGTCGCGATCGAAGGGTTCGAGCTCTGTCGATAGAGCGCCCCGGCCCCGCCGGTGGCGAGGATCACCGGACGGGGGTCCAGTACCTCGACTCCTCTGCCCTCGGGGTTCGAGACGGTCGCCTCGAGGCCGTCCCTTCCTGCCGGGGACAACGCTCGGAGGACCCTTCGCTCGAGCATCTCGATCCCGGCGTCGAGGGCCCGATGCCTCAGCGTCTCCTCGATGGAGAGACCGGTCGCGTCTCCTCCCGCGTGGAGGATCCGCGCCCGGGAGTGGGCGGCCTCGCGGCCGAGCGCGATCTGGCCGTCCTCCGTATCGAACGGGACGCCGTAACGCACGAGGTCGGCGATTCGGGCGGGAGCGTCCCAGGTCAGTGCACGGGCGGCCGCCCGATCGACGAGTCCGTCCCCGGCGCGGACGGTGTCCTCGAAGTGCAGCGCGCGGCTGTCGTCCGGGCCAACGGCGGCGGCGATGCCGCCCTGCGCGTAGCGGGTGTTGGACTCTTCAAGGCGGGCTTTGGTGATGATCGTGGGCCGAAGCCCGAGCTCCTGCGAACGGAGGGCGAAGTAGAGCCCTGCGATTCCGCTGCCGATCACGAGCGGGCGGCGCGAGGGGTCCTTCACGGAGCGCGGAGCGGGGAGGCGGGTATAGCCCCTTGCGCACCCACGTCGCTCATCTCCCTGCCCGACCCTCCCGCCCCGTGCATCCCACCGATCTGCGTTCGGCGCCCGTCGATTGGAAGTCCGCGGTCACGGTCCGAGACGATTCGGCGCTCTCACGGGAGCTGGTGGAGAGGCTCCGTCACATCGGAACGGTTCGGGGCCTGAGCGTCAGCGACCTAGTCGCCCCACGTCGGGCGTTCTGGCGTCGGTTGGCGCCCCCGTTGCCGATGTCCCCCGAGCGCGAGGAGAGCATGGCCCAGGGCAGGTCGTGGCATCGCGCTGCGGGTCGCCTCTTCTCGGCCGAGGGAGCTCTCGAGGTTCGCCTCCGACGGGAGGGCATTTCGTGCCGGATCGACCTCCTGGCCGACGTCCCGGTGGAGATCAAGACCGGAGGCGGTCCCCTTCCGGCCGACCTTCCTACCGAACGCCCCGAGCACATCGAGCAGCTTGCGATGTACTGCGCGCTTCTCGAACGACCCAACGGCCGCCTCGTCCACATCGCTGTCGAGGAGGGTCGCCCGACCGGCGTGGGAGCGACCGACGTCACTTTCAGGGACCTCTCGAAGGTCCACGGGGAGATGCGCGCGAGGGAAGCAGTGCTTCGCCGGGCCATCGATCGGAAGGAGCCGGTCGCCCTGCCTCGATGTCGCTGGTTCGGGCGGGGATGTGAGTTCCAGCTGGCCGGCGCCTGCGACTGTCGGGGCGAAGAGGCTCGGGAATCCGCGGTCATCCTCGAGGAGGTGCGTTCGACGACCGAACGACCCGACATCTCGGCACGTTGGTTGGCGGCCCTCATCCAGAGCTCTACGGTCCCTACCTCATCGGGGCTGGATCGGTTCCGCGAGCTCGTCTACCCTCGACGGGCCTTCTTCGACCGAAGCCGGACCGTGGGGGCCGCCCCCGCAGAGCCGTCGGCGCCCGCGGCGCGTGTGCCGGACCTCTACGACCGCCTCCTGGAAACGACCGAGAGCGGTCCGGTCGGCGAGGTGCTTCAGCTTCCCTCCGCCGCGAACGCCCCCGAGGAGGAGGTAGTCGGCTTCCGGGGCGCTCCGCTCCTGCTCCGAACCTCCAAGGCCTGGTCGAGGGTCCAACCGTCCGACGCGGTAACGCGATTCCCGCAGTACGCCCTCGACCTCGGTTTCCGGTGTGCCGCGACCGGAACCTCGGTCGGGCGGGTTGTGCTCGGATACGAGCACGCGGAGGAGGACGCCGACCGGCTCCAGGTCCTCGAGTTCCGCTTCGATCCGATCGACGTTCTCGCGCGTCTGGCCGAGGACCGGGCACGTCGGATATCGGCCGCGCTCGCGGACGCGTCGCCCCGGGGTCTGGAACCGTGCGCGGCGTGGATGTTCGGGGACTGCCCCTACAAGGTCGATTGCGCCTGCGGGGCCGACGCTTCCCGGTCCCAGCGGTAGATTGTGGCCTCGGCCATGGTCCGGAAGCCGAGCGACTCGTATAGGTTCCGGGCCGGGCGGTTCGCGGCCGTGACCCAGAGACGGACCCTCTCGTAACCGAACGCCCACAGGGCGCGGAAGCCCCAACGCATCAGGAACCGAGCGAGTCCCCGCCTCTGTCGTTCCGGGTCGACCATCAGGTCGACGAAGACCGCCCGCCGAGCCGACTGTTCCGTGGTCATGATCGCGCCGACCAGCCGGACCGGGTCCGTCTCGACCAGCGCGATGGACGCCTCGTCCAGGAACCGGCCGACCCTTCCGTCGAGCATTGACTGAAGGACCCGGCGATACTCGTCGATCCCGGACCCGAGAACGAGTCCGTCCACGCTGCCGTGGAACGCTTTCCAATCGAGGTCGACGAGCGCGTCGAGCGTGACCGAACGTATGGGCACCAGGCGTGCGGACCCCGGGGATTCCGTCAACCGCTCGCCGTCAGCGGCCGAGAGCTCCCGTTCCATCGCGTGCCGCTCGATGACGAGAGACCCGGGCCGGGCGGCCAGACGTCCGGCGACGGACCGTTCCGCAGTGGGCGAGAGACCCGTGAACCCGAGGTCGATCGAGCTGATCTCGCGCGGGAGCGCGTCGAGAAGGGTGGTCGCGAGGCGGTGCGCTCTCGCGTCGGCGGCGTCCCCTTCCCCTGCGTGGACATGCCCGTACGCGGCCGTCCCTCGTCGGGCGAAGAAGGCGAGACCTCCTCCGCTCTCCCGCGGGAGGTACCATCCGGGCTTTGCGCCCGATCGTAACTCGGAGGCCGATTCCTCCACCCATTCGCCGGTCGGGAGCTCCGCCCGCAGGAGCAACTCCCGTCGTATCATCTGCAGGAGCTCTTCGAGCTCCTCCCGCGTCGCGGCGGTCGTCCTTCGGGGTGTCTCCACGGGGTCGTCCCTCACGACGAGGGAAACTCGCGGAGCAGGATCTGGGCGATGTCGGGCGCCACGGACGCCTTCTCGGCCGGGTTGCCGAGGGTGTCCGTGGAGTAGACCTCGTCGGTGACCGCCTTGATCCGCTCGAACGCGTCGCGGAGGAAGAGCCCGTGCGTGCAGGCGGCGCTCGTCGCGCCCACTCCGTGCCTCTTGAGGAGCTTCGCCGCCTCCACTATCGTGCCGCCGGTCGTGATCACGTCGTCGATGAGCGCGACGTGCTTCCCCGCGAGAGAGGGGATCCCGGTCGCGGGAAGGCTGAGCTCCACCTTGTCGCTGTCGATGCGTCGCTTTTCGAGAGCGAACCACGGTCGGTCGAGCAGCTGGGCCATCCGTTTCGCCCGTTCGACGCCGCCCTTGTCGGGAGAGACGAGGATGTCGATCGGTCGCTCGCGGAGGAGCCGGGCCAGTGCCGGGATGCCGCTCGCCTCGAAGGCGGGCTTGGTGAACTGGCCCAGGGTATGCGACGAGTGGAGATCGACCGTGATCACTGCGTCCGCGTCGAGCTCGACGTGACGGCACAGGGCCCGGGCGCTCACGGGTTCCCCCGGAAAGAACCGACGGTCCTGCCGGGCGTATCCGAAGTACGGAACGACCACGAACGTCCGCCGCGCGCCCGCTTCTCGGACCGCGTCCTCGAGCAGGAGGAGTTCGAGCAGATCCTCGTCGGTGCGCGTTGATTGGACGATGACGACGTCGTCCCCCTCGAGCCGCCCTCCGACACGGATGTACATCTCGCCGTCCGGGAACCGCTTCGTGAACGGGATCCCGAACGGTGCGTTCCCGAGCTCTCTCGAGATCCGCTCGGCGAGAGCGGTCGATGCCGTGCCTCCGATGACGTGCATGGGCTGAGGCCCGTCGGTCGGGACCCGGCCGGCCGATTAAGGTTGCCTAGGGAACGGTCGCGCTCCTGACCCGGAGCCTCGACACGGCTCGTCTACCGTATGCCGGGCGGGTTCGCACCGACGGAGGCCCCTAGAGGTCCTCGTCGTCGTCGTCCGCATGCTTTCGCTCGGTCCTTCGTACGTGCGGTCGAGGTGGTCGCCCATGATGGCCGACGAAATGCGATCGACGCCGCCCCTCGTACGTCGACCGCCGTGGCTTGGACGCGCGTTCCTTGGGCTCGGGCTCTGGCTCCTCTTCGGCGTTCCAGGGCCTCAGGGCCGCCATGAACCGATGTCCGGCGGTCGGCTCCTCCTCGTCCTCGTCCCTCGGGGGCGGTCTCGCCGCCTCCTCCTCCCGTCGTCGCAGGCGGCTCTCGACCCCCTCCCTCCGGAGAACGTAGTGGATCCCGAAGGCCAGAGCGATGAGGCCCGCGATCGTCAGGCCCAGGAACTCCCACGACGCGTCGGAGACGTTCCCGGCGCTCCCGTCGAACACGAGCTTGATCGCGCCGAACCAGGGGATCATGCCCCGGGCGACCCCGATGATCCAGGCGGGCGCGACCAGAGAGCTGATCTTAGGGGTCCCGGAGCCTGCGTCGTACTGGTCGTAGATGTTGGTGTTGTTGTCGCCCAAGGTCACGAAGCCGGAGTGGGCCCCGAGGGCCGAATCGATCGTAATCCCGAGGGTAACGGAGTTCTGTCCGACGTGGTAGATGTGGAGCGTATCCCCTGTCGTCAGGTTGGTCGCTGTACAGTTGGCGGGAGTGCCGGTCACGTACCACGAGACCCCGCTGGAATGGTCCGAGCACAGCACGCCCCCGAGGTCGGTCGCGTTGTACGCGAGCTTCGCCGGGTTCCATGCCAGGAAGAGGACGGCCCTATGGATGATCGGCGTCTTTCCAGTCTCGCCGTTAGGGTAGTACAGGAGGACGTCTCCGGGCTCTCCGTACGTCTGGTACCCGGATCCCGCCCCCACGACGTACGGAACGATGCTGGAGGTCGGGACCTTCTGCGCCAGGATGATGTCCCCGGCGTTCAGGTACCCGAGGTGGTCCCCCGAACCGTGCTGCATGCTGTTCGATTCGATCGCGTACACCGGGGGCCAGTTCGAGGTGTAAGCGTAGAACGAGACGAGCAGGAGCGCCACGATGGCGAGGGCCACCAGTGGTTCGAAGTAGAGCGAATCCCGCGCCCTCCAGAAGATCGGGCGCTTCTGATGGTCCTCCACCTCGTCCCCCGGCAAGACCAGGTCGTCCCTCTCGTTCGTGATCTCGTCCGCTCCCGAAGGGTCCCAGCTGCGCACGGGTCCCGGCCGGCCCCGCCTCCGCGACCGCCCCCTCTCACGGCCTCCGCCTCGGATCCGGGACGTGTCCTCGTCCGAGGTCCCGAGGTCATCGAGATCCTCGTCGTCGTCGGGAGGCGACCGAGGGCGTGCCATATTTCCGACGTTCCGGTCCGCTCCCCTTAACCCTTGGCGTAGAACCGCACCACCCCCGACCGGACTTCTCGGACCGCCCAACGCTTAAACTGCGGCGCAGTGAAGGTCCCTGAGCGTCGGACCCGAGGTGGACCGTGGGCCGTATCGACGTATCTATGCCTCTGTTCGAGGGGATGCCCGCGTTCCCGGGCGACCCTGCGTTTCGTAGTGCCGCCGTGCGGCGCATCGACCAAGGGGACCCGTACGACCTCTCCGCGCTGGCCCTCGGCTCTCATGCGGGCACGCACGTGGACCCCCCAAGCCACTTCGTGCCAGGCGCTCCGGGGATCGACCGGGTCGACCTCGGTCTCCTCAACGGTCCATGCCGGGTGCTCCGTGTCCCGGACGACCGAAAGGAGATTGGTCCCGAGGAGCTTCGAGCAGTGCCGCAGGGCACGGAACGGGTTCTCCTCCGGACGTCGAACTCCGATCGGTGGAGCCATCGCCTCGAGTACTTCGAGGATTTCGTCGCCCTCACGCCCGAGGGAGCCGCTGCCCTCCGCCGGGGGGGGGTCCGGCTGGTGGGCATCGACGCACTCTCGGTCGAGTCCGACCCGAGCGGAACGTTCCCGGTCCACCATGAGCTCCTCGGCCACGGTGTGCTGATCCTGGAGGGACTGCTGCTCGGGGAGGCGCCCGAGGGCGAGTACTTCCTCGAGTGCCTCCCCCTACGGCTTAGGGGCGGCGACGGGGGACCAGCACGGGCCACGTTGACCGGGCGGTAGGGGAGGCCGGGTGCTCTCTCCGCCGGGTCCGGGGCCGATACCGCTCTCGCTCGCTACCCCCGCGTTCTACCTCCTCGTCGCCACGCTCCTCCTCTTCGTCGGGATGTTGTTCGTGCTCCGGGCCTATCACCCGAACCGAAAGCGGGGACTCGAGGGATACCTCGAAGCGGCCGGCGTGAGCCTGGGGTTCCTCGTCCTCTCGGTGGCGCTCGTGGTGGCGCTGGCCGCGAAGGACCCGGACGGGAACCGTACCGCCTACGCGCTCTTCGAGGCGGTCCTGAGCGGCTACTGGTTGGCGGTCGCGATCCCTGTGGTGACCGTGGGGAGCTCGGTTCAGGCCCGGTCGAGGAGGGCGATCCGCTGGCTCATACCCTCGGTAGTGGTGGCGGCGGTGGTCTTCCTCGCCGTTTTCGCGTACTACTACCTCGCGTGAACGAGGCGGCCGCGCCGTCGCGGGCTCAGTCCCTCTCGTCGGGGGGGAGGAGGTCGGGGATGCCGTCCTCGATCGGGTAGGTCGCCGCGCACTTCGGGCACGCGAGCGACCCGGTGGCGATCTCGTCTCCCTCGCGCGAGGTCACGGTGAGAGCAAGTTCCCCGCGGCAGACCGGGCAGCGCAGGATCTCGAGCAGGTCGGGCCTCATTTCCCGCCGCCCTCGACGATGCCGTAGCCGATCAGCCGCCAGGCGTTCAGCTTCCGGGAGATCGCGACGCGGCTTCCGGGGAACACCGTCACCGGTCGCGTGAGGGAAAGCTCGACCTCGTCCCCGCGGGCGCTCGTCACCTTGCCGGGAGCGATCGTCGTTCCGACCGTCACGGCCAGGATCTCACTGGTCCGGATCTTCTCGACCTTGATCTCGCGCTGCGCCCCCAGGACCCGGTCGAGCAGCGTGGCTCGGAGGCGGATCTTGTGGCTCACGGGCGGCAGAGTGCCGGCCGTTCCGATGAGTCGTCCGGTGAGGCCGTCGCCCTTCGCGAGCGACGGGTCTAGGTTCGTGCCGATCGCACCCAGGCCGCCCGGTCGGAGCTCGTCCCGGGATTCGCCCCCGGAAACGATCGACGTCACCCGTGTCGTGAGCGCCTCCGCGCGACCGCCCTCGGCTCCCACGACCCCCGGTCGGATCTCTATCTCCTCTCCCATCTCGAGGTGCCCCTGGAGGAGTGAACCCCCGAGAACGCCGCCCTTCAGGTCCTTGGGGCGGGTCCCGGGTCGGTTCACGTCGAACGACCGGGCGACGTACATGAGCGGGGGCTTCTTCGGGTCGCGGGGCGGGGTCGGGATCGTCTCCTCGATCGCTCCGATGAGCGCGTCGATGCCAGCCCGGTGGTTGGCGCTGATCGGCACCACGGGCGCCTTCGCGATCGGGGTGTCGCGGAGAAACTCAACGATCTCGTGGTAGTTCTTCTCGGCGTCCTCGGCGGACAACAGGTCGACCTTGTTCTGGACGACCACCACCTTCCGGACACCGATGATGTCGAGCGCGTAGAGGTGCTCCCGCGTCTGCGGTTGCGGACAGTGCTCGTTCGCGGCGATGAGGAGGAGCGCCCCGTCCATGATGGCGGCGCCCGAGAGCATCGTGGCCATCAGCGTCTCGTGGCCGGGCGCGTCCACGAACGAGATCGCGCGCAGGAACTTGGCCTTCCCGCCGCAGGACGGGCAGACCGGTTCGACGGAGTAGCCGGTCGGCTTCGGACACTTGGGGCACTCGTAGAACGCCGCGTCGGCGTACCCGAGCTTGATCGAGATGCCCCGCTTCAGCTCTTCCGAGTGACGGTCGGTCCACTCCCCCGTGAACGCCTGCGTGAGGGTCGTCTTCCCGTGGTCGACGTGCCCCACGAGTCCGATGTTCACTTCGGGTTGTCGCGGTACCTTCATGTCGCGGCGAACAGCTCCGCGAGAGGCTTAG
>Ga0116216_10000423_pt1 | contig 34775 bp, 31 predicted proteins | sample Sb_taG_11_FD_89696 | JGI IMG/M metagenome (GOLD analysis project Ga0116216, IMG submission 89696) | Peat soil microbial communities from Weissenstadt, Germany - Sb_50d_3_AS metaG | ecosystem: Environmental > Terrestrial > Soil > Wetlands > Peat | place: Germany: Weissenstadt | collected 2010-09-21
AACGTGAATGAGGGCTGGTGCTCGAGGATGTAGCCGACGACCGCGATCGCGGCCACGACCAGCGCGACGATTGCGATGAAGTCCTGGCGGTGGGTGACGATCGCGCGCTTCACGGACCGGCTCCGGTCTGCGCCGAGTTGAGGTTCGGTGTCGGATTGCGATAACACGCAACGTTGCGGCGCAGCGGCGGCGGCGAGCCTGTGAACGCGGGACGGGTGCCGAGCACCGGCAGAACCGCGTTTCCGAAGAACGGACCGTTGTTCGGGATCGACGGAGTCGCGACCAGGTCTTCCCCGCCGCCCGCGCCGGAGCGGACATAGCGTCCGTTGCCGTCGAAGTTCCCCGATGCCCCGGCGATCCCGACCGCGCTCTGGAACAGCTCCTGATAGAGCTGGATTCCGGTCGTGACCGGCGGATCCTGCACGTACTCGTTGCCGGTCGGGATGAGGTTGTGGGTGAAGCACTTGGCGAGCTGGTTCGACCCGATCAGCAGCGACTTAGTCGCCCCGATCGTGCTCGATGTGTTCTGGACCGCGGGGGTCAGGTACTTGAGCAGACCCCCGAGCTCGCTCGGAGAGGCCAGCGCCGTGGCCTGGGCGATCCACGGGAGCGCGACGGTGATCGTCGGGCCCAGCTGCTTGACGCCCGGCAGGAACTCTCGGGCGAACTGCTGGGTGGGGCCGAACGACGCGTCGAGCGCTGTGTCGGCGGACTCCGTCTGGCGCAGCAGCGGAGGCAGCAGCCCGATCGTCTGGCTCAATTCCTGCTGACGCGAGGCGAGCGTGGCCATCGTCGCGTTGAACGTGTGCACGAAGCTCGCGAGCTGCTGGCCACTGTTCGCGAACCCTCGGAATACCTCCGAGTTGCCCTCGACCGCCTTGCTCAGATCGTGCGGCTCGGTGCCGAGCAGGCCCTCGTTGACGATCGCCGATCCGCGGAACGCCCCGGTCGAGTACTGCAGCGACTTGTTCAGCGCCTGGCCGCCGGTCAGTTTGCGGGTGATCGGATCCTGCGAGGCGTTCTCGGCGGCGGTGCCTGTGGTGTTGAGGGTCGCTCCGAGCCCCTGGAGCAGCGTCTGGAGATTGGTCCGGGCATCGAGCGTCAACGCCGCGAGCACGCGGTCGAGCTGGACCGGACCCGACGTGTTCGCGGCCGGCAGCGTCGAGCCGGAGGACAGCACCGGGGCGTTCGGCGTTCCCGGCGCCAGCTCGACGTAGAAGTTACCCTCGAGGAAGATCCTGGATCTGATCAGCGCCGTGGCGTCGGCGTGGATCGGCAGCCCGTTCTCGTTGATGTCCATCGTGATCAGGCCGGCCGAGCTGTCCTGGATGTGCGTGACGGACACGACCTCGCCGACGTCGACCCCGGCGATCCGCACGGGCGAGGGGATGTGCAGCTGCGTCTCGCTCGTGAACACCGCCTTGAGCACGAACGGCGAGCCTGAGAACGGGAGCGTCCCGCCGAAGATCAGATAGCAGGCGGCGGCGACCACGACCAGGCCGATGATCCCGGCGGCGAAGCTCGACACGCGTGGCTGGTGGCGCCTCACGTCTTCGGCCTCGTTGTCGTCTCGGTCTTCAGCCCGACGTTCCCCGGCGGGTTCCCGATCCGCGCCGCCTTGCCCGAGTAACGCTCGTTACCAGCGGCGCACTCGGGGGTCTGCCCGGGCGAGTCGGTGTTGGGATACGGGTTGACGTGGATCGGGCCGATGAACTGGCCGGTCTGGGTCTGCGGCGTCGTGTACGGACGCTGCGAGGGCACGCCTTCGCTGCCCGGCGTATCGGCGATCACGACGAGGTTGAACCGCAGCACGGTGCCCGTGATCACATCGTCCGAGAGCGTGCTGGCGATGTTGCGCAGGAACAGGGTCACGTAGTTGCAGGAGGACTGGACCGGTGTCAGGAAGGCGAGCGGCGAGCGCAGGCTCGAGGCCGTCAGCGTCAGCCGGTCCAGACCGGCGTTGACCGCCGGGGTCTGCCCGTAGCTCTCCAGGTGCTGGGCGAGGCTCAGCAGCTGCTGGTCCAGCGCGGTCGTGCCGGGCAGGTTGCGGGCGCCGGCCGCGAACGCGGCGGCGAGCACCGGGGCGCTCTGCGGCAGGGTCGCGAAGCCCGGACGCAGCGCCTTGAACAACCCGGCGGTGTTGTTGAGGAACGCCTGTATGTGAGGGCTCGTGGCGATCACGGCGCTGAACGTCGGCGGCGTGTCGGAGATCCACTGCTGGAGGAAGGGGACGGCGACGCTCGCCAGTGCGGTGAACGTCGTATCGAGATTCGCGTACAGGTCCGCCTGCGTCCTGGCGACGGGCACGAGCGCGGACGAGAACGACTCGAGGCCATGGAAGAACCCGCCGAAGTCGGTCTTCTTCGACGCGAGGTTGCGCGCCACCGGGCCCAGATTCTCGACGAGCGGCACGAACGCTCCGATGGCGTCGTTGATGCCAGCGCCGCGTCCCGCGAGGGCGTCGCTGAAGCCGATCGTCGAGGCGGTGACCCCGAGACGCGTCTTAGCGTCGAACATCGACAGGAACTGGTCGAGGTCGACCTCCGATCCGGATTGGCTGAGCGGCACCGTCGCACCATTCGGGTAGGTCTGGCTCGATGTCCCCTTTGTGATCTGGATGTACTTAAGGCCGATCGAACTCTTGAGGCGCACGTCGAATGTCGAGTCCACCGGCAGCGGCTCGACGTTCTTCTGGAGCGAGAGATCCATGACGGCGATCGGCTGGCCTGCGGAATCGCGCGTCGGGCTGACCGAGTCGACGACGCCGATCAGCGCCCCTCCCATGTGGACCTCGGCGTTCTTGGTCACCTCGCTGGCATCGGCGATCTGCAGGTGGAGCGTGTACCTGGGCACGAACGGCAGGCCGTTGTTGGCGTTGTATGCGAGCGTCACGGCGACGATCGTCACTAGAACCGTGAGCGCGCCGATCAGGATGGGATTGCCGAACGGACTGGTCTGGCGCCGGCGGAAGCTCATCGCCCGCCGCCGATCAGGTATTGAAGGAGCCCGTTCAGGACGGTTCCCGTATTGCTCGCGGCGGCATGGCGTGTCGCCCGTTCGGCGACGGCGATCGCCTTGCCGTTGCCCGGACCGCCCGTGGCACCCGAGGCCGCCGCGGCGGCAGCGTCGACGCTGGCCTTCGTTCCGGGCCCCGTGAAGTTCGCGGAGCAGCCGAGGATCGGCTTGATGTCGTACGTGGTGCACGATCCGACCATCGGCTCGGCGCGGACGTAGTGCCCGTCGGCGTCGAAGCCGTTACTGGCCGAGACCCCCGCGTACAGAAGCGCCATCAGCTGCTCGATCCCGCCGGTGTTATTCAGGCTCGCGGTCAGTTTGTCCAGCAGCGCGGCCGACGGCGCGAGCTGATGGCCCAGGTTGTTCAGGCGCTTGGCGAGCGGAATCGTCGCGACGAGCGACGCTTGTGACTTCTGCGAGGAGTTTCCGAGGGCGATCAGGGCGGGGCGGGCGGCCTTCGCGAACGGCGTCAGGTTGGTGAACTGGCGGTCGAGCGCGGCCGCGCTCTGGCCGAGGCTTGCCATCAGCGGGGTCCCCTGGCCGGCCAGGTTGCCGAGCGAGACCATCAGCGGGCGCAACTGGCGCAGGAACTCCGGGAACAGCTGGAACGAGCGCGAGATGTCGCTTGCGCGCGCGGCACTGGCGACCGACGTCGTGTTCGCGTTCTGGATGAACCCCGCGATCTGCCGACGGACCTTCGCCAGCGGCGCGAGCACGGCATCCGAGTCCGTGGCCAGCTGGGCCAGCTGCTTGTTCTGGCGGGCCAGGATCTTGATGACCTTGTCGGTGGAGCCCAGCGCAGGATTCGCGCGCCGGATGACGGCGTTCAGATCCGAACCTCGGGCGGCGAGGCCGGTGCCGAGTTCGTTGAGGATCACCGCGAACCGCTCCCGGATCGGCTCCTGGTAGATGTTCTGGACGATGTCGGAGTCGATCGGCGAGCTGGTCTGGGTCACGGGCAGCAGGTAGGACCCGGCGCCGGGCCCGTTGGTGATCTTGGCCAGCGGTGGCGCGCTCGTACTGCCGGGCTCGCAATCGACGTAGCGCTCGCCGATCAGCGACTGCGGACGGATCGCGCACGTGGCGTTGGCGTGGAACGGCGTGAACTCGCCGTTGTTGATCGCGATCGTGACGGCGGCCATGTTCTGTGGCGTGGCCGCCGAGCACTGCTGCGAGGTGGTGCACACGCTCAGCGATTGGATGCTCCCGACGTCCGCGCCCGCGATCCGCACGTCCTCACCGCCGACCGCGAACGCCGCGTTGTCGAAGATCGCGCGGACGAGGTAGGGCCCGCCGTCGCCGCGCGAAGCGCCGGTTCGGGTGATCACGGTGACGCCGAGGACCGCGAGCAGGACGATGATCAGCGCAGCTCGCCTCATGGGCCGGGCGGGGTGTTGGCGGGGTTACACCCGGGCACGCGCACCGGCGCCGAGCCGTCCGGGGTCGGCTGGACGGCGCCGCCGGGACAGCGGCTGCGGACGACGTGGAGACCGCTGTAACGGAGCGCCGGCGACTGTGACTGAAGCTGGTTCGCCCCGTTCAGTCCGAACGCTCCGAACACCGGCTGGGTACGCGTGTAGTGCCCGTTGGCGTCGTAATAGCCGGCCGCCTGGCCCAGATTGGTGAGCGCGGCGACGACGTCCGGGGTGAACTCGCGCAGATAGTCGAGCTGGTCCTGGGAGGCGTTCATCGCCCGGATCAACTCGGGGAAGGTGTAGCTGCCGATCCTGGCGAGCGAAGGCGTGTCCCGGAGCAGGGTCGTCAGATCGCCGGTGCCGCTGGGGTTCTTGATCAGGTCGTTGAGCGCCCCGATCGTCGGGATCGATTCCTTCGTCAGCGTGTCGAGCGCGATGCTGAACTGCCTGAGGTTGCGCGACGCGGGGATCGAGGCGACCACGACCGGCGTGAGCGCGTCGAGCGTCTGGCGGAGGCCGGCGAACGTGCTCGTCGAGTGGTTCAGAGCCGGCGGCAGCAGCTGTAGCGCCTGCTGGAGCGCCTGGCTCTGGCTCGCGATCGCGGACGTCGTCGAGTTCGTGTTGGCTATCAGCTGTGTCAGCTCCTGGCTGCGCGAGGCCAGCGTCTTCAGCGCCTGGGCCCCTTGCACGAGCAGTCCCTCAAACGCGGGCTCGTCGCGGGTCAGCTCGGCCGTCACCTCGCTCGTGCTCGACAGCCCCGGCGCGAAGTAGCGCAACGTCTGATTCGCCTCCAGGGCCTTGCCGTCGATGCTCGCGGCCTCGCCCTGGATGAACCCGCGCAGCCCTTGACGCGTGGGAGCGTCGAGTGTGTCGAACAACTGGTCGAGGCTGACGAACGAGTACGTGTCGTGCTGCGGTATCAGGCCGCCGCTCTGGATCTCGGGAGCGCGGCTCGGCCCGGGCTGGAGCACGATGTAGCGGTTGGCGATGCCCGACAGCGAGTTCTCATAGATCCGGGCGATCGTCCCCTGGTGCATCGGCGCGACGCCCGAGTCGACGCTGAACTTGATGCGCGCCAGCCCGTTCGGCGCCAGCCCGATCGACTGGATCGACCCGACGATCGCGGGGCCGATCATCACCTGGTTGCCGGGGACGAGCCCGCCCGAGTCCTGAAAGTCGGCGCTGAGCGTGTACCCGGAGCTCGCCCCAAGCACGATCAGCGCCACAAGCACGACTGCGCCGATGACCGCGGCGACCCCAGCGACGCGCGCGGTCATCTGCGGCTCGTGACTCCGTGATTGGGGGATCGCGTCGGACGGCCGGCCCTGTCGCCCGTCAACGACATTCGTGCGGTCCTCGCGGGAGGCGCAATTTGAAACCCTCTTCCCTCAACGTCTCATTTTCCCCGGCGCACCGGCATCCTGCCAGAGTGGTATGTGCCGCGCCAGACCCGCGTGTTTAGCCGATGTTAACTCTCAGCAAAGCTGATCGTGCCCCTGGTCGGCCATTTCCGCCTAGGCACTCCGTCCTTTGCGCGCCAGCAGGGCCGCGCCGATCGCGCCGCCGAGGTCCCCGAGTGCCGCAACCTGCACCGCCGGCGGCCGGGTGTCGTTGAACAGGTGCGGCTGCATCGCGTCGGCGATCCGGACGGCAAACGGCTGCCCGAAGCGCACGCCGAGCCCGCCGCCGATCACCACCGCCTCGACGTCGAGCAGGTTGATGGCCGACGCGATTCCGGCGCCCAGGGCCTCGACGGCTTCGTCGATCAACTCGATCGCGAGCTTGTCGTCGTGCTCCAGCGCCCGCGCCCAGATCCCGCTCGTGAGCCGGGTTCGATCGTGCTTCTCCATCAGGTCGAACAGGTCTGTCTTGGCTCCTTTCTTGACTCTTTCCCGCGCACGGGCCTCCATCGACGCGCGGCCGGCATAGGCCTCCAGGCATCCCCGCCGGCCGCAGCCGCAGCGCCGTCCCCCGAGCTTGATCACCATGTGCCCGATCTCGCCGGCGCCACCCCTCCCCATCCATGGCTTTCCATCGAGGATCAGGCCACCCCCGACGCCCGTCCCCCAGAACACGCCGATCAGCGACTTGTAGGGCTCGCCGGCGCCGAGCTCGAACTCAGCGTCGGTGGCGACCTGGACGTCGTTGCCGACGAACACTGGCGGCCCCAGCTCGCTCGAGAGCGTCGGGCCGAGCTCGAAGCTCCCTTCCCAATCCGGCAGGTTGCGCGCGTGGGAGATCGTTCCCGATTCGGCGTCGGCGATCCCCGGGGAGCCGATCCCGATTGCCTGTAGTGCCGACGGCGTCACGCTCGCCGCCGTGCACGCGTCCCTGACCGCCAGCGCGATCGCTGCCGCGACATGGGGCGGTCCGCCCGTCGTTGGCGTCGGCCGCCGCGCCGAGCCGTGCACCGTGTTTTCGGCGTCGACGATCACCGTCTCGATCTTGGTGCCGCCGAGATCGACCCCGGCCAACCGCTTGGCGGTCGTGGTCCGAGCCGGAGAGCGAGGCATCGCGCCGGATCCTCGCAGACCACGAGGTCGACGTGTGGCTTGCTATCCCCAGGACTCGCGGTAGTGCGCCTGCTCGGCCGTCGGCTGATCGATCTCGACGCCGAGGGCATCGAGCTTCAGGCGGCCGACCTCGCGGTCGATCTCGGCCGGGACCTGATGGACCCCGGCCGGCAACGCGCCGCGATTGCGGACGAGCTCCTCGACGCACAGCGCCTGGAGCGCGAACGAAACGTCCATCACCGCCGCCGGGTGGCCCTCGGCGGCGGCCAGGTTGACGACACGGCCGCGCGCCAGCAGGTTCAGTCGGCGCCCGTCCTGCAGCTCGTACTGCTCGACCAGCGGCCGGACCTGCCGGACCCCGCTCGCCACCGCTCGCAGTTCCTCGAGGTCGAGCTCGACGTCGAAGTGCCCGGCGTTGGCGAGCAGCGCCCCGTCCTTCATCCGCTCGAAGTGCTCGCCGCGGAGGACCCGGCGGGAGCCGGTGACCGTGACGAAGATGTCGCCGCGCTCGGCCGCCCGCAGCGCAGGCATCACCTGGTAGCCGGCCATCCGCGCCTCGAGCGCCCGCAACGGATCGACCTCGCACACGATCACGGCCGCGCCGGCGCCGCGGGCACGCTCGGCGATCCCCTGTCCCGCCCACCCGTAGCCGACCACGACCAGCGTGTGGCCCGCCAGCAGCACGTGACTGGCGCGGATAATCCCGTCGAGCGCGGACTGACCGGTACCGTGCCGGTCGTTGAGCGCGCGCTCGGTGCGGGCCTCGTTGACCGCCATTACCGGGCAGACGAGCTCGTGGTCCTCCTCGAGCCGGCGCAGGCGGACCAGCCCGGTGGTCGTCTCCTCGGTGCCGCCGATCAGCTCCTCGAGTGCCTGTCCGCCGGCCGCGTGGGCGGTCATCAGCAGATCGGCGCCGTCGTCGATCGTCACCTGCGGCGAACCCTCGAGCAGGGCCCGGACGTGGCGCGCGTAGGAGTCGAGATCCTCTCCCCGCAGGGCCCTGACCTCGACCCCGTGCTCGAGCACGAGCGCCGCGGCGACGTCATCCTGCGTCGACAGCGGATTCGCCGAGCACAGGGCCGCCTGCGCACCGCCGGCGATCAGCGTCAGCAGCAGATTCGCCGTCTCGGCGGTGACGTGCAAGCACGCGGCGATCCTCGTCCCCGCGAGCGGTTTTTGCGCCTCGAACCGCTCGCGCACCTTCCCGAGCACGGCCATCTGCTGAGACGCCCACTCGATCCGGTCCGCGCCCTCAGGCGCGAGCGACAGATCGGCGACGTCGTGCGGCGGGATCGAGGCGCGCGCCATCGGCTCACCCGGCCGCGATCACGCCCCGCCGCCTCCGCCTAGTAGCGATAGTGGTCGGCCTTGTACGGGCCCTCGACCGGGACCCCGAGGTAGGCCGCCTGCTGGGGGGTCAGCTCGGTCAGCCTGACGCCGAGCGCCCCGAGGTGCAGCCTCGCCACCTTTTCGTCGAGGTGCTTGGGGAGCGTGTACACGCGCTTCTCGTAGGCGTCGGGGTGGCCGAACAGCTCGATCTGGGCGATCACCTGGTTGGTGAACGAGTTCGACATCACGAAGCTCGGGTGACCGGTCGCGTTGCCGAGGTTCAGGAGACGGCCCTCGGACAGGACCAGGATCGCATGGCCGTCCGGGAACACCCACTCGTCGACCTGCGGCTTGATGTTGATCCGCTCGATACCGTCGATCCTGCCCAGGCCGGCCATGTCGATCTCGTTGTCGAAGTGGCCGATGTTGCCGACGATCGCCTGGTGCTTCATCCGCGCCATGTCCGCGGCCGTGATCACGTCGCGGTTGCCGGTCGCGGTGACGAAGATGTCCGCGGTCTCGACCACGTCGTCGAGCGTGACGACCTGGTAGCCGTCCATCGCCGCCTGAAGCGCGCAGATCGGGTCGATCTCGGTGATGACCACGCGGGCGCCCTGCCCGCGCAGCGACTCCGCGCAGCCCTTGCCGACGTCTCCGTACCCGCACACCACGGCAACCTTCCCGCCGATCAGCACGTCGGTCGCACGGTTGATGCCGTCGATCAGCGAGTGGCGGCAGCCGTACTTGTTGTCGAACTTCGACTTCGTCACCGAGTCGTTGACGTTGATCGCCGAGAACAGCAGGTGCCCGCTCGCCGCGAACTGGTAGAGGCGATGGACGCCGGTCGTGGTCTCCTCGGTCACGCCCTTGATGTCCGCGGCGATCTTCGTCCACCGCTGCGGATCGTCCTCAAGCGAGCGCTGGAGGAGCGCGAGCACGATCTGGAACTCCTCGGAGTCGGCGGTCGTCGGGTCGGGGACGGCGCCGGCGAGCTCGTACTCGACGCCCTTGTGCACGAGCAGCGTGGCGTCGCCACCGTCGTCGAGGATCATGTTCGGCCCGGCACCGTCCGGCCACGACAGCGCCCGCTCGGTGCACGCCCAGTACTCCTCGAGGGTCTCCCCCTTCCACGCGAACACCGGTACCCCGCGGGGATCCTCAGGCGTGCCGTCTGGGCCGACGACCACGGCGGCGGCGGCGTGATCCTGGGTCGAGAAGATGTTGCACGACGCCCACCGGACCTCGGCCCCGAGCGCCACCAGCGTCTCGATCAGCACCGCCGTCTGCACCGTCATGTGCAACGAGCCGGTGATCCGAGCGCCGGTCAGCGGCTGGCGGTCCGCGTACTCGCGCCGCATCGCCATCAGGCCCGGCATCTCGTGCTCGGCCAGCTGGATCTCCTTGCGGCCGAAGCCGGCAAGCTGTAGGTCGGCGACCTTGAAGTCGGTCGTGGTGGCAGTCGTGCTCATGAGCGTCTCCATCGTCCTAGTCGTTGGTGTCGGGAGGCCTCGCCGGCCTCAGGCGACGGCAAGCAGCTTCTGGTGTTTGTCCTGCTCGAATCGCAGCCAGTCTTCGGGATCCACATGATCCGGACGCCGGGGCTGTGCCTCGAGCCACCGCTGGACCGCCTCGCGAAGCTCCGGGTCGCTCGTCATCCGCGACGCGAACGCGACATCGGAGAGCCCGATGTCGAATCGGGCGAGCAACTCCTTGAGCGTTCGCAGCCGCTGTAGCTCCGCGGCCCGGTAGAGCCTGTAGCCCGACGTTGAACGCTCGGGTGTGACAAGTCCGGTCCGCTCGACATAGCGCAGCATCCGCGCGGACCATCCGGTGGTTTCGGCGGCCTCGTGGATCGTCAGTGCATCCATCTGGCGCTAACATTACCACGAGAGTGTCAAGGTTTGGGGAAGGCGGGTGAGGCGTCGCTACACCGGTTTCCTGTGTGCGACGCCCCTCTTTCTGGGCACTGGTCTTGCCTCAACCGCGCCGAATTTGCTGCACGAAACCCATGCAAAACTCTCGTTTGGACGCGCATGAGCCGATACGACACTTGTCGAGTAACGACCGATTATCTGCAGCGTCGGGAATACGATGATTGCAACGTCCATCTTCGGGAGCCGAGAAGGACTCTCGCGACCTGTTCGAATATCTTTGCTTTGTTGATCAAACGCGGTAAGGGGATCTGCGCAGTTCTACTGCTGATCGGCGCCAGTGGCGCCGGCGTCGGCGTGGCCGCGGCCGTCGGACCGGCCTCCGCTTCCGGTCAGTCCGGTGGCTGGCGCACGGCCACCGGCGGCCAACAGAGCGGCTGGCACAGCCACGCCGCACAGGGCAGCGGGGGCTTGCAAGTTGGCCCGCAGGCGGGCGTGACCCCGCACGCGGCGGTCCCCGCCCCCGCCCCATCCAACCAGAACGGATTCGGCCCCGGCGCCGGGCGGCACGGCCACTGGGGCGGAAACGGAAACGGCTGGGGCAACGGCGGCGGTGACGGCTCAGGGAGCCCGCCAGCCGCGCCCCCCGCGCCGACGACGACCTCGGCCGCGCCTGCCACGCAAGGCGGCGGAGGCGGTGACCAGGGCAGCCAGGGCCACCAGGGCAGCGGGTCCCGTGGCAGCGGCCCCCCGCCGACGGTGACGATCGTCGCGCACCAAGGGGGCGGCGGTACCCAACATCAAGGCAGTGGACAGTCGGGCAGCCCCGGGGGCAGGCAGTCGGGATCGAGCACGGGCACGCAGGGCTCCAGCCACGTGGGAGCCACAACCCCGTCTTCGCCAACCCTGCAAGGAGTCTCGACCCAGCCGCCCGTAGCGCCTCCCCCAGTGACCACAGTCACCCTGCCGACGCCACCGACGCCGAAGCAGACCACGCCGAGCCCCATCTCGCAGCCGTCGGGCTCGAATCTCCCATCGGATATCGCCGGTCTGCTCGGCGCGTCACACGCGGTCAACCCCACGCCGGTCACCAACGGACTCGGCACCGCGCTCGGCTTGACTCCGGCCCATACCGGCATCCTGGGCGCCGCCACCGGGCCGCTGCTCACAGCGGCGACACGTGCGGCCACGGGCACCGCAGCCGGTACCCACGCCGCGGCGCACAATTCCGCCGGCAAGACCGGCCAGGGAGCTGGTTCCTCCGGCCCCGCGGCCACCGTAACCCGCGTGATCACCGACATCGAGCACGTGGTTCCCGGCTGGGTGTGGCTGGTGCTGGCCGCGTCGCTGGCGCTGGCAGCGGCCGCCGCCACCGCGGCGTTCGTGGCCGCCCGTCGCGTCAGGCGCCAGGCCGGCCAGTTCGCCGCGGTCACCGCGGCGGCGCTGACCGACCCGCTGACCGGGGTTCTGAACCGTCGCGGTTTCATCGAGGCGCTGGAGCGCGAGCTCGCGAGGGCTCGGCGCTACAACCTGCGCTTCGTGCTCGCATACGTCGACGTCCGCAACCTCAAGGGCGTCAACGACACCGAAGGGCACCTGGCCGGCGATGAGCTGCTCAAGGACGCCGCCCATCTCCTCAAGGATTCGGCCCGCGCGGATGACGTGGTCGGGCGGATCGGCGGCGACGAGATGGGCCTGCTCCTGGTTGAGCAGGGCGCCGAGGGCGCCGATGTCGTGATCAACCGGATCACGAGCCAGATCCCGGAGCGCCAGGAAGCACTCGGGCTCCGCGCCGAGTGGGATCTGACGGTCGGAACGTCGTCCTTCCCGGACGATGGAAGCACCGCCACCGAGCTGCTTGCGACGGCCGACCGCCGGCTTTACGAGCAGCGCGGAATCGCGCTGCATTAGTCATGGGCTGAGTGGGGAGCGCGGAACTGCCGCCGGCGGGCGCGTCGCGTAGCGCGGTGTTCGCCGGCGGCCCCCTACCACCCGAGGTTCCGCCGGCGGCGCCCCTCGCGTGGGCCGGGCTAACCCTTCGCCAGCGCGTTCTTCAGGTGCTCGATCGACGGGACCGGCGTCGGATCGACGTTTCGCAGCACGGCGATGTAGAGCGACACCAGGTCGCCGAGCAACACCAGCGAGACGAGCCGCTCGGTACGGGTCTGCCCGATGCCCTCTACACGGTAGGTGCCGACGGCGTTGCCCGCGATCAGCCCGCGCGTCAGCTCGATCCGCTGGCGGATGCGCGGATGTAGGTCGGAGTCATCGAGGAACACGGCGCTGAAGCGCCCGAGCTCGGCGGCTCCCTCCCACCCGACGATCTCGTTGTGATCGAGCTCGGGCAGCTCGTTCGAGAAGCACGGCGTCTTCGCGTTCTCGTTGATTTGCGTCTTCCAGCGGTAGGCGATCGGGGCCGTCAGGCCGGCGCCGGCAATTTGCGGAGTCGTTCCGTGCAGCGACCGGGCCAGATCCTTGGCGAGGCAGCCGTCGTGGCCCTCTGGGCCCCACTCGGCGACCAGCTGCTCGGCGTGAGCGGCCGCCACGTCGATCTCGGCGTGCAGCCGATCTCCCGCGCCGCATAGTCCCGCGACCTCGAGCGCCACCACTACCGAGTAGGCGACCGCGGCCCGCGGCTGGAACCCTCCCGGCAGGGGAATCACCGGCACGCCGTCCTCGCGAGCATTCGCCGCGAGCTTGCCGCCGGTCGTGGCCACGATCCGCCGCGCGCCCAGCGCGCCGGCCGCGTCGTAGATCGCGAGCGTCTCCTCGGTGTTGCCGGAATAGCTGCCGCACAGGATCGTGGTATCCGGGGTCGTCCACGCCGGCAGCGCGTAACCCCGCGCGAGCACGATTGGCCTCGAGGCACGGTCGCCGAGGGCCGCCCGCGCCAGCGCGCCTCCGATCGCCGACCCGCCCATTCCGGCGACCACCAGGCCGCCCGGAGCGTCGTGCGGCTGCAGGTTGGCCGACTCCACGCGCCACAGCGCGTCACGCAGCTGATCGGGCGTCCCGAGGATGTCGTCGAGCTGCCCCTTGCGGTCGACCGCCGCGATCGCCTCGCGCCCCAGATCGGTGGTCGTAGTCAAGAGCTGGTCGCTGCCTCGGGAAGCTCCACGCCCGGGAAGATACGCGCGCCGGCCCCCAGGACGCTGTTCGGTCCGATCCTCGCTCCCTCGCCGATCACGACATCGCCGTCGATCTGGCAGCACTCTCCGATCGCCACGGCCGGGCCGACGATCGCCCGGTTGATCGTGGCTCCGGCGCCCACGGTGGCACCGTCGAGCAGCACGGAGTTCTCCACCCTGGCGCCCTCTTGCACCCGCACGTTGCGCCCAAGCACCGTGCGCCCGCCGACGACCGCGTGCTTTTCGACGACCGACCCCGCTCCGACGATCGCCGGGGCAACGATCTCCCCTTCGACCGTCGCCTCCTCCGCGAGCGTCAGGCCGGCCTCCCGCAGCCGCTGGCCGATCTGCGTGATGACGTTGCCCTCGAGGATGTCGTAGGTGCCCTGCAGGTAGCGCTCCGGCGTCCCGATATCGAGCCAGTAGCCGCTCGCCGCGTACCCGAACAGGCCCCGGTCGATGAGCGTCGGAAACACTTCCCGCTCGATCGAGATATTCGTCCCAGCCGGCGCCATCCCGTCGAGCACGTCGCGCTCGAGGATGTACGCGCCGGCGCTGATCAGGTTCGAGTCGATCTGCTCCGGCCGGGGCTTCTCGACGAACTCGTGGACCGAGCCGTCGGGGTTAAGGCGGACCAGTCCGTAAGCGGACGGATCATCCACGCCGATCAGCGCCAGCGTCGCCCGGGCTCCCGTTCGCTCATGCTGCTCCAGCTGGGCGGTCAGGTCCAGGTCGGCGAGCACGTCGCCGTTGAGCATGAAGAACCGCTCCTCGAGCAGGTCCTCGGCGAGTTTCAGGGCGCCGCCGGTGCCCAGCGGCTCGGGCTCCTCGACGTAGTGCAGGCGCACCCCGAGCGCCGCGCCGTCTCCGAGGACCCGGCGCACGCCGTCGGCCAGGAACCCGCACGAGAGGATCACCTCGTCGATCCCGTGGCTCGACAGCCACTCGAGCATGTACACGATGAACGGGCGGTCGACTAGCGGGACCACGGGCTTCGGGATCGTCGAGGTCAGGGGACGAAGCCGCGTCCCCTCCCCTCCCGCGAGGATCAGTGCCTGCATCTCACAGCTCCCTACCGTGGCCGCGGGCCACTACCGCCCGATGCCCTCGTACTCGAAACCCGCCGCCCGGACGGTGTCGGGATCGATGAAATTGCGCCCGTCGATCACGAGGCGCCCCGCCATCCTGGTCGCAGCTTCGTTCCAGTCGAGCTCGCCGAATTCCTTCCACTCGGTCACGATCACGGCCGCATCCGCGCCTTCGAGCGCATCGAGCGCCGAAGTCCCGAAGTCGACCCCGATCATCAACCTCCGCGCCTCCTCCTCCGCCACAGGGTCATACGCCCGCACGTGTGCCCCGTCCGCCTGAAGCCGCGCGGCAAGTACAAGCGACGACGCCTCGCGCATGTCGTCGGTGTTCGGCTTGAACGCCAGCCCCAGCAGCGTCACGGTTTTCCCGATCAGCGATCCCAAGTGCTTCTGCAGCTTCGAGATCACCCGCCGCTTCTGCAACTCATTGACCTCGATCACCGACGTCAGCAGCTGGAAGTGATAGCCGGAGTTGCCGGCGAGCTGTTTGAGGGCGGAGACATCTTTTGGGAAACACGAGCCGCCGAAGCCAATCCCGGGCTTCAGGAAATGCGGGCCGATGCGATGGTCGAGACCCATCCCCCGCGCCACCTCGAGCACATCCGCCCCGGTCTCCTCGCAAACGTTGGCGATCTCGTTGATGAACGAGATCTTCGTGGCCAGGAATGCGTTCGCCGCGAGCTTGATCATCTCGGCGCTGGAGACGTCGGTCCTGATCAGCGGCGCGTCGAGCGGCGAGTACAGCTCGACGACCGCGTCGCCGGCCCAGTCGCCCTCATCGCCGACCACGACGCGATCGGGCGCGAGGAAGTCGTCGAGCGCGGAGCCCTCCTTGAGGAACTCCGGACACGACACGTAGGCGAAGCCGCCCCTGCCCTGCCCGACGAAGATCCGCTGGATCGCCGCCCCGGTGCCGACCGGCACCGTCGATTTCATCACGAGGGCGTGCCCGGCCGAAGGGGGCATCGCGCCGACCACCGCGTGCACGGCGGAGAGATCCGCGTCGCCGGAATACGTCGGCGGCGTCCCGACCGCCACGAACAGCAGCCGAGCGTGCTCCAGGGCGGGTCCGAGGTCGGTCGAGAAATGAAGCCGGTTGCGACTGCGGCTCACCGCCTCGGCCAGACCCGGCTCGTAGATCGGGATCTCGCCCCGTTCCAGGCGGGCGATCTTGTCGACGTCGACGTCGACGCACCATACGTCGCTGCCGAGCTCGGCGAAGCCGATCGCTGTGACCAGGCCGACATAACCGGTGCCGATGACGGCAATTGGTTCGCGGGCTGAGCTCATCGAGCGGCGAAGGGTACACGCGCCCAGCGCGGCACCAGGATTCGGGACGTCGGGCTACCCAACCCGCGTCAGCGACCCCGCGATCCCCAGCATCTGCTGGTTGCTGAGCGTGTCGGTGAGGGTGTTGGAGATCCAGTACACGCCCTGCGGGGTTCGCCACGCGGCCATTGACAGCTCGTGGCCATTGAAGAACAGCATCAGCTGCTTGCCCCCGATCGTCTCGGTCTCCGTGGGCTTGTTGAGGATCGGCGGGTTCTGCCACGTCGTCCCCTGGACGCCGTAGTACTGCCCAAGGACGGGATTGATCACCAGCGTGACCCGGTAAGCGGTGTGCGGATTGTCCTGTTGATCGTGGATCGTGTACGCACGCGGGTAGGAGTTGGCGACCGGCCCGATGGGGCAGGTGGCGTTCGTACAGTACTGCGAGCCGGTAGCGATGTTCCGCGGCAGATAGACAGGCAGGTTGCTGTGCGGGATCGCGGCCGCCTGCGACGTAGCATCCGCCGGGTCGGGGGTCAGGTTCACCGTTGGCGCGCCGCCCGAGTGATGCTTGCCCGGCGTATGCGAGGAGCTGGCGCTCTGCGCCTGCGTCGGAGTCATGAACGTGCTGTATGCCCTGTTCTCAGCCGGCGGATTTGCTGTGACGTAGCACGGCGTCTGGGCGAGCGCCGGCACGCCCGGCGTCGCCGGTGCCCCGGAGTTGCACGGCAGGAAGATCGCGGGGAACGGGATCTGCTTGACCGCGTGACCGGCCGAGAAGGCGACGAGGTCGAACAGGTTGATCAGCCCGTCTACGGTGTGCAGGTTGTGGTCGGTCTCCGTGTGCTGCCCGAAGATCTTGATCAGCTTGTTGCGGTTGTTGAAGAGCTCCGTCGAGCTGAACTGGTCCTTGGCCCACCGCAGGAAGTCCTGCTGGCGGGCGTTGCGGACGATGTCGTTGTCGGTGTGGCGGAACCGCACGAACTCGAGCGCATCGGTCCCGCACAGCTTCTGGTAGCCAGGCTGGATGTCGATGCTCGAGTAGTCGGTGTAAGCAGTGTTGTTGTAGTAGCGGTGATCGACGTCGGTGTAGACGCAGCCGATCGCGTTGACCAAGTCCTCGAAGCCGCCGAAGTTGACATCGATGATGTGGTTGACGTGCAGGCCCGGGAACACCTGCTGTTTGAGCACCCTGAGCAGCAGGTTCGGCCCGCCGATCGAATAGGCCGAGTTGAGCTTGTCGGTCGTCATCACGCCGCCTTCGAGGATCTGGACCTTCAGGTCGCGCGGCACCGACAGGACATTGATCGTCGAGGAGTTCGGATCGAGGCGGACCAGCATCATCGTGTCGGTGTTGGCCGCGCTGAACGGCTCGCCGGCGCGATGGTCTGAGCCGATCAGCAGCAGCGTCTGCGGGTTGCCGGGATTGGCGACCGTCACCTGGGCGTCCTTGATCACCGGCGACAGCGACAGGTAATCCGTGAACTGCTTGAACTGGAGCAGGCCGGCGACCGCGGTCGTGGTCGCGGTGAACGCCACCACGACTACGGCTGCGAGCGCGAACCGCCACAGCATCCCCCGACGGGTCTCGGGGATCAGTCTCACGCCAACCCTCCCTCGATCGGGTCCGGCATCGCCAGCGGCGTGGTGAGGTCCCCGTTGCGACTCGCGGTCTCCTCCAGCCACAGCGGCAGCGCCCTGACGAAATCGCCCAGTGCGCGGCGATAGCGAGCCAGCGACGCCAGCGAGACCCACTCGTCGGGGCCGTGGTGGCCCGCCCCTTCGGGCCCGAACTCGACGGCCGGGATCCCCGAGCCGATGAACGCGGCCGCGTCAGACGCCCCATCCCGCCCGACGCTCATCACCTCGCCGCTGATCGAGCGCGAGACCGCGTTGCGAAGCGCCCGCACGTAGGGGTTCGTCCGCGACACGGTGACCGGCGGCCAGATGAACGTACGCGTCACCTCGATTCCGGGGATCGTACGGACCTGTTCGAGGATCTCGGCGGGGTCCTGGCCGGGGAGATAGCGAACGTCGACCGCCATCGTGCACAGATCGGGCACCTTGTTGAGCGCGTCGCCGCCCTGGATCCGCCCCAGGTTGATCGAAGGAGAGTCGAACATCTCCGAGGACAGACGGGTAAACGGAAGCGACTCGATCGCGCGGAACACATCGATCGCCTTGAGCACGGCGTTATCGCCAAGCCACGGGGTCGAGCTGTGGGCGGAGCGGCCATAAACCTCGATCCGCATCACCAGCACACCCTTGGCCTCGACGCCGATGTGCAGGTCCGTGGGCTCGCCTGTGATCGCGAAGTCGCCTCCGAGCCCACGTCTGACCACGTCCTCGGTGGACCGCTCGTCGATCTCCTCGGACTCCTCATCGGGGACGCACGCGAGCCGGACCCTGACCCGGTCCTGCGCTCCCACGTCCTTGAGCGCGCACATCATCGCCGCCAGCGCCGCCTTCATGTCGTAGGCGCCGCGCCCGATGAGGCGATCGCCCTCGACGCGCGGCTCGAACTGCTCCGGACGCCCGGGGACGACGTCCAGATGGCCGTGGAAGACGACGCAGGGAACCTTGCCCTCGCGCGGGCCGACCTCGGCCACCAGCACGGGCAGCCCGTGGTGCTCGTGATCGTGGACTTCGATATCGCGGGATTCGAGCCAACCCTTGACGAATCCTGCGGCCGCGACCAACACATCCGGGCTCGATGTGTCGTAGCTAATCAGCCGCTCCGCCAGGATCCGTTCGTCAACCATCGGTGTCAAGGAGGATAGGAGTCCAGCTGATCAGCAGCTAAGGCCCTGCGTGTGAGGGTCCCTATGATCCCTGGGCGACGCGCAGGAAGGCCTCCCAGCGCCGTTTGTCGCGCTGAGCCACTCGCTGGCGCTCCGAATCGTCGCCTGCGGACTCGAGCTCCTGCTCGGCCTGCCTCAGCCGCTCACGCAGCTGGCCGGCGTCGAGCGCCTCCGGCTGGTGCGCCTCCTCCACGAGGATCAGCGCCCGGTTACCCGCGATCTGCATGTATCCCTCGGCCTGCGCGAAGCTGACGACCTCTGACTCCGTCTTGTAGAGGCGCAGCTCGGTGGGATCGAGCATCGCGAGCAGCGGCTCGTGGTGCGCAAGGATGCCGATCGACCCGACCGTCGTCCGCGTCGAGATCATCTCGACCTCGTCGTTGAACACCTCGCCGTCCGGGGTCAGGACCTCGACCGGGAACTTCGTGTGCGCCATCGCTGCCCGTTACTCGTCGCTGTCGTGCTCGCTGTCGCCAGCGCTCTCGTCCTCGCGGACCTCGCTGTCCTCGGCCTTGTCGTCGGCCTCGTCCGGTTCGTCCTCCGCCGCGCCGGCGCCGGCCTCCCGGACGACGTCGTCGATCGTCCCCTTCAGGAAGAACGCCCGCTCGGGCAGGTCGTCGTGCTTGCCCTCGAGGATTTCCTTGAACCCGCGGATCGACTCCGCGATCGGCACGAACACCCCCGGCGTACCCGTGAACTGCTCGGCGACGAAGAACGGCTGGGACAGGAAGCGCTCAATCCGGCGGGCCCGGTTGACGGTCACCCGGTCCTCGTCTGAGAGCTCCTCGATCCCGAGAATGGCGATGATGTCCTGGAGGTCGCGGTAGCGCTGGAGCACCTCCTTGACCTGGTTTGCGACGTCGAAGTGCTCGTCGCCGAGGATCTCCCGCTTGAGGATCGTCGAGGTCGAGTCGAGCGGGTCGACGGCGGGGTAGATCCCCTTCTCGGCGATCGAGCGCGACAGCGTCGTGGTCGCGTTCAGGTGCGCGAAGACCGACGCCGGGGCCGGGTCGGTCAGGTCGTCGGCGGGCACGTAGATCGCCTGGATCGAGGTGACCGAGCCCTTGCGGGTCGAGGTGATCCGCTCCTGGAGCTGGCCCATCTCCGACTCCAGCGTCGGCTGGTAGCCCACCTGCGAGGGCATCCGCCCCAGGAGCGCCGAAACCTCGGAGCCCGCCTGGACGAAGCGGAAGATGTTGTCGATGAACAGCAGCACGTCCTGACCCTCCTGGTCGCGGAAATACTCCGCCATCGTCAGGCCCGACAGGGCGACGCGCATGCGGGCGCCGGGAGGCTCGTTCATCTGCCCGAACACGAGCATCGTCTTCTCGAGCACGCCCGACTCCTTCATCTCGAGCCACAGGTCGTTGCCCTCGCGCGAGCGCTCGCCGACTCCGCAGAACGCCGACAGGCCGCCGTGCTCCTGCGCGAGGTTGTGGATCAGCTCCTGGATGATCACGGTCTTGCCGACGCCGGCGCCGCCGAACAGGCCGACCTTCCCGCCCTTGGCGTACGGAGCCAGCAGGTCGATGACCTTGATCCCGGTCTCGAACATCTCGGTCGTCGGCGTCAGCGCCTCGACGGTCGGCGCCGGGCGGTGGATCGGCCACCGCTCGACGTCGTTGCCCAGCGGCTCGCCCAAGTCGATCGGGTCGCCGAGCAGGTTGAAGATCCGGCCGAGCGTCTCGCTGCCGACCGGCACCGTGATCGGCGCTCCGGTGTCGATCACCTCGGTTCCGCGCGCGAGCCCGTCGGTGGTGTCCATGGCGACGGCGCGGATCCGGTCGTCGCCGAGGTGCTGCTGAACCTCGCACACGAGGTACGGCTCCTCGCTCGCGCCGATGTCGAGGTCTTCCTCGGCGCGCGCCGCCTCGGGCCGGCGAATCTTGATCGCGTGGTTGATCTCGGGCAGCTTGCCGGGGAACACGGCCTCGATTACGACGCCCTGGATCTCCTCGACGCGGCCGACGTTCTCGGTGGTCTTCTCGGTTTTCTCTGAGGTCTCTTCAGTAGTGGCTGACATGAGGTTCTCCAGTCTAGGTCGTCATCCGGGCGGCCACTAACCAGCCAGCCCCTCGGCTCCGCCGACAACTTCCAAGATCTCCTGCGTGATCTCGGCTTGGCGGGCCCGGTTCATCTCGAGGGTCAGGTCCTGGATCAGCTCCCGGGCGTTCTCGGAGGCGTTGCGCATCGCGGTCATCCGCGCGCCGTGCTCGGATGCCGTTGACTCCAGCAGCGCGCGGTAGATCGAGATCTCGACGTAGTCGGGCACCAGTCGTTTGAGGATCTCCTCCGGCTCGGGTTCGTAATCGACCAGCGCGCGATGCTGCGGCTGGTCTTCACCGCCGTCCGAATCCTCGTCCTCCTCCTCGAGCACGGTCGCCTGCTGCAGCGGCAGCAGTGTCTCACGGCGCACGACCTGGGAGATCGGAGAGATATAGCCGTTGTAGAAGATCTCGACCTGGTCGACTTGCTCGTCGATATAGGCGGCCATCAGCCGCTCGGCGATCCGGCGCGCGTCGGCGTACGCCGGGCGATCGGTGAAGCCGGTGAACGCGTCGGCGAGATCGAGTCCGCGGAATCCCAGTGACGACGCCGGGCGCCTACCGGATGCGAAATAGACGGCGTCGCGACCGTCGGCGGAGTATCTGCGGCCCGCGGCCACGCCGGCGCGGACGATATTCGAGTTGAACGCGCCGGCGAGCCCTCGGTCTCCAGCGATCAGGAGCAACCCGACGCGCCGAATCGGCTCGTGCTCGTCCATGATCGGCAGCACCGGGACGGACCCGGCGGCCTCGGCGGCCTGCTTGGTCATCCGTCGGATCGCGCTCGCGTACGGACGCAACGCCTCGATCCGCTGCTCGGCGCGCCGCAGCCGGGCGGCCGCGACCATCTCCATCGCGCGGGTGATCTTCTGGATGTTCTTGACCGCGCCGATCCGATTGCGGACGTCGCGCTGAGTCTGTGCCATGCCTCGCTCGGCCGAGCAGCGTCGCTACGCCGCGTCGGCCTCCTCCCCATGCTCGTCTGACTGCTGTTCGTCCGATGGCCGCTCGGCCCGGCGCTCGACGTCCTCGTCCTCCTCAAGCGGATGCCCCTCCTCGTCCAGGTCGAAGCCGAAGTCCTCGGCGAACTGCTGGACCGCCTGGTCCACCCCGGCCTGAGTCTCGTCGCTCCAGTCGCCGTCGGCGATCTTCTTGAGTAGCTCGGGCTCGTTGCCCCGGACGAAATCGGTCAGGTCGGCGAGGAACCGCTCGACCTTGTCCACGACGATTCGGTCGAGGTAGCCGTTGGTGGCGGCGTAGATCTGGATGACCTGATCCTCGACCGCGAGCGGATGGCGCTCGGCCTGGTTAAGCGTCTTCACCAGACGCTCGCCACGTGCCAGCGTCCGCTGGGTCTCCTGGTCGAGCTCAGACCCGAACTGTGCGAACGCCTCGAGCTCGCGGTACTGGGATAGCTCGAGCTTTAGCCGTCCCGCGACCTTGCGCATCGGCGCGATCTGGGCGTTTCCTCCCACCCGGGAGACCGAGATCCCGACGTTGATCGCCGGGCGGACTCCCGAGTAGAAGAGCTTCGGCTCGAGGAAGATCTGGCCGTCGGTGATCGAGATCACGTTGGTCGGGATGTAGGCCGAGACGTCCCCGGCCTGCGTCTCGATCACCGGGAGCGCGGTCAACGACCCGGCGCCGAGCTCGTCGTTCAGCTTCACGGCCCGCTCGAGCAGCCGGGAGTGCAGGTAGAACACGTCCCCGGGATACGCCTCGCGTCCCGGGGGCCGGCGCAGGAGCAGCGACATCTGCCGGTAGGCGTAGGCGTGCTTGGTGAGATCGTCGTAGATCGCCAGGGCCGCCTTGCCGTTGTAGAGGAAGTACTCGGCCATCGCACACCCGGCATACGGCGCCAGGAACTTGATCGGAGCGGCCTCGTCGGCCGCGGCCATCACGATGATCGTGTTCTCGAGCGCGCCGGCGTCGTCCAGCGTGTTGGCGAGCGCGACGACCGTCGACTTGCGCTGCCCGATCGCCACGTACACGCAGATCAGGTCGCGGTCCTGGTTGTTGATGATCGTGTCAATCGCGATCGCCGTCTTGCCCGTCTGGCGATCGCCGATGATCAGCTCGCGCTGCCCGCGGCCGATCGGGATCATCGAGTCGATGGCCTTCAGGCCGGTCAGCATCGGCTCCTTCACCGGCTGGCGCTGGACCACGCCCGGCGCCTTGTGCTCGGCGGGACGCCTCTCGCTGGTCCTGATCTCACCCTTGCCGTCGAGCGGGTTGCCGAGTGGATCGACGATCCGTCCCAGCAGCTCCTCGCCGACCGGGATCTCGAGCAGCCGCTTGGTCCGCCTGACGGTGTCCCCCTCGACGATCTTCTCCCAGTCGCCGAAGAGCACAGCGCCGACGTTGTCGGACTCGAGGTTCAGCGCCAGCGCGGTGACATCGTGGGGCAGATCGAGCATCTCGTACGACATGCAGTTCTCGAGTCCGTGGACGCGGCAGATGCCGTCGGCCACCGACAGCACAGTGCCGACCTCGGTTAGATCGGCACCGTCGGTGTCGAGTCCTTCGATCCGGCTCTTGAGGATTGAGGTGATCTCGTCGGGCTTGATCTGCATGGATGGCTCCCTTACAGGCGCGGGCTACGCCTGCGCTACTTGCTTTCGAAGTTTTTCGAGTCGGTTTCTGATCGAGGCGTCAAGGATGAAGTTGCCCACTCTGAGCACGATTCCGCCAAGGATGTCGGGATCTACCTGGCTGGAGAGCTCTACCTCGAGCCCGGTCTGCTCCCCGATCCGCTTGCCGATGCTCCGTACGGTCTTGTCGTCCAGCTTGACTGCGCTGGTGACCTGGACCGGCAGCAGCTTGTGCTCAGCGTCCCAGAGCTCGTCGTAGCGAGTGCGGATCCGGAAGATCGCCGGCATCCGGTGGCGTTCGAGCAGGGCCTCGAGGAAGTTCATGAAGATCGGCTCGGCGCCCGTGACCGCGTGCTTCAGACCGTCCTTCTTCTCCTCAGTCGAGAAATACGGCGAGAAGAAGAACACGGCCATGTTGCGGTTGTCGTTCAGCGCCTGTGCGAACTGTCCGAGCTGATCGCGCGTCTCGTCGATGACGCCATCTTCCTTGGCGACCTCGAACAGCGACCGTGCGTAGACCTCGGCGATCTCTTCCACTAGTTATTCGCTCCCGGGCTCAGGGCGGTGAAGTCGAGCTCGCTCAGCGCCTCCTGGACCAGCCGCTGCTGATCCTTTTCGGTCAGGACCTTGCGGGTCACCTTCTCGGTCGCGGCGACCGTCAGGTCACCGACCTCGCGGCGAATGTCCTGGATCGCACGCCGCGTCTCGAGCTCGATCTCGCGACGGGTCTGCTCCATCAGTTGCTCGCGCCGGGCCTGGGCCTCGGCCTCCGACTCACGCTCGTGGACCTCGCCCGCCTTGCGCGCGCGCTCGATGATCTGCTCCGCCTGCCCGCGCGCCTCCTTCAGCCGCTCGCGGTATTCGGCCAGGATCTCGTCGGCTTGATGACGGATCTGCTCGGCGTGGTCGATCGATTCCTCGATCGCCTTCTGCCGGCGGTCGAGCGCCGCGGTGATCCTCGGGAAGGCAACTTTGTAGAGGATGTACATCGAGATCACGAACAGCAGCAGCGTCCAGATCATCAGCCCGACGTTGGGCGTGATCAGGAACGACCCGCTCGATGACGCAGTGGTGAGCATCTACTTGAGCACGTACGAGAGCAGGCCGGCGACGAGGCCGTAGAAGAAGACCGCCTCGGTCAACGCGAATCCGAGCCACTGGATGCTGGTGATCTCATCGCGCATCTCGGGCTGGCGTGTGACCGCCTCGATCACCTTGCCGAAGATGATCCCGATGCCGATGCCCGCGCCGAGCGCGCCAAGACCGCCGCCAATGCCGATACCGAGCCCCGCCCCGACCCCGGACGACGCCGCGAACGTGAGGATGTGTGTAAGGACTAGCACTTCGAAGCTCCTTCGTTTCAGTTAGTGGTGGGTGACAGCGCCAGCCAAGTAGATGGCGGAAAGAGTGGCGAAGATGAAGGCCTGGAGCGTCGCGACCAGGCCCAGCTCGAACAAGTAGACGAGGATCCCGAACGGCAGCGTGAACCACCCCAGCACCTGGAGGCCGAGGATCACCGCGAGCCCCCCGGCCATGAACAGGATGATCAGGTGGCCGGCGAGGATGTTCGCGAATAGTCGGATCGTCAGCGAGAGCAGCCGCATCAGCGTCGAGACGATTTCGAGCGGGAGGATCAGGATTAGCATCGCCCCGTGGACCCCCGCTGGGATCAGGCTCTTGATGTAGCCGACCACTCCCTGTGCGCGGACGCCCACAACATTGAACGAGATGAACACGACCAGCGCCAGCACGAGCGGCACCGAGATGTTCGCGGTCGCCGCGTACAGCGCGAACGAGGGAATGTGGGCGCCGAACACGTTGAACGTCTGCTCGGAGTTCGTCGGCAGCGGGATGTAGCCGATCAGGTTGCAGTACCAGATGAACAGGAACAGGGTCCCGAGAAACGGGAACCACTTCGCCGCCATGTCGTCTGGCATGTTTCCTCTGGTGATGTTGTCTCGCATCAGCGAGAACATCACTTCGACCCCGGTCTGCACCCGGTTGGGCCGCGCGTGCATTCGACTGGAGATCCAGAGCATCGTCCCGATCGTCGCGATCGTTGCCAGGATCAGGTACACGACGGCTCGGTTGATGCTGAATACGCCCAGGCTGACCCAGTTGATCAGCTTGAACTCGTTCTGGATCTGGAACGTGTTGTTCCTCTTCGACGCAAAGCCATAGATCACCAGCAGGAGCACGATCCCGAACAGGTAGAACCCGAAAATGGAAAGGAGGATCTTCCGGGTTGTGCTCATCGCGATCTCGGACGGGTAAAGGCGGACGTGCCCAGCTGAATGGTGAATGCGACCACGATCACGACGAGCGCCGTGAGCCCGTCGTCCTTGCCGCCGGCCTTTCGGAGGAGAACGATCGTCAGGGCGAGCGCGAATAGGCGCCCGAGCATGTAAGCCATCCGTAGGCCGATCTGACCCCGGGCATCACCGCTAGCCGTGGCCAGCCGGTCGACCGCTACCCCGGTCGCCCGCAACACGATCCAGACGCCGGCCGCGATGCAGTAGCCGGCCACCGGTACCCCGATCAGCAGCATGATCGGCGCCGCCAGCACGAGCAGCACGACATCCAGGTAGCTCAGGATCGCCACCGGCGCCTCGATTGTGGCAGCAACGCCGAAAGGGGACGACTGTTTCTCATGTTCGGGATGGAAAGTGTTCAAGCTGATAACGGGGGTCGGAGGGCCCGGTAGCGTACCGGCGCCCCAAGGCAGGCATCGCGTGAATTCATCCTGCCAGCGAGCGCCGCCGACCGCCGCCTTGGGAGGTCGCCGAGGGCCTGAACGTTAGCGCGACCTTAATGCGATCGCCGTTACCCCGCGCATAAAGGTCAGCGAGCGCCGATGTTCGGCCTGTGGATCGGGGGTTTCCACAGCTGACCCTCCGCCCACAGCGCCGCGATCCCGGCGCGCGGCAGGCCCAGGGCGCCCTCGTAGACGAGGTAGCGCGGCTCCCAGCGCGGGAAGAACTTCGCGTTGAACCGGTACAGGCTCTCGATCTGGAAGAACGGGTTGCCGAGCGCGATCACCTTCCCGAGGACCCGCTCGGAGCGCTTCTCGGGGCTGTGCATCCACTTGGCGAAGGCGGCGAAGTTGAGCGACATCTCGGCCACGCCGCGCTCGCGCAGGAGCTCTACCGCCTTGACGACGAGGAACTCGGTGAGACCGTTGGGCGTGTCCGGGTCGCGCCGCATGAACGACAGCGACACGGCCTCGCGCCCGTAGACGGGCACGAAATGCAGCACGCCCCGGATCGCGCCGTCCGTGTTGCGAGCCAGTACGACGGCCGTGTCCTCGCTCTGCGAGCGGATCGAATCCATCGCCATCGAGAAGCCACGTTCCGGAGCGCCCTCGCGCCCCCGCTTCAGGACCTCCTCGACCTCTCCCACCGTCGCTGCATCGAGCTCGCCCACAGGACGGAGCTCGGCCACGTATCCGGCCTTGCTCAGGCGGTGGACCGACTGGCGGACCTTGCGGATCGCGCGGCCCTCCAGCGAGAAGCGATCGAGCTCGACGATTGCCTCATCGCCCAGGTAGATCGTGCGCAGCCCGAGTTCCTCGTAGAGCGGGCACAGGCGCTCACTGGCGCCGACCGCGCCGAGCTTCAAGCCCCGCACCTCGGCGAACGCCCGCAGCTCCCGCAGGAGGCCCTCAAAGGCCTCCTCGGCCCCGACCGGGTCGCCGGACAGCAACAGCACGCCGTTCTCGATCCGGTAGCCGACGAACGCGCGATGATCACGGCTGAAGAAATAGTGCTCATCGCCACGCAGCTTGAAGAACGACAGCGTGTCGCTGCCGTGGCTGCGGACGAGATCCGCGGCGATTGCGCGCGCGCCCGGCCCCGGCAGCGATCGCGGAGTCGCCAGCGGCCGGAAGATGACGTAGGCGATCGCGAGCAGCGTCACGATCTCGATCAGATGGACGCCGAGCGGGATCCAGGCGAACGGGTGATGGAACGCGACGTGGCGTTCGAAGTGCAGCGGCCCGCTCTGCCACATCAGCAGATCGCCCGTCTCGCGGGCGACCATCGACCACGACGGGTGACCGGCGAGGACCCAGGCCGCCACTGCCGCCACCGTGAGGCCGACCAGGCCCAGCAGCGGCACCCGCCAGATCGCAGAACGCAGCGTGACTGGGTCGTGACGGACCCGGAAACCGCCTCTCCCGGCGTATAGGAGCGCAGCGGTCGCCCACGTGATCGTCGTCTCTTCGAAATCGAGCCCCTTGAGCAGGTCGAACGCGCCGAGCGCGACCATCAGCACGATCGCCGCCTGCCACGCGCGCCAACGTCGCTTGGCCAGGTAGGGCGCCACCATCACCAGCGCGGTGCCGGCGGGCAACGCGAGCGCGTGGAACAGCCGCATCGCCTGCATCGGCTCGAGCGCCAGCAGCAGATGGCCGCGCCAGCGGATGTTCGGGGTCAGCGCTGAGGCGATGTTGACGAGCCCGACCAGTGCGGCGGCGCCCGCGGCAAGGCGCGGCAACGCGCGTGAGAATTTGCGTGAGTACAAGATCAAGCCCTGATGGAACGTACGTTCCCTGCGTCCCCAACCTAATTACGGCGCGTGACCCCGATTGTTACGCCGCGGCGGACGGGGTTCCTGCTCTTCTGGACGGAGTCCTACCCCAGCGTGTCGCGCGCGCTGCGCAGCCGTCTCGCCAGCCCGAAGTTCCTCGTGTACGAGCCGGAATGGCCTCGGTGGGCCCCGCGCGGCAGCGCGAGCGACAGCACCAGCGCCACCACTGGCAGCACCGCGATCGTCTCGAACACCGCGCGCAGACCGTGGTGGTCGCCGAGGATCCCCAGCAGCGGGGCTCCGACGCCGCCTAGCCCGATCGAGAGGCCGATCGTGACGCCGGCCGCGACCCCCAGCCGTCCCGGCAGGTACTCCTGGCCCATCACGATCGTCACCGCGAAGGTCGCGATCGTCGCCGCGCCGGCGAGCGAGGCGAACACGACCGCCAGCCCCGGCGGCGAGAGCAGGAAGCCGACGAGCAGCGGGGGCAGGACGGCCATCGACCCGATCAGGACCGTGCGCCTGCCCAAGCGGTCGGCGAGCCGGCCGCCGATCAGCGTGCCGACCGCGCCACCGAGAAGCATTGCCGACAGCGCGGCGTTGCCGAAAGCCTTGCTCGTGTGCAGGTTATGGACGAAGTACAGCGGGATGAACGTCACCATCCCGAAGTACACGAACGAGCGCAACGCGATGACCGCCGCCAGCAAGACAAACGGTCCCCACGCCTCGTGGTCATCTCCCTTCTGGACCCGTCCGGCGACGACGTCGGTCCGAAAGCCGCGCAGTCGCGGCAGTTCGTGGACCAGGGCCGCCGCCATCAGCCATGTGGGGATCAGCACGAACACTGTGCCGTGCATGCCGAACACGACCAGCAACGGCGTCATCAGCACCGGTCCGAGTGCGAATCCGATGTTGCCGCCGACCGAGAACAGGCTCATTCCACTGGAGCGCCGGGCACCGGAGACGTAGTTGGCGAACCGCGATCCCTCGGGATGGAAGGCCGCCACGCCGATCCCGCTGAGCACGATCGCGGCAAACGTCCACCCGTAGCTTGGTGCGATTCCGGCGAGAGCCACGCCGAGGCCGCCCAGGAACGGTCCGAGCGGCATCAGCCAGGGCAGCGACATCCGATCGGAGACGTGGCCGAACAGCGGCTGGATCACCGAGCTCGAGATCGTCGCCGCGAGCACCAGCGCCGACACCGTGGCGTAGGTGAGGTGGTCCTCGACCATCAGGAAGGGCAGCATCGCCGGGATCGAGCCCTGCGCGATGTCGGTGAACAGATGGCCCGCGGACAGCGTCGCCATCGCACGGCGGTCGACTCCGGAGCTCAGGAAGAAACCTCCTTCAGCCGTCGCTGGACTAGGCGCTTGCGCTCGCACAGCTCCTTCTCGAGTTGCTCGAGCTCACGGCGACGGTCGCGGACGAGCTCGAGCTGGACGCCGATGTGGGCGAGCGAGCGCTCGAGAATCCCCTTCTGGGCGGCCGGATCTTCGGTCTGCTGAAACTCGCGGCGCAACTCTGCCCGGGCGGCCTCGGCCTCCAGCAATCGCGACAGTTGCTCCAGCGACAGTCCCAGCAGGTCGCGGAGACGGACGATCTCGCGCACCCGCTCGACGTCGGCCTCCGTGTAACAGCGATGCTTGCCCTGGGCACGGTCCGAGGCGCCGGGCAACAGCCCGATTTCCTCGTAGTACCGGATCGTGCGCGGCGTGGTGCCGGTCAGCTCCGCGACCTCACCGATCCGGAGCGGACGCTCCGCGGTCGTGCTCACGTGAGCGCGGCCTCCGCCTCGACCGGCGCCTGGCGCTCTGAGGGACGCGCCGCGGCCACGACCGCGCCGACGAGCGAGATGCCACACAGGCACCACAGCGCCGTGTGCATGTTCGCGATGAACGGCGTCAGCTGAGCATTTGTGATGTGGTTGGCCAAGCCGGAGAACACCGCGAACAGGACGGTCTTCGGGACCGACGAAGTGACCACGGCGATCACGAAGGCAATCGAGATCACCGCGCCGGTGTTCTGAACCAACACCCGTGCGCCGGCGGCGATCCCGCGGCGATGCGCGGGCACCGCGCCCATCATCGCGGCAGTGTTGGGCGAGTTGAACATGCCCGAGCCGAGCCCCACAAGCAGCATGAAGAAGCCTGGGGCCCAGTAGCTCGTATCGCGCTCGAGGGACGTCATCAACGCGAGTCCGAGTGCCGTGACGAGCATTCCCATCACCGCCATCCCACGGGAGCCGCGACGGTCGGCCCAGATCCCCGCGAGAGGCGAGGAGATCAGCATCCCCAGCGCCAGCGGCGCGAGCTTGAGCCCGGCCAGCACCGGCGAGTCGCCCTGCACGCCCTGGAAGTAGAAGACGAACAGGAACATCAGCGCGAATCGCGACAGCCCGTTGATGAATGCAGCCGCCGCGGCCGCGGAGAACAACCGGCTCTTGAAGATCGTGAGGTCGAGCATCGGCGACGGGTGATGGCGCTCGATCACCACGAACAGCGGCAGGAACACCGCCGCGGCGATCAGGCTGCCGATCACGACCGGCGAGTTCCAGCCCGAGATCCCGCCCTTCGAGATGCCGAGTACGAGGCCGGTCAGGCCGATGAGGAACGTCAGGGTGCCCGGGAAGTCGAACGACGTGTCCTCGGCGCGCCCGGTCAGCTCGCGCAGGATCAGCCACGCCCACAGGCTTCCGGCGAGCGCGAGGGGAACGTTGAACCAGAACACCCAGTGCCACGAGATCGCTACGAGCGCGCCGCCGAGCACGGGTCCGATCACCAGGCCGACCGCCGCGACCATCGTGTTCGTCCCCATCGCCAGCCCGAGCTGCTCGCGCGGGAAGGCGTCGGTGACGATCGCCGCTGCGTTCGCGAACAGGAACGCGCCACCGATGCCCTGGAGGATCCGCCACAGGATCAGCTCGGTGCCGGACCCGGCGAACCCGGCGCCCAGCGAGGCGAACGCGAACATCACGAATCCGCCGATGTACGCCTTCTTGCGCCCGAACTGATCGGACAGGCGTCCCGCGCTCAGGACGAGCACGGTCGAGGCGATCATGTACACGAGGATCACCCACACGAGCTCGAGCAGGCTGGTGTGGAGGCTCCGCTCGAGATCGGGCAGCGCGATGATCAGCGTCCCCGAGTTGACCGTCGCCAGCAACATCCCAAGGCTGGTGCACGACAGCGCCCACCACTTGTAGGAGTTGTGATCGGCGTGAACGCCGATGCGCCGGGTGGATCTCTGCTGTGGTCGCGTCGCCTCGAGCGTCTGTGTCACCGCCGTCCTCTCCGTGGTGATAAATTTCTGATTCTTACGTTAACGTAAGATAGCAGATTGGAGGTCCGGCGGCATCCCGCGCCAGGCGGGTGATTACCGCGACGGCATCCCGCGCCAGGCGGGTGATTACCGCGACGGCATCCCGCGCCAGGCGGGTGATTACCGCGACGGCATCCCGCGCCGGGTGACTCAACGCCGGCGGCATCCCCCGCCGGCGGTGGGTCTGGCGTGTCTACTCGAACGCCGCGACCGTCGCCAGGATCACGAACGTCGCGATCAACGCGACGCCCTCGAACAACGTGGCCTCGCCGTCGCCGGTGATCTGCCACACGATCACCGCCGTGCCGAACAGCGCCCCGATGTAGACCGGCGCCAGCGCGAACGTCAGCGTGGTCACGGTCAGCAGCGACACGAGCACGAGCAGCGGGTACAGAAACGCGGCGATCTGCGACACCGAGTTCTTGATCACCGAGATCGCCAGGTCGGACTGGCCCTTGGCCGCGAGCACCACGCCGGCGACGTGTTCGACCGCGTTGCCCGCGATCGCAACGATCACCAGACCCGCGAACGCCTGGGAGATGTGGAGCGTGTGGATCGTCGGCTGAAGCGCGTGGACGAACCACTCCGAGACGAACGCCGAGGCCAGCCCCGCCACCACGAGCAGCCCGATGCTGAACGCCACCGGGAACCTCGCCTTCTCCGTTGTCTCGCTAGGCGTTTCGTCCGAACGCAGGTACTGCCACAGCCACGCCCCGTAGACGATCAGGATCGCCACCGCCCCGATCACCGAGATCGTCGTCGTGTGGTGGCTGGCCGGGTCGTGCGAGGCGATCGCCAGCCCGATCAGCACGATGATGAACGTCGAGATCAGCAGCAGCGTCGCCGTGTCGTTGGGGAGCCGCGGGTTGAAGCGCATCACGCCGTCCTTCGCGCGGCGCGCGCCGGCGACGATCACCAGCCCGAGCACGAGCAACGCGTTGACCAGGATCGAGCCCAGGATCGCGGTCTCGGCGACCACCTTCTCGCCGGCCTGGAGCGCGAAGATCACCACGAAGAACTCCGGCAGATTGCCCAGCGTGGACTGGAGAAATCCCGTGATCGCCGCGCCGAGCCTGATCCCCACCTGCTCGCTCGCCAGCGACAGGATCCACGCCCACCCGGCCAGCGCCACCGCCGCGACGATGAACGCCGCCACCTCCGAGACGCCGTGGGCGTAGCGGGCCACCCCCGCCAGGACGGTCGCGAGCACGACCCCGCCGAGCAACAGGCGCTCGGTTCGGCTAAACGCGCTCAGCTCAGCGCCCCGTCATCACAGTGTCATCGTCGGAGTAGGCGGGCGCGCAGCAGCACAGCAGCACGAGCGGCTCCGCGCCGAGGTTCCACAGCTTGTGGGGCACGCCCGGCTCGATCACCACGCAGTCGCCGGCGGCGACCTCCGACTCCTGCGCCCCCAGGCGCATCCGCCCCGCGCCGCTGAGGAAGTAGTAGAGCTCCTCCGTGCGCGGGTGATAATGCTCGGCGGTCTCGCCACCCGGCGGCACCGTCGCCTCGGCCAGGCTCTGGTTGCGGGCCTTCGTCCAGGCCGGTCCCGCCAACTCGCGGATCTGCGAGCCGTCAAGCGTCGTGAACGGCCGCAGCTCTTGGAGGTTGGCCTTCTCCACGGGCGCCACTATCGCACGCGGTCGAACTCACCGGTCTCGATGTCGTGCGCGACCTGCTGGTCGATCTCGTGCTCGCTCGTGGTGGGATCCATCCGCCGCAGCTCGCGCTCGCGCAGCCGCCTGAACTTGAAGATCTCGAGCACGTAGACGAGGTACACGCTGGCGGCCAGGGCGATCGCGGCGAGCACCACCATCAACAGCACCCAGCCGAGGTGGTAGTGATGCGGCGGCCCGTGATCGTGGTAGGGGACGACCCGCAGCGCCACCGCCAGCGTCGCCAGCATCAGCGTCCAGCCGTACAGGTAGGCCACCGTCTTGCGCTGGCTGAAGCCGATCCGCGCCATCCGGTGGTGGAAGTGGTTGGCGTCGGCCGACCACGGCTTGCGCTTGTACTTCAGCCGCTTGGCGATCACGAAGCTGGTGTCGAGGAACGGCACGGCGAGGATGAACAGCGGGACGACCAGCGCCACGACCACGTTCGTCTTCAGCGACCCGATCACCGCCACCACCCCGAGCAGGTAGCCGAGCAGGTTCGACCCCGAGTCGCCCATGAAGACGTTCGCCGGGTGGAAGTTGTGGAACAGGAAGCCCAGCGACGCCCCGGCCGTCAGCGCCGCGAGGATGCCGGCCGCGCCTACGTGCAGATCGAACGCGATGATCGCGAACGCCACTCCGTCGATCGTGCACAGCCCCGCCGCCAGCCCGTCGACCCCGTCGGAGAAGTTGACGACGTTCATCAGCGCCACCAGCCACACCACCGTCAGCGCCCCGCCGTCGTGCGGGAACTGCAGCGCGCCGATGAACGGCAGCGTCACGTCGGTGACCCTGGCGCCGGCGTCGACCGCGATCACGCCGGCGGCGATCTGCCCGATCAGCTTGCCGAGCGGCGGCAGGTCGCGCGCGTCGTCGATCGCGCCGACGAGCGCGATCAGCACCGCGCCCGCCATCAGCCCCCACGTGTCGACGGTCCCGCCAGAGCCCCGCGTCCCGACCGTGCGCGGCAGCTTGATCGTCGCCGGCATCCAGATCGCCGCCGCCACCAGCACCCCGACCAGGATCGCCAGCCCGCCCAGCAGCGGCGTGCTGCGGGTGGCAAGCCCCCGCTCGCTTGGCATCGCGAGCGCTCCGAGCCGCCGCGCGAACCGAGCGGCAACGGGTGTCAGTGCCGCCGCGACGGCCATCGCGACGACGAAGGCGAGCACGGCGTCGAGGTACATGGCGTCGCCGTAGCATGCCAGCCGGGCAGGATCCGTTCAGCGGGAGGTGGTGACGAGCGCCTGGGCCAGGCGCGCAATCACCGCCAGCGGCTCGTCGCGCAGCTGGCGCCACGTGACCCGGATCACCCGGTACCCCGCCGCCGTCAGGATCTGATCGCGCCGGCGGTCGCGCTCAAACGCGGCGCGGTCCTGATGGAATTCGTAGCCGTCGACCTCGACGATCAGGCGCTGTTCGGGCCACAGGAAGTCCACTAGGAACCCGTGGAGCTGGGCGTTGACGAGCGGCTGGGGCAGTTCCGCCGAGCGGACGAGGGCACGCATCGTGCCCTCGGCCTTCGAGCGCGTGTAGCCGGCGCCGTTCTCGCTGGCGAGCAGCGCCCGGATGAACGCCGATCCGGCACGGGTCGGGGAGCGGTCGATCACGGCGTGCAGCTGGGAGTCGGTCACGAGCCGCCGGACGCGGGCCTCTTCCAACGCCTCCTCCGCATCATGCGACCGCCCGGCGCCGGCGAGATCGCAGATCGTTCTAGCGGGGCTTGTGACCGGGATGCTCCGGATGGACCTCAGCTCGGTCGAGGGCAGCTCGGTGGCGCGGTGAGTGTGGATACCCGGACGGACGCCCGGATTGCCGGCGATCACCGTGACATCGACCATGTCCTCCGACTCGCGCAGCAGTCCCCAAAGCTCCGCTGCCGAGCGATGGCTGAGCACCGCGTTCTCGCCACAGGCGAGGACGGCCGCCCGCGCTCGCCCCGTTTGGGTCGCTGGAGCATGCCCAAACAGATAGACGCCGCGATGCAGGCGGTGAATCACACCCGCGCGCTGGCGGTAGCCGATCGCGCCGCGGCCCAGCCCGGTGGCGATCAGTTGCTTCCAGGTGACGATGTTGTCCTGAACCTCCGCAATCTCCGCCACCGCACGCTCAACATGGTGCATAGCGCGCCACTACCGTCTCGAAACCCGAGCCTTGGCGTGCTGTGCACGAACAGTGTGCTTAACGCGCCCAGCCTCGCCTAGGAATCCGGA
>Ga0116216_10000424_pt1 | contig 34758 bp, 22 predicted proteins | sample Sb_taG_11_FD_89696 | JGI IMG/M metagenome (GOLD analysis project Ga0116216, IMG submission 89696) | Peat soil microbial communities from Weissenstadt, Germany - Sb_50d_3_AS metaG | ecosystem: Environmental > Terrestrial > Soil > Wetlands > Peat | place: Germany: Weissenstadt | collected 2010-09-21
CCTCGCCCGACCGTCCGATCGACCGGGGGCTGTGGGAGTGGTCGGGGAAGCGGGGCGTCGACGTTGTCTTCGATTCCTCCGGTCGCGACACCGTCCCGCGTTCGCTGAAGGCGATCGCCCGGGGAGGTCGGGTCGTGGTGATCGGCGCGACCACCGGCCCCCTCGTGGAGCTGGACCTCCGAACGCTGTTCTGGCGCCAGGCCTCGATCCGGGGCAGCACGATGGCGAACTCGCGGGAGTTCGAGGAGGTGCTGGCGGAGCTCGCCGCGGGCCGCCTCCGGCCGGTCGTGGACCGCGAATACGACTTTGCCGATGGGGTCGAGGCGATCGCCCGGATCGACTCCCCGGAGCTGTTCGGGAAGGTCGTTCTGCGCGGACCTTAGGCGCGCCCCCCGACGGGGAGTCTCCTTTCGGGACCTCGATTGCGACTCGAACCCGGTCTCCCGATTGTCCGTCGGAGCGCACGGTCCGAAGCCGCACCAAACCGGGAGCGTTTTTATACCGGGACCTTCACTTTATTTCGCTCGTGGACCGTTTTCGAGTCCCCTCCTCACGTGGGGGAGGGACGGCGCGTACGACGAGCGGATTGCACGGCCGGTGGGTTCTCGGCCTCCTCCTGCTCTTGATGATCGCCAGCCTGTTCGCGGTCGCCACGCCTAGCGCGAGCGCCCCGAACGCGGCGTTCCCGCACCGGGCGACCATCGTGGCCGCGGCGCATCCGGCCGTGGTCACGCACGGCGACCTCGTGGTCGGTCCGGCGAACTCCCCGTACGTGATCTCGCCCGGCTCGAGCACCCAGCAGACCTACTACCAAGGCGGCAACGTCACGGTCCAAGCGGGCGGCCGCCTGATCATCGAGCAGACGAAGTTCGTCTTTGTCCAGTACCTCGGCTCGACCGGCTCCGTCGCCGGCCGGCTCAGTCACATCTACTCCTTCACTGACCAAGGCACGGTCTGGCTCGAGAGCTCGGTCCTGACCGCCGACCTCGGGCTCGTCAACGCCTACCCGAAGGTCACGGTCAACGTCTCGACGCCCGGCCAATTGTATGCCAACTCGAGCTCGCTCGCGTTCGCGGGCTCCGTCACCGCTTATGGCATCGGCGCCGGCATCTGGCTGAACAGCACCACGATCACCCCGAACCCGAGCAACTCGGAGCTCCCGAACGGTACCGCCGCGACGAACGACAGCGTGTACTCCCCGGCGCTCTCCGTCCTCGGCGGCGCCCGGATGACGCTCGCGAACTCGATGGAGACATCGACGTACGCCGACAACTGGACGCTCTCCGGCTCGGTCCAGCCGAACCCGCTCACGGACAACAGTGGCGGGACCATCTCCTCGACGACGAGCCACACGTTCGCGGCCCTCGGGACCCCGGGGAACCCGAGCGCGCTCCTCCAGGACACGCTCTACCCGCAGGTGCGCTCGGGGACCATCGTCATCGACTACTCCGCTTCCGTCGATGAGTCGTCGGCGTCGGGGAACAGCTTCGTCTACACGTCGAACTCGAACCTCGGGACGATCTCCTATCCGGCCGCGGGAAGCCAGACGACGGTCAACCTCCCGGCGAGCGCCATCGCCCAGATCAACGCGGTCGGCGTCCCCGCCTTCTACGCCGCCGCCGTCGCCGGTGGCGCGTCGATCACCCTCGGCACCACCAACGCCGCTCCCTCGGTCACGATCTCCTCGGTCCAGATCGAGCTCCTCTCGGCCGCCTCGTTCAACTTCACGGCGAACGGCGCGGGCAGCACGCTCACCGTCGTCGACAGCTCGATCGACGTGAACTGGTACCCCGTCGCGCCGTTCCCGCTCCCGCCGACCGCTCCGCCCGGGGTCCTCCCCTGGGTGTCGAACAAGGTGGAGCTGACGAACGGCGCCTCGGGCTACTTCGCGAACCTGACGACGCAGGTCGCGGCGAACCCGCAGAACGCGACCGACATCTCGGCCGTCCTCCCCGACGCGAGCAGCGAGGCGTACTTCTACCGGTGGATGGAGATCCCCGTCCTCGGCGCCGGCAGCCAGCCCGTCGCGGGCGGCACCGCCGTCGCGTCCTACGAGTATCCCGCCTCCCAGTCGAACAACGCGACCGCGAACGCCCTGAACGACCTCGCGAACGCGAACCCCGACCTCGCGGGCTACGTGACGACCTGGGACGCCGCCCACCACGTCGCGAACTACGGCGGCACGAACCCGAACACGGGCGACGCCGAGCTCCTGCTCGCCTCGGGGACCCTCACGTCCACGACGCTCCAGGACGGGAACTTCCTCGGCAACTACCACGTCCTCGTGACGGTCGCCGGGGGCCGCGCCGGACCCCCGGAGTCGTTCAACGGCTCCGTGTCCCCGTACCCGACCGGGATGTCGCCCGCCTCGGCGGACGGCCAGACCCCGACGATCTTCCCGCTCTACCGTCCCGGCCTCAGCATCGGCGTGACGGGCGTCACGGTCGGCGCGAAGAACGCCACGCTCAACGTCAACGACACGCTCGCCATCGGCGAGACGACGAACTTCACCGTCACGGTGACGAACATCGGGACGGGGGCGGTCGGCACCTACAACATCACGCTCGAGACGCTCCCCGCGGCCCACGGCCTCAACGGCTCCGTCATCGGCCAGTACAACGCGACGGCGCCGCTCGCCGTCGGCGCGAGCCTGAACCAGACGTTCAAGTGGGTCGTCAACGAGTCGATCACGGGGATTCCGAACCCGCCGGTCCACCAGTCGTTCCTCGCGATCGTGCTCTGGAACAAGGGCGTTCCGCCGATCGGCGGCCTCGCGGAGTCGAGTGCGAACCGGACGATCGTCCCGTCGTTCATCTCCTTGAGCTTCGTCGCGCCCGCGGGCGCCCTCAACCCCGGCAACACCTACGTAGGGACCGCCTCGGTGCTGTTCTCCGGCAACCAGTCCGCGTGGCTGAACGTCACCGCGACGTCCTCGGCCGGGGTGTACACGCTCTCGACCTCGCAGATCCGTTCGGAGGCCGGCGTGCCGGTCGAGCTCGCGCTGCCCGCCTCGATGGCGAATGGCCAGTACTCGATCCAGGTGACGGCGTACCACCAGGGCCGCACCGCGTACCTGAACGTCACGGAGAAGTTCACCGTCGGGCCACCGCCGTCCGGGCCCCTGCCCTGGTACGAACAGAAGATCCTCGGGTTGATCCCGCTCTGGCTCCTCCTCGTGATCGTCGTCGCGGCGCTCGTCGTCGTGGCGGTGGTTCTGCTGATGTTCCAGCGCCAGGCGAAGGGCAAGCTCGTCGAGTGCGGGGAGTGCGGCAACCTGATCCCCGAGGACGCGACGGTCTGTCCGAAGTGCGGCGCCGAGTTCGAGGCGGACCTCGTCCGGTGCAGCCGGTGCGGCTCCACGATCCCGTCGAACTCCCAGGTGTGCCCCGAGTGCGCCGCCCAGCTGCTCGGCAAGGGCGACCAGGAGACCACAGACCCCGAGCGCCAGGCGTACGCCGACTTCGTCGAGCGGTTCCGCGCCGGCGCCCGCAAGGAGCTGGGCGAGAACTACAACGAGGGAGCGTTCTGGGACTGGTGGAAGCGCCAGTCGACGTACCTGCCGTTCAGCCAGTGGAAGTTCCAGCAGTCGCAGGGCTCCCGCGCCGGCATGACGGCCCCGCCGGAGAGCCCCGGCGACGACATGGCGGTCGCCGCCTCGGCCGCGCCCACGGCGGCGCCGTCCACCCCGCCCAAGAAGGGCGGCGGCGGCGCATCGGCGACCCCCGCGGCGCCCGCCGCCCGCGCTGCGACCCCACCGGCCCGCCCCTCTCCGGCGGCCTCGACCCCGACCCCGGCGCCGTCCACGGCCCCCGCCGCGGTCGCCCCCTCGGCCGGACCGAGCGCGCCGATGAAGGCGTGCTCGAACTGCGGCAAGGAGATCCCGCCGGAGTACCTCGTCTGTCCGTTCTGCGGGGCGGTCACCCAGTAACGCGTTCGACGTCGGGGGGCCGGCCGCCCCACGCCCAGGGTCACCGGGCGGCCCGCAGGGTCCTACGGTAGACCCCGACGCGGAGGCGTTCGGAGGCCGCGATGTCGATTCCGCCGACCATCTTCCGGACCGGGGTCCGGCCCGGGAGCGCCCGGTAGCGCTGCCAGAGACGCACGCCGGCCCTCGGGTGACGGACGACGAACCGGAACGAACGGGATAGGTAGGCCCCGCGGGTCAGCCGATGGAAGCGGAATCCGAGCGGGACGAGTAGGGCGTCGACCGGCGCTAACGTCCCGTGCAGCTCGATGGCGACGGACTCGGCCAACCCGACGAGCGGTCGGAGCTCCTCGAGGGCGTCGACCTCGGCGCCTTCGATGTCGACCTTCAGAGCGACCCGGCCGGCCCGGGCGTCTCCGAGCGTGACCCCGGCGGAGGCGAGCAGCTCCTCCAGCGAGATCGCCCGGGCCTCGAAGGTTCGGTACTTGAACGTGATCGGGACCGGGCCCCGCCGCGTCGTAACGACTCCCTGGACGGCGGTCGCGTTCCGGCAGCCGTTCTCCCGGAGGTTCCGCTCGAGCATCTCGAAATCGTCGGGGTTCGGCTCCACGGCGATGACGCGTCCGTCCGGCCCGACCTGCCGAGACGCCCGCACTGCGAAGTCGCCGATCCCGGCGCCCAGGTCGACGACGAGCGCCCCACGGGGGAGGGTCCGGCACTCGTAGACGTCCATCACGTACACCTCGAGAACGGCCGTGACGTCGGCGAGATGGGTCACACCGAGCACGGCCCCGTCCCCGACGTCGATCGGCTCGAGCCCGGACCGCCCGGGCGCGGCCGCTTCGGAGGGGCCGCTCCCGGCGCTCATGCTCGGCTCGCGCCCGTGGCCGTCGAGGCCCTCGACGACCTCGACCGCGTCCGAGTCGCCGGAAGCTTCATTTCCGTCGCCCCATTGGTTCGCGCCACGAACGAGGTGGGGCCGGCGAGGCAGGCCCCGGGCCACGAGCGGCGCTTCCCGGCGCCGCCGCCCCTCGGCGGCCTCCACCCCCGACGGGGACTCGCCGACGAGAACCGGACCCGCCCATGCCCGCGACGTAGGGCCACCTCCCGATGAAGGGTGCGGCGCCCCCCGCAGCACCGGTGGAGAGCGCGCCGTCCGAGGACACCCTCGAGGGGTACGCGGAGTTCCACCGCGTCCGGCTCGAGCAGACGACCCGACTGGCGCAGGCGGCGAACCCTCCTCAAGGTCCCGTGCTCGATATCGGGGCGAGCCCGCTCTCCGCTTCGCTTCCCGACCTATGGCCGAACCGCGAGGTCTGGGTCGTGGATCCCGACGCGAGCTGGAAGGATCGGTTGGCTCCCGCCCGAGTGCGATTCGCGGCGGGCTCGTTGCTCGAACCGACGCTCCCGTTCGACGAGGGACGCTTCGCGGTCGTCGTCGCGGCCGAGGTGTTCGAGCACCTGCCCGAGTGCGCGCCCCACCTGCTCGCCCGAATGGCCCGGGTGACGGCGCCCGGCGGGATCGTGGTCGTGACGGTCCCCAACCACGCGCGCCTCGCCAATCGAGTCCGCCTCCTCCTCGGTCGAAGCGTTCTCGAGCCGCCGAGCCGAGCCTACCATCGGCCGTGGATGGGGTTCGGGCACCTCCACGAGTACACCCTGCCCGAAATGCGGTCCGAATTCCGGGAACCGACCCTCCGCCCCCTGGAGTTCGGGGCCTTCGACCCGTACGACCGGGGCAAGTTCCAGCCGGTGATCTCGCTCCTCGGTCGCGCCGGGCTGACGACGTGGCGCGAAGTGCTGTACGCCGTGTTCCGGCGAGAACCGGCGCCGGCGGTCGCCGGGTGACGGGGCGCGCCTCCCAGCCTCGCCGGGCCCGTCGGCGCCCCGGCGACCAAGGGTTTTATTCCCCAGCCCGTCCCGGGGCCGAACCTCGATGACGGGAGACCTCGCCCGGGGCCGGATGAAGGTCGATTGGGCCCGCCGGCACATGGCGGTCCTCGAGCAGGTCCGGGCGAGGTTCGAGCGGGAGCAACCGTTCCGGGGGCTCCGGATCTCCTGCGTGCTGCACGTGGAGGCGAAGACCGCCGCCCTCGCGCTCGCGCTGCGGGCCGGCGGGGCGGAGGTCCATCTCGCCGCCGGCAACCCGCTCTCGACGGACGACGACGCCGTGGCGGCCCTCCGGGACGCCGGGGTGCACACGCTCGCGGAGAAGGGCGAGTCGACCGCGGAGTACCATTCGGCGATTCGGGCCATGCTCGACGCGGATCCCGACATCCTGATCGACGATGGGGCCGACCTGGTCGCGCTCGCCCACACCGACCGGCCCGACCGGGGCCGGATCCTCGGGTCGACCGAGGAGACGACCACGGGCGTGACCCGCCTCCGGGCCCTCGAACGGAGCGGGAAGCTTCGATTTCCGGCGATCGACGTCAACGACGCCGAGATGAAGCACCTGTTCGACAACCGGTACGGCTGCGGCCAATCGGTGCTGGACGGCTTGTTCGGGGCCACCAACCTGCTCATCGCCGGCCGGACCACGGTCGTCGCGGGGTACGGCTGGTCGGGCAAGGGGATCGCCTCCCGGCTCCGCGGGATCGGCGCCGAGGTGATCGTCACCGAGATCGACCCGGTCAAGGCGATCGAGGCCCGCCTCGACGGCTTCCGGGTGATGCCGATGCTCGACGCGGCTCCCGAGGCGGACCTCATCGTCACCGTGACGGGAAACCGGGACATCGTGCGCGCGGAGCATTTCAAGGTCCTGAAGAACGGGTGCCTCCTCGCCAACGCCGGACACTTCGACGTCGAGATCTCCAAGCCGGACCTCGAGGGGCTCGCCATCTCGCACGCGGTCGTCCGACCGGGGGTGGAGGCGTACGAGTTCGCCGACGGACGCACCGCGTACCTCCTCGGCGAGGGACGGCTCATCAACCTCGCGACCGGGCAGGGGCATCCGGTCGAGATCATGGACCTGAGCTTCGCCCTGCAGGCGCTGTCGGCGGAGCACCTCGCCCGCCGGGGCAAGGAGCTCGCGCTGAAGGTCCACGCGGTCCCGAGGGAGATCGACCTCGCGGTCGCCGAGGCCGCCCTCGTTCCGCTCGGCGTGGGCCTCGAGACGGCCACGGAAGCTCAGCGGAAATACGCCGCGAGCTGGGAGAGCGGCACATGACGGAAGGTGCCGTGCCCCCCGAGCTCCGCTACACGAAGAGCCACGAGTGGGTCCGGGCCGAGGGCCCCGACATCGTCGTCGGGATCACCGACCACGCCCAGCAGGAGCTCACGGACATCGTGTTCGTCGACCTCCCCAAGGTCGGCGCCGAGGTGAAGGCGGGAGCGTCCGTCCTCGTCCTCGAGTCGGTGAAGACCGTCGCCGACGTGTACTCCCCGGTCGGCGGCACGGTCGCCGCCGTCAACGAGCAGCTCAAGGCCCACCCGGAGCTCGTCAACCGGTCGCCCTATTCGGACGGCTGGCTCTTCCGGATCAAGAGCTCCGCGCCGCTCGACCCGGCCGCCACGATGTCGGCCACCGAGTACGCGACGTTCGCCTCGACCCCGTCGGCCTGATCGTCGGTTCACCGCCCGAGCGCGGCGAGGAACTGGTCCGCCGCCCTCTCGACCGTGAGCGGGGAGTCCGGCGGGACGGGCGGTCGCCTTGGCAGGGATTCGAGGGCCGCGCGGATCGCGCTCGCGCGAGCACCGCACCGGACCACCCCCGGCCCCTCCGGGCCGTACGAAACCCCCGCGAGCACCACCGGCCGGCCGAGGGCCCGCGCCTCGAGGGCGAGGGCCGGGACGCCTTCCGCGACCGAGGGGATGACCACCGCCTCGGCCCCCCGGAGGAGGTCGACCTTCCGGCCCTCGGGGATGGTGCCGAGGTACTCCCACTGGGCCGCCGGGAAGTTTCGCGCGGTCGCCACGAGCTCGGCCAAGCCTCCGCGGTCTTGACCGGCGAGGAGGAACCGGTAGGGGAGGTCGCTCACGGCCTCGATCAGCGCGCCGAAGTTCTTCCGCCGCTCGATCCGGGCCACCGAGCAGACGTACGGCCCTCCCGCCGGCGCTGGTCCCGGCGGACCCGCGGCCGCCGCGAGGAACTCGGGGGAGACGAACGGGCCGATCGGGTCGATCCGGTCCGCCGGGACGCCGCACAGACGAACGAGGTCGGCGGCTTCCGACTCGTTGAGGGCGATCCATCGGTCGAACCGGGCGAAGACGCGCCGTCCGACGGACCGGTCGAACGCACGGCGGAGGTGGAATCGGGCCGTCGGGGTCCAGACACCGCCCTGTCGGAGCGTCCCGACGTGCGCCTCCTCGAGAAACGCGCCGTGGGGAATCACCGCGAAGCGGGGTCGGACGGACCCACGCCGGGCGTGTCGCAGCATCGCGAGACGCCGGACGCCGTCGAACACGACCCAGTCCGCGCCGTCGACGTCGCGGCGGGTGAGCTCCGCCGGGGGCACGAGACGTACCCCGTGGCCGCGCCCGCGGAGCTCGGCGGCGAGCGCCGCGGCGTGGCGTTCGATCCCGCCGCGAACTTGCTCCGGGGAATCGCTGACGAAGACGAACTCCACCTCGTCCGCTCCCGTCCCCCCGATAGAGCCGAACGATGATAAGTCGGGGTCGGGTCTCCCCGACCGGACCCGGTCTCGGGTCACGTGGCTTCCCGGATGGCGATGGTCGGTGCTCCGAACGCCCCGCCGGCCGTGGCCGGCGCCCCGGAGCGCCCGCCCGACGGCCCGAGGGGATGGAGCGCGCGACTTCGCGGTCTCATCGCCCGGTTCGTCCGGTCGCCGTGGCCGTTCGTCGTCCTCGCCGCGCTGGGACCCCTCCTGTGGAGCCAGCCCTACGGCGAGATCCTCTTCGGCCAGGACTCGACCCGATTGTTCCGGCCGTTCTCGTTCAACGTCTCCCCGTTCGTCCCCTACAACTACCTGTTCTCCTCGACGTTCCCGGTTCCGGATTTCACCCCGTATTTCTACGCGGACGCGACGCTTCGGTCGTTCGACCTCCTCGGCGCCCCCGACTGGCTATCGGAGCGGCTGCTCCTCGCGGTGTTCGCCGGTCTCGCGGCGGCGGGCGTCGTCGTTCTGATTCGGGCGATTGACTCGGTGCACGCGTCCGGGTCGACGCCGGGCCGGTGGATCGGCGGACTCGCCGCCCTCGTCTACGTGTACAACCCGTTCACCCTCTCCGTCACCTTCTGGCACATCGAGGGCTGGACGCTCTTCCTCGCGTTCCTCCCGTGGGGGATGGCGCTCGCCGTGCGGGCGGCGTTCGCACGCGCCATCCCGTACCGCTTGGCGGCGTTCGTCGCGCTGCTCGGGATCTATCTCGCCCCCGGCGTCGTCTCTTCGTTCGCTGTCGCGGTCGGCGCGGTGACCCTCTGGGGCCTGATCGCGATCTGGCTCACCCGGGGCGATTCTCCCCCCACCGGGCGATCCCGGCTCGTTCGGAGCGCCGTCCTCCTCGGCGTGACCGTCGGAATCGAAGCCTGGTCGTTCGTCCCGTTCCTGCTCGTCCCCAACCTCGCGTACACGTCGAACAACTACGTCACGCCGGCGAACCTGTTCAGCACCTACTACCAGGCCTCCGCCACCTGGGGAACGTATCCGGTCCTCACGCTCACGGCGTTCTCCTGGCTCGTCCGGACTCCGTCCGCCTACCCGTGGGCGGCTTGGCTGCCCACGTTGGCCGTGGTCGCGGTCGTCTTCCCGCTCCTCGCCGTGCTCGGGGCCCGCCGCCTTCGCTCGTCGCCGGGTTCGCTCCTCGTCTACGCCATCGGGCTCTCGCTCCTCCCGCTGATGATTGGGAACGTTCCCCCGCTGTCGAACGCGAACCTCGCCCTGCTCCACGTCGGGGGACCGTTCTTGGTGCTCGTCGCGGCATACTACGTCCTCGCCCCGGCGTACGTTCTCGTGGTCGTCGCAGGACTTAGGGAGACGTTCCGAAGGACCGAGCCCGCGACCCCCCCTCGGGCCCCGGTCGTCGCCCCGACGGGCCGGGAGGAACGGGTCCGACGGTGGCGCCGGACGTTGGGGAGCCCGACGGGAGTCGCGACGGTGGGGATCGCGATGCTCCTCCTCCTGAGCGCCGCCCCGTTCGTCACCGGGACGGTGTACCAGCGCTCGGGACCGAACGCCGACATCGTGGCCGTTCCCGCCGCGTTCCCGGAGCTGGGACGGTACTTCGGGACCCCGGCCACCGGGCCGGACTTCTACGTCCTCGCCTTGCCGATGAGCGCGCAGAACGGCGTGTACGTGGACATCGACGGCCGGCAGTTCCTCGACACGTCGAGCCTGCTCGCGAGCTACCTCCCCTACCCTCTCCTCCAGACGAACAACGGCCCGACGGCCGCGGCCGTCGAGGAGATGCTGGCCCTCGGTCCGCCGCGCAACCTCTCCGCCGTCCTGGCGAACTTGCACGTCCGGTACGTCGTCGTCGACCCGTTCGTGAACCAAACGCCGCCCACCATGAACGAGGCCCCGAGCGGCCGCGCGATCGACTACCCGACCGTCCTCGGCGCCCTCCCGACCGCGCTCGGCCCCGCGACCTCGGTCGGCTCGTTTGAGGTCTACGATGTACCCGGAGCGATCCCGCTCGCCTGGTCGACGAACGAGCTCGTCGGGATCGACTCGCCCGACCCGGCGAGCGCCCTCTCGCTCATCGGCGCCGTCCGGGCCGGACCGCCGGGCTGGACCTCGGCCCTCGAGGGCGCCCTCTGGAGCCCCAACGGAACGTTGCCGGGCTGGGAGCTGACCCCGCGGCCGGTCACGGGGGCCTCCTCCACCCTCGACGTGCCCGCCGGTTCGACCCCGACCAGTATCGATTCGGCCGGCCGGTGGGCGCCCACGCCGTGCGTCGTGGGCACCTGCCAGGTCAACGGGACGACGTTCCAATGGTCGGGGGCCACCGTGACCGCGCGAGGGCCGGTGGAGCGTTCCACGACCGTCGCCGGCGATTACCGGACCAATCTCCCCCTCTCCTCGGGCGGCTACTGCGCGTCGGGGGGGTCGCCCGTCGAGCTCGTGGCGAATGGGACCGTCACGGGACCCGCGTTCCTCGCCGCGAACATCACGCTCTCCGACCCGGCCGTGAACAACTGGGCCACGCTGAACGTCTCGGACGGCCCGCTCGCCCTCACGCTGCAAGCGTACCAGGGCGGCTCGACCGGCCCCGCGGACATCGGACTGAGCGCGAGCTATCGCGCCCAGGTGTTCGCGTGGCGGAACGTCTACCTGCCGACCGTGCTCCCGAACGGAACCGCGTGGTCGCTGCAGCTCGACTGGAACGGCACCTCGGCGTGGGGGAGCGTCGTCGCGGGATCGAACGACACGTCGACGACGCTCGCGTTCGGCGACCTCGAGGAGGACGGGACGAACCCCGGATTCAATGCGGCGTCCGCGCCGCCCGGGGCGGTCAACCTGAGCCGGGGCACCGAATCCGTGACGCTCCAGGGAGGGTCGTTCTGTCTCGTGTCCGCCTCGGTCGAACAGGCGCCCGACGTCCAGCTGCTCGTCGCCGCATCGGCCGGGGCTCCGACCGAAGCGACGCCCGGGGTGGGGAGCTCGGTCACGAGCGACGGGGACTTCCGGCTACCGGCGAGCGACCGGTACGCGATCCTCGGCTACCCGTCCAACCCGTTGTGGACCGCCTCTGTCGACGGAGCGGCGATGGTCACCGTCGTCGCCGGAGCCCCATTCGCCAACGTCGTCGCGGTCTCCGCCGGGGGAACGACGGTCACGTTCCACTTCCGCACGTCGATCCTGCTCGGCCTCGAGCTGTCGTGGTTCGAGGTTGGCGGGCTCGTGGCCCTCCTCGTCGCCCTCACCTGGGTCCGTCGGCGGCGAGCGCGGCGGGCGGCGTTGGGTCTTCCGACCAGTACGCCCGGAACGCCACCCCCGGCGCCACCGCCTGCGCGGCTCCCGTGAAGACGAGGACGAGGTTCATCACCGGGTCGCCGTACCGGACGTAGCGCGCGAGCCGGAACGATCGTCGGAGGGTCCGTACGCGGTCCGATTCGCCCTCCCGGAGCCCCTCGAGCAGGTCGAAATACGTCCGGTCGTGGTCGACCCAGGGCACGAGCCAGTCGGCCCCGCGTCGGTGGACCATGCGACCCATCGCCTCGAGGGAGGCGAGCCGCCCCTCGCGGGTCTGCGACGGCTCGGCCCGCTCGAACGGTCCGAGCGTCCGGGCGCCCCGCGACCGGTTCCAGGTGTGGATCCGGTACCGGGTCAGTCGCCGGGGGTCGAACACGAGGGCCCCGCCGCTGGCCGCGCCGGCGTAGAACATGAACGAATCGATCAGCCGTTTCGTGGCTCGGAGGTCCTCGACGCAGTCGTCCAGGACGGACCGGCGGATCGCGACCGAGCTGTTGTTGAAGCTGGACCCCCACCGCGCCAGCCGGCCGGGCGAGCGGCGGAGCGACGCCGGTCCGACCACGACGGGCGTGCCCCTCGGCGAGCCGGAGAACCGGCGCAGATGGCGCCGAGCCGAGGCGGCGGTCACGGGCCCCCCGTCGGCGTCGACGAATTCCTGACCGTTGTGGTAGTACGCGACGCTGGGGACCGCCGCGAGGGCCTGGCCGACCGTGGCAAGGCGCCACGGGGTCCAGAGATCATCGTCGTCGAGGGGGACGACGAAATCGGTCGCGAGCGCGTCCAGGCCGTCCGCGAGGAACGGCCCTTCGCCGACCGCCTCGCTTCGGACCGCCCGGCAGGTCCATCCCTGAGTATTAAATCGGGCGGGCACGTCTATCGTTACATCAGGGCTGTGGACCACGACGACCTCGACGCGCGGCAGTGGGCCGACCTGTTCCGCGATGGACGCCAGCGCGTCGCGGTAGAACCGGGACCGATGAAACACGGTAACGAGGACACCGAGGCTCGGAGCCCCGCGGGACGGGGTCGGTCCTTCCCCGCCGCCTTCGACCATCGGGCGGACCAGCCGACGGCGGACTCTTCTACTCTGCGCTCGAGGACGAATGCCCGAGCCATGCTGGCCGGGTCCGACCGATGAGCGCGGCGTCATCCTCCCCGCGGTCGATCCTCTGGCTGAACCAGCTCGACCCCGGCCACCCGTGGGCCGGCGGCGCGGAGCGCCACATCCACGAGGTCGGACGTCGGCTCGTGGCGGCGGGACATCGTGTCACCGTCGTCGCGGAGCGGTTCGGGGAGCTTCCGGCCGAGGAGTGGCGGGCGGGCATGCGGATCCTCCGTCCGGTCCGACGCGGCTTCCTCCACGCCTGGGTGGTCGCGAATGCCGGCCGCCTCGTGCGACAGCTCTCCGTCGACGTCGTGGTCGGCGACCTCTCGAAGATCGTGCCGTGGGGCCATCGGAGCCTAGGCGGGCGTCCCCTCGTCTCGGTCGTTCGGCACTTCAACGGCCGCACCCTCTTCACCGAGGCTCCGTTCCCGGCGGCCCCGGTCCTCTGGGCCGTCGAGCGCGCGACGCCCGCGTTCCTCCGCTCGGCGGACCTGATCACGGAATCCGCCGCCACCGAGACGATCCTCGCGGGCCTCGGGGCCACGCCGTCCCGGATCTCCCGGATCCCTCCGGGGGTCGATTCGAGCGTGTTCTCGCCGGACCCGAGCGACCGGTCCGGCTCGCCGCTCGTCGTCTACGTCGGGCGGATCAAGCAGTACAAGCGGGTCGACCTCGCCGTTCGAGCATTCGCTCGGGTGCTCGCGCACCGGCCGGACGCCGAGTTTCACATCGCGGGCGGCGGTTCCGACCACGACCGGATCGTGGCGCTCGTCCGGGAGCTCGGACTCACTCGGTCGATCCGGTTCCTCGGACTCCTCCCCACGGACGAGATCGTCCGGCTGTACCGTCGGGCGTGGGTCCACGTCCAGCCCTCGTATGCGGAAGGATGGGGGCTCACCGCCCTCGAGTCGATGGCGTGCGGGACCCCCGTGGTCGCTTTCGCGACCGGCTCGCTCCCCGAGACCGTCGGACCGCTCTGCGCCGACCTTCTGGCGGAGGAGGGTCGGCTCGATTCGCTCACCGAGGCGCTCGAGCGCGGCCTGGCCCGGCCGGAGAGCTCGGATCCCCTCGCGGCCGCCCGGCTGGCGGAGTACGCCCGCCGATTCACTTGGGAAGCGACCGCCGAGCGGTATGCGGCGGTGCTCGACCGCGTCGTGCGCCGCCACGCCCGCCCGACCCCATCGCCGGTGACCGACCGACTCCGCAGGCCGAGCCGGGCCCGCGGGCTCGCCCCGGGAGACGGATCCGATCGGGCCACGGACCATGCCGAACCCGGCTGAGCCGCCGCCGTCCGGGTCTCGGCCGGGCGCTCGCCCCGGGGGCAGCCAGGTCCCGGAGAAGGGGGATCTCGCCTCGGAGCGTCGGCGGTACGAGCGCCACGGCGGCGACCACGTGGCCCGCTACCGCTGGGCGGCGGAGCGGATCCGGGGAGGCCGGGTGCTCGACGTCGGCTGCGGCCACGGGTTCGGCGCCCTCCTCCTAAAGGGCTCGTTCCGGGAGTACCTCGGCGTCGACGTCGACGAGCCGGCGATCGAGTGGGCGAACCGCATCGTCGCCCCGGCCGCCCCCGGCGTGCGATTCGCGACGCCGGCGGGTCGTCCGGCCGGCCTGTTCGACGCCGTGACGTGCTTTGAGGTCCTCGAACACGTCGACGATCCGGCGGCGCTCCTGCGAGAACTGAGGGCCGCGGTCGTCCCCGGTGGCTCGGTGTTCCTCTCGACGCCGAATGGGAGCCTTTCGGCCGGACGACCGGAGTGGTTCATGTCCCCATTCCACGTCGCGGAGTTCACGGCCTCCGAGTTCGTCGGGCTCGTCTCCGCCGCGTTCCCCGGAGCGGGCGAGTTCTACCGACAGCGGCGCGTCGATTGGCTCGACTGCGCCCCCCAGGCGGTCCGTCGCCAGCTGGCCGACGGGCCCCGGACGTCAACGACTCGAGCGGCCCCCACCGCCGCGTCCACGGCTCTGCGAACCGGGCACGCCCTGTTCCGGAAGGTCCCGTCCCCAGCTTCGCTGTGGCAGCTCCGGCCGCTGCCGACCCCACCGCGGGACGGGTTGGGGTACTCGCATCTGCTCTGGGCCGGGACGAGCGCCGGCGGCCGATCCCCGTAGTCGAACGTCCCTCAGAGCTCGGCGCGGAGCGAGGTGACCGCGTCCCGCACCTCCTCGACGGTCGCGCCGTCCTCGAGGGTGCTGACGTCGCCGACGTCGGTGCCACGGATCACCGCGGCGATGACGCGCCGCATGATCTTGCCCGAGCGCGTCTTCGGGAGATGCTGGACGAACCGCACCTCCCGGGGCTCGGCGAGACCGCCGATCGCGTCGTGGACGGCCCGCTTCAACTCCCGCTCGAGGGCGAGCGACGGGGCGAACCCCGGCCGAAGGATCACGACGGCGTACGGGACCTCGCCGCGAAGGTCGTCCGGCACGCCGACGACGGCCGACTCCGCGACCGCCGGGTTCGTGATCAGGGCGTTCTCGAGCTCGATCGTCCCCAGCCGGTGGCCCGCGACCTTCAGGACCTCGTCGGCGCGCCCGAGAAACCACAGGTAGCCGGAAGCGTCGATCCGCGCGTAGTCGCCCGCGCTGTACCGCCCGGGGAACCGCTCGAAGTACGCCGACCGGAACCGCGCCTCGTCGTTCCACAGCCCGAGGAATTGGCCGGGCCACGGCCGGTCGATGACGACGAGTCCGCGTTCGCCCACCGGCGCCGGCGTCCCGTCCGGGTGGACGACCTTCAGGTCGACCCCCGGGAGCGGCAGCGTCGCAGAGCCGGGTTCGAGGGGAACCAACGCCCCGCCGGCCTGCGGCGAGACCATCGCCGCCCCCGTCTCCGTCTGCCACCAGGTGTCGACGATGGGGAGCCGGCCCCCGCCGATGTGCGACCGGTACCACCGCCATGCCTCCGGGTTGATCGCCTCGCCGACCGAGCCGAGGAGTCGGAGCGAGCCGAGGTCGTGCTGGCGGGGCCACTTCTCCCCGAACCGCATGTGCATCCGGATCGCCGTCGGCGAGGTGTAGAGGATGGAGATCTTGTAGCGCTCGACGAGCTCCCACCATCGGGCGGGCGTCGGCTGGTCCGGGGTGCCCTCGTACAGCATCGAGGTGGCCCCGACCAGGAGGGGGCCGTAGACGATGTACGAGTGACCCGTCACCCAGCCGATGTCGGCCGCGCACCAAAAGACGTCGGACGGGCGGACCCCAAAGACGCGCTGCATCGTGCGATGCACCCACACCATGTACCCGCCGGTGCCGTGGGTAACGCCTTTCGGTCGGCCGGTCGTGCCGGAGGTGTAAAGGATGAATGTCGGGTCCGCCCCGCGCCGGGGGACCGGCGGGATCTCGGGCGCCGGGCCCGCGGGGTCGTACGGGACGTCGCGACCGTCCTCCATCGGGACCACCTCACCGGTCCGCCGGGCGAGGAGGACGTGACGGACGGAGGGGCATTTCGGCGCCGCCGCGTCGACGACGGCCTTCAGCGGGACGACGCGCCCTCGGCGATACCCACCGTCCGCCGTCACGACGACGCCGCTCGCCGAATCTCGGATCCGTTCGACGAGCGCCGGCTCCGCGAACCCCGCGAACACGACCGAGTGCACCGCCCCCAGGCGGGCGCACGCCAGCATCGCGGCCGGAAGTTCGGGGATCATCGGGAGGTAGATCGTCACGCGGTCGTCCCGGCCCACCCCGAGGCTCCGAAGCTGGGCCGCCCACCGGCGGACGTCGAGGTCGAGGTCTCGGTACCGGATCGTCCGCCGGTCGCCGTTCTCTCCTTCCCAATAGTACGCGACCCGCTCGCCGTGACCCTTCGCGATGGCGCGGTCGACGGCGTTCGCGGCGAGGTTCGTCGACCAGCCCGCAAACCACCGGCCAAACGGCGGACCGTCGAGCGGCTCGAAGACCGGCCCCGTGCGCTCGAACCAGTCGAGCTCGTCGGCCGCGGCGCGCCAGTACGACTCGGGATCCCGCAGCGCCTCCGCGTTCTCCCGGACGACTTTCTCGACGGCCGGGTCCATGGCGGGGCCGGTCACCGGCGGCCGGGTAGATAGCCGCGCGGAGCGCGGAAATTCGCCCGGTTCGACGCTCTCCGAAGGTTCCGAGGTGAACCTCGCGGGTTAATCGTCGGGGCCTCGAATCTTGACGGTGGACGGCGAGGTCGCCGCAGGACGGATCGTTCCCTCGTTCGGGCCGCTCGCCGGCGTCCGCGTGGTCGATTCGGCCCGCTTCGTGGCGGGACCGTGGGCGGCGACCTACCTCGGGGAGTTTGGCGCGGAGGTCATCCACGTCGAGGGTCCCCCGTTCTCGCCGCCGTACTCCGACCCCACGCGACTGCTCTACCCCCTGATTCCGGAAGGCTCGGACGCCTCGACCGGGGTCTCCGAGTCCTGGGTGCAGTACTCTCGGAACAAGCTCTCCCTCGGGCTCGACATCCGCACGGACGACGGCCGGACCGCGTTCCTCGACCTGCTCGCCCGCTCGGACATCTGGATCGAATCGTCGCGCCCGGGAACGTACGACCGGCTGGGGCTTTCCGACGCCCTCGCCTGGTCCGTCAACCCGAAGCTGGCGATTGTCCACGTCTCCGGTTTCGGCCAGACCGGCGACCCGCGGCGGATCGGGGCTCCGTCGTACGACTTGATCGGCCAGGCGTTCTCCGGGTACCTTTCGCTGCAGGGTCGCCCGGACCCGGAGCCGCCGATGCGCGCCGGCACCGCGCTCAACGACACGGTCACCGGCTTGGCCGCCGCCACGGCGGCCCTGATGGCCTTCGTTCACGCCGAGCGGACCGGCCGCGGCCAGTCCGTCGACGTCGCCCAGTACGAAGTGTTCTTCATGCTGCTCGAGAACCTCGCGCTGGACTACTTCGCGCGCGGGGTCGTGCGCGGCCGGCACGGCACCGCCCACCCGAGGCTCCATCCGTACGACGTGCACCGCGCCAAGGATGCTTGGGTCGTGGTGGCCGCCCCGACCCAGGCCGCGTGGGAGAAGCTGGCCGAGCTCCTCGGTCCAGTGCCGGCGGCGTGGTCGAGCCCGGAGTTCCGGCGCGAGCACCGGGCGGAGGTCGACGCCGCGATCAGCGCTTTCTGCCGGGTCCGCACGGGGGAGGAGCTCGAGCGGCTCGCCCGCGAGCGGGACGTCGCGATCTCGCGCGTCTACGACATCGCCTCGATCGCGCGGGACCCGCACTATCTAGAGCGCGGGATGCTCACGGAGTGGACCGACCCCGTCGCCGGGCGGGTGAAGGGGGCCGGGATCGCGCCGCGCTTCTCGGCGACCCCCGGCGAGGTGTGGCGAGGGGCGCCGTGGCTCGGCCAGGACAACGAGTCCATCCTCGCCGGACTCCTGGGGTACACGCCGGACCGGATCGCCCGCCTGCGGGCCGCGGGCGTCGTGGGGGAGTGCCGACCGACGGCTCCCCCCGCCGACCCCAAGTCGGCCCCATCGGCACCGGGTCGCTGATGCCCGCGGTCCGGTCGCCGGTCCCCGAGTCTCCGGTCGCTTCGGAAATCCGTTCCGCCGTCGACGAGCTTCACCTGACCGAGCGCGGGGCGGAACTCGACCTCGCACCCGAGTTCCCCCGGGGAGAGTACCGCGCCCTCGGCGACCGCCGGCTCCTCGGGCTCCGGACCGGAACCGCCAACGGCGGCCGGGGTCTCCCACTCGTCGGCGTCGCGGCCGCCCTGCACGAACTCGCGTACCAGAGCGGCACGACGTTCGCGAAGCTCCTTCTCCAGCCGGAATTCTGCGCGCTCCTCGGCGACCAGGGAACCCCGGCGCAGCGGGAGCGATCGTTCCGCCCGTTGATCGAGGGACGACAGCTCATTGGCAACCAGGTCACCGAGCCGACGGCGGGATCCGACGCTGGCGCGCTCGCCACGACGGCCCGACGGGACGGGGAGTTCTACGTGCTGACCGGAACGAAATCGGAAGCCGCCTTCGCGGTCGACGCGGACGAGGCGATCGTTTTCGCGCGGACCGGTTCGAACGGGATATCCGCATTTCTCGTCCCGCAGGACCTACCAGGTGTCGAGCGGGCGCTCGCCCCGCCGGACCTCGGCGAGCGGTGGATGCGACGCGGGTCCGTCCGGTATGCGGAGGTCCGGGTTCCCGTCGAGGCCCGGCTCGGCGCGGAGGGCCGCGCCTTCGAGTCGCTCAAGGGGGAGCTCACCCGCGAGCGGTTGCTGCTCGCGGCGATCTACCTGGGCGTCGGACGCGCGTCGTTCGACGAGACGGTCGCGTACGTGGGGATCCGGGAGGCGTTCGGCCGCCCGCTCGCGGCCCAGCAATCGGTCGGTTTCCCGCTCGCCGAGGACTGGGAGCGCCTCGATGCCGGGTGGCTGTACGTCGAGCACTTCCTCAGCCTCCTCGAGGCCGGCGAGGACGTCGCGGCCGAGGCGGCGCTGGGCAAGCGGCGAGCGACGGAGACGGCGCTCACCGCGATCGACCACGCGATCCAGTTCCACGGCGGCCGGGGCTACTCCCGCGGCCTCCCCCACGAACGACGGTACCGCGACGTCCGGAGCGGAGGGATCGCCCACGGACCGAACGAGGTTCTGCTGCGCGTCGCCGCCGGGAAGCTGTGGCCGCGACCGGCGGCCGGATCGAGCCCCTAGCGGCCCTCGAACCTCGGCTTCCGGCGTTCGAGGAACGCGTTCATCCCCTCGAGCCGGTCCGCCGTCCCAACGTGTGGCCGGCGGACTCGCCCTCGAGTCGGAGGGCGGTGTCGAGCGTGGCGTCCGCGCCGCGGTTGACGACGGCCTTCGCCCACGCGACCGCGAGCGGGGCCCGCTCCGCGATCGATCCGGCGAGCGCGGCGACCTCGTCGCGGATCCGGTCGGCGGGGTACACCCGAACGACGAACCCGAGACGGGCCGCTTCCTCGGCGGACACCGGAACTCCGGTGAAGATGAGCAGCTTCGTCCGGGCCCGACCGATCAACCGAGTGAGCCGGCTCGCCCCCCCGAACCCCGGATGGATCCCGACCGTCGTCTCCGGGAGGCCGAGCTGGGCCCCCTCCGCGGCGACAATGAAATCCGCTGCGAGCGCAAGCTCGAGCCCGCCGCCGAGCGCGAACCCTTCCACGAGCGCGATGACCGGGGTGCGAAACTCTTCGATCCGCTTGCAGACGGCCTGGCCGACGAAGCCGAACGCCCGGCCCTCCGCGAGGTCCTTCTTGGCCATCTCCGCGATGTCGGCGCCGGCGGCGAACACCGGGGAGGCCCCGGCGAGTACGACGCACCGGACGTCCGGCTCGCCCTCCAGGCGGGTGAACACCTCGTCGAGCTGCGAAAGGAGGTTCGCGTTGAGGGCGTTCAGCGCCTCGGGCCGGTCGAGGAGCACCCAGGCGACGGGCCCCTTCTTCTCGACGCGGACCGCCCGGAGCGGCCACGCCTTGTCACCGCGCTGCGCCCGTTCCGTGAGCTCGCGCGAAACGGGAAACGCCTCGCCCCACAGCGCGCCGTACACCTCGATCGCGACGAGGGAGGGACGCAGGCCGTGCTCGTTCAGGATCGCGAATGGGCCCCGCTTCCACCGAAGCCCGACGACGGCCCCGCGGTCCGTCGCCTCCGGAGTGGCGACCCCCTCCTCGACCAACCGGGTCGCGATGCCGAGTACGAGGCCGAGGAACCGGTTGCGGACGATCCCCTTCTTCTCCGGCTCGACGACCGTGTCCCGCCACGCCCACGGTTGGCCCTTCTCGAACTGGCGGACGAGGCCGGGCGACGCGGCGTACGCCCGGCCGAACGCCCTCTCGAGGGACCCCATCGAGTGATGGGCGATCGGAATTCCGGTGACGTTCATCAGCTCGAACGGCCCGAGGGTCGTCCCGAACAATTCGCGGCCGACCTCCTCGATCGTCGCGAGCGAGGCGAGGCCGTCACCCGCCATCCGGGCGGCCTCGTTCAGGTACGGCACGAAGTACCGGTTGACGGCGAACCCGGCCGCGTCCTGGACCCGGATCGGGACCTTCTTGATCCGGTACCCGACCTCCTCGAGCCGCCGAAGAGTCTCCGGGTCGGTGTCGGCCCCGCCGATCACCTCGAGGAGCTTGTTCACGGCGGCCGGGAAGAAGAAGTGGAGACCGGCGAACCGGCCGGGGTCGGGGAACCCGTCGGCCAATCGCGTCACCGACATTGACGAGGTGTTCGTCGCCACGATCGCGGTCGGCGCCACGTGCTTCGCGACTTCGCGGAACACCGCGCGCTTGACCGACTCCTCCTCGAACACGGCCTCGATGACGAGGGCCGCGTCGGTGACCGCTGCGGCGAGGTCGGTGGTGAACTCGATGCGGGCCAGTACCTCGGCCTTCTTGGCCGGCGTGGACTTCTTCCGTTGGATCGCGCCGTCGAGCGTCTTCTCGACCGCCGCACGTCCGCGCGCCAGCAGCCCGTCGTTCAGGTCCCGGAGCCGGACCTGGTACCCCGCCTGCGCGCACGCCTGCGCGATCCCGCTACCCATGTTGCCCGCGCCGAGGACGGCGACGATCGCGGGCGGTTGAATCGCGGGCCTCGCCATCGGTGACTTCCCAACCGGGGGCTGGGGCGCCCCCGAACGCGGCGGGAGCTTGCCCACGATATTAACCGTTCGACGCCGAGCCGGAAAGTCCGGCCCCGGAATTCGCCGACGGGTGCCGGCCCTCGCGGGGGCATCCCCTAATAGCCGGCGGCCTCGGAGGGCTTGTGCCCGACCGGGTACCGCCCCCTGAGCTCGCGGAGATCGCCGCCGGGACGGACCGCGCGTTCGTGATCGCCCTCGGCGGCTTTTCCCTCGAGTTCGCGGGCGGCTCCCTGGTGACCCACGAGCGGATCCCGGTGCCCCGGTTCAACCACGTCGTGCTCCACCGCATCGGACCGTCCCGCCAGACGGCGTTCTTCGAGAAGGCCCTCGACCACTATTTCCAGCGGGCGATCCGCCCGACGTTCCGCTCGACCGAGCCCGTGCCCCCGCACGTCGACGCCACGCTGCGGAGGTTCGCGTTCCGTCGTCGTCCCGAGCCATACACGCTCTGGTGGTCGCGCCCCGTAGCGACCGAATGGCGAGCCCCGGGCGTCTCGGTGCGAGAGGCCGGGCCGGAGGAGCTCGACTCGGTCGTTGGATTCTGGACCGACGGTCCGAACCGGGAGGAGCTCCGACGTGCGCTCGATGTGCTCTGGTCCCACCCGAACCCGGGGGAGCGGCTGGTCCCGCTTCTCGCCGAGAGGGACGGCACCCTCGTCGGGAGCTCCGTGCTCCTCGAACAGCCCCCCGCGGCGTCGCTCCATGGCGTGGGGACGGCGCCGACGGCTCGTGGGGTCGGGGTGGGCAGCTCGCTCGTGGCCCACGCGCTCGGCCTCGTCGACCTCCGCGAGGTCCGGGCCGTTGTCCTCGGGAGCGACTCGCCGAGAGCGGCCGCCCGGCTGGGGCCGATCGGGTTCACGACGCTCCGGAGCTACGTCGAGTACGAGCTTCCTCCCGAGGCCGAACTCACGATGCCTTCCCCCGGTCCGGCCCAGCCGCCGCGCTGGCGGCCCCCGCGCGATTTGGACCGGACGGCCGCCGTTCCGTGATTCCGGTCCGACGGGCGGGCGGCCGGCCCCCCTTCAGGTATATTCGGGGCGCCGCGCTCGACGGAACGGAGTGTCTGATGCCCACCGTCCCGGAGGGTGACCCGGCCGACCGCCAGGAGCTCGAGCGCCTGAACGAGCAGTACATCGCGGCGTTCCTGAACGGCGACGCCGAGTGGTACCGCGAGCACCTCGCCGACGACTTCGTTTGCATCGAGTCCGACGGCTCCATCCTCAACAAGGCGGAGTTCGTCCGGTCGGCAGCGAAGGGACCGGACGTCGCGAGCTACCGGCTCGAGAAGGTCCGGGTCCGGATCTACGGCGAGGTGGCGCTGGTGCAGGCCACGGGTCGATGGGTCCGGCCGGACGGGAGCGCCGGCGGGAGTCGGTACATCGACGTGTACGTCCGCGCGGCGACGGGGTGGCGGACGGTCTCCGCGCAGGTGACCCGGACCGCGGTACCGCAATAGCGGCGTCCGCGGGCGCCTCCGGGTTCCTCAATCCGGGGGCACAGGCAAAGCCGAAAGTACGCGAACGGCGGTCCCGCCGGTCCATGCCGAGCGCAACCAGGACCGGACTGCCGGTCACCTTCGTCTCTTCCGGTGTCCTCCTGGTGCTCGTTCTCCTCCTCCTCTCCGGAGCCTCCGGTGCTATTCCCTGGCTGACGCCCGGCGCCACCGCTCACGGCGCTGCGCGCGAAGCGGCCCCCGCCGCGGCCGGGCTCGTCACGGGGCCCGTAACCCCCGCGGGTTCGGCACGGCAGCCGTCGGGAGCGCCCGGGGAGGTCCAGGCGGCTGGGACCGAGCGCACGACGGCGTACGGCACTCCGGCGTGGACGAACATCACGGATCTCGTCGGAAACCCGCCCCCCTACCGGAGTTACGGGCGGTCGTTCACCTACGACCCGGTCGACCACTACCTCGTCCTGTTCGGTGGGGATGGGGGGGCCGGCTATCTGGCCGACACCTGGGTCTTCAATGGCACGTGGACTCAGCTTCACCCCGCGACCTCGCCCTCGGCCCGCGACCACGGCACCCTCGCGTGGGACCCGCTCGACGGGTACGTCCTGATGTTCGGTGGCTCCGGAGACGCCGGGGCGTACGCGGACACCTGGACCTTCCTCCACGGGAATTGGACTCTGCTGAACCCCCAGACCCACCCGTCGGCCCGGTGGGGCTCTTCGATGACCTGGGACGCGGGGGACCAGGAGATGGTCCTGTTCGGCGGGTGCGCCGGCCTCGCCGTCGGGGACACCTGGACCTACGTCGCCGGGAACTGGACGAAGCTGAACACGACCACCGCACCGTCGGACCGCGAGAATACCGCCCTTCGGTACGACCCGACGATGAACGCGACGATCCTCTTCAGCGGCGACAACTATGCCGCCGCCACCTACGGCGACACTTGGGAATTCAAAGCCGGTAATTGGACCCAGCTGAACGAGTCGGTGGCCCCGGGCCCTCGTTCGATGGCGAGCTTCGGCTACGACGCTGCGATCGGCGGGATGGTCCTGTTCGGCGGGTCCAACCCCTCCGGCGGCACGTACGGCGACACGTGGTGGTTCATCAACGGGACCTGGAGCGAGCAGTTTCCGGCGACCCCTCCGGCCCCCCGGTACTTCGGCGAGCTTGCGGCCTACCCGGTCGACCAGGGGGTCGTCCTGTACGGCGGCGACGGTCCAATCGATGCCACGGAGACGTGGAGCTACACCGGATTCGTCCTGAACGCCTCCTCGACGAACGAGTCCGGCGTGGGACCCCTCACGGCGACCTTCAACGCCTCCGCGTCCAACGCCTCGGGCTCGGTGGCGTACGCGTGGAACTTCGGGGACGGCAACATGTCCACGACCGAAAACACGACGCACGTGTACGTCGCCGTGGGAGAGTACTACGTGACCCTGAGCGCGACGGACGGGAACGGGAGCGTCGCCAAGGCCGCGTTCGTCGTGCGGGTGGCGAGTCCGCTCGCTGCGACGGCAATCGTGGCCCCGTCCATCGGGACGGTCCCACTCTCGGTCGACTGCTCGGTGGACCCGAGCGGCGGACTCGGCCCGTACACCGTAAGCTGGTCGGCCGGTGCCGGTGCGAACTCGAGTTTCGGTGCGAACGCGACGTTCACCTACGGCGCCCCTGGGAACTTCACCGCCTCCGTGACCGTCGTTGACACGAGCGGGACCCACTGGTCCGAGCAGTTCCCCGTCCAAGTCCGGCCCGCGGTCGTCGCGCCGCTCACGTCGGGCATCGTCGCCTCCGCGACGTCGGGTCCGGCACCTCTGCTCGTGTGGTTCAGTGGGACCGCGGGCGGCGGCGTCGGCGCCGACGGGTTCTCCTGGGCGTTCGGGGACGGCAGCGTTTCCGGGGCCGGCCCGACGGTTTCCCACGTCTTCACCGTCGCCGGAGTCGCCGTCTCGACCCTGACGGTGACCGACGCGCGCGGCATCACGAGCTCGAGCAACGTCACGGTCACCGTCGGCGCGGCGCTCGCGGCCCTCGGTTCCGCCCCGGCGCGGACGGTCGCCGGGATCAATGCGACGTTCCAGGCCGCCGTCAGCGGTGGCCTTCCCCCGTACCAGCTCATCTGGGCCTTCGGGGACGGGACGGCGGCCGTCGCCGGCAACGTGACCCACCAGTATGCGGACCCGGGGACCTTCAACGCGACGCTGACCGTTACGGACCACCGCGGCGTCTTGGTCTCGTCGTCCTCGTCCGTCGTGGTATCGGCGGCGCCGTACTCGCCGCCGAAGAACCCGCCGACGGGCTCCTCCGGCGGGTCGGGCGCATCGCTCGACGACGCGGACGTGCTCGCGCTCGCCATTCTCGGGGGAGCGGCGATGATCGCCGTCGCCGCGATCGTCGTCCGTCGGATCGACAATCCGTAGGCCGAATCTCGGACGCGCGGCCGCGCCGACTAGGGCATCCGGCGAACGCCCTCGAGCTTCATCCGCTGCTCGAGGGAGGCGATGGTCCGGATCGTCGAGACGACCGTATCCGCGTTGAGGCTGATCGAGTCGATCCCCTGCCGGACGAGGAACTCCGCGAACTCGGGGTACACCGAGGGGCCCTGGCCGCAGATCCCGACCGTGCGGCCCTCGGCGTGGGCGCCCTCGATCAGGAGCTCGATCGCGCGCTTCACCGCCGGGTCGCGCTCGTCGAAGTAGCCCATGCGGCCGAGCGTTTCCGAGTCCCGGTCGGCGCCGAGGACGAGCTGCGTGAGGTCGTTCGAGCCGATCGAGAAGCCGTCGCAGTGCTTCGAGAAGTCGCGCGCGAGCAGGACGGTCGAGGGGACCTCGGCCATCAGGTAGAGCTGGAAGTCGCGGGAGCGCTTCAGCCCCTTCTCTCGCATCATCTCGGCGATCTCCTCGAGCTCCCAGGTGTTGCGGACGAATGGGAGCATCACCATCGCGTTCTTCAGGCCCCGTTCGACCCGGACGTTCTGGATCGCCTCGAGCTCGCAGAGGAACGCGGGCTTGTACACGGGCGAGATGTAGCGCGAGCAGCCGCGCCACCCGATCATCGGGTTCTCTTCCTTCGGCTCGAACTCCTCGCCGCCGGGCATGCCGCGGTACTCGTTCGTCTTGAAGTCGGAGGTCCGGATGATCACCGGGCGCGGGTGGAACGCCTGGCAGACGCGGGCGATCCCTTCGGTGAGGCGCGCGACGAGCTGGTCGTGCTTCCCCTGCTTGAGGAGCGCGAGCGGGTGGTCGCGGACGTGGGCCGTGAAGATGAACTCGATCCGCATCAGCCCGACGCCGTTCACCGGCAGGCGGGCGTACTCGGCGGCCTTCTCGGGGACGCCGACGTTGACGTAGATCTTGGTCGCCGTGACCGGGACGTGCGAATGGTCGGAGCTCGAGCCTCCGGAGCCGCCCGACGGCACGGCGGCCGCCGTGGCCGCTTCCTTCGCGACCCCGAGCCCCTTGTAGACCGCACCGCGCTTTCCATCGACGCTGACGGCCTCGCCGTCGGCGATCATCTTGGTGCCGGTGCGGGTTCCGACGACGCACGGCACCCCGAGCTCGCGCGAAACGATCGCGGCGTGGCAGGTCATCCCGCCCTCGTCCGTCACGATCGCCGCCGCCTGGGCCATCGCGGGGACCATGTCGGGCGTCGTCATCGTCGTCACGAGCACCTCGCCGGCCTTCAGTTTCTCCATCTCGGCGGCGGTGCGGAGCAGGCGCGCCGTCCCGCCGGCGATGCCCGGGCTCGCACCAAACCCCTTCACGATCGGCTCCGGCCCGGAGGACTCGGCCGGGGCCGGCGCGGCCGTGGTTCGCGAGACCATCGGTCCGCCTTCCCCGCCCGCACCGGTCCCGCTCGGGCCGGGCGGGATGGTCGTGATCGGGCGCGCCTGGACGATGTAGAGCGAGCGGTCGTCGGCGCACCACTCGACGTCCATGGGGCGCCGGTAGTGGGACTCGATGACCTTCGCGAGCGAGGCGAGCCGATGGATCCGTTCGTCGGAGAGCTTCTGGCGCTTCCGGTCGACCTCGGCGAGGTCGACCTTGACGTTCCCGCCGCCCTCGGCGCGGACGAGCTGGAACGCCTGGTCGCTCAACTGCTTCGCGATGATCCGGTGCGAAGCTCCGTCGACGACGTAGTGGTCCGGCGTGACCTCTCCGCCGACGATCGCTTCCCCGAGGCCGAACCCGGCTTCGATGATCATGTGGTTCTCGCCCGTGTTCGGGTCCCGGGTGAACAGGATCCCGCTGACGACCGAGTCGACCATCTTCTGGACGAGGACGGCGAGCTTCACCGTCCGATGGTCGAACCCCTTCCGGGCCCGGTAGAGGAGGACGCGCGCGGTGAACAGCGACCCCCAGCATTGGCGGATCTTGTTGAGGACCGATTCGGTCCCCTCGATGTTCAGGTACGTCTCCTGGAGACCCGCGAACGAGGCTCCCTCGAGGTCCTCGGCGGTCGCGGAGGACCGGACCGCGACGAACCGGACGTTCTCGTCGGCGGCGAACCGCTCGTAGGCGACGACGATCGCGGCCTTCAGCTCCGGCGGGAACGGCGTCGACTCGAATGCTTCGCGGATCCGTCGCGACGCGGCGTCCACCGTGTCGCTTCTCGCCGGGTCGATCGAAGCGAGAGAATCCGAGAGCGTCTGCTTGAGCTGCGTCTGCTCCACGAACGCGTCGTACGCCTCCGTGGTCACGACGATCCCCGGCGGCACCGGGAGCCCCTGGCGGACGACGTCGCCGAGCTTGCTCGCCTTTCCCCCGACGAGCGGGAGGTCGGAGTCGGAGACGTCGGCGAGGTTCACGATCAGCGGCATGCGATTCGTCAGCTCCGGACCAGTCGGTAGGCGACGAGGTCTTCTATCGGAGAGTAGGCGTGGACGACGTGCCGGTCGGCGACGGTCCAAGCAGTTCCGGGGTGCGCGCTGAGCGCTTGCAGGAGCTCCTCCGGTCGACCGTCCGCGCGGGCGCGTTCGGTCAGTTCGTAGTAGTGGAGCGTTCCCCCCCGCGCCACCGTCGCGCCGACCGAGGCTAGATACTTAACCCCTCCGTGGGGAATGTTGAGAATCGCGCGGTCGCACTCGCCGGCCGACGGCGCGAACGACTCGATCGCGTCGAGAACCACCCGTACCCGGGTGGTCGATTCCGGAACGGCCAGGTTGCGTTCGGCGAGCGCGGTCGCCCGCGGATTCAGGTCCACCGCGACGAGCTCCCGCGCACGGCCCTCGCGGACGATCAGGGCGCCGAACGGTCCCACCCCGCATCCGAAGTCGATCACCCGCTCCCCCGGTCGCACGAGCGCCGCCACCTCGGCGTGCTCGCGCGCGAGCCGGGGTGAGAAGTAGGCTCCTTCGAGGTCGACCTCGAGTCGGAGGCCGTTCTCCCGGTGAACCGTCGTCCATGGGCCGTCTCCGGCGAGCCGCTCGATCCGACGGAGCCGGGTCTCGCCGTGCACGCCGAGGTCGAGGCCGACGGCTCGCGCCCCCGGGACAAACTCGAGGAGCGCCTTCCCGACCGCCGGCCCGTGTTCCCGAAGGGAGGGCGGGATCCGGATCAGGACGACGTCGCCGACGACGTCGAAGGCGCGCGGCAGGGCGTCGACGACGTCCGCCGGCAGCGCGAGCCGGTCCCGGTACGAGCCCGATTCAGTCGCGTCGAGTACCTCGAACTCCCGCTCCTCGATCTCCGCGCCCGGCACCGGGGTGGCGGGAGGTCGTAGAAGCGCGAACACCACGAAATCGCCGTCGTGGCCGACCCGGAGGTCCCGACGGAGGAGACCCGCCTCCAAGAGCGACCGACGGGCGGCTTCGGCCGAGCCGCGGGGCACGACCGCGGCCAGCGACCTCATCGGGGCGCCGCCGCGCGGCCGAGCAGGAGGTCGACGACCTCCCTCCCCCGGTGCTCGCCGAGCGCGCCCCGAGCGGCGAGCGGCTCGCCGAACTTTCCGGACGGATCGGCGGCCATCACCCCGGCTCCGGCGAGGAGGAGCGGGACCGGGTCGTCGGCGTGGCCCTTGACGATGCACGGCGTCGCGTGGTCGGCCGTGACCGCGATCCGCGTGGTGCTCCAGTCGGCCCCGGCGAGGAACGGCCCGAAGAACGACCGGTCGAGCGCCTCGACGATGTCCCGTTTCGTCCGCGCGTCCCCGTCGTGGCCCGGCTCGTCGGGTCCCTTGAGATGGACGTAGACGAACGGCGTCGACTGGAGCGATTCGAGGGTCACCCTCGCGCGCTCGACGAGCGCGGCGTCGCGGTCCCGCCCCATCGGTCCTACGAACCGGTCCACGAGGCTGAGGCATCGGGCGATGCCGCGCTCGACCGGCATCTCGGTCACGGCCGTTCCTACGAGCCCGTGGCGCACCTCGAAGGAGGGGATCGGGTGGTCGGGAAGCGCGCCCGCGTTCCGTACGAGGAGCGAGTTCGCCACCATCTGGCCGGCCATCGCGCGCCGGGCGTTCACGGTATGACCGGCGAGCACCGGACCGGCTCGCTCGAGGAACCGGTCGATCGCCTGCGCGGTCCGAGCGGCGGATTCGCTCGGATCGAGCGGCCGCACGGGGAGCGGGCGCGGGTCGGTCACCTGGCGGGCCTGGCCCATCCCGCCGACTTTCTCGTAGAACGGGTCGGAGTTCGACACCTCCTTCGACAGGGGCCGGCCGTCGGTGGGGCGGAGCCACAGGACACCCCGGTGCCCGACCGTCGCCCGGACCTCCGCCCGGATCCCGTCCTCGTGCAGCAGGTCGGCCCGCGTGAGGCTCTCCGCAAGCGACCGGGACTGCTCGGTGGTCAGCGACCGGCCCACCCGGGAGTCGAGGATCGCGCCGGTCCCGTCGGCGGTCGCGAAGTTGAGGCGGAGCGCGACGTCGCCCGGCGCGAGGTCGAGCCCAACGCCGAGCGCCTCGAGCACACCGCGTCCGGGCGAATCCGTCACCGGGTCGTAGCCGAGCAGGGCGAAGACGCCGGCATCGGATTCGGGGGCGACGCCGGGACCGACGACGGTCACCCGGCCGATCGTCCCGCGCGCGACCAGGGCGTCCAAGTTCGGCGTCGCGGCCGCTTCGACGGGGCTGACGCCCCCGGTATCGGGGTGGGGACGGTCCCCGAGGCCGTCCAGGATCACGAGCGCGTAGCGCATCGTCGCCATCGACGTGGCGCATCGCGGTTTCCTTATATGGAGCGCCCCGCTCGGCCTCAAATCCGTGCAGCGGGCGGCCAGTCTTCGCGCGTTCGTCCAGACCCGTTGGGGGAAGTTGGCCCTCGTCGCCCTCGCGGTCCTGACGCTTTCCGCGTCGTTCTACTATCTCGGCCCGTACTTCGCGATCCCGACGCTGCTTCTCTTTGGGCTCGGGCTCCCGATCTACCTCGGCTGGAAGATCCCCCGGCAGCTGGCCGTCGTCGGCCTCGCCGCCATCCTGCTGAGCGGTCCGATCATCAACTACGGCCTGACGTCGCAGGCGATGGCGCCGAGCCCGACGTTCGGGTCCTCGACCGACCTGTCGAACACCACGAATGGGCTACCGGTCCTCGCGAACGCAACGGAGGGCCCGTACAACGGCGGCGGCGGGAGCACGTTCACCTTCTCCGTCGAGATCCATGCCGACCGCCTCCCCTCCAACTACACGCCGGATCAGATGTGGCTGTACGTCAGCACGTGCCCGGGGGCGACCGGCCCGTCCTCGCCGTTCTGCGGCAGCGGGTACCCGTTCTATCCCGTGAACCAGACGGTCGTCAACGACACCAAGGGGTCGACGACGGTCACGTTCCATCTCGCGCTTCCGGGCCCGAACATCTGGTGGTGGCAGATGGGGCTGCTCGCCGACCGGTCCATCCTGAACGTCACCACGAACAAGACCAACACCACCTACCAGTGGATCTTCCTCGAGGTGAACAACGCGTACGGGGCCGTTCAGGGCCCCATCACCGGCACCTGGCTCAGCACCTACGACCTGTTGCTCCCGCAGACGGTGATCGACGTCCTGTTCTACCCGGGGATCGTGTTCTATCTCGCCCTCCTCGTCTACCTCTGGCTGAAGCGCCGGGAGGCCAGCAAGAAGGCCGCCCGCGCGGCCGCCGGCGGCGCGTCCATCCCCCCGACTTCGGGCGCCGCGCCGACCGTGGGCGCCCCGGGCACTCCCCCGGCAGCAAGTTCGGCCGACTCGGCCGCCCGACGCCCCGAGACCTCGTGTCCGAAATGCGGCGCAGTAGTCTACCCGAAGGAGACGCAGTGCTGGAAGTGCGGCGCTCCGCTCACCGGCGGCGGAACCGCCCCGTTGCGGTCGGGTTCCAGCTGACCCGGGGTCCCGCTCGGCTCGGCTCTCTCGTCCGGACGGGCAGGCAAAGCCGCAAGTAACGGCAGGTCGTCCGTCCCGGTCCATGACGGGTCGGACCGAAGCCCTGCAGCACGCCAAACGCGCCTCGTTCCTGGTCATCCTCGTCCTGGGACTCTTCCTGATCAGCGGCCTCGTGGGCGGGCTCGCTCCCCGCGGCGTCTCGAGCCCCTCCGCCTCGGGAGCCCGGGCGTCCCTCGGCGTCGCCGGGCTGTCCCAGGCCCCGTCCCCGGCCGTCGCCCCCGCGTCGGGCACGGAGAACACGACCGTCACGGGGACCCCCGCGTGGGCCAACATCACGGACACCGCCGGGACTCCGCCGTCCGCGCGCAGCTACGGCCGGTCGTTCGCCTACGACCCGCACGATGGCTACCTCCTCCTCTTCGGGGGGTACACCGGCGGGGGCTACCTCGCCGACACTTGGACGTTCCACAACGGGACTTGGAAGCAGCTCACCCCGAGCGTGCATCCGTCCGCGCGCGACCACGGGACCCTCGCGTGGGACCCATTGGACGGCTACATGCTCTTGTTCGGAGGCTCCGGCAACGGCGGCGCGTACTCCGACACCTGGACGTTCCTGAACGGGACTTGGACGCAACTCAGCCCGACCAGCCACCCGTCCGCCCGATGGGCGTCGTCGATGACGTGGGATGCGGGCGACAACCAGATGCTCCTGTTCGGTGGCTGTGCCGGCGCCGCGGTCGGCGACACCTGGACGTACATCAGCGGGAACTGGACCCAGCTCAGCCCCACCAACCACCCGTCCGTCCGCGAGAACACCGCGCTCCGGTACGACGCCGCCCTGAACGCAACGATCCTGTTCGGCGGCGACGACTACGGCAGCACGACCTACAGCGATACTTGGGAGTTCCAGGCGGGGGCCTGGACGAAGTTCAACGGCACGCTCCACCCGAGCGGCCGGACCGAGGCGAGCATCGCCTACGACGCCGCGATCTCCGCGATGGTGCTCTTCGGCGGCAGCGGGGCCGCCGGGAACCTCGGCGACACCTGGCTGTTCGAGGCCTCGGGCTGGGTCCCGGTCTTCCCGTTCACCGCGCCTCCCGCGCGGTACTTTGGCGAGATGGCGTACGACCCGTCCGATGGCACGGTCATCCTCTACGGTGGGGTCGGTTCGACGGACTTCACGGACACCTGGGCGTTTGCGGGGATGATCCTGACGGCCAGCGCGGCCAACCCGACGGGCCCGGGTCCCCTCTCCGTCTCGTTCGCCGCCAACACGACCAACGCGACGGGCGGGGTCGCTTACGCCTGGCTGTTCGGAGACGGCAACGGCTCGAGCGGCGCCCAGACCTCGCACACGTACATCGCCCCCGGGGAGTACTACGCCAGCGTCACGGCGACGAGCGGGAATGGCAGCCAGGCGACCGCGACGTTCGTCGTGCGGGTGGCGGCTCCTCTGTCCGCCGACGCCTTCCTGGCGCCGACCTCCGGTCCGGCGCCCCTCACCGTCTCCGGCTCCGTCGTGCCCGCGGGCGGCACCGCCCCCTACACGGTCCAGTGGTCCGCCGGCGCCGGGACGAACTCGAGCGCCGCGTTCAACGCGACGTTCACCTACGACGCCCCGGCCGCGTACGTCGCGACGGTGACGGTCCACGACGCCTCCGGCACGAGCTGGTCGACGACGTTCCAGGTGACCGTGGGCGCCCCGACCGTCCAGCCGCTGTCGAGCGAGATCCTCTCCTCGACGCTGAGCGGCCCGGCGCCCCTCCCGGTCTGGTTCGCCTCGACGATGGCGGGCGGCGTGGGACCGTATGCCGTGAACTGGTCGTTCGGCGACGGGACGTACGGGACCGGCGCGTCCGTCGACCACGTCTTCTCCACGGCGGGGACGCTCACCACGATGCTGACGGTCACCGACGCGAAGGGCCACACGAGCTCGAACAACGTCACCGTCACGGTGGGTCCGGCGCTCAGCGCGACCGGCTCCGCGCCCCCGCGCACCGTCGCCGGGACGAGCTCGGAGTTCAGCGCCTCGGTCTCCGGCGGAATGGCCCCCTACACGGTCACCTGGGCGTTCGGCGACGGCACGGCGGCGGTCACCGCGAACGTCTCGCACTCCTACGTCCAGGCCGGGACCTACAACGCGACGTTCACCGTCACCGACCACCGGGGGATCTCGGTCTCCTCGTCGTTCTCGGTGCTCGTCACCCCCGCGGCGACGTCCGAAGGCCACAACGCGACCCCCGCGCCGTCCTCGAGCGGGTCGGCCGGGATGCTCGACGACGCCGACGTCGTGGCGCTCGCCATCCTGGGTGGCGCGGCGATGATCGCCGTCGCGGCGATCGTGGTGCGGCGGATGGACCAGCGCTAGGCGGAGCGGCCTAGGAGCGGCGCCGCCGCCGCCACGCCACGAGGACGAACGAGAGGATCAGGACGACCACCGCCGCGGCGAGCGCCACCCCGAGCCAGATCGGGAACACCTCGGACGGCGGAACGGATACCCCCGGGTGAGACGCGGGGCCGCACGTCGCGACGGTCACGCTGATCCGCTCGCTCGCGCTCGCCGTCGTGAGGTTCCCATCGGTCGTCGTCAGGGTGACCGTGTAGGTGCCCGAACGCGCGAACGTGTGGTTGACGAAGGCGCCCACCACCGTACCGGAACCGTCCCCGAACGACCAGGAGTCCACGTACGGCGGCGTCCCGCCCGACGCCTGGGCGACTCCCTCGGTCACCCAGGAGGGGGAGGGGCAGCCCGCGGTCCGGTTCGAAAGCGAGAGGGCGGTCGCGAGCGGCACGGGAGCGGCCGCTACGGTGATCGAGCTCGTCCGGACGCGTTGGACTCCCGCCGAGTCGGTCGCCGTGAGGGTCGCGGTGTACGCCCCCGCGCGGACGTAGGTATGGCTGACGCTCGCCCCCGAGGCGTTCGGGGTGCTGTCGCCGAACGACCAATCGAACGTGTACGGCGCCGTGCCGTTCGTCCCGGTCGCCACGAATCCGACCGTGAGGGGCGCGGTCCCGGAGGAGACGTTCGAGACGAGCGCGGCGGCGAACGCTCCGGACACCGTCACCACCACGGTCGAGTTCGCCGTGCGACCGATCGAGTCCGAGACCGTGAGCTTGACCGGGAACGACCCAGGGGTCGCGAACTCGTGACGGACCGAGACGCCCGTCGCATTCGGCGAGCCGTCGCCGAACGACCACGAGTAGGTGTACGGCGGACCGCTCCCGTACGCGGCGCTCCCGACGAACGAAACGTTCCAAGGAGCGGGACCGGCTCGTGGGCTAGACGAAATCCCCGCCGTGAGCGGGTTCGTCACGGCGACCGTGACGTTCGCGCTCCCCGAGTGGTTCGCCGAGTCCCGGATCGCGACGCTGGTGTTGAAGATCCCTGCCGCGAACGAGTGAAGCGGCGACGACGCGTACGACGTCGTCCCGTCCCCGAAGGTCCACGTGAAGTTGTACGGCGGAGCGCCGCCGGTCGGCATCCCGTGGAACTGCACCGGCCACGGCGCGCTGCCGTTCGTCGGTCCGGACGTAAGCCCGGCGTGGAACGGAATCCCCGCCG
>Ga0116216_10000427_pt1 | contig 34583 bp, 29 predicted proteins | sample Sb_taG_11_FD_89696 | JGI IMG/M metagenome (GOLD analysis project Ga0116216, IMG submission 89696) | Peat soil microbial communities from Weissenstadt, Germany - Sb_50d_3_AS metaG | ecosystem: Environmental > Terrestrial > Soil > Wetlands > Peat | place: Germany: Weissenstadt | collected 2010-09-21
CGTCGCCAGAGCCGAGCGTGATCGTCTTGCCCGACTGGCCGTCGGACCAGGCGTAGGAGAACGTCATCGGCGTGTCGCCGGTCCAGGTGCCGTCGTCGGAGACGGTGAGCTGGTCGCCCTGCTCCGGCGTCCCGGAGATACTCGGAGCCTCCGTGTTCACCGGAGGCACCGGCGCCGGTGGGGAGACCACTGCCGTCTGCGCCGAGGACGCTGACGCCGACCCGCCGTCATTCGACACCGTCACCACCGAACGGATCGTGTGCCCCACGTCCGCGGCCTTCAGCACATACCTCTCGGACGACGCCCCACCGACCTTCGAGCAACTCCCACCCGAGCTATCGCAATCCTCCCACGCATACGAATAAGCGCTCGGATTGTTCATCCACGCTCCCGTGCTGGTCGTCAACGTGTGCCCTTCCTTGGCGGAACCGCTGACGCTGGGGGCGGACAGTAGTTTGGGCGCAAGCGCCGCCGGCGGCGGGGCGACGCTCGTCGCCGGTGTGCCGCTGACGTACGCCGACACCGGACAGCCGTGCATGCGTACACCCCGCCACGACCGCGGCAACCCGCTCATCCGCCGCTTCCGCGAACGCTGGCTCAGACATGACGCCTGGTTCCCGTAACGAAAATGGACCGCGCCACCCTTGCCCAGCACGACGATCCAGTAAGTGGCACCTGCGCTCACGCTGAAAGGTCGCCTCACGCTCACCGTGTCCCACGTGCGCGCCTTTGGATGCGACAGCGAGCCGGAACCGAGCAAAGAGCCAGGACGGCCCCCGGCGTCAGCGTAGACGCCCGCTACCAGGGTCTTCGCCCGGCTGCCCCTGGCAAGAAGCACGCTGATCGAGCGGGCGGTTCCCGTAGCCCCATTGTTGAAACGGAACGCTCGCGCCGTCCCACCACGGCTATCCCCTCGACCCCGCTCGATGGAGCGATCGCCGAACAGGAAGGCGTAGCCAGGCGTCTGTCCCAGATGCGCAACAGGCGCGGTGCGATGGCTGGGCGCCGCTCCTGGATTGACCATCGTCCGCGCCCAAGCGGCCGTCGCCGTCAATAGTGCGCATAGCGCACAAGTCAGCCAGATTCGTTTCAAGCCGTCTCTTCCGGTCCCAAACCAGCGCAGACAAGCAAACACCCTATACGGCAACCCCGGTTGCCTAGGGTCAACGTCAGCCGCGCATTAGATCAGATGTCCAAGCGGAACGTCGCAAGGGTCCAGCATCCGTGCGACCCGGCCGGCGTCCAGCCGCCAATGCACCGGATTCGCGTTCAGACCCTGCCGGATACCTCCCGGCGGACGGTGCGCCGTGCTACCCCACGGGGGAGGCAGCACGGCGTAATTCCTGTCCTATCTACTCGTCGATCGAGTCGCCGTCGTCGGACGGCACATCGAGATCGGCGAGCTCCTCGACGAACCCGAGCGACGAGGCGCCGCCGGTGCCGATCTCCTCGAGATCCGAGAGATCCGGCTCCATCCCTCCGAAGCCCGTCAGCGACTCGCCATCGGTGAGCCCGAGCTCGGCGGCGAGATCGTCGTGGTCGAGAAGGCCGACGTCGTCCATTCCCCGCGGGAGCGGCTCGGCCGGCTCGATCTCGATCCGGCGGTAGCGCTTGAGACCGGTCGCAGCCGGGATCAGCTTGCCGATGATGACGTTCTCCTTGAGCCCGTTCAGGCGGTCGATCTTGCCCTCGAGCGCCGCGTCGGTCAGCACCTTCGTGGTCTCCTGGAAGGAGGCCGCGGACAGGAACGAGTCCGTATTCAGCGACGCCTTGGTGATCCCGAGGATGATCTCCTCGGCCTGCGCGCCCTCGCCGCCGGCGTCGATCACGCCGCGGTTGACCCGCGCGTACTCGTGACGGTCGACGAACTGGCCGGGGAGCAGGTCGGTGTCGCCCTTCTGGTCGACCCGCACCTTCTTCATCATCTGGCGCACGATCAGCTCGATGTGCTTGTCGTTGATGTCGACGCCCTGGGACTTGTAGACCTCCTGGACCTCGCGGACGAGGTACAGCTCGGTCTCGGTCCGGCCCCGGATCGCCAGCAGCTCGTGCGGATAGAGGGATCCCTCGTTGAGCTGCGTGCCCGGCTCGATCTTCTGTCCGTCAACGACGAACAGCCGGGTGCGGCGCGGGAACGTGTGGCGATGCTCCTCGCCACCGTCGTCGGTGATCACGACAGTGATCGCCTTGTCGGACTCCTCGATCGAGACCTTGCCGCCGACCTCGGCGATCTTGGCCAGACCCTTGGGCTTGCGGGCCTCGAACAGCTCCACGACACGCGGTAGACCGTGCGTGATGTCCGCGCCGGCGACGCCGCCGGTGTGGAACGTACGCATCGTCAGCTGCGTGCCCGGCTCGCCGATCGACTGCGCGGCGATGATCCCGACCGCATCGCCGATCTGAGCCAGCTTGCCGGTCGCCAGAGACCGGCCGTAGCAGGCCTGGCAGACGCCGGTCGGAGCGATGCACTTGAGCACCGATCGCACCGGCACGTGGATCACGACGCCCTTCTCGGTGTCGTCGGTCCACGCCTCGTAGAGATCAGCCAGCTCCGCACGGTCGATCTCGTTGCCCTGCTCGACGATCACCCGGCCGCGCTTGGTCGTGATGTCCTGTGCGGCGACCCGCCCGATCAGGTTGTCGTTGGCCTCGCCCGTCGGTCGCAACCGCCGGCTCTCCGGGTCGACCTCGAGCTTCGAGACCGGCATCTCGATGAACTCCTCGGTGCCGCAATCCTCCTGGCGGATGATCACGTCCTGCGCCACGTCGACGAGCCGGCGGGTCAGATAGCCGGAGTCGGCGGTACGCAGCGCCGTGTCCGCGAGGCCCTTGCGAGCGCCGTGGGTCGAGATGAAGTACTCGAGCACGGTCAGGCCCTCCTGGAAGGAGGCCTTGATCGGCCGCTCGATGATCTCGCCCTTCGGGTTGGCCATCAGGCCGCGCATGCCGGCCAGCTGGCGGATCTGCGAGAAGGACCCGCGGGCGCCGGAGTTGGCCATCATGAAGATGGGGTTGAGCTCATCCAGATGGTTGTTGAGCGCCTCGCCGACCTCGTTGGTCGCGCGGTCCCACAGCTTCGTGACGGCCTCGTGGCGCTCCTCGCCGGTGATCTCGCCCGAGTCATACTGCGACTCGATCAGCGCGAGCTCATCGTCGTAGCGCGCCAGGATCTCGGCCTTCGTCGGCGGCGTCTGCACGTCGTTCTTGGAGATCGTGACCCCCGCCTGGGTGGCGTAGTGGAATCCGATGTCCTTGAACGCGTCGAGCACCTGCGAGATCGTCGGCGCCCCGTACGCCTGCACAAGGTTGTCGACGAGCTTCGTCGTGTCCTTCTTCTTCATCGAGCGGTTGATGAACTCGTAGGTGTCGGGATCGAACCGGTCGCCCAACGCCTCCACGAGCGCGCGCTCGATCTTGTCGTTGTAGATGATCCGGCCGACCGTCGTCAGCACGTGGCCGCCCTCGCGCCCAAGCGGGCGGTACTCGGCCAGGGCGTGCAGCTTGACGACACCATGCTCGTAGGACCACTCCGCCTCCTGGGCGGTGCGGAACACGTGCGGCCGCGGGTCGTGGGTCGCGGGATCGATCTTCGCCAGCTCCACAGCGTCCGGACCATAGGTCAGGTAGTACGCGCCCAGGACCATGTCCTGGGTCGGCGTCGCCAGCGGCGCGCCGTGCGCCGGCGAGAGGATGTTGTTGGCGGACAGCATGAGGATCCGCGCCTCGGCCTGGGCCTCGGCCGACAACGGCAGATGGACCGCCATCTGGTCGCCGTCGAAGTCAGCGTTGAACGCGTGGCAGACGAGCGGGTGGACCTGGATCGCCTTGCCTTCAACCAACACCGGCTCGAACGCCTGGATGCCCAGGCGGTGGAGCGTCGGCGCGCGGTTGAGCAGCACCGGGTGCTCGTGGATGACCTCCTCGAGCACGTCCCACACCTCGGGGATCATCGAGTCGACCATCTTCTTGGCCGCCTTGATGTTCTGCGCGGACTTGCGCTCGACGAGGCGGGCCATGATGAACGGCTTGAACAGCTCGAGCGCCATCAGCTTCGGCAGACCGCACTGGTGCAGTCGCAGCGACGGCCCGGCGACGATCACCGAGCGGCCCGAGTAGTCGACACGCTTGCCGAGCAGGTTCTGACGGAACCGGCCCTGCTTGCCCTTGAGCATGTCGGACAGCGACTTCAGCGGCCGGTTGCCCGGTCCAGTGACGGGACGTCCGCGGCGGCCGTTGTCGAACAGGGCGTCGACGGCCTCCTGGAGCATCCGCTTCTCGTTGTTGACGATGATCTCGGGAGCGCCGAGATCGAGCAGCCGCTTCAGGCGGTTGTTGCGGTTGATCACGCGGCGGTAGAGGTCGTTGAGGTCCGACGTCGCGAACCGGCCACCGTCGAGCTGGACCATTGGCCGCAGCTCCGGCGGGATCACGGGCACGGCCTCGAGGATCATCATCTCGGGCTTGTTGCCGGAGCTGATGAAGGCCGAGACGACCTTCAGCCGCTTGACGGCACGGGCCTGCTTCTGGCCCTTGGCCGTCTTGACCTGCTCCTGCAGATCGGCGGACTCCTCGTCGAGGTCGACCTGCTGGAGCAGGTCGCGCACCGCCTCGGCGCCCATTCCGCCGCGGAAGTACTCGCCGAAGCCATAGGGGGAGCCGAAGCGATCCTTGAGCTCGCGGAACGTGGTCTCGTCGTTGATCACGTCCTTCGGCTTCATCGTCTTGAACAGCTCCCACACCTGGCGCATCCGCTCGGCGGCGTCCTCGATGTAGGCCTCGGTGTCGTCGATGTCGGCCTGGAAGCTCTTGCGGAGCTCCTTGAGCATCTTGTCGCGCTCCTCGTCGGAGAGCTTTGCGATGTTCACCTCGAGCGTGTCCGCCCACAGGTGATCCTCGTCGGAGAAATCGCGGCCGGCCTTGGCGCTTTCGAGGTACTGCTCGCGACGCGCCAGCGACTCCTTGAGCTCGAGGATCCGCTCCTCCTTCTCGGCCGCGTAGGAGTCGAGCACCTTGTTGACCTCGCCCTCGAGCGAGTCGAGGTCGCGGCCACGGGCCTCATCGTCGACCCACGTCACGATCGAGGCGGCGAAGTACAGGACCTTCTCGAGCTCCTTGGGCGCCATGTCGAGCAGGTAGCCGATCCGGCTGGGCACGCCCTTGAAGAACCAGATGTGCGAGACAGGCGCGGCCAGGTCGATGTGGCCCATCCGCTCACGGCGAACCTTCGAGCGCGTGACCTCGACACCGCACCGCTCGCAGACGATGCCCTTGTACCGGACGCGCTTGTACTTGCCGCAGTAGCACTCCCAGTCCTTGGTCGGGCCGAAGATGCGCTCGCAGAACAGCCCGTCCTTCTCGGGCTTCAGCGTCCGATAGTTGATCGTCTCCGGCTTGGTTACCTCACCCGAGCTCCAAGAGCGAATCTGCTTGGAGGACGCGAGACCGATCTCAATTGCGTCGAAATTATTGATGTCAATCAAGTGAGTTCCTTGCTTTTGCTGCTTTTAGAAAGTGGGGGTGATCCGTGGAGTGACCGAGCGCTCAACGCTCGGCCTCCTCGGTCACGCCTTCGGCCTCGCCGGCATCCAGACCGGTGTCGAGCATCGGATCGTCATCCGTCGCGAAGTCCTCTTCCTCGAGGTCCTCGCCAGGCTCCAGATCCGGATCCTCGGTCTCGACCTCCTCCTCGGAGGCCTCGACGGTCTCGCCCTCGTGCTCGACGGCTTCGTCGGCCGCGCCGTCCGTCGCCCGGACGCCGCTCAGGTCGATTCCGAGCTCCTCGGCTGCGCGCAGGAGGTCGTCGTCCTCCTCGCGCATCTCCGCGCGCTCGCCCTCCTCGGAGACGACGTTGACGTCGAGCGCCAGCGACTGCATCTCCTTGAGCAGGACCTTGAACGACTCGGGGATCGAAGGCTCGGCGATGTTCTCGCCCTTGACGATCGCCTCGTAGGCCTTGACGCGCCCGACCGTGTCGTCGGACTTGATCGTGAGCATCTCCTGGAGGGTGTACGCGGCACCGTAGGCCTCGAGCGCCCACACCTCCATCTCGCCAAATCGCTGACCGCCGAACTGCGCCTTGCCGCCCAGCGGCTGCTGGGTGACCAGCGAGTACGGGCCGGTCGAGCGGGCGTGGATCTTGTCGTCGACGAGGTGCAGGAGCTTCAGGATGTACATGTAGCCGACGGTCACCTGCTCCTCGAACGGCTCGCCGGTGCGGCCGTTGAAGAGAGTCACCTTCCCGGAGGCCTGCTCACCGAGGCGCCGGCCCTTGTCGACATCCATCTTGATCGAGCCCGTGTGCTCGTCGCTCCAGCGCACCAAGGCCGTGTCCACGTCGGCGACGGTGGCGCCGTCGAACACCGGGGTAGCGACATACACCTTCTGGCTACCGCCGTTGCGGCCGTCTGCGCCGCCGTTGGCCGCGAGCTTGTGGGCTTCGGATCCGTCGTCGTACCAGCCGTTGGCCGCGACCCACCCGAGGTGCGTCTCGAGGATCTGGCCGAGGTTCATCCGGCTCGGCACGCCGAGCGGGTTGAGGATCACGTCGACGGGGGTGCCGTCCTCGAGGAACGGCATGTCCTGGACATCGACGATCTTCGAGATCACGCCCTTGTTGCCGTGGCGGCCGGCGAGCTTGTCGCCCTCGGCGATCTTGCGCTTCTTGGCCACGAACACGCGCACGAGGTCGTTGACGCCGGGCGGCAGGTCGTCGCCCTCGTCACGGCTGAAGGTCTTGACGTCGATCACGACGCCACCTTCGCCGTGCGGCACCTTGAGCGAGGTGTCGCGGACCTCGCGCGCCTTCTCTTTGAAGATCGCGCGGATCAGCTTCTCCTCGGCGGTCAGCTCGGTCTCGCCCTTCGGCGTGACCTTGCCCACGAGCAGGTCACCCGAGGCGACCTCGGCGCCGATCCGGACGATGCCGCGGTCGTCGAGGTTACGCAGCGACTCCTCCGAGCGGTTCGGGATGTCGCGGGTGATCTCCTCGTCGCCGAGCTTCGTCGTGCGGGCGTCGATCTCGTACTCCTCGATGTGGATCGAGGTGAGCTCGTCGTCCTGGACGAGTCGCTTGGACAGGATGATCGCGTCCTCGAAGTTGTAGCCCTCCCAGGACATGAACGCCACGAGCAGGTTCTTGCCCAGCGCCATCTCGCCGGCATCGGTGGCGGAGCCGTCGGCGAGGACGTCGCCGGCCATGACCTCCGCGCCGACGTCGACGATCGGCTTCTGGTGGATCAGCGTCCCCTGGTTCGAGCGCATGAACTTCTGGAGCTCGTACTCGTCCGGGGTCCCGTCCTTGCGCTCGACGACGATCTGCTCGGCGTCGACGTAGGAGACCATGCCGGTCTCGTTCGCGAGGACCAGGTCGCCCGTGTCGATCGCGGCGCGGCGCTCCATGCCGGTGCCGACCAGCGGAGCATCGGTCACGAGCAGCGGCACGGCCTGGGCCTGCATGTTCGAGCCCATCAGCGCCCGGTTGGCGTCATCGTGCTCCAGGAACGGGATCATCGCCGTCGTGACCGACCAGATCTGTTCCGGGGAGACGTCGATCAGATCGACCTCCTCGGGCGAGACAGTCACGTACTGACCCGCCTGGGTCCGGCACAGGATCTCGTCGCCAATGAGCTTGCCGCCCGAATCGGTCGGCGTGTTCGCCTGCGCGATCTTGCGCTCCTCCTCCTGCGTAGCGTCGATCCGCACGATCTCGTCGGTCACCTTGCCGTCCTTGACGATCCGGTACGGGGTCGTGACGAAGCCGTGCTCGGAGATCTCCGCGTAGGAGGAGAGCGAGCCGATCAGGCCGATGTTCGGACCCTCGGGGGTCTCGATCGGGCACATCCGGCCGTAGTGGGTCGGGTGCACGTCGCGGACCTCGATGGGGGCGCGCTCACGGGTCAGACCGCCGGCACCCAGAGCGGACAGACGGCGCCGATGCCTGAGCCCGGCGAGGCTGTTCGTCTGGTCCATGAACTGGCTGAGCTGCGAGGAGCCGAAGAACTCCTTCAACGCCGCCACAACCGGGCGGATGTTGACGATCGTCTGCGGGGTGATCGTGTCGGCATCCTCAGTGGTGAGGCGCTCACGCACGACGCGCTCCATGCGGTAGAGACCGATCCGGAACGCCTCCTGGATCAGCTCGCCGACCGTGCGCAGACGGCGGTTGCCGAAGTGCTCGTACTCGTCGAGGTGATCCTGGATCGGCTCACGATTCATCGTGAGCGCCTCGGCCGCGTAGTCCTTGATCTCGGCGTCCGGCTCTTCCGGCATCCCAAGGAGCCTGGGCAGCGACACGAGTTCCCTGACCAGAGCGATGATGTCGTCGTGGGTGAGGGTCCGGGTGTCGAGATCGACATCCAGCCCGAGCCGCGAGTTCAGCTTGTACCGACCGACGCGAGTCAGGTCGTAGCGCTTGGGATCGAAGAACAGCTGATGCAGAAGCGCCTTGGCGGCGTCGATCGAGGGTGGCTCGCCCGGCCGCTGCTTCTTGAACAGCTCGATCAGCGCGCCTTCCTCGGTGCGGGTCATCTCCGCGTCCGCGTCGAGCGTCAGCCGGATGTAGAGCGAGTTGTCGAAGAGGTTCAGGATCTCCTCGTCGGAGGCGTAGCCCATCGCGCGCAGGAGCACGGTGACGGGAAGCTTGCGCTTACGGTCGATGCGGACGTAGACGCGGCCCTTCTTGTCGATTTCGAGCTCGAGCCACGAGCCACGGGCCGGCATCAGGTTCGCGATGAAGACCTGCTTCTCGCGATCCTTGGGCTCCATCACGTACGCGCCCGGCGAACGGACCAGCTGCGTGACCACGACGCGCTCGGTGCCGTTGATGATGAACGTGCCCCGCTCGGTCATCCACGGGAAATCGCCCATGAACACGGACTGCTCGCGGATCTCGCCGGTCTCCCGGTTGATGAAGGCGACCGTGACGGTGAGCGGGCGCGCGTAAGTCAAGTCCTTCTCGCGGCACTGCTCGAGGCTCGCGATGGGCTCGTCGAAGGTGAATTCGCCGAACTGGACGGCGAGGTTTCCGGTGTAGTCCTCGATCGGCGAGATGTCGTCGATCGTCTCGCGCAGACCGCCGCCGTCGGGGTCGGTCAGCCACGTGAAGGACCTGCGCTGAATATCGATTAGGTTGGGGACTTCAAGGACCTTGTTCAGACGCGCGAAGCTCCGGCGCGTCCGGGGGGCGTGAGCGGTTGCCAAGACGGCGACTCCTCGGGCGGTCGAGAGGGAGGAAGAGACTCGCTCGCGGGGGCCGCTCGACTCTCACACACGGTCAAGCCAGATCCCAATGCGACGCCGGCCCAACAACAGATGAGGTCGAATCAGCTCCCAAGAGCGCGACCATCAAAGATAGCACACGGCATCGCCGCCCTGTGCAGGGGCCTTCAGCTCTCACGGACCCCGCCCTCGACCGCCGCATATGTGTGGTGCGGCGCCGGATGATTTGGGCGGCTGCGACTATTGGCTGACCGGGGAAGTGTAGGGGAAAAAGGGGGGTTCGGGCAAGTACCGCCCACGACCGCCCCGGCGCGGGACCCCTCGGCTCAGAGCGTGTTGAAGCATCCGTAGATCGTGAACAGCGGGTTAACGACGCTGCGGCCGTGGGGCACGCGCATCATCTGCTGGCCCACGAACGACGGCGGCGCGTCGGCCTTGTAGCAGCCGTTCGACTTGACGCTCACGTCGTAGCTGACCGGCGTTACCTGGAACGGCAAGGCGCCCCCCTGCTGCGGAACGAGCACGTTCATCGTGCACACCCAGTCATCGCCGGGGCCCGTGTTCCCGCCGGAACGGCGGTTGCAGTTCGACAGGATCTGGAGCTTGTAGCCGGGCGGGACGGTGCGACCGAGCTCGCGTTGCTGGAGCAGCGTCAGATTGTTGAACACGGGCGTGATGTCCGCCTTCAGCCGCGCCGGCGTGACGGCGGGCGGCCCCCAGCTGGCGGCCACGGCGAGGAAGGCGATCACCGCGACCGAGACGATCACGACCCGGACCGGCATGGCCCAGCCGGCCCGGCGGGCGACCGGCGTGCCGGCGAAATCCCGGCGGCGCAGGATCAGCCACGAGGCGGTCAGGCACCCCGCGGTCCACAGCACGCTCACGATCATCGAGACGACGAACGGGCCGTAGAACGGATGTGCGGCGAACAGCCCGTTCCAGCTGTTGAACGCCGCCCCGACCAGCAGCAGGTGAACCCAGGTGCCGGTCCCCACGAGCGCCAGCAGCTGCATCACGAGCGCGACCAGGCTCGGGCCCAGCACGCCGATGATGCCGTTGCGGGTGACGATCGAGAACAGCACCGCGAGGCTCGTGAAGGCGAGCATCGGGAGCGCGCAGATCAGCCAGCTGAGGAGGACCAGCCACAGTGACTTGCCGGTCGAGAGCAGCGTCCCGCCAAGGCCGACCAAGGGCTGGTCGCCGACCAGCAGCACGCCCGCGAGCAGACTTGAAAGCGCGGCCAGAACCACCATCACGAGCGAGAACGTCGCGGCGGCGAGCACCTTGCCCGCGAACACATCGATCCGGCTGCAGGACCGGGTCAGCACCATCTTCCACGTTCCGTAGCGGTCCTCGGAGGAGAAGATGTCTCCGGCCAGCACCCCGGCGATCACCGGGAAGCCCCACTGCGCGGCGAAGCCGAGGACGACGAGCGACACGGCAAAGCCTGACGAGTGAGCCCAGACTCCGAACAGCGTGTCCGCCGGCGAGGCACTCTGCGCCTGGAGGATCGCCGCGAACGCCACCGGGCCCAAGAGGCAGAGGAGCGCGAGCACGCGTGTGGCCAGCTGGCTCGCCAGCTTCCGTCGCTCGGTTCGGTAGACGCGCCAGACGCCTCGCGTTTCGCCTCCGACAGCCACCTCGCCGGTGGCCGCCATCGCGCTCATCGCGTCGCCACCACACTGTCGGCCGCATCGGCGTCGGCCCCGCGCTCGCCGGCGCGTTCGCCGGTTAGCGCGAAGAACATCGACTCGAGGGGGCTGACGACGAGCTCCAGGCGCCGGACCGCGACATCGGCGTGACCGAGCGCCAGCATGTACGCGTCCAGGCCCTCGTCGTCGATCGTCAGCGACAGGCCCCCGTTCGGCGCGGGCATGGCCACGGCCCCGGCGTGCGTCGCCGCGACCCGCAGAGCACGCTGATCATCGCTCGTCATCAGCAGGTAGGCCGAGCTGGGCGCCTGCTCGCGCAACTCCGCGGCCGTCCCGTGCCACACCATCTTTCCTCGCCGGAGCACGGTGAAGCCGTCGCACACGTCCTCGATCTCGCCGATCTGGTGGCTGCTCAACAGCACTCCCACTCCTTCGGCGCAGAGCTCGCGGACGAGCGCGCGGATCTCGCGGGCACCGGCCGGGTCGAGTCCGCTGGTCGGTTCGTCGAGCAGCAGCAGCTTTGGCGCGCGTAACAACGCGGACGCGATCCCAAGACGCTGGCGCATCCCGGTCGAGTAGCCGCTCACGCGGTCTCCGCTGCGGTCGGCCAGCCCTACCTGGTCGAGCACCGCGCCGACCCGCTTCGCCGCCGCTCCCCCGTCGAGCTCGGCGAGCAGCTCCAGGTTCGCCCGACCCGACAGGTAGGGATAGAAGGTCGGATCCTCGACGAACCCGGCAACGTCGTCGAGCGGCAACGGCCCGGGCCCCTCGACGCGCTTGCCGAACAGCGCGATCGTTCCGGCGTCGGGCATGATCAGCCCGAACAGCAGCCGCAGGAGCGTCGTCTTCCCGGCGCCGTTCGGGCCGAGGAGGCCATGGACCTCGCCTTCCTCGACCAGCAGATCCACCTCGTCCAGAGCGACCGTGGTCTCGAAGCGTTTGACCAGGCCGCGTGCGTCTACCGCCGCCACAGAATCTGACTATACGAAAGCGATCCCGACCGGCGAGGCGGCTGCGCCACCCCGCCGGCGAGCCGTAATTACTTGAGTTCGACGGAGCCGCCGGCCTCTTCGATGTCGGCCTTGAGCTTCTCGGCCTCGGCCTTGTCGATGCCCTCCTTGACCGGCTTCGGAGCCTCGTCGACCAGGGCCTTGGCCTCCTTGAGTCCGAGGCCGGTCGCGGCGCGCACGACCTTGATCACCTGGATCTTCTTGTCGCCGGCGCCGGTCAGCAGCACGTCGAATGCGGTCTGCTCCTCAGCGGCGTCAGCGCCGCCGTCGGCAGCCGCGGCGCCGGCGGGCGCGGCAGCAGCCACTGCCGTCGCGGAAACCCCGAAGGTCTCCTCGAGCGCCTTGATCCGCTCGGATAGCTCGAGCACCGAGATGCTCTTCAGCTCGTCGATCCACTCTTGCGTAGTGGCCATGGGTCCTCCTTATTCGTCGGACGGTTCCGCGTCCGACGCGGCTTCCGCTTCAGGTTGGTCAGATTGTTCAGCTGCAACTTCGGGTTCGGGGGCGTCGGCCTCGGGCTCGGGCTCAGCGGCCGCCTCGGGTTCGGGCTCAGCGGCCGCCTCGGGCTCGGGCTCAGCGGCCGCCTCGGGCTCGGCCTCCGGCGCCTCGGGCTCGGGCTCAGCGGCCGCCTCAGCCTCGGGCTCCGCCGGCGCCTCGGGCTCGGGCTCAACAGCCGCCTCAGCCTCGGCCTCCGCCGGCGCCTCGGGCTCGGCCGGCGCCTCCGCCGCGGGCGCCTCGCCACTGACGAGACCCTGGTCGGCGATCGCCTTCAGCTGGACCGCGAGTCCGGCGATCAGCGCGTTCAGGCCGCGCACCAGACCGGTGAGCGGCGCCGCGATCGTGCCGACGAGCTGGGCGTGCAGGACCTCGCGCGAGGGCAGGCGTGCGATCGAGCGGAGGTCGTCCGCACTCAGCGCGGCCCCATCCATCAGCCCGCCCTTGAACTCGAGGATGTTCAGCGACCGGGCCATGTCGTTGAGCGCCTTCGCTGCGAGCGCGGCGTCGCCGCGCACCAGCGCGAGCGCCGTCGGCCCCTCGAGCATCGACTTCAGCGCCTCGACGCCGGCTTTGTCGGCCGCGCGCTCCGAGAGCGAGTTCTTGACGATCCGGAACTTCGTGTCGGCTTCGCGGAGCTTCGCGCGGAGCTCCGCCGCCTGCGTCACCGACAGACCGCGGTAGTCCACGGCGAAGATCGCGCCGGCTTCCTGAATCTCGCCGGCGATCTCCTCTACGACTGCTGTTTTCTGTGCTCTATCCATGGTCCTCTCACAAACAACGCCCGCTCATGGCGGGCGTCGAAGCACGAACCGTCTGTCGGCTCCCTCGGCTCCGCCTGCTCCGGACTTGTGCGCTGGGCGCTGCCGGGGGTCTCGGGCTTGGCTCTCTTGAAGTTGTATGACGAGTCTAGGCGGCTACCGGCTCCTCGACGATGTCACGCGTACGGGTGGGGTCGACCTTGACGCCCGGTCCCATCGTAGTCGCGAACGTGACCGAGCGGATGTAGCGGCCCTTGGCGGCCGAGGGCTTGGCGCGGATCAGCTCGTCCATCACCGCCGCGTAGTTCTCGAGCAGCTTGACTTCGTCGAAGTCGCGCTTGCCAATCACCAGGTGGACGATCGCGTTGCGGTCGGTCCGGTACTCGACCTTCCCCGCCTTGGACTCCTCGACCGCCTTGGCGACGTCCATCGTCACCGTGCCCACCTTCGGGTTGGGCATCTTCCCGGCCGGGCCGAGGATCCGGCCGAGCCGACCGACGACCGGCATCAGGTCCGGCGTCGCGATCGCCACGTCGAAGTCGTCGAATCCGCCCTGGATCCGCTCCGCCAGGTCTTCCGCGCCGACGATGTCCGCGCCAGCCTCCTCGGCCTCGCGGGCCTTGTCGCCCTGGGCGAAGACGGCAATCTTGACGTCCTTGCCGAGGCCGTTGGGCAGCGCGATCGTTCCGCGGAGCTGCTCGTCGGCGTGACGGACGTTGAGACCGGTCCGGACGTGGACTTCGACCGACTCGTTGAACTTCACGCGCGCGAGCTCCTTGATCAGCGCCATCGCCTCGGCCGGCGAGTACTCGCGCTCACGGTCGAACCGCTGCTTGGCGTCGTCGTATGTCTTTCCGTGCTTGGACATCACACCACCTCCACGCCCATCGACCGGGCGGTGCCGGCGATGATCTTCGCGGCGGCATCGACGTCGTTTGCGTTCAAGTCCTTCATCTTCTTCTCCGCGATCTGGCGGAGCTGATCCTGAGTGATCTTGCCCACCTTGTCGCGGTGGGGCTCGGCGGAGCCCTTCTCGAGCGAGATCGCCTGCTTGATCAGGACCGCGGCCGGCGGGCTCTTCGTGATGAACGTGAACGAGCGATCCTCGTAGACCGTGATCACCACCGGGATCACAGTGCCGGCGTCGCTCTGGGTCTGGGCGTTGAACGCCTTGACGAACTCCATGATGTTCACGCCGTGCTGGCCGAGCGCAGGGCCGACCGGCGGCGCCACTGGCTTGCCCGCCCACGGCTTGCAGCTTGATCTGAGTCAGAACCTTCTTGGCCATCTAAACCTTCTTCACTTGGTCGAATCCGACCTCAACCGGCGTCTCGCGGCCGAAGATCGAGACGAGCACCTTGAGCCGTTGCGCGTCCTCGTTGACCTCCGAGATCTCGCCCGAGAAGTCAGACAGGGGCCCGGAGATCACCTTGATCTGCTCGCCGATCGAGAACTGAGCGCGGCTGCGCGGGCGCTCGGCGGTCTCCTGATGCAGGAGACGGTCGACCTCGGCCTGGGTGAGCGGCACGGGCTCGTTCGACGCGCCGACGAACCCTGTGACGCCGGGAGTTCCTTTGACCAGCGTCCAGGAATCCTCGTTGAGGTCCATGTTCACGAGCACGTACCCGGGCATCGTCCGCTTCTCGACGGTCACCTTCTGGTTGTCCTTCAGCTCCGAGACGGACTCGGTCGGCACGACGATCTGCCGGACCGCGCGCTGCTGACCGAGCGACACGACGCGGTGCTCGAGGTTGTGCTTGACCTTGTTCTCGTGGCCGGAATATGTATTTACGACGTACCAGCGAAACATAATTTGATCCTTCAGGGGTCCTCCAGACCCGCGTGTTGACGATATCGCGCGGCCTCCAGCCTCGCTTGACCGGGCGCTTGGCGCGCCCAACTCTTTTCTACTTGAGGACGAACGTGACGAGCTTGGTGGCGACCTCGTCTGCGAGGCCCAGATAGATCCCGGCGACGATCACGAACCCGATCACGACACTCGTGGCCTGGACCACCTGCCGACGATCGGGCCACTGTACCCGCTGAAGCTCCCGCCAGCTTCCCTGCAGGAAGTGGATCAGCCGGGCGATGATGCTCGGCTTGTCTCCCGGGCGGGCCGCTGCGCCGTCGCCACCGCGGTCCGAGGCGGGCTCGATCGCGCCCGGCCCTCGGCCGCCACCCGCCCCGTCGAAGTCTGCCTCATCCTCCTCGGCCTCGAACGCCTGCTCCGAGAGGTCGGGCTGCGGCGCGCCGTCCTCCTCGCCGATCAGCTCAGGGCGACCGACTGCCAGCTGCGCCTCGGCGAGTTCGACGTCGGGGGCCGCGTGGCGGGTCGGAGCCGGCGGCTCGTCGAGCTCGCCGGGAGCGGTGCCCACGGGCTCGCGCCGGCGCGCCTGCCGCTCTTTGGCACGTTTACGGTTGCGAGCCACGGTTCGCCCCCGTCAGCTCAGCGCGTCTCGCGATGCGCTGTATGACACCTGCACCAGCGGCAGTACTTGCGCAGCTGGAGTCGCTCGGGGTTGTTCCGCTTGCTCTTGTTCGTCTGGTAGTTCCGGCGCTTGCACTCTTCGCATGCGAGAGTGGCTGCGATCCGGACGTCTCCGCGGGCCATCTACGCGCTTCCCGTCTCGGAATGATCAATCTCGGGTGCCGATCGCAGGCGCCATTAGAAACGCCGCCCGGCGCCACCGGTGAGTGTAGCGTTATTCGGCCAGCTCGACAGGCGCAAGCTCCACGTCCAGGAGCCGGTCGCCGCGGAGCACACGTGCGGGTAGCGGACGGCCGATGGCTTCGTGGTTCATCAGCCGCTGGACATCGTCGACCCGCTCTATCGACTGGCCGCCGAGCTCGACTATCAGGTCCTCGGCCCGTAGCCCGGCGCGCTCGGCCGGACTTCCGGAGGCCACCTCGACCACCTCGACGCCGCCGCGCCTTCCCAGTCGCACGCGTGCGTGGGGAGGCAGCGGCCGGGGGCCGCCGGCGATCCCGATGTACGCGCGACGCACCCGACCGTCCCTCATCAGCGCGCCGATGATCTGGCGCGTGGCCTCGTTGATCGGTACCGCCAGCCCGAGGCCGACCCCGGCAACGGCCGTGTTGATCCCGACCACCTGCGCGGCGCTGTCGACCAGCGCTCCGCCCGAGTTACCCGGATTCAGGGCCGCATCGGTCTGGATCACGTTGTCGATGTAGCGGACCGTCCGTCCCGCCCGAGCGGGCAGCGACCGGCCGAGCGCCGAGACGACGCCCGCGGTCACGGAGCCGGCGAACCCGTTCGGGTTGCCAATCGCAACGACCAGTTGACCGACGCGCAGCTGCTCGGCCTCGCCGAGCGTGGCAGGCACCAGCTGATCGCCGTCGACGCGGAGCACCGCGAGGTCGGACAGCCGGTCGATCCCGACCACGCTGAAGCTCAGCTCGCGTCCATCGACGAACGCAGCGCGACCTGTGCGCCCCGGTCCGGCAACGACGTGAGCCGAGGTCAACAGGAAGCCGTCCGGCGTGAGCGCCACCGCGCTGCCGGCGCCGGCGGGTACCTGACCGACCCTGCTGCGGCGCATGACGCGCAGGTTCGCCACCGACGGGGCGAGCCGCTCGGCGACACCGACGACCACGCGCGAGTAGGCGTCGAACGCCTCCGCCTCGGCCCTGTCGACGTCGGGGTTATCAATCATGGTGCTCATCAGCTCTCTCAGAACGTGACGGTGACCGTGCGCTCGTCGCTGCCCCGGAGGACCGACAGCTCCAGCTTTCCCTCGGCCCGCGCGCCGTCCAGCGCCTCATAGAGGACGTCGACGCGCTCGAGCTCGCGGCCGCCGGCGGCGACGATCAGGTCGCCCCGCTCGATGCCGGCGCGCTCGGCCGGGCTGTCCTCCTCGACCGCGCGGACGAGCAGGCCATCGCGCTCCGGCAGGCCGACCGCGCGGCGGAGGCGACGGGCCACGCGCGGCGGCGCGATCGCGACCCCGAGCCTGACCCGCTGCGGCGCTTCACCCCGGCCGAGCGCCTCGGCCCGCTCGCGCAGCGCGGCGTCGGCCGGGATCGCCAGGATCAGCCCGCCCTCGACGCGTACCGCGTTGATCCCGAGCAGCTGTCCCGCCGCGTCGATCAGTGGCCCGCCGGACGACCCGCGAGGCAGCGGTGCCGTGTGCTCGATCGCTCCGGAGATCCGGCGGCCGCGCGGGCCGCGGAAGCTCCGGGCGCCGGAGGACACGAACCCCGGAGTGATGCGCAGGCCCCGGCCGCCGGGGTTGGCGAGCGCGAGCACGGCGCGACCGATCGCGGGCCGGCCGGCATCGTCATCGCCCCAGCCGATCGGCTCGACGTCCGCAGTGTCGACCTCGATCACCGCGATGTCCAGATCCGAGTCCGAACCGGTGACGCGACCCGCCGCGCGCCGGCCGTCGTGGAATGTGACCGTCGTCTCGTCATGGCGCAGGTTGTGGGCGTTGGTGAGCACCCGTCCCGGCGCGATCACCACGCCGGAGCCGACGCCCCACCCGCGGCCCAGCCCGACCACCGCCGGGCCGGTCCGCTCCGCGGCGGACTGGACGGAAGCCTCAAGTTCTTCTAGCAACGTCACTGCAATCACCCTTCATCCGGCTTGCGCTCTCCGCCTCCAATGCGGCGGAGACCACTAAGATAGTTACTTGCGAAATGCAAGTGAATAGCGTACCACCTTCGAAATCGACTGGTGCTCGACCATGACCGCGCCGTACGCTTCTCGAGCCATCGCTGAACCGGACCACCAGATCGACGCCGCCGAGCAGGAATCACGGTCGGCGCTCGCGGACGCGCTCGCCGCCGTCGGCGACCGTTGGACGCTGCTCCTGATCGCCGCGCTGCTGGACGGGCCGCGGCGGTTCGGCGAGCTTCAGGAGGAGGTCGAGGGCATCGCCCCCAACGTGCTCACCCAACGGTTACGCCAGCTCGAGCGGAACAGACTCGTCGTCGCCCAGCTTTATTCCGAGCGCCCGCCGCGCTCCGTCTACGAGCTGAGCGCCGCGGGCCGCGAGCTCGCCGGCGCGCTGCGGCTGCTGGCCGGGTGGGGCGCCCGGAACGCCGAGGGTGCTGCCGCCCCGCGGCACGCGGTGTGCGGGACGCCGATGGAGGCCCGGTGGTGGTGCCCGACGTGCGAGCGACCCGTGTCAGACGATGAGGGCGAGGAGCTCCACTTCGCCTGACCGCCGCCGGGCGCCATTGATCTGGGGAAGGGGTCGGGATGGGCGCGATCGCGGCGTTCTGTTGATGCACAGTGCGCCAATCTCGTCCCGAAACCCGAGGGCTGGCGCGCTGTGCACGAGGAGTGTGCTTAGCGCGCCACGGCTCGCCCCAGGCGCCAGTTGTGACGTGCTGTGCACCATCGGAGGCCTAGATCCGCCCGTCATCCGCCCGGAAACCTGGGCAGCACGACAATCCCGCGCCAAAGCCCGGGGCGTGCCGTGCTGTACATGAATAGCCTGGGTAACACGGCAGGGCTGGCCGATTCCGCCGGTGTTGTCGCATCACCCTGGTTTTGAGGCCCGGCATCGCGGCGATCGCGCTCCACCTCCTCCCTCCCAGCAAACCACTCGCGCCACCGCCGCGGGCCCTCCCCGCCACCGCCACCGCCCGTCCCCGGCGATACACAGCGCCCCCCGCGCCGGCCCTCGGGGCAGAGCCCGCCGTTCTCAGCGCCGGCGCCGCAGAAACTCGGTTATCGCCTCGGCGAACGCCTTCGCCGCGAGCCGCTGGAACGACGGCCGGACGAGCAGCGCCGCGTCCGTCGCGTTGCGCATGTTCCCGCACTCGATCAGGACCTTGGGGACGCGCGTCAGGTTGAGACCGGCGAGATCGTCCCGATAGGTGATCCCGTCGATCCCGTCATAGGTGCTCTCCGGCATGCGCGTGACGGCCAGGTAGCGCTGCCGTAGCTCCCCGCCGAACGTCTTCGAGGCGGCGATCACCCGGTCGTTGGGGCCGTCGGCGACGGGCTCGAGGATCGCGAACCCCCGGCCGTCCGGCGGACCGCCGTCGGCGTGAATGTCGATCGCGACGTTGGCGTGGGCGCGGTTGATGATCTGCGACCGCGTAGTCACGCACGGGCCGACCCCGTCGTTGCTGTGGCGGGTGAGGACGACCCTGGCGCCCTCGGCGCGCAGGTCCGCCACCAGGTACCTCGCGACGTTCCAGTTGAACCGCGCCTCGGTGTAGCCACCGTCGGTCTCGGTCCCGGTCGTGTCGCAGGTCTCCTCCTCTCGGCCGTTCCAGATCAGGTGGTTGATGAACGACGGGTCGGCGTAGTTACGGCCGTTGTGGCCCGGGTCGATCCCGACGACCTTGCCCGCCAGCACCCCTGGCTTCGGCCCGGCGGGCGGCGCGGTCACGCTGGCGACGATCGCGCGCGAAGCCGAGGTGGCGCTGGTCGGTGTCGAGCTCGAGCACCCGGCCGCCAACCCCGCCCCAATCCCGACGAGGCCGGCGAGGCAAGCCAACGTGCGCGGCCGAGTAACGCGGAGCGACATCCCGACGCACCATAGCCATGAACGACGGGAAGGGGATCACGCGGCCGAAGCGGGTAGGCCATCCGCCACATTCCTGCAAACCATGCAGATCCGCGCGAGCATCGCCACAATGTCCGCGGCCACGGACGAAGGGAGTCACGTATGCGAGATGAGCCGGACCCGCGCATCTCACGGGATGCGCTGATCGAATGATCCGGCTGATCGGCGTCGTCGTCTCGATCGGGCTCGCGGACTCGCTGAACCCGACCACGATCGCCCCGGCGCTGTACCTCGCCACCGCGGAGGAGCCGCTGACGCGCGTGACCGAGTTCACCGTGGGGGTGTTCGTGGTCTACCTGGCCGGCGGTGTCCTGATCGCGCTCGGCCCCGGCCAGTTGCTGCTGTCGTTGGTGCCCAAGCCCGATCAGACGACGCGATACGTCCTTGAGATCGTCGCCGGCGCGGCGATGCTGGTCGCCACCGTGATGCTGTGGGTCAACCGCGATCGCCTCGCCGACCGCAACCCGCCGGAGGTCAAGGCCCAGGGACGCTCGAGCGCGATCCTCGGGGCGACGATCACCGCCGTCGAGCTACCGACAGCATTCCCGTACTTCGCGGCGATCGCGGCGATCGTCGGCTCGGGTGTCGGCCCGGCGCGCCAGGTGACCCTCCTCGTGCTGTTCAACCTGTGCTTTGTCCTGCCGCTGCTCGCCATCGCCGGGACGCTGTGGCTCGCAGGCGACCAGGCCGACCAGCTGCTGAACACCGCGCGCCAGATGCTTCAGCGCCACTGGCCGGTGCTGCTCGCGGGGCTGGCGCTGCTCGCCGGGACGTTCGTGATCCTGCTCGGGGTCACTGGGCTCGGCGGGAGGGTGCACAATCGGTTCGGTCGCCTGTTGCGGCGGTTCAGGCGCGTACTTCACCCCTGATCGGCCCTGGGCATATGCTCCGGGCGTGGCTGGGCCGCGACGCTCCTCTGCGGCTCACTCGCCCGGGTTCGCCGCTTCCTGCGCCTGGCGCAGCAGCCGCCGCATGCCCCGCAGCCACCGGTCCGGCTGGGTCCCCTTCAACGCCATGTAGTCGGCCACCTTCGGGTGGGGGAGGATCAGGAACTGCTCGGCCCGGAGTCCGGCCACCACCGCCTCGGCAACGTCCTCGGGATCGATCACCTGCTCGGCCAGCAGCGGCGCCGAGCCGATCGGGTCCACGAGCGCGCGGTCGAGCATCGGGGTCCGCACCCCCTGGGGGCACAGGCACGACACCTTGATTCCGGCGTCGCCGTAGGTGATCGACAGCCATTCGGCGACCGAAACGGCGGCGGCCTTGGTCACGGAGTAGGCGAGCGCCGAGACCTGCGTCAGCAGTCCGGCGGCCGACGCGGTGCTGAGCAGGTAGCCCTCGCCCCGCTCCACCATCTCGGGCAGCACCGCGCGAGCGGCCCACACGTGGGCCATCACGTTGATCTCCCAGATCCGCTGCCACTCGTCGTCCGGGGCCTCGGGACCGCCGATCGGCCCTCCGATTCCCGCGTTCGAGCAGAACAGGTCGATCGGGCCGTACTCGTCGCGAGCCCGGGTGACGAGCGCCTGGATGTCGGCGTCCTTGCTCACGTCGGTCGGAACCGCCAGACCGCCGATCTCCTCGGCCACGGCGGCCGCCGATCGTTCGTCGACGTCGGCGACGACCACGCCGCGGGCGCCGTCGGCGGCGAACCGGCGGGCCAGCGCGCGGCCGATGCCACTGCCGGCGCCGGTCACGACCACGTGACGGTCGATCAGTTCCATCGCCGGGACACTAGTTGAAGTTGAAACCGATTTCAACTAATCTGTGGCCTGGCCATGGCGGAGCGTCAAGCCCTTCCCTCCCAGACGCGTCGGGCGCCGGTCAGCGCCCGCGGCGTGCGCACTCGGCAGACGCTGGTCGAGGCCGCGCGCCTGGTGTTCGAGCGCGACGGGTTCCTCGACGCTCGGATCACAGACATCACCGCGGAGGCGGGCGTCGCCGCCGGCACGTTCTACACGTACTTCACGGGCAAGGAGGACGCGTTCGCCGCCGTAATGGAGGAGGTGAACGAGGAGATGCTCCACCCCAGGCTCAGAGAGATCGCCGATCGCGATGACCCCGTGGCGGTGATCGACGCCGCGAATCGCGCCTACCTCGTCGCCTACCGGCGCAACGCCAAGCTGATGGCGCTGATGGAGCAGGTCGCCCAGATCGACCCCGACTTCAGGCGACTCCGGCTGCGCCGGGCCCGGGCGTTCGGCGAGCGCAACGCGCAGGCGATCTCGAGGCTGCAGCAACGGGGCCTCGCGGATCGCGAGTTGGATCCGCAGCTCGCCGCCGACGCCCTCAGCGGAATGGTCAGCCGGATGGCCTATCTGCGCTACGTCCTCGGGTTTGGAACTGCGTCCCCTGAGACCCTCGCCCGGACGCTGACGCGCCTGTGGGTCAACGCACTCGGCATTACCAAGGAGATGACTTAGATGGACTTCGAGCTCAGTGACCGCTGCAAGGAGCTTCGCGAGCGTCTGCTCGCGTTCATGGACGACCACGTCTACCCGGCCGAGCCCGCCTACCACGAGCAGCTCGTCTCGTCCGGGAACCCCCACTCCCACCCGCCGGTCATGGAGGAGCTGAAGGCGCATGCCCGGGAGGTCGGCCTGTGGAACCTGTTCCTCCCCCACGAGCACGCCGAGCTGGCGGCTCCCGGGCTCTCCAATCTGGAGTACGCGCCGCTGGCGGAGATTATGGGTCGCAGCCATATCGCCTCGGAGGCGTGCAACTGCGCCGCCCCCGACACGGGCAACATGGAGGTCCTCACGCTGTTCGGCACCCCCGAGCAGAAGGAGCGGTGGCTGGAACCGCTGCTCGAGGGCGAGATCCGCTCGGCGTTCGCGATGACCGAGCCTGCCGTCGCCAGCTCCGATGCGACCAACATCGAGTTGCGGATCGAGCGCGTCGGCGACGAGTACGTCCTCAACGGCCGCAAGTGGTGGATCTCCGGGACCATGCGCGAGCGGTGCCGGATCATGATCGTGATGGGCAAGACCGACCCCGGCGCGCCGCCCTACCGGCAGCAGTCGATGGTCCTGGTCCCGCGTGACACGCCCGGCGTGACGATCGTGCGCAACCTGCCCGTGTTCGGCTACATCGATCAGGAGGGACACGCCGAGCTGACGTTCGACGACGTTCGGGTTCCGGCTTCGAACCTGATCGGCAACGAGGGCGACGGCTTTTTGATCTCGCAGGCGCGGCTCGGTCCGGGACGGATCCACCACTGCATGCGAGCGATCGGCGCCGCCGAGCGCGCGCTCGAGCTGATGTGCCGGCGCGCCGCGTCTCGCTCCACGTTCGGCCAGCCGGTCAGCGAGCGGGCCAACATCCAGGACTGGATCGCTGAGTCGCGCGTCGAGATCGAGATGGCCCGGCTGCTGACGTTGAAGGCCGCCTGGCTGATGGACACGGTCGGGAACAAACACGCGCGGACGGAGATCGCGGCGATCAAGATCGCGGCGCCGGATGTGGCGTTGCGGGTCGTCGACCGCGCGATCCAGGTGCACGGCGCGGGCGGAGTCTGCGACGACTTCCCGCTGGCGAGCCTGTACGCGCACCTGCGAACGCTGCGGCTCGCGGATGGGCCGGACGAGATCCACAAGCGCACGATCGCCCGCCAGGAGCTGAGGCGTCTGGCCCCCGAACCGGTGGCCGCGTAACCGCAGCCGCCAGCGGCGTCGGCGCGCTACCTTCCAGGGGATCGCCCTCAGAGCTCAGCGATACTCCGCGCGGCAGCAAGGGTTAAGACCGTTTGAGTTGAATCTCATGCGATTGCTGCGCTGCGCCGTGATTACTCTGGCCGCGGCCGCGGTTTCATGCGCCGCGCCGTCGCTCGCGGCTGCCATGACGAGCTCGAACAACACGCCGTTCCCCAGCAGCACGGCGATCACGGCGGCGCACTGGGACAGCGCCCGTCACGCACCGCCCCGTAACCAGTTCGGCGACATCCTCCCCGTCGCCTGGGGCGACGACAACAACCTCTACGTGCTGATGGACGACGGGGGCACCGACTCCCCCAAGTCGGGCGCGCTGTGGCGCAATTCGTTCGCGCGGATCACCGGCGCGCCGCTTCACAACCTGCGCTTCCAGCGGATCGGCAACTCGCCGCCCGCCGCCACCTGGACGCAGATCCATCACAACACCAACCTGTGGACGGGGCCCCTCGGCAACTACTACGCCACCGGGTTCACGTCGGTCGACCACGTGTTCTATGCGACCCAGGTCGACAACTGGGACTGGGGAGCCAACGGACCGTTCACCGGGCTCGCGGGAATCGCCTATTCCACGAACCACGGAGCCACCTGGAGCTTCCCGTCGCACCCCTTCCCGGGGCCGACCGGCAACCTCAACTGGGTGCAGCGCGGCCGCGACGACACCGCGCCTGACGGCTACGACTACGCGATCTCGACCGAGCGTGAGTTCAACGCCAGCACCCTGCTCCTCGGCCGCAGTCGGCCGGACGTCGCCGACATGACGAACCCCGCGCAGTGGCAGTGGGCGTCGGGCTGGGAGCCGACGCCGACGCCGTGGCCGAACTGGTCGAGCTCGCTCACCGCCGCCCAGCCGATCCTCAGCTGGCCCGGCCACATCACCTACCCGCGGATGTCGTTCGACCCGGGCCTGCGCGTCTATCTACTTACGTTCACGCACTCGTACGCCACGACCCCGCCCGGGATCTGGAAAAACGGCTCCGAACTTGTGATCCTCGAAGCCTCGCATCCGTGGGGCCCGTTCTCGTTCGTGGCCCGGCAGCCGTTCTTCGGGCCGTCGAACGGATACGACCCCGGGATTCCGGTCAAGTGGATCAGCGATCACGGACACGCGCTGTGGATGATCTGGGCCGCGAACTTCGACGGCTGCGCGCGAGGGCTGAGCTGCGCGGCCGGCTACGGCTTCAACTACCAGCGGATCCAGCTGACGACGCCCGCGCACGGGGCAAGCGCGGCGCAGGCCCACAGGCGGATCGGCGCCACGCGAACGCCGGCGCCACCCGCTCGGTGGCGGTCGCTGCCGGCGACGCCGCCTCCGGTCCAGCTCCCGAGGCTGCACTTCTCGCCCCGGAGCTGATCCCGTTCAGCCGGGCGGGCTCCCGTGGAGCTCCCGCGCCACCACGGCCACCTGGCGGAACAGCCGCGCCCGCTCGGCCCCGCCCACGGCCCCGCCGGCACCGCGCCGGTGGCGATCGATCGTCGCGACCGAGATCACCATCCGCTCAGGCCCAAGCCATTCGCCCCACGGGGCCTGGCGGAACTCAGCGCTGCTCGCCAGCGCGGTGGCGATCGCGTCGGCACCGTCGCCGGCGCCGAGCCGGGGAAGAGCGGCGGCCTCGAGCCACGCGAGGTAGTCGCGGAGCAGCTTCACCTCGGCCGTCCCGCAGATCGGTCCGTGACCCGGGATCACCACCGCCGGATCGAGCGCCTCGACCCGGTCGAGCGCCGCGATCCAGCTGGACGCCGGCCCCGCCCACATCACCGGGTGCACGCCGACAAACATCACATCGCCGGCGATCACCACGCGCGCGTCGGGCACGTGGACGATCAGATCGCCGGGGGTGTGCGCGGGCCCGACCTCGTACAGCCGCACCTCGCGGCCGCCGGCGCCCAGCTCGAGCTCGCCCGAGAACTCGCGGTTCGGTGGCGTCACCGCCACCTCCGAGAAGTCGAACGGCCCCAGCATCCACGCCATGTAGGCGCCGAACGCGCCCGTCGGTGGGACCCGGCGCAGCACCGGCGCCACCGAGCGCGCTCGCCGAAGCGGCGCCGGTGTCTCCTCGCGGACGATCCGCGCGGCCGTGGCTGTGGCCACGATCTCGGCGTCCGCCACCAGCTGGTTGCCCCACACGTGATCGCCATCCGAGTGGGTGTTGACGACCGTGCGTACCGGCACGTCGACGCGCAAGGCCACCGCGTCGAGCATTCGCCGGGTCAGCGCCGGCGTCCACAGGGTGTCGACGAGCAGCGCCTCGCCGTCCCCGACGACGACGGCCGCGTTCGACTCACCCCAGTCGCCGTTGGGCTGAAGCCACGCGAGCACGCCTTTGGCCGCCTCGTGCAGACCGCCCTCGAACCGTGGCGCCATGCCGAGGAGGGACCGTTCCATCGGGGCGCGATTGTAGGAACGGTTGGGCGTCGATAGAGATGTGGGTTGCATATGGACCCAGATCTCCATGGCCTTATTGACACGCCGGCACCACTCGCTATCCTTCTAGACTAAGTCAATTGACTTACTGGCACACCCCTGTCGCGACTCCCAAAAGCAACCGGCACATGGCGCTGACGCTGCAAGAGCTTGAGCAGTTCGTAGAGGACCTGGCTAACTGGCCGGAGCGGTGGCGCCACCTCGTCAGGCACACCGACGACGCCCGCGTCTACGAGGTGATCTGGGAGGACGAGGACGTCAACGCCTGGATCATCTGCTGGAGCGAGGACCAGGACACCGGTTTTCACGACCACGACGTCTCCGGCGCGGCGATCGCCGTAATCTCCGGCCACGTCCGCGAGGAGCTGCTGCGGGTCGACTCGGCGCCGCGCGCGCGTGTGCTCGGCGCCGGCGAGACGTTCACGGTGGCGCCGGTGGCGATCCACCGTGTGCTCCACGCCGGCGAGCGCCCCGCGGTCACGATCCACGCGTATTCGCCGCCGCTGACGCGCACCGGCGCCTACCGGACCGGGCCCGACGGCGAGCTCCAGCGCGAGCTGCTGTCGATCGAGGAGGAGCTCCGGGCGGAGCAAGCCGTCCTCAGCTAAACCGCCTCGCACTAGCCCGGGGCCAGGGCGTAGGTGGCGATGTCCTGGTCCAGCGTCCCCTGCACCACGTACTGGCCCGTGTGCACGTACACGAGCTTGCCCGCGCGGTTGATGTAGATCGTCGTCGGCAGTCCTTCCAACCCCTGCGGCACCAACGACTGAAGCTGAGGAGTGCTGCTCTGGTAGCTCGGATAGGAGACCGGATGCTGGGCCAGGAAGCTCTGCGCGTCGCCGGCCGAGTCGTCGGTGTCGGCGCCGAGGAAGGCCACCTCGCGCCCGTAGCGCGCCGACGCCGATGCGAACAGCGAGAACTCGGAGCGGCATGGCGTGCACCACGAGGCCCAAGCGTTGATCACGATCGGATAGCCGCGCAGCGCGCGCACCCTCGCCGCGAGCGCGGACTCGGACCCGAGCAGCTTGCTGGCCTGGTTGTGGAGCGCGGCCAGCGGCGTCGGCGAGCCCGCGAGCTCCTGCCGCAGGGCCGCGACATTCGAGGGGGTGCTCGGGGCCCGCGCCAGCGCGGCCCGGACCCGCTTGATCAAGGCGGTGTGGCTCAGCCACCCCGAGGTCGAGACGTCGTAGTACCACAGGATCCGGCCCGCCGAGGAGACCAGCACGAGCCAGGGCTCGTCCTGCACGCCATAGCCGTCGGCGACCCGGCCGCTCGGATCGATCGCGACCGGGTACGTGAGCGGGTGGCCCAGCGTGCTCAGAAAATGGGGCAGGGCGCTCGACGACGGCTCGACCGTGCGCTCGTCGACCGCCATCAGCTGGGGGAGCCGCCCGCCGGCGGCGGCTGACCGGTAGGCGCCGAGCCCCTCGAGCTGGCGCCGGAGATCGGTGACCTCGGAGTCCCAGGTGTCGAAGAACAACAGCAGGCGCGATGAGCCGCCGGGGCCGAGCGCCACCGTTCCTCCCCCCTGCCTGGGCAACGAGACGGCGGTGGTCGGACTGATCGTCGGAATCTGGTTGTACGAGAGGTCGGAGTGGACGGCCGGGTGACCCGGGAGCAGGCTCGAAGCCTCGTGTGCGAGGAGCTGGCCGAGCTGGCCCACGGCGGAGTAGGACTGCTGCGTCAGGTAGAGCCGGGCCATCCTGCCCTTGGTATCGACCACGTACAGGGCCGGCGTGTGGTCGATCTGACCCCCCTCGATCTGGACCGCGATGTGGTAGGCCTCCCACACGCGCTTGAGCCTCGGCAGCGACGAGGTCAGGAAGTGCCAGTCGGTCAACATCCCGTGCACCTGCGAGTAGGACCGCACGTCCTTGATCGAGGTGGCGTCGGGGTTGGCGTCGATCCCGAGCAGCTGGACCTTCGACCCGGCCGCCCCGAGCATCTGCTTGGCGTCGACCATCGCGGTCGTGGTCAATGGGCAGATCGTCGTGCACTCGGAGTCGTTGAACGCGACGATCACCACCCGGCCCAGGAACGAGTGCAGCGACACCTGGCGGCCGAACTGGTCGGTGAGCGTGAAATCGGGCGCCGGCCCGGACACCGGGGTGCCGGGATCGAGGTAGGGATTGCGCGCCAACCCGCCCTCGGGCGAGGAGGACGTGCGCGAGATGATCGCGAGCGCGCACAGGGTCGCCCCGAGCACAACGCCGACGACAAGCGCCGCCCGGGTCAGGGTCGGTGATCGTCGTCCCGTCATCGCCGCCCTTTATGGCACATCGCGCCCACCGGCGTCGAAGCATCCCGACGCCCGCCTGGGGGCCCCGCTCACTCCTCCGTGATCGTGTCGTAGCCGATCGCGGTGGCGAGCTTGGGCGCGGTCGCCACGACCCGCGCGAGCCCCACGGTCGGCGCGACCGCCACGAGCACGCCGACAATCTCGGTCTCCGTCGCGCCGGCGGCCAGCGCGAGCTGCACGGTCCGTTTCAGCGACGCCGTCGCTGCGCCAACCGCGACCAGCGCTCCGAGCCGGACGAGCAGGTCGACCTTCGGCACCAGCACGGGGTCCGCGTCGGGAACGGTTCCGCTCGCGAGCACCATGCCGACTGACTGTTCGTCGTTCAGCGCCAACCGGCGCAGGAGCTCCTCTGCTCGGTCCACTGCGGCATCGAAGCTAGGAGCGGCCCTGACCGCGCACATCGCCCAAACAGGGTGATAAGCGAATCGCGGCGGCTCCGGGCGCTACGGCGGCGCGGGAAGGCCCAGCAACTGGACCACCGCGAAGGCCAGGATCAGCGCGCCGACGCCGATCAGCCCGTACCGAGCCTGGCGCACACGGAAGTGACCGCTGATGCCGACCAGGAACAGGACGGTGGCCAGGAACACGGTGTCGCGGATGTACTTGTCCGATGTCTCGCCGGCGTCCGAGCCCGCGGCGAAGGCGATGTTCGCTGCCTTGTCAGCGGCGGCCGACTGGGCGGCCTGGGGGATCACGTACTGCGGCATGTACGCAGGGCCGGGCGGAGCGTTCGGATTGTGCCCCGGATCCGTGGCCAGCCAGGCGTCGAATGCAGGGCGGTAGCCGGGCCGCATTCGCTTCACCGCCAGCTGCTCCGCCTTCCGGTTGCCCGAGACGTAGGCGCTGAACCATGCGTTGAACGAGACCGAGTCGAGCGTCCGCGTGACGATCGCCTCCGTGTCGAGGCGGGTGGCGAAGTTGCGCTGCGAGGCAGCCTTCGCCAGCTGCACCGACGACTCGGTACCCCACTTCGCCGCGGCGTAGCCCGAATACGCCGCCAGCACCGCCACCAACGACAGCAGCAGCGCTTCGACGATCGACAACCAGCGATCTTGATGCTCCGCTTCGTCAGTCGCGGAGCGCTCCTTGTGCTCGGCGATCTCCTTGCCGACCTCAACCGGCGACAGGCCCTCGGGCAAGGCTCACTCCCCCGGGGCCGGCGTCCCGGTCAGCCGACTTCCTGGAGCGACGGCGCCTTCCGGTCGGCGGCCCGCGGCGCGGGCGCCGGGCGATCGCCGATCGTGACCAGCTCCTCGATCAGATTCAGCGCCGTCGCGTGCGTCTCGTCCGTGTGCCGGGGGATCGAGTGGACGGCGTGAGCCCCGAGCGCGTCGAGTGGGATGGGCGGCTTGCGCATGTGAGACATCACCCGGGCGACGGGACGCGGGAAGAACCGTGCCCATCGGCGGCGGAAGTTCTCAGAGCTCCACGCGACCAGACGTTCGGCGCGGGCTCGCTCGACCTCGGCGGACGCAAGGCTCCCGACGACCATCGAAACGTAGCGGTAGAGGTCCTGCCGGCGCTCGTCACCCACCGAGTCGTTGTACGCCCGCAGGAACGACCCGATCACGGGACAGACGCATGCCGGATGATCCGTGAACGATTCGCCCGCGAGCATCGACGCGAGCTCCATCACGCAAGCGCCCTCCTTGGGAGAGGAGTGCTTGCCCGCGCTCAACCGGATCGTCTGGTGGCTAACGAGGGACATATGGGGGCTCCCTGGGTCGTGCGAGAACAAGATTCTTAATCAAAGCGCGAAATCGGTCCGGTGACATCACCTTTTTTGGACGAAATCCGGCGGCATCGGTCCCCGGCCCGCTGTCCCGGCCGATCCTCATCCCTTTGGGGTGATGAGCGGCGCCATGGTTTGGGATTCCATCCGCCTAGCGATGACCAACGACCTTGCACGCTGGCAGTTCGCGACGACGAGCATCTACCACTTCCTGTTCGTGCCGGTGACGATTGGGCTGGCGTTCCTCGTCGCGATCCTGGAGACGGTCTGGTACCGCACCGACAACCCGGACTACAAGCGGATGACGCGCTTCTTCGGAACGCAGCTGCTGATCAACGTGGCGATCGGCGTCGTCACCGGGCTCGTCCAGGAGTTCGAGTTCGGGATGAACTGGTCCATCTACTCGCGTTACGTGGGCAGCGTGTTCGGCGCTCCGCTGGCGATGGAGGGCCTGCTCGCCTTCTTCCTCGAGTCGACGTTCCTCGGGCTGTGGCTGTTCGGTTGGGACCGGCTTCCCAAACGCGTTCACCTGGCGACGATCTGGGCGGTTTCGCTGGGGACGGTGCTGTCGGCGATGTTCATCCTGATGGCGAACTCGTGGATGCAGCACCCCGTCGGCTACAAGCTCAACAAATCCGGCGAGCCGGTGCTGAGCAACATCTGGGCGCTGTTCGTGAACCCGACGTTCGTGTGGGGCTACGCGCACGTGATCTTCGCCGGGCTGATCACGGGGTGCCTCGTGATGCTGGCCGTCTCGGCGTGGTATCTGCGCAAGAACGAGCACGTCGAGTCGTTCCACCGCACGGCAAAGGTGGCGCTGATCGTGCTCATCCCGACGATCGTGATCCAGCTGTCGGTCGGCAATCAGCTCGGCGTGATCGAGGCCCACTATCAGCCGATGAAGATCGCCGCCGCCGAGGCGCAGTGGACCAACTGCAAACCGTGCTCGTTCTCGCTGATCCAGGTCGGGGGCGGCGCCAACGACAAGACTCCGTCGCAGATCCTCGAGATCCCGCACCTGCTGTCCGTGCTGGCAACCGGCACCTGGAGCGGAGCGGTCACCGGGCTCAGCGAGTTGCAGGCCCAGTACCAGAAGAAGTACGGCCCGGGCAACTACGTCCCCGACGTGTTCATCCAGTACTGGTCGATGCGGGTGATGGCCTATCTGGCGTCGCTGGTCCTGCTGCTGGCGCTCTGGGGCGGCTGGTTGTTACACAAGGACCGATTGCGCAACTCGAGGCTGTTCCTGACGCTGTGCATATGGGCCGTGATCACGCCGTTCCTGATGAACACCGCGGGCTGGCTGTTGACCGAAAGCGGCCGTCAGCCGTGGATCGTGCAAGGGCTGCTGAAGACGGTCAACGCAAATTCCCCATCGGTCAGCGCCACAGATATATGGATCAGCCTGATCGTCTTCATCCTGGCCTACATCGTGTTGGGCGCGGCCGACCTCGTCCTGATGCTCCGTTATTCCCGCCACGGACTGGCCCACGCCGACGCCGAGGCGGCCGAGCCGAGCGGAGGGCCCGGCGCGGCTGCCACTGTTCTGACCTACTGATTCGATGCAACTTCACACGATCTGGTTCGTCATCATCGTCATCTTCTGGGTCGGGTTCTTCGTGCTCGAGGGGTTCGACTTCGGCGTTGGCGCGCTGCACCGGTTCGTCAGCTCCTCGGAGACCGAGCGGAGGGTTGCCATCAACACGATCGGCCCTTGGTGGGACGGCAACGAGGTGTGGCTGATCGTCGCCGGCGCGGCGATGTTCGCGGCCTTCCCGGGCTGGTACGCGACGATGTTCTCGGCCCTCTACCTGGCGCTGGTGCTTCTGCTCCTGGCCCTGTTCGGGCGCGGCGTCTCGTTCGAGTGGCGGGGCAAGCGCGACGGCGAGCGGTGGCGCAACGGGTTCTCCTGGGCACTGACGATCGGCAGCATCCTCATCCCCCTGCTGATCGGCGTCGCGCTCGGTGACCTTCTCCATGGGCTCCCGATCAACCAGCAGCACAACTTCACCGGCAACTTCTTCGACCTCCTGACCGGTTACGGGCTGATGACCGGGGTCACCCTGCTTGTACTCAGCCTGCTTCACGGCGCGACGTTCCTTGGGTTACGAACCACCGGCGACATGCGCGATCGCGCCCACGCCGCGGCCCGGGTAATCGGGCTCGTGGCGATCGTCGTCAACCTGGCCTGGGTCATCTGGACGCTGGTCGTCATCGGCGGCGGCACGGTCCCCGAGCCGACCCAGATCTTCGGAATGATCGCCGTGATCTTCGCCACCCTGCTCGCGGGCAGCGTCAACGACGGATGGGCCTTCGTCGCCTCCGGGTTCGCGATCGCCGCCGCGATCGGCCAGCTCTTCATCTCGCTGTATCCGAACGTCATGGTCTCGAGCACGAACTCGGCCTACAACCTGACGGTCAACAACTCGGCCTCGGGGCATTATGCGCTCGTCGTGATGACGATTACCGCGGTGCTGTTCCTACCCGTGGTTCTGCTCTACCAGGGGTGGTCGTTCCACGTCTTCCGAGGCCGAGTGCGCGGTGGCGAGCAGGCTTCCGCGGAGCAACCCCCGCCGGCGCGGCCCGCGACGGCTACGCCTGAACAGTGAGGCGGGCGACGGCTACGCCTGATCAGCGAGGACGACCTCGTCGTCGTCCCAGTCGATCGCGGCGGCGTCGCCGCGATCGAGAACGTGGGGCCCCCCGGTCTTCGTGAACCGGTCCCAGCCCCAGTCGATTATCGCTTCGATCTTGTCTCGCGTCCCCGTCATCAGGCTGGCGTGCACACCCAACCAGGCGATGTGGGCCATTTGCCCATGCACCTCGTGGTGGTTCTTACCGACCTCCGCGATCGCTGCGCCTCTGCCGATCATCGCCATGATTCCCTTGTCGCGATAAGCGAATGCCGATCGTGGCTTGCCGGCAAACTCGGCGAGGATGTTGTCGGCCGCCGCCTGCCCGCTCTGAAGGGCCACGGAGCCGAGCTGAGGGAGAGGGTTACCATCGGGACCCGCGATGTTGGCGACGTCTCCGACGACGTACACGCCCTGGGTGCCGGGCAGCGTCAGGTCGGGCTGCACATCGACGCGTCCGCCCTTCCCCTGTGCGAGCCCGCAGTTGGCAGCGATCGGGGCGGCCATGATTCCGCCGCCCCAGATGACGCAGCGAGTTGGGATGACGGTGCCCTCTGAGAGGCGCGCGTGGCCGGTCCCGACCTCCTTCACGCCTGTGCCGAGCCGCAGCTCGACATTCCTGTCCGTCAGGACCTTGGCGACGTATTTGTGGGCCTTCTCCGAGAACGGCGCCAGTAGGGCGTCGCCGTAGTCGAGCAGACAGATCCGGGCCTTCGCGCTATCGAGGCCATGATATTCGGCCGGCAGCGTCTCTCTGACCATGTCGGCTAGGGCCCCTGCCACCTCGACGCCGGTCGGGCCACCCCCGACGATCACGAAGTTGAGGGCGCCACGGTCGACCAGATCCGGAGTTCGGTCGACCTGCTCGAAGATGCCGAGGATCCGTGAACGCAGCTCGGTGGCGTTGTCAAGCGAATAGAGCGGGAATGAGTTCTCGGCGGCGCCGGGGGTGTTGAAGAAATTGGGCTGGGAGCCGGCAGCCAGGACCAGCGCATCCCCGGTCCACTGCTCCCCGTCGCTGGAGGTGACGGTCCTCGACGCCGGGTCCACTGCGGAGATCTCGGCGAGCTTCACGTCGACGTTGTCTTGATCGGAGAACACCTCCCGCAGCGAATGTGCGATGTCGCTCGGCGAGAGCAGGGACGTCGCCACCTGGTAGAGCAGCGGCTGGAACTGGTGGTAGTTGTTGCGATCGATCAGCGTGACCCGGACGTGATCGTCGTCAGCCAGCCGCCGCGCACACCCCAGGCCGGCGAAGCCGCCGCCGACGATCACCACATGTTTCCTGCCGTCCGTCGCGCTCATGACTGCACCGCCCGTTCTCGCCCCGCGGTCGTGCCCGCCGACATTCGCTCGAGCAGGTGGTCGCCCACACGCAGCGCGTTCGCCATCGCGGTCAGCGCCGGGTTCACGGCGCCGATGCTCGGGAAGACGCTGGTGTCGACCACGTACAGGTTGTCGAGCTCATGCGCTCTGCAGTTGACGTCGAGCACCGATGAGTCCGGGTCGGTGCCAAACCGGCACGTCCCCGCCTGATGCGCGCAGCCAGCGATCGGGATCTCATTCTTGAGGTACGCGTGGTGCGGCAGCAGGTGGTGGTGGTGCATGTCGAGGCTCCCGAGCATCGACTTGAGCTGCTCGTAGAGGCGTTTCTTCGACTCCTCATTGCTGGCGTGGTACGTCAGGGTGATCGTGCCGCTGCTGTCGACGGTCACGCGGTTCTCCGGGAGTGGGAGATCCTCCGTGGAGAGCCAGAAGTCCACGGCGTGCTGCGCGACGTCGCGCAGCGTCCAGCTCGGTGCCAGCGCCGTCTCGCCGGGCTTCTCACCCCGGAACATCGGCGCCTGCGACTTGCCGACCATCTGGATGTTGCCCATCGGGTACTCGAAGTCGGGGCCGGAAAAGTAGAAGTCGTTGACCCCGAGCGTCTTCTGGAAGACCGTCGGGTTCTCCTCACGCGAGAGCGCGAGCACCGCCTGGCTGTTGTGGAACATGTAGTTGCGGCCGACCTGGTCTGAGCCGTTGGCGAGGCCGTTTGGGTGCTTGTCGGTTGCCGACATCAAGAGCAGCCGCGCGGAGTTGGCGGCGCCGCAGGAGACGACCACCAGATC